>WNFK01105262.1_pt1 | contig 12880 bp, 12 predicted proteins | sample 5400281 | NCBI WGS metagenome assembly WNFK01 (sample SAMN13153350, study PRJNA577476) | soil metagenome | isolation source: 20 cm soil on Douglas fir-dominated hillslope | place: USA:California | collected 2013-09-17
CAGCTTGAGCGCTCCCTCGAGCGCGGTCGGGAAGCTGTAGCCGCGACCCAGATACAGGAAATTCTGTGCGTTCTTGAAATCCTCGGCGATCTTCTCCACTTCGTCCGCGCGATCCAGAACGCTCTGGATTTTCTTGGGCAGCTTCTGCAGCTCCTCGATGATCTCCTTGCCGTCGACCATGGAGAGATTGCGCAGTCGCGCCAGCTTGAGTGTGAAGAGCAGCAACGCAATCACCTGGCTGGTGAATGCCTTGGTCGATGCGACTCCGATCTCGGGGCCGGCGTGGACGTAGATGCCGCCATCGCTCTCACGAGCGATCGTCGAGCCGACGACGTTCACGATTCCATAGGTGCGCGCACCACGCGACTTCGCCTCGCGCATCGCCGCTAGCGTATCGGCCGTCTCACCCGACTGTGAGATCACGATGCAAAGCGTCTTGTCCGTGACGACAGGGTTACGATAACGGAACTCGGAAGCGTACTCGACTTCTACCGGGATTCGCGCGAGGCTCTCCAGCATGTGCTCGCCGATCAGCGCCGAGTGCCAGCTCGTGCCGCAGGCGGTGATGAGGATGTTGTACGTACCCTGGTCGGGCAACAGGCGTCCGCGCATGGCGTTCTCGACCGTCGCCGGCTGCTCGAAGATCTCCTTGAGCATGAAGTGGTCGAACCCACCGCGCTCGATCTGGTCGAGGTCCCAGTCGATCTTGCTGACGCCCCGCTCCAACTGTTGTGCGCGCTGGTCCAGGATGGTGTAGCCGTCCCGGGTCAGCACCGCGACATCGCCGTCGTCGAGGTAGACGACTTCGCGTGTCTGAGCGAGGATCGCCGAGACATCGCTCGCGACGTAGTACTCGCCGTCGCCGAGCCCGATCAGCAACGGGCTTCCCTTCCTCGCCGCGACGATCTTGTTCTTGTCCTTGCTGGAAACGACGGCGATCCCGTAGGTGCCCTCGATCTGCCAAAGCGCTTCGATCACCGCGTCCTCGAGATTGTCGTCGAAAGCCTCCTCGATGAGATGGGCGATGACCTCCGTATCGGTATCGGAAGCGAACTCATGTCCTCGCGCTTCGAGTCCCTTCTTGAGCGTGCCCGAGTTCTCGATGATTCCATTGTGGACGACCGCTATGTCGCCCTTGCAGTCTACGTGCGGGTGCGCGTTGCATTCATTCGGTACGCCATGGGTCGCCCAGCGCGTATGGCCGATTCCGGTGTCCCCCTCGACCGGCTTCATCGCAAGGGCACGCTCCAGCTGCGAGATCTTTCCCGCCGCCTTACGCGTCTCGACGCCCGTGCCGTTCATCACGGCCACGCCGGCTGAGTCGTACCCGCGATACTCCATCCTCTTGAGTCCTTCGAGAAGTAGAGGAGTCGCTCCGCGCATTCCGATGTACCCGATGATTCCGCACATAAATGGACCTTTGTTGACTGTTGCTTACTTGCCCAGCGCCTCGACCGGCGCGCGGCAGTCGCGGACCAGCTTCTCCGCGTCCTCTGCGCTCGGCGCTTCAGCTATCACTCGCACGATTGGTTCCGTTCCGGAGGGCCTGACGTGCACCCAGCGATCCGGCCAGGTCAGCCTCAGGCCATCCTGCGTATCGACGTCAGCGCCGGGAAAGGCCCGCTTGAGCGCTTCGTACACCGTGTCGAGGGGAGCGGCCGGGCGTTCGAGCTTGTCCTTAACGATAACGTATCGTGGGTAGGACGCGACGATTTTCGAGAGCGGACGGTCCTCTTCAAGGAGCAGCTGGAGGATGAGCGCGGCCCCGGCGGGGGCATCCCGGCCGAGGTGAAGCTCGGAGAGGATCACCCCTCCGTTGCCTTCCCCCCCAATTGGTGCGTTCTCGGCCCGCATGCGGGTGGCAACGTTGACCTCGCCGACCGGAGCCCGGATCACCCGGCTCCCGGCCTCCCTGGCGACGTCGTCAACGATCCTGCTCGTCGAGAGATTGGTTACTACGACGCCCTTTCGATGGCGCAGCACAACTTTGGCTGCGAACGCGAGGGTGTAGTCCTCGCCAATCGCTACGCCTTCATCGGAAACGAGAGCGAGACGATCGACGTCCGGGTCGACTGCCATGCCGATGTCGCAGTGCGAGTCTTCGACGAGCTTCTCCAGCTCGCCCAGGTTTTCGGGGATCGGCTCGGGAGGTCGAGGGAATCGTCCATCCGGCTCCATGTTGATCGTGGCGAGCTTGCAGCCGAGGAGCTCCAGCAGCACCGGCATGAACACACCGCCTGCTCCACGCACGCAATCGAGTCCGACCTTGAAGCCGCGCTTTCTTATTCCCTCCACGTTGAGAAACGGGAGCGCGAGGATCTTCTCGATGTGATCGCGCGCGGCTTCCTGATCCTTCGTGACTGTACCCAGCTTGTCCCACGTCGCGCGGGGAATCTTCCCCTCGACGACTTTCCGCATCTCCGCCGATTCGGCTCCGTCGAGAAAAAGTCCCGAAGGGCCGATGAACTTGAGCGCGTTCCACTCGATCGGGTTGTGGCTAGCGGTGATCGCCAACCCGCCGGCGGCGTGGTGGCGCTCGACGGCCAGCTGCACCGTCGGCGTGGGCACCATCCCGATATCGAGCACGTCGCAGCCGACCGACTGGAGCGCCGCGTGCACAACCGGCTGAAACATGGGTCCCGACACCCGGCTGTCCCGCCCGACGACTATCTGGGCCTTGCCACCAGCGCGAGCGAGCGCCCACGCGCCAAACCCCGCGGCAAACTGCGCGATGATCTCAGGCGTGAGCGCCTCACCTACGCGTCCCCGGACTCCGGAGACGCTCACCATCAGTCCTTCGTAGGCCATTCCCTGTATTCCCTTTTGGTTTTTGCTTCTCTGCGGATTGGTAAATCTACTTCTGAAAGCGCGCGTGCAAACTGAAACTGTGTTCTCAGTCGTAGTCGCTAGCCGAACAGCATCTTGGTTAACTTCTCCAACATCTTTTCCAACGTGAACCACGAATGACCCGCATTTTCGACGAAGACCTCAAGGCCTCGTTCGGCACCCGCGCCATCCATGCCGGACAGCGACCCGACATGCTATCCGGCGCCATCATGACGCCGATCTACACGACCTCCACCTACGTCCAGGAAGGACTGGGCAAGAACAAGGGCTACGAGTACGCGCGCGGAAAGAACCCGACCCGCGAAGCGCTCGAACGGAACGTCGCCGCGCTCGAAGGGGGAACCCACGGCTTCGCCTTTTCGAGCGGCATGGGGGCGACCAGCTCCATCATGATGCTCTTCAAGTCGGGCGACCACATCGTCGCCGGCGAGAGCAGCTACGGCGGCACCTTCAGACTGTTCGACAAGATCCTGAGGAATTTCGGATTGTCGTTCTCGTATGTCGACAGCCGCGATCCACAGAAGGTCGAAGATGCGTGCAACAAGAACACTGTGGCGATCATGATGGAGACGCCGACGAATCCGATGATGCGTATCACGGATCTCTCCGCCGTCGGCCAGATAGCGAAGCGGAGGAAGGCGCTCTTCATCGTCGACAACACCTTCGCTTCACCCTACTTCCAGCGCCCATTCGACCACGGCGCCGACATCGTGTACCACTCCAGCACCAAGTACCTCAATGGCCACAGCGACATGGTCGGGGGAATCGCCATCGTCCGAGACGATGCGCTGGCAGAGCGGCTGCAGTTCGTTCTGAACACCGCGGGCGCGGTGCCGGGCCCGTTTGATGCGTGGCTCGTGCTGCGTGGAACGAAGACCCTTCACCTTCGGATGCCGCGCCATGACGAGAACGGACGAAAGATCGCCTCGTGGCTGGCTGAGAAAATCGGGCACGAGAACGTGATTTATCCGGGACTGCCCTCTCACCCGCAGCACGAGCTGGCGAAGAAGCAGATGAAAGGTTTTGGCGGCATGATCTCGGTGCTCACCGGAAGCAAAGACAAGGCGGCGAAGGTTCTGAGCAGTGTTCGGGTCTTTTCACTCGCCGAATCGCTCGGCGGCGTCGAGAGTCTCATCAGCCACCCGGCGTCGATGACGCATGCGTCGGTTCCGCCTGAGCGCCGGGCGGAGCTCGGTCTGCGCGACGATCTGCTGCGGCTGTCGTGCGGAGTCGAGGATGTCGGCGACCTGATCGCCGATCTCGAGCAGGCGTTCCGATGAAGGTGATGATCGTCGGCGGCGGCGGGCGCGAGCACGCTCTCGCGTGGAAGTTTCACCGTGACGATCCCAACATCAAGATCATTGCAGCGCCGGGAAACCCGGGCATCGCGGAGTTGGGAGAATGCTTCCCGATCGGCACCGACAAGCTCAAGGATCTCGCGCACCTGGCCGAGGAAGAGCATGTCGACTTCACCGTCGTCGGACCCGAGACGCCGTTGGAAGCGGGGATCGTCAATCTTTTTCAGACGCGCGGCCTTCCGGTTTTTGGCCCGACGCGCGAAGCCGCGCGTATCGAGACCTCGAAGAGATTTGCGAAAGAGCTGATGGTTCGGGCCGGCATTCCGACGGCGCGCGCGTCGCAGCACGCTGACGCAAAAGAGGCGAAGGCAGCGCTCGCGAATTTCGGTACGCCGGTCGTGATCAAGGCGTCCGGCCTTGCAGCGGGAAAGGGCGTCATCGTCGCGCAGAGCACGGCCGAAGCCGAGCGCGCCATCGATGCGATGATCGGCGATCGGGTGTTCGGCGCGGCCGGACGGGAAATTCTCGTCGAGGAATTCATGGATGGCGAAGAGCTGTCGCTGTTCGCCATTACCGATGGAAACCAGGCTCTGCCGTTGTTGGCCGTGCAGGATCACAAGCGGCTTCTCGACGGCGACTTCGGGCCGAATACCGGCGGAATGGGAGCCTACGCTCCGACATCGATCGCAACACCTGAGCTCGTTTCAAGATGCATGTCGGAGATCATCGGACCGACCCTCGCCGCGATGCGCGAAGCCGCGTCCATGTTCAAGGGCCTGCTGTACGCCGGACTAATGATTACTCCCGAGGGTCCGAAGGTTGTGGAATTCAACTGCCGGTTCGGCGATCCGGAAACACAAACCCTGATGCCGCTCATGGAGTCGTCACTGCTGGAATTGGTGGCTGCGGTCGCGGGCGGCGGCTCCCTGAGCCGCGCGAGCCACGCCGATTGGAAGCCCCTCAGTGCTGTAACTACGGTGGTGGCTGCTGCCGGCTATCCTGGCAATGCCCGGACGGGCGACGTGATTCACCTTCCGCCGCGTGTCGAAGGGGTGGAGGTCTTTCACGCAGGGACCGCGCGCGACGGATCCGACGAGCTGATTACAGCCGGCGGGCGTGTACTATCCGTGACGGCGATTGCCCCCACCCTCTTCGAAGCCTCCGAGCTATCCCGATCGCACGCCGAGGAGGTGTCGTTCAAGGGGAAGCAGCTCCGGCACGATATCGGATGGCGTGAGCTGACACGCGGTGCCCGAGTTACCTGAGACCGAGACGATCGCCCGAGATCTGAACGGCGCGATCAGCGGACGACGAATCGAGAAAGTATCGGTTCGCAAAACCGATGTACTGCGCGAAGTCAGTGCGCGCTCGCTGTCGAAGCGTCTCCGTCAAACCACGATTGTCAGAAGCTGGCGCCGAGCCAAGCTGGTAGTGATCGACCTCGACAGCGGCGATCGAATCGTGGTACAGCCGCGCTTCACCGGCGCTCTGCTTATCGACGACGGCAGTCTCACCCCGACAGACCTCAGCTATTCGACGCTCCGTCTCGAGCTCGACGACGGCAGAGCTCTTCATTACGCCGACGTTCGCCGCCTCGGTACGGTTGCGCTGATGGATGCCGATCGTTTCGAGGAATACACGGGGAAACTCGGCATCGAACCTCTTGACCGTGCGTTTACGAGCACGCATCTATCCGCAGTTCTTCGGGCTACGAGTCAGCCTGTGAAGAAAGTCTTAATGGAGCAGCGCAAAATCGCAGGCATCGGCAACATCTACGCAAACGAGGCGCTCTGGCGCGCGCAAATAGATCCGTCCCGACCATCGTCATCGGTGTCGGTGGGGGAAGCGGGACTCCTTCGCGATTCCATCGTGGGAGTCCTCGAGGAAGCGATCGAAGCACGCGGAACGAGCTTCCGCGATTATCGCGACGCTCGTGGCAAGCGCGGGACCTTCGTCGAAAAGCTGCAAGCGTACGGGAGAGCGGGCCTTCCCTGCCCGCGTTGTGGTGCCAAACTCGTTGCCACCCACGCCATCGATGGCCGCGCTACAACGCTCTGCGTAAAGTGTCAGAGGTGACATGATTCGCGGCATCTCGCGAGCCGAGCGCCAGCCGACCAGCGACGCGCAGCTCGCAATCATGCGATCGAGTGTCTGCGATGGTGCCGCCGACCGGCCCGGGATCTACCGCATGCTGTCGGGCGAGGGCGAAGTCCTCTACGTTGGCAAATCGAAGCGGGTCCGCTCGAGACTTCTCAGCTACTTTCGCTGCGCGTTTCCGGAAGAGAAAGGCGCGCGAATTCTCCGCTCGGCCGAGAAAATCGAGTGGGAGTACACACCGAGCGAGTTCGCGGCGCTGCTCCAGGAGCTGCGCCTGATCAAGCGCTTTCGTCCGCGCTACAACGTGGCGATGATGCGCGACGCGCGGCACTATTCGTTCATCAAGCTGACAAAGGGAGCCGCGCCGAAGCTGCTGGTGGTGCGTGGGGCGTCCGGAGACGAAGCGGGGACGTACTACGGACCGTTCGTGGGCGCGCAGCGCATCGGCGAAGCGGTGCGTGAGCTCAACGATGCGCTGATGCTCCGCGACTGCCGCAGTGATCTCAAGATGTTCTTCAGCGATCAGACGGAGCTGTTTCAGCTGTCACCGCGCACGCCCGGCTGCATTCGTCACGAGATCTCCAAATGCCTCGGCCCCTGCGTGGGAGCATGCTCGGCCACGCAGTATGACGAGCGCGTGGGAATGGCAAAGGCTTTTCTCGAAGGATCGGACGACGGGCCGATCAACATGCTGCGCGGAGAGATGGAGCGCTTGAGCGTGGCGCTCGAATTCGAGAGGGCCGCGCACTATCGAGACAAGCTGGAGCGACTGGAAGCACTGCGCGCGCAGTTCGGGCGCCTGAGGTTCGCGGTCGAGAATCTTTCGTTCGTGTACACGGTTCCAGGCCACGAAGGAGAGGATAAGGTCTATCTCATCCGGCGCGGCGTTGTGCGCGCAGAGCTGGGGAAACCTCGCTCACCGAAGGATCGCCGCAGCATGAAGCAGCTGGTGGAGGACATCTTCTCGCCGGACGACAAGCCGCCATCCCAAGTTCCGACCCACGAGATCGACGAGCTGCTGCTCCTGTCGTCGTGGTTCCGGAGATTCCCGAAGGAGATGAAGCGAACGAAGCAGGTCTGCTAATCCGCCTGGCTCGTGGTTATTGAACCACGACAGTTGTGGTCAGAGTCGGCAGTGACGGACTAACGACCTTGACCGTGAACGGACTTTGAAACGGCGGGCTCAGCGTGTACGTGTGCACGTCGCTCCGAACCACAGCAGGACACACAACGTTGGGGCGACCTTTGGCGGTATTGCGCCCTATCGCGACGAAGTGGGCGCTCGATTCCAGGCGCAGAACCGCAATGTGGTCGAATATCGTGCAACCGCCCGTCCGAACCGACATGCTGACTGTGAGCGAGCTGCCCGGCGTTATGGAGGGAGGAGCGTTGAGACCGTCAACGTCGAGATCCACCGACTGATCTGGCGCGAACGGGTTGCACGCCATCAGGCATGCGAGCGAGATGCCGATTGCCTTGACGATGATCCGGCTCACGCCTCACCATCCCAACGTTTGACGAGTTTCTGCTCGACCCCGAGGTGGTCGAGCATTCGCGCAACGACGAAATCCACGAGGTCCGAGATCTCCTTCGGCCGGTGATAGAACCCGGGCGAGGCCGGCATCACCACTGCTCCCGCACGCGTCAGCCTCAGCATGTTGCCGAGGTGAATCGCGCTGAGGGGAGTTTCCCTCGGCACGAGTATCAGCGTCCGCCGTTCCTTCAACGTCACGTCCGCTGCGCGCTCGATCAGCGAGCGCGAGGAGCCCGCTGCAATCGCCGACAGTGTCCCCATCGAGCACGGACACACAATCATCCCGGCGGTAAGCGCCGAGCCCGAGGCCGGCGGAGCGCCGCGGTCTTCGTTGGAGAAAGTCTCGACGCAGGAATCCCATCCTTCCTTGCCAACGGCCTTGCGCAGCTCGTCGATCGAGCCCAGCCCGGCTTCGGTCTCCAGCAATCGCAGTCCGTACTTCGAGACAATGAGCGATACTGGGCGGTGCGCCTCCGTGAGCTGCTGAAGCAACCTCACCGCGTAAGGCGCGCCTGAGGCCCCAGTGATCCCGACGACGATCGGGGGCGTCCTGCTCATCGGAGCAATCGTTCCGTGAACACGAAGCCAAAGAACACGATGCTGATTACGCCGTTCATCGTGAAGAACGCGGCGTCCAATCTCGTGAAATCATCAGCCTTGACGAGGGAATGCTCGTACAGGAGCAGCGTCCCCGCGACCAGCACGCCGGCGAAGTACAGGACGCCCGCGCCTGCGCCGAATCCTGCGATCGCCAGTGCGGCGACTGTCGTGAGGTGCAACACCCGCGCGATGTTCAACGCCGTTGCCTCACCAAAGGTGGAGGGAACCGAATACAAACCGTTCTCGCGATCGAACGACACATCCTGCAGAGCGTAGAGAATGTCGAAGCCGCCGACCCAGGTGGCGACCGCAATCGCCAGTGCGATCAGCATCCACCACGGGTCGCTCCACTGCCCAGTGATGGCGAGGTATCCGCCCACGGGCGCTATCGACAACCCGACGCCGAGGACGAGGTGCGACCACCGCGTGAATCGCTTGGTGTAGCTGTAGAACAGAACCCAGCCGAGCGCGAGCGGAGAGAGAAGGAGACAAAGCTGATTGAGCTGCCAGGCGGCTACAAAGAAAAGGACCGACGCTATCGCGACCGCAACGCTGGCTTCTCGCACGCCCATTGTTCCGGAGGGAATCTCCCGCAGCTTCGTGCGGGGATTTCGCGCATCGATCTCCCGGTCGACGATCCGGTTGAACCCCATCGCCGCGAAACGCGCGCTGGTGAACGCCACGACGACCCAGAGGACCGAGCCCACCGTAATCGGCGCGACGTAGCTCGCCAACACCACTCCGACCAGTGCGAACGGAAGCGCAAAAACGGTGTGCGGCAGCCGCACGAGATTGGCGTGCCGGAGAAGCAGGCCGGTTCCGCTCAGGGTTTGTCCCTCACGCATTTGGCGTCAACCCTCGGCCAGTTCCGGGTGAACCCTTCCTCCGGCCACTTCCTCGTCGCGTCGATCCCCATCTTCGACCCGTAAGTGAAGGCGCGGCTCGAGTGGTCGAGTACATCGATCGGCCCCATCGAGAACCGCACGTCGCGCTCTGGATCGATGTGATTGAGCGCGACCCACCACGCCTCCTGCACGTTCCGAACGTTCACGTCCTTATCCAGTACGATGATGACCTTCGCCAGCGACATCAGCCCCTGCCCCCACATCGCGTTCATCACCTTGTATGCCTGACCGGGATACTGCTTGTCGATCGCTACGAACACGAGGTTGTGGAAGATCCCCTCCGCGGGCATGTGATAGTCGACGATCTCGGGGACCGTGAGCTTGAGCAGCGGCAGGAAGATCCGCTCGGTCGCGTGGCCGAGGTAGTAATCCTCCATTGGTGGGCGCCCGACAATGGTGGTCGCGTAAACCGGGGAGCGCCGCATTGTGAGCGCCGTCACATGCACCTGCGGATAGAGATCGGCCTCGGAGTAGAATCCGGTGTGATCCCCAAATGGTCCCTCGACCACCAGCGGCTCCGCGGGGTCGATGTAGCCCTCGATCACGAATTCCGCCTCGGCCGGCACCTCGAGATCGGAGGTCACGGCCTTCGCGAGCGCTACCGGAGAAGAGCGAAGGAATCCCGCGAACAGAAACTCGTCGATGGTCGGCGGCAGCGGCGCGGACGCCGAATACACCGACGCGGGGTCCGACCCAATCGCGATTACCACCGGCATGCGCTCGCCCTTCTCGGCCATCTCACGCCAGTGCGCTGCTCCAACTTTGTGCCGCTGCCAGTGCATCGCCAGCGTGCGCGGACCGAGCACCTGTACGCGATACATGCCGACATTCCTGATGCCGCGCTTCGGATCCTTCGACATCACCATCGGCAGGGTGATGTACGGGCCGCCGTCCTCGGGCCAGCAGGTGATTATCGGGACCTTCGACAGATCCACCTCGTCGCCCTGCAGCACAATCTCCTGACAAGGAGGCTTGCCGGATCGAATGCGCGGCGGAAATTTGCCCAGCTCGAGAAGCCGCGGCAGCATCGACAGCTTGCCGATAATCCCCTCGGGAACCTTGAGATCGAGCATCTCGGTAATGCGGGCGCCGATCTCGTCGAGATCGTGTACACCGAGCGCCAAACACATTCTCCGCATCGAGCCAAAGAGATTGATGACGACCGGATACGGCGACCGCTCGCCGTTGTCCAGGATGACGTTTTCGAAGTAAAGTGCCTTTCCGCCCCCGGGTTGCTTCATGACGCGGTCGGCGATCTCGCACAGCTCGAGACGTGCCTTCACGGGCTCGGCGATGCGCGTGAGCTCACCAGCGCGGTCGATCGCGGAGAGAAACTGCGAAATGTTGTCGAGACTCACTTTCTTCCTGGCATGGGACGCTCGGCGACGTGAATCGCCGCGACTCCGAACGAGAGGCTCTTCCAGCTCACCCGGGTGAAGCCCGCCGCCTGCATCCGGCTAGCGAGCTCCTCTTCCACCGGAAAATTCGCGACCGAGCGCGGGAGGTACTTGTAGGCGGTGCGATGTCCACTGATCAAGCGACCGATCAGTGGCAGCACGTAATGGAAATAAAACTGGTAGAACACGCGGAGAACGCGAATGCGCGGCGTCGAGAATTCGAGGATCACGAAACGGCCGCCCGGAACAAGGACCCTGAGAGCTTCCCGCAGCGCATCGTCGAGACCGGCGACGTTCCTGATCCCGAATGCGACGATGGCTCCAGCCAGTTGTCCGGACGCAATGGGAAGCTGGACGGCGTCAGCGGTCACCGGAGTGATCCCCGAGCCCTCAATCTTCGTGGCTCCCGCCCGGAGCATCGGCTCAGCGAAGTCGGCGCCGACAACCAGTCCTCGAAATCCGGGAAGGCGCGAGATCTCAGCGGCGATGTCCATCGTGCCCGCGCACAGATCGAGATACCGCCCGGCCTGATCGCGATCCACTTCCAGCTGGGCGATCGCCTTTTTACGCCAGCGCCTGTCGATGTTGAGGCTGAGGACGTGATTCAGGAGGTCGTAGCGGGGAGCGATCTCCGAGAAGATCCGCTTTACGTACGCGCGCTTCTCGGCGCCACCGGCAGCGGCGGCACTGGCGGTCGCGCTGTCAATGTCGGTGGCCAGCACCCTCGAAAGTTGCCCGGCAACAGTGCGCGGGGCAAGCTATCTTACCCGCGCTTGCCTCCCATGACGCCCAAGTCCTACACCGACGTTTCCGACCAGCAGGTGGTCGTCTTCGCCCAGGAAGGGCGCGAGGACGCCTATCGCGAGCTGATCAAACGGTATGAGCGACCCGTTTTCTCGCTCATCTTCCGCATGGTCCGCGACAAGGAGACGGCGGAGTACCTGGCGCAGGAGACCTTCATAAAGGTCCTCAACAACATCGATCGCTACCGGCCCGAGTTCAAGTTCTCGAGCTGGTTGTTCAAGATCGCCAACAACATCACCATCGATCATCTGCGACGGCGGCAGATTGACACCATCAGCATCGAGGGCGCGCCCGATGCCATCACCGCCGAGCGAGCTCGTGCGACCGCGGTGACGGTAACGAGCGGGGGAGAATCGGCCCTCGAAGAGCTCGAATCACGGGAGCTGGGAGAGGCGATCGAAAAAGCGATTGCGAGGCTCCGCCCCGAGTACAGAGCGTGCATCATCCTGCGCCACGTCGAGGACTATTCGTACGACGAGATCGCCGAGATCGTGAAGCTGCCCCTGGGCACGGTAAAGACCTACATCCACCGGGCCAGACAGGAGCTGAGAGAGTACCTGGGGGACCTCAAATGACTCGGGGAAAACCCCTTGTTTATGCGAGCAAAAAAAGGTCTGAAAACCCTGAAACTTCCGTTGTACCAAGGACGTAGGTCATCACGTGAGGAACCCATGATAGAGCACGATTTCGACGAGGAATTCGTCCCCATTGCCGCCGAGCTGCAGCGACTGCCCTATATGTCGCCGTCGCGCGGCTTTGCCGATCGCGTCATCGCCAATATTGACCGTCTGCAGCCCGCCAGGGCTGTGGGTCCAGTACTCGCCTCCAGGCATCTGGAGCTGCAACAGGGCGGGCAGCAGGCGGTCACTCGGCGTCGCCCCGTGGGTATCGTCCGGGCCACCGGGCGAGCGACCGTTGGCGTGGCTCTGATTGCCGCGGCGGCATTCATGTTCTTCGAGGTCGACGTCCTCACGTCAATCCTCGCATTGGCTTCAACCCAGTACGCTTTCGCGATCGCAGCCGTCGGAGCCCAGGTGGGTGCCGCCGTTCTAGGTCCCGAGACCATCGCCTTTCTGCAGGCGGGCGCAATTCAGGCAGTCCTGCTCTATCTGACTCTCGCGGTTGGATTGTTCGGTGGCTACGGAGCCATACGGACCGCCGCACACATCGCCAAACGCAAGGCCGCATAATGAAAGCGATTCTGCTCGGGGCTTCCCTATTGATGGCAGTTTCCGCGCAGAACGCGTACGCCCAGCACCGGGAACACTTCCGCGTCGCGGGCCTCGGAAAGTACGCGCAGGTGAAGACGGGCGACCTGGTCGTTCCAGCCGGCACCACGACTTCGGGCGGCGTGATGGTGGTTCGCGGAAATCTCGACGTCTATGGCAACGTCGATGG
>WNFK01231919.1_pt1 | contig 12880 bp, 14 predicted proteins | sample 5400281 | NCBI WGS metagenome assembly WNFK01 (sample SAMN13153350, study PRJNA577476) | soil metagenome | isolation source: 20 cm soil on Douglas fir-dominated hillslope | place: USA:California | collected 2013-09-17
GCGCCGGCCACCGGCCCGAACACGGTCCCGAGGCCGCCGAGGAGCGTCATCAGCACCACCTCGCCGGACATCGTCCAGTGCACGTCGGTGAGCGACGCGAGCTGGAAGACGATGGCCTTGGTCCCGCCCGCGAGCCCGGACAGGGCCGCCGACAGGACGAACGCGATCAGCTTGTACCGGTCGGCCCCGTAGCCGAGCGAGAGCGCCCGGGGCTCGTTCTCCCGGATCGCCTTGAGCACCTGGCCGAACGGCGAGTGGATGGTCCGGTAGATCAGGAGGAACCCGGCCAGGAAGATCGCGAGCACCGTGAAGTACATGGCCAGCGTGTTCCGGAGGTCGACCAGGCCGAAGAGGAGCCCCCGCGGCACCGACTGGATGCCGTCCTCGCCACCCGTGAACGGGGCCTGCAGGCAGAAGAAGTAGAGCATCTGGGCCAGGGCCAGGGTGATCATCGCGAAGTAGATGCCCTGCCGGCGGATGGCGAGCGCCCCGATGACCAGGCCCAGCGCGGCCGCTCCCGCCACCCCGGCCAGGATGGCCAGCTCCGGCGGCCAGCCCCATACCTTGGCGGCGTGGGCGGTGACATAGCCGGCCGAGCCCAGGTAGGCGGCGTGGCCGAACGAGAGCAGGCCGCCGTAGCCGATCAGCAGGTTGAAGGCACACGCGAACAGGGCGAAGCAGAGCGCCTTCATGAGGAAGACCGGGTAGACCACGAACGGCGCCACCACGAACGCGCCGACCATCAGGGCGAAGACCACCGCCTGGTGCCGGGTCGGGCCGGACGCGGTCGCCGGGGCCTCCGGCTCGACCGCCTCGCGCGCGGCGTCCACGCTACTGGGCTCGCCCGAAAAGGCCGGCCGGCTTCACGAGCAAGACCAGCGCCATGATGACGAAGATCACGGTGTTTGAGGCCTCCGGGTAGAAGACCTTGGTGAGCCCCTCGACGAGCCCGAGGCCGAAGCCGGTCACGATCGAGCCCATGATCGACCCCATGCCGCCGATGCCAGCACCCCGGCCATCGCGGCGAGGGCCACCCCGAAGCCGTAGGTCAAGGTGATCATCCGCGGGACGTTGACGCCGAAGGCCTGCACCAGCCCCGGGTTCTCGGTGGCCGCGCGGAGGTAGGAGCCGAGCTTGGTGCGCTCGATCACGAACCAGGTGGCCAGGCACACCGCGAGCGAGAACACGATGACCCACGCGCGGTAATTCGGCAGCACCATGAACCCCAGGTTGCGGCCGCCGGTGAGCTGGCTCGGGATCGCGTAGGGCAGACCCGAGGAGCCGAAGCGGTTCCGGAAGAGCCCCTGGATGATGAGGCCGAGGCCGAAGGTCAGCAGGAGCCCGTAGAGGTGATCGAGGGCGTAGAGCCGCTTGAGCAGCGTCCGCTCCATCACGACCCCCAGCAGGCCCACCACGAGCGGCGCGAGCAGGAGGGCCCACCAGTAGCCGATCCCCGCCCACTGCAGGAGGAAGTAGGCCACGAAGGCGCCCATCATGTACTGCGCCCCGTGGGTGAGGCTCAGCATCGCGTAGAACGAGCCGTTGATGAGCCCGATCAGGAGCTGGCCGAACAGGGCCTGGGGCGGGATGCCGAGGATCATGCGGGGATTCCCCTCACCCTATATCCCCTCGACCTACATCCCCTCACCCTACCCTCTCCCCAGAGGGGAGAGGGTTGTCGATGTCCTCTCCCCGTCGCGGGGAGAGGGCAGGGTGAGGGGCGTGAGGGTGAAGGGCGTGTTTACTTCTTCACCAGCGGGCAGTCGCCCTGGTCGATCGGTCGGAACGCCTGCTCGGCCGGGATGGTCGCGCGCAGCTTGTAGTAGTCCCACGGGCCCTTCGACTCTGCCGGCTTCTTGACCTCGAACAGGTACATCGGGTGGAGCTTGCGGCCGTCGGCGCGGATCGTGCCCTTGCCGAACAGCGGGTCGTCGGTGGGGGTCTCCTTCATCTTGGCGATCACCTTGGTCCCGTCGTCGCCCTTGAGCGCCTCGACCGCCTTCAGGTAGTGCAGGGTCGCCGCGTACACCCCGGCGTGGATCATGGTCGGATGAATGCCCCGATCCAGCTCCGCGAACCGCTTGGCGAAGGCCCGGGTCTTGTCGTTCGTGTCCCAGTAGAACGCCTCGGTGAAGATCAGGCCCTGAGCGGTCGGCAGCCCCAGCGCGTGCACGTCGGTGAGGAAGACCAGCAGGCCGGCCAGGCTCTGGCCGCCCTTGACGATGCCGAACTCGGCGGCCTGCTTGATGGCGTTGGTGGTGTCGCCGCCCGCATTGGCCAGCCCGATGATCTTGGCCTTGGAGGACTGGGCCTGGAGCAGGAAGGACGAGAAGTCCGCGGTGTTGAGTGGGTGCCGCACCTTGCCCAGCACCTTGCCGCCGTTCTTGATCACCACCGCCTCGGTGTCGCGCTCGAGCGCGTGGCCGAAGGCGTAGTCCGCGGTGATGAAGAACCAGGAGTCGCCGCCGGTCTTCACGATCGCGCTGCCGGTGCCGTTGGCGAGCGCCCACGTGTCGTAGGTCCAGTGGATCGTGTTGGGCGAGCAGGCCTTGCCGGTGAGATCGGAGGAGGCCGCCCCGGAGACCAGGAACGCCTTGCCCTTCTCCTTGACGATCTGGTTGACCGCGAGCGCGACCGCCGAGTTGGGCGTATCCACGATCACGTCCACCTTGTCGGAATCGAGCCACTGGCGCGCGATGCCCGAGCCCACGTCGGCCTTGTTCTGGTGGTCAGCCGAGACGATCTCGACCTTCATGCCCTTCTTGGCCGCCCCGAAGTCCTCCACTGCCATCCGGGCCGCGATCACCGAGCCCTGGCCGGAGAGATCGGCGTAGAGGCTCGACATGTCGGTGAGCACCCCGATCTTGATGACGCCGTCGGAGACCTGGGCCTGGGCGGCGGGCGCGGCGGCGAGCCCGAGCGCGGCCATGATGACCATCCAGTGCTTGATCATGCGTTGATTCCTTTCCTTGCGGTTGAACGACGCGCGATTATACCCCGAGGTAGTCGTGGAGCTTCGCGGTCTGGGCGGGGACGTCGGCATTGCCGATCATGTCCACCACCCGCCCCCGCTCCATCACGTAGTGACGGTCGGCCACCGTGGCCGCGAAGCGGAAGTTCTGCTCCACGAGCAGGATCGTGAAGCCGTCGGCCTTGAGCCGCCGGATCGTGGCCCGGATCTGGCGGACGATGACCGGGGCCAGCCCCTCGGTGGGCTCGTCGAGCAGCAGGAGCCGGGCGCCGGTCCGGAGGATGCGGCCGATGGCCAACATCTGCTGCTCGCCCCCGGAGAGCTTGGTGCCCTGGCTCCGCCCCCGCTCCCGCAGATTCGGAAAGAGCTCGTAGATGGCGTCGAGCCCGAGGCCGCCCGGCTGCACCACCGGGGGCAGAAGCAGGTTCTCCTCCACGCTCAAGCTCGCGAAGATCCCGCGCTCCTCCGGACAGAAGGCGAGCCCCCGGCGGGCGATCAGGTTGGAGGGCCGGCCGATCAGCTCCTCGCCGCGGAGGCGGACCGAGCCGCCCCGCCGCGGCACCATGCCCATCACCGACTTGAGCGTGGTGGTCTTGCCGGCGCCGTTGCGGCCCAGCAGGGTCACGACCTCGCCCGCGCGCACCTCGAAGTCCACCCCGTGGAGCACGTGCGACTCCCCGTACCAGGCCTGGAGCCCGGCCACCTGCAGGAGGGTCTCACTCATGGCCTACCCCCAGGTACGCCTGCACCACCTCCGGATTGGCGGAAACGGAGGCGTAGTCACCCTCGGCCAGGATCTCGCCCCGGGCCAGCACCGTGATGGTGTCGGAGAGGTGCTCCACCACGCTCAGGTTGTGCTCCACCATCAGCACGGTGCGGTTCTTCGCCACCTGCTTGATCAGGGCCGAGATGCGGTCGACGTCCTCGTGGGCCATGCCGGCGGTCGGCTCGTCGAGCAGCATCAGCTCGGGCTCGAGGGCCAGCGTGGTGGCGATCTCGAGCGCCCGCTTCCGCCCGTACGACAGCTCGCCCGCGGGGGTCTCCGCGAAGCCGTGGAGGCCCACCGCGGCCAGCAGCTCGAGGGCCCGTCCGCGGAAGGCTCCCAGCACGCGCTCCGAGCGCCAGAAGTCGAAGGAGCGGCCCCGCCGGCGCTGGAGCGCGATGCGCACGTTCTCGAGCGCGGTGAGGTGGGGGAACACCGCCGAGATCTGGAACGACCGCACCAGGCCGAGCCGGGCGATGTCGGCGGGCCGCCGCCCGGTGATGTCCCGCCCGTTGAACGTGATCCGACCACGGGTGGGGACGAGAAAGTGGGTCAGCAGGTTGAAGCAGGTGGTCTTGCCCGCCCCGTTGGGACCGATGAGGGCGTGGATGGTCCCGCGGCGCACCCGCAGGGTCACGTCGCGCACCGCGAGGAAGCCGCGGAACTCCTTGGTGAGGCCGCGGGTCTCCAGGATGACGTCGTCGGCCATCGGCTACGGCCGGCGCGTCCCCGACGGCGGCGGGAAGAACCGCGCCTCCCGGCGCTCGTCCCAGGCCCGGTTGGCCTCGTCCGTCTCCCAGGAGCCCATGCACTCGTTCTGGGCCCGCACCACGTCCTCGATCAGCTCGCGCGGGTCACGGTGGAAGGAGGCGTGCAGCAGCCGCTTGGCGTGCCCGGTGGCGGTGCGCGAGGAGTGGAAGGCCTTCTCCACGATCCCCGCGAGCGTCGCGTCGATCTCCGCCGGCTCGACCACCCAGTTCACTAGGCCCATGGCGAGGGCCGCGGCGGGGGTGACGTGGTCGTTGAGCAGGGTGAGCTCCTTGGCGCGCCCGAGCCCCACGATGCGGGCCAGCCGCAGGATCGACCCGTCCGGGATGAGGCCGTGGCGGGTCGCCCCGAGCCCCAGCACCGCGTCGGTGGTGGCCAGCCGCAGGTCGCAGGCCACCGCCAGCTGCAGGCCGCCCCCGATCGAGTAGCCGTGCAACACCGCGACCGAGAGCTTGTCCATGTCCTCCAGGCGATTGAGGGCGCGGATCCAGTTGCGGTAGAACGCCTCGCCGATCCCGCCCGCGGACAGCACGGAGCGATCCATGCCCGAGCAGAACGCGCGCCCCGCTCCGCGTACCACCACCACCCAGACCGCCTCGTCCCGGGCCGCGGCCTCGGCCGCCTCCGCCAGCTCGGCGGAGAGCGCGAGGTCGAGCGCGTTGAGCACGCGGGGCCGCGACAGCGTGATGGTGGCGACGCCGTCGCGCGCCTCGTAGGTCACCCGCGGCTCGCTCACGGCTGGCTCCGCGCCCCCAGGATCTCGCGGGCGATGACCATCCGCTGGATCTCCGACGTCCCCTCCCCGATCTCGGTCAGCTTGGCGTCGCGGAAGATCCGCTCGATGGGGAACTCGGTGATGTAGCCGGCACCCCCGTGGATCTGCAGCGCCTTGGTGGCCGCCTTCATCGCGACCTCGGAGGCGAACACCTTCGCCATGGAGGCCGCCACCTTGGCGGGCCGGCCCGCGTCCTTGAGGGCGGCCGCGCGCAGCGTGAGCAGGCGCGCCGCCTCCACCTCGGTGCCGATCTCGGCGATCATGCCCCGCAGGCCGTTGAACTCGGCGAGGGTCTTGCCGAACGCGGATCGCTGCTTCATGTACTTGACCGCCTCGTCGAGCGCGCCCTGGGCGATGCCCACCCCCATGGCGGCCATCGCGACGCGCCCGCCTTCCAGCACCTGCATGGTGTTCACGAAGCCCTGGTCGCGCGGACCGCAGAGGGCGGTCGCGGGCACCCGCACGTTGTCGAAGTGCAGCTCCGCGGTGTTGGAGGCGTGCAGCCCGAGCTTCCGGTAGGGCTTCCCGGCGCTGAAGCCGGGGGTGCCGCGGTCCAGGATGAAGGCGGAGATGCCCTTGTTCCCGCGCGTCGGATCGGTGACCGCCATCACCACCGCCACCTCGGAGACCCCCGCGTTGGTGATGAAGGCCTTGCTGCCGTTGAGCACGAAGTGCTCGCCCTCCTGGACCGCGCGCGTGCGCATGGCCGCCGCGTCGGAGCCGGAGCCGGGCTCGGTGAGCCCCCACGCGCCGAGGACCTCTCCCCGGGCCAGCCGCGGCAGGTACCGCGCCTTCTGCTCGGAGGACCCGAAGAGGGCGATGTGGTTGGTGCAGAGGGAGTTGTGGGCCCACATGGTGATGCCCACCGAGGCATCCACCCGGTTCAGCTCCTCGACGGCCAGGGCGTAGGAGACGTAGTCGAGCGCGGCGCCGCCGTACTCCTCCGGCACCAGCGCCCCCATCAGCCCGGTGCCCGCGAGCTTGGCGAAGATCGCGTGGGGGAACTCGGAGACCTCGTCGAAGTGGTGGATGACCGGGGCCACCTCGCGCTCCGCGAAGTCGCGCGCGAGGGCGCGGACCTCCTGCTGCTCGGGCGTGAGGGCGAAGTTCATCGCGACGGCGAAGCCACCAGGATCGCCACCGGGTACGCGAAGTGGATCGCCCCGTCGATGCGCCGCGCGCGCACCCCCAGCGCGTCGTCGTCGAGCGACGCCTCGAAGAGGGCGCGGATGCGGTCGGCGTCGCCCGGGGCCGGGAACGAGCGCGACAGCAGCCCCTCCACCTCCGCCCGTACCTCGCAGCGCGTGACCGCGGGCATGGGCAGCCCGGCCGCCTCGAAGAGCCCGGCCAGTTCGGCCAGCGACAGGGCGCGCACGTGGGAGGGATCGCGCAGCCGCTCCATCCGGTTGAACGCGGCCGCCCGCGCCGGATCGGGCGAGACCGCGGTGTCGGCCACCACCACGCGACCGCCCGGGGCGCACACCCGCGCCATCTCGCGCAGGACCGCGCCGGGATCGGGAAAATGGTGGAAGGCGAACCGGGAGACCACCAGGGAGAACGTCCCGTCGTCGTAGGGGAGCGGCCGCACGTCGCCGATCTGCAGGGTCACGTTGACGAGCCCGCGCTCGGAGGCGAGAGCGCGGGCGCGCTCGATCATCGCGGGGGTCAGGTCGATGCCGGTGACGTGACGGGCGACTCGCGCGAAGGCCGCCGCCACGAGCCCGGGGCCGCAGGCCACGTCGAGCACGGTGTCGGCCGGCCCCGCCCCGCTCGCGGTCACCAGCCGGCGGAGGGCCTCCTCGTCGCGGATGCCGGGCGCGGTCGAGAACGGCACCGCCTGCCGGGTAAACTGATCGAGGATCGCCTCGCGGTTGTCCGGCTGAGCCATGGGATGACGCGCGCGGCTAGACCGTTGCCCGGATGTTGTCGCGGACGAACCGGATGATGTCCTGGGTCGACGTGCCGGGGGTGAACAGCTCCTTCACCCCGAGCGCCTTGAGCGCCTGGATGTCGTCCTGGGGGATGATGCCGCCCCCGAAGACCGCGATGTCGTCGGCGCCCTTCTCCTTCAGCAGGTCGAGCACGCGGCCGAAGAGGTAGTTGTGGGCGCCCGAGAGCACCGAGAGCCCGATCGCGTCCACGTCCTCCTGCACCGCGGTGGCCACGATCTGCTCGGGGGTCTGGTGCAGACCGGTGTAGATCACCTCGAAGCCCGCGTCCCGCAGGGCCCGCGCCACGATCTTCGCGCCGCGGTCGTGCCCATCGAGACCGGGCTTCGCCACCAGCACGCGGATCTTTCGCTCGGCCATGGTCGGTCCCCCGTTCAGCGCAGGAGCGCGCGGATGCGCTCGCCCGCTTTCATGATCTGGTCCCGGTGGCCGGGCACGAGCTTCCAGTCGAAGCCCTTGCCGTCGTTGGCCCAGCGCGGGATGAGGTGCAGATGGAAGTGCGGCACCGACTGGAAGGCGGCGGCGCCGTTGGCCTGGAGCATGTTGAGCCCGTCCGGCGCGAGCGCCTCGCGGATGGCCCGCGCCACCTGCTGGGCCGCGGCGATCGTCGCCTGCAGGTCCTCCACCTCCACCTCGAACAGCGTGGCCGCGTGGGCCTTGGGGATCACCAGGCAGTGCCCATGGGTGACCGGGTTGATGTCCATGAAGGCGAGCGTGCGGTCGTCCTCGAAGATCCTGAGCGACGGGATCTGGCCGTCTCGAATCTTGCAGAAGACACAGTCGGTCATCGCGCGCCCGTCACTTTCGCCATCACGTCCTCCATCCGCCAGCCGTAGATCTGGGGCGGCTCCACCCCGGCCAGGGACAGGTAGCTGTCGAGCTGGCTGCGGTGGTGCACCTCGTGCTCGACCATCGCCATCAGGAAGCGCCACGCCTTCATGGTGCCGCCGTCGAGGTCGCGGCGCGGACTCGCGAGCACCCCGTCGTCGAGCGTGGCCAGGCGGGTCATCTCCTCCCGGTGCACGCCCTCGAGTCGGGCGCGGGTCTGCGCGTGGTCCAGCGCGGCCCCGGGGCTCAGGTCCTCGGTGAACCGGTCCTCCACCACCTTGGTCACGAAGAAACGCTCGGCGCCCGCCAGGTGCCGGACGATCTCCCCGCACGTCATCTCCCCGGGGCGCGGCGCCCAGTCGAGCAGCCCGGGCTCGACCCGGTCGACCGCGGCCCAGGTGCGACGGCGGACTCCGTCCCAGTACCGGGCGAACTCGGCGACGGAGGCGATCATCGTGGGGGCCGCGGCCGCCGCCCGCTCAGATCGCGAGCGTCCAGCCATCGGGGTCCGGGGCCTTGCCGTACTGGATGGCCACGATGGCGTCGTAGAGCTTCTGGGTGAGCGGCCCGATCTTGCCACCGTTGATCACCATCTTCTTGCCCTTGTAGGCCAGCTCGCCCACCGGCGAGATCACCGCGGCGGTCCCGGTGCCCCACACCTCCTCCAGCTTGCCGCGCCCGTGCGCCTCCACCACCTCGTCGATCGACACCTGGCGCTCGCTCACCTTGAGCCCCCACTTGCGCAGCAGGGCCAGGGTGGAGTCGCGGGTGACGCCCGGCAGGATCGTCCCGGTCAGCGGCGGGGTGATAATCTCGTCGCCGATCTTCACCATGATGTTCATGGTGCCGACCTCGTCGAGGTACTTGCGGTGCACCCCGTCCAGCCAGAGCACCTGGGTGAAGCCCTCGTGCTTGGCCTCGTCGCTCGCGAAGAGGCTGGCCGCGTAGTTGCCCGAGGTCTTGGCCCCACCCACGCCACCGTCGACGGCCCGGACGTACTTGTCGACCACCAGGATCTTCACCGGGGCCATCCCCTCCGGGTAGTAGGCGCCCACCGGGGACAGGATGACGAAGTAGATGTACGACTTGGCCGGCCGGACCCCCAGGAAGGGCTCGTTGGCGATGACGGTGGGGCGGATGTAGAGCGAGGTGCCCACCGTGCTCGGGACCCAGTCGCGGTCCACATCCACGAGCCGGATCAGCGACTGCAGCGCCAGGTCTGGATCGATGGGCGGGATGCAGAGGCGCCGGGCCGAGTTGTTCATCCGCTCCACGTGCTTCTGCGGGCGGAACAGGCGGATCTTGCCGTCCACCCCGCGGAACGCCTTGAGCCCATCGAAGATGGCCTGGGCGTAGTGGAGCACCGCGGTGGCCGGGTCGAGGGAGAGCGGCCCGTACGGCTCGATGCGCGGGTCGTACCAGCCCTTCTCCTCCTGGAAATCGGCCAGAAACATGTGATCGGTGAAGATCTGCCCGAATCCCAGGTCGGAGTCCTTCGGCTTGGGCTTGCGGGTGGTGGATCGGTTGATCCGGATCGGCTCGGTCATGGTCACTCTCCTCAGAAGATGATCGGCTCTCGGTACAGGCCGAACATCCGGCGGTACACGTCCGAGATCTCGCCCAGCGATACGTAGTCCTTCACCGCGTCGATCAGCACCGGCATGACGTTGACATTGTCGCGACAGGCCTCCGCGAGCTGCTTGAGGCGGCGCTCGACCCGGGCCGCGTCGCGCGAGGCCTTCACTCGCCCCACCCGCTCGATCTGCTCCTGCTCGATGGCGGGGTCGATGCGCAGGTACTCGACCGGCTTCTCCTCGGGCATCACGTACTTGTTGACGCCCACCACCGTCTTCGCCCCGCGATCGTCCATGAGCTGGTAGTGGTAGGCCGCGTCCGCGATCTCCTGCTGCGGGTAGCCCAGGTCGATGGCGCGCACGATGCCGCCCAGCTCGTCGATCTTGCGGATGTAGTCCATCGCCTGCGCTTCCATCTGATCGGTGAGGCGCTCCAGGAAGTAGGCGCCGCCGAGCGGATCCGCGGTCAGCGCCACCCCCGTCTCGTCGGCGATGATCTGCTGGGTGCGCAGGGCCACCGTCACCGCCTCCTCGGTCGGCAGGGCGAGCACCTCGTCGTAGGAGTTGGTGTGGAGCGACTGGGCCCCGCCCAGCACCGCGGCGAGAGCCTGCAGCGCCACCCGCGCCACGTTGTTGAGCGGCTGCTGGGCGGTGGCCGACACCCCCGCGGTCTGGGTGTGGGTGCGCAGGCGCATCGACTCCGGCTTCCGGGCCCGGAAGCGGTCGCGCATCACGGTGGCCCAGATCCGCCGGGCCGCGCGCAGCTTGGCGATCTCCTCGAAGAAGTCGTTGTGGATGTCGAAGAAGAACGACAGCCGCGGGGCGAAGTCGTCGACGTCGAGGCCGCGCTCGACCGCGGCGTGCACGTAGCCGAAGCCGTCGGCCAGGGTGAAGGCCAGCTCCTGCACCGCGGTCGAGCCCGCCTCCCGGATGTGGTAGCCCGAGATCGACACCGGGTTGAAGCGCGGCACGTGCCGGGAGCAGAACTCGATGGTGTCGACCACCACCCGCACCGCCGACTCCGGCGGCGAGATCCACTCCTTCTGGGCGATGAACTCCTTCAGCATGTCGTTCTGCATCGTGCCGCCCAGCTTGTCCCAGCTCACCCCCTGCTTGTCGGCGAGCGCCAGGTACATCGCCAGCGCCACCGACGCGGTGCAGTTGATGGTCATCGAAGTAGTCACTTTATCCAGTGGAATATCCCGGAACAGGATCTCGAAGTCGGCGAGGGTGGAGATCGACACCCCCTCGCGTCCCACCTCCCCGCGGGCCCGCGGATGATCCGCGTCGTAGCCCATGAGGGCGGGCATGTCGAAGGCGGTGGAGAGCCCGGTCTGGCCCTGCTGCAGGAGGTACTTGAAGCGGGCGTTGGTGTCCTCCGGGCGGCCGAAGCCGGCGAACATCCGCATGGTCCAGAGCCGCCCGCGGTACATCGAGGGATACGGCCCGCGCGTGTACGGGAACTCGCCGGGGTAGCCGAGCTTGTGCTCGTAGCGCCACCCGACCAGATCCTCCGGGGTGTAGAGCGGCTGCACCGGGATGCCCGAGAGCGTCTCGTACGGCACGTCCCGCTCCGGCGTGCGCCGCACGAACGGCCCGTACGTTTCTCCCTCCCAGCGCTCCTTGTCGTCGGCCATGGACTCGCGCTCCCTCAGGCCGCCGACCCGGCGTCGGCGAGCAGGTGACGGGCGACGACCAGCTTCTGGATCTGGGACGTGCCCTCGTAGATCTGCGTGATCTTGGCGTCGCGGAAGTGGCGCTCGACCTGGTACTCCTTGATGAAGCCGTAGCCGCCGTGCACCTGGATCGCGTCGGTGGTCACCCGCATCGCGGTCTCGGAGGCGAACAGCTTGGCCATGGCCGCCTCGTGGCCGTAGGGCGCGCCCGAGTCCTTGCGCCAGGCCGCGCGCAGGGTGAGCAGGCGGGCCGCCTCGATGGTGGTGGCCATGTCCGCGAGCATCCACTGCACCATCTGGTGCTGGCCGATCGGCACCCCGAAGCTCTTCCGCTCGCGCGCGTACGCGAGCGCGGCCTCGTAGGCCGCGGTCGCGATGCCGACCGCCTGGGCCGCGATGCCGATGCGGCCGCCATCGAGGGCGCCGAGGGCGATCCGGAATCCCTGCCCGACCTCGCCGAGCCGCTGGGACGCGGGCACCCGGCACCCCTCGAAGAGCAGCTCGGCGGTGTCGGACGCCCGGATGCCGAGCTTGTCCTCGGTCTTCACCACCGTGAAGCCCGGCGTGCCCTTCTCCACCAGGAAGGCGCTGATGCCGCGGTGCCCGGCGGCCCGGTCGGTCTGGGCGAACACGAGCGCGGCGGCCGCCTCGCGCCCGTTGGTGACGAACACCTTGCGGCCGTCCAGCACGTAGGCGTCACCGTCCAGCCGCGCGAGCGTGGTCTGGTTGCTCGCGTCCGAGCCCGCCTCCGGCTCGGTGAGCGCGTAGCACCCGAGCTTGCGTCCCGCCGCGAACGGGGTGAGGAAGCGCGCCTTCTGCGCCTCGGTGCCGTGCTTCAGCACCGGATCGCAGTAGAGCGAGTTGTTGACCGACATGATCACCGCGTGGGAGGCGCAGCCCCGCGCGAGCTCCTCGACCGCCAGGGCGTACGCCACCGTGTCGCTGCCGCTGCCGCCGTAGGCCTCTGGCACCGCGATCCCCATCAGCCCCAGCTCGGCCATGCGCCCCACGGTCTCGGTCGGGAAGCGCGCGTCCCGATCGATCGCGTCCGCGATCGGGCGCACCTCCTTGTCCGCGAAGCCGCGGGCCAGGTCCCGGATCATGGTCTGCTCTGGCGTCAGGTCTAGCTGCACCGGCGCTCCTTACTCACGTTTACTTCTTTAGGCTCTTCAGCTGCGGGGGCCCCGACATGGCCCCCGCACTCCCCCAGGCTGCGGACCTCCGTTTACTGCTTCACCCCGACATGGCCCCCGCACTCCCCACTCGGCGGACATCCGTTTACTACTTCCGTGCTCGTTCTTGTCCCCTACTTGTCCAGGAGGTGTTTGAACTCTTGGGTGAGCAGGGGGGCGACCTCGAAGAGGTCGCCGACGATGCCGTAGTCGGCGATCTTGAAGATCGGCGCCTCCGGGTCCTTGTTGATCGCGCAGATCACCTTGGAGGTCCGCATGCCGGCCAGGTGCTGGATCGCGCCGGAGATGCCGAAGCCCAGGTAGAGCTTGGGCGAGATCGTGCGCCCGGTCTGGCCGATCTGGAACCGGTGCGGCCGCCAGCCCGCGTCCACCGCCGCGCGCGA
>WNFK01184618.1_pt2 | contig 12878 bp, 9 predicted proteins | sample 5400281 | NCBI WGS metagenome assembly WNFK01 (sample SAMN13153350, study PRJNA577476) | soil metagenome | isolation source: 20 cm soil on Douglas fir-dominated hillslope | place: USA:California | collected 2013-09-17
GACTGGCGCCTGGTGGTGACAATCATGAGCCACCGGAGGTGCGCACGGCGAAGGAACTCGCCCGCCGTTATCGTCTGACCTTCGTAGAACTACTTCCCACCGATCAGGAATCTCCGATTGATTACACGATCTTTAATGAGATCCCGGTGGACCTGATGGTGCGCCATCAGTTTCTGCCGCTAAAGCGCGATGATAAGGGATTGCACATTGCGATGGCGGATCCAACCGATCTGGAGCGGCTGGATGAGCTTGCTAATGCACTGAAGTCGCGGATTGTGCCCTACGTAGCAACCGCCGGAGCGATTGAAGTCGTCCTGCGGCGCGGAGATGCCACGCAGCGCGTCTTGCAGGAAGCGGCATCCGGCTTTCGCATTTCGCTGGTTAGGGAAACAGAAAGCGGTGAAGAGGTACTCGATCTCGATCGACTGGCAACCGATTCCGAGATGTCTCCAATTATCAAGTTAGTCGATTCGATTATCTACAACGCGATGGAGTCGCGGGCCTCTGATATTCACATCGAAACGCGCGACACGGAAGTGCAGGTCAAGTATCGAATTGACGGCGCACTCTATGCCAAAGTAGATCCGATTGATCTTGCGTTCCATCAAACGTTGATCTCGCGCATCAAGGTTATGTCGGAGTTGGATATTGCTGAGCGGCGCGTGCCCCAGGACGGCCGCTTCCGGGTTCGCTACAAAGGCCGCAATGTTGATTTCCGTGTTTCAATAATGCCGACGATTCACGGCGAAGATGCTGTCATCCGTATTCTCGACAAAGAGCAGATCAACGAAGAGTTTAAAAATCTGAACCTTGACGTGGTCGGCTTTGCCGAAGAGGACCTGAGAAAGTTTCGTCACTACATTGCCGAGCCTTACGGGATGGTCCTGGTAACAGGCCCCACCGGTTCCGGTAAAACCACCACGCTCTACGCTGCGCTCAATGAAATCAGAAACGAAGAAGATAAAATTGTCACCATCGAGGATCCGGTGGAGTATCAGTTGCACGGAATCACCCAGATTCCCGTCAACGAAAAGAAAGGGCTGACCTTCGACCGCGGGTTGCGTTCGATTCTGCGTCACGACCCCGACAAGATAATGATCGGAGAAATCCGCGACACCGAGACGGCGCAGATTGCCATCCAGTCCGCGTTGACCGGCCACCTTGTCTTTACCACCGTACACGCCAATAACGTCATCGATGTCATCGGACGCTTCCTGAACATGGGCGTCGAACCATACAACTTTGTCTCGTGTCTTAACTGCGTTTTAGCCCAACGGTTGATCCGCATGCTTTGTCCTTACTGCAAGCGCCAATACCGGGCGAAAGAGCAGGAACTGGTTGAGTCAGGACTAAGACCGGAGGAACATCGCGACACGCCTTTTTATATAAATGTTGGCTGCGATGCCTGCAACCACACCGGCTACCGAGGGCGCACGGCCATTCATGAATTGCTTGACCTTTCCGACAATATTCGCGAAATGATCGTCGAGCGCCGGCCAGGCTCGGAGGTTCGCAGGGCGGCCGAGGCTGAGGGGCTGACTAGTTTGCGTGAATCAGCGCTCCGGAAAGTACTGGCAGGAGTTTCAACGCTGCACGAGATTAATCGTGTGACCTTCGTCGAGGAAGTCAGCACGGGCGGCTAGCTGTTAAGATTGCTGCTGTTTTAAGGAACTGTTCTTTTTGAATTGCGTGTAAGCAAATGAAGCTGGAATAGTTGCATCTTAGCTTCTTGCGCGGCATTATTACACCACGTTTTTGGGCTACTCCAGACCGACCTCCACCGAGAGACTGACATGAGAATAAATATTAAGACCCGTGCTTTTGTATCCCTGTTGCTTACCGCCTGCCTGCTGATTTTGCCGGCAACTGCTTTCGCCAAAAAAGGTGACAAGCATTTCAAAGACGGTATGCGTTACGAAGCGGCCCAGCAATGGGAGAAAGCCGCGCAGGAGTTTACCCTGGCGGTGGCTGCCGATCCCTCAAATCTGGAGTATCAGCTCCATTTTCGCAGGGCGAGCTTCAATGCTTCGCAGTCGTTTATGCAGCAGGGGCGGGCACTCGCGGAACAGCGGGATTTCGTCGGGGCCTATAATGCCTTTCGTCAGGCTTACGGCTACGATCCGGTTAACGAGTTAGCAGTCTCTGAAATGGAGCGCGTTTTACAGCTCCAGGGTGTGAAGGACGGGACGAGCCCCGCAACCGACAACGGATCGAAAAGCAACGATCCGGGATCAGTCGGCCCTTCGAGCGCGCAGGAAGCTGCGATGGAGTCGCCGCAAACTGAGATGCGCGTCATTAGTTATAGCGGAGACTTGAAGGCTTTCATTCGCAGCCTCGCGGAGCAACTCAACCTGAATGTTATTTTCGATCGCCAGTCGTTTGTCCAACCGCGATCTATCGATATCAATTTACGCCAGGTGACAACGGCGCAAGCCCTTGACTACATTTTTCTTCAGGAGAGTTTATTTTTTCAAAAGCTGAGCCGCCGAACAATTCTGGTCGCGGATCAAACGCGTCGCCCGCAATATCAGCAACTGGTTTTACGCACATTCTTCCTGGCAAATAGCGACCCGGAAAAAGCCAAACAACTTGTAGGGCAGGCGATACCTCCGTCCGTTGGCCGTCCGCAAACGATTGTTGTTGCCGACAAAGACACCAACAGCCTGACGATTCGCGATACCGCTGAAAATGTGCGCTTGATCGGCGAGCTGATCCAGAGCATCGACAAGGATCGCGCTGAAGTTGTGATGGACGTGAACATCTATGAAGTTTCCAAATCGGATCTAATGCAGTTTGGTAGCCAATTCGGAACAGATTCGACGCTGCTGAATATCGGCGGCATACAGAAGGGACTGTCGATTCTGCAGGGTGGAGTAAGCACAGTAGGCTTGCCTACCACTCTTGGCACGGCCCTGATCATCCCGTCTTCAGCCTTCGCGGCACTGCAGTCGAAGAATCAAGGGAAGCTGGTTGCCTCGACTCAGGTGCATGCGTTCAATGGCGAGGAATCAACCGCCCGCATCGGCCAGCGCGTTCCAGTGCAGACGGCGCAGGCCTATCCGTTTGGCGTGCAAACAACTACTGGAACTAACAACAACGGATTTCCCACCGGCGGCTTTCCAGTGATCAACTATGAACCGACTGGATTGACGTTGAAGTTTACGCCGCAGGTATTTCCTAATCAGGATGTGCAGGTCAAGATGTCGATCGAGTCGAAGGACGTGCTGGGTGCAAGTACCCTGACTCCGACCTTCACTGAACGAACCATTACCGGAACTGCGCGAGTGCAGAATAACCGGACGATGATGCTGGCCAGCGTGTCGCAGGACATAACTTCGGCAGGGCGCAAGGGGTTGCCGATACTCAGCGGACTCCCAATTCTCGGCCGGCTGTTCTCGTCTCCGACTCGCGACGATCGGCGAGTAGATATCGTAATCGCCGTCACGCCGCGCGTATTGCGAGCTCCGGCAGTTACGCCGCGCGACCTGGAGATGCGCCCGAGTGGAACTTTACAGTCGCCGACGACGGGTTCACTTGAAGCAATGCTGCGCGAGGCTGATCGCGAGGATCAGTTGGCAGAATTGCGACTCCAGCAAAAGAATTCGACCTCCAGAGCGGCTGCGGTTCCAGCGTCTAATTCGTTGCCGGGGGTTTTCGCAAGTAATCCTTCGACCGGTGTCTCAGGTGGCACGGCCGGGCAAACTCCTGTCGCCCCTGCTGCTAATCATGCCTTGGCGATGAATGCCGCAAAGAATTCCAGCGCCCCGGAACCGGCTGCCGCTGGTCAACCGGCTGCGAAGACGCCAAGCCCGGCTGAAGAGATGCCGGCCTTCGTGCCCGCGCCCAAGTCGCTGGTGAGCAGCACGGCCGCCACCCAAGTTGCCGCCGTGAACACGAATCTCGCTTCCGCTGCTGGCGCTACTTTGACGAGCATGACGGCCAAGCCAATCGATGCGGCCATCACACCAATCAACACTAAAGGCAGAACCGCGCAACTGACTTTTGGTCCAGCCGATCAATCCATGAAGGTTGGCGAAACGCGCCGGTTCGCGGTCGACGTGAAGTCGGACGTGCCGCTGGCGATGGCGATTGTAGCGCTGAGATTTGATCCGAAAATCGTGAAAGTGAAAGCGGTTGGGCTGGAAGGAAGCCGCGCCATGCTTACGCAGTCAACCGATCCTTCCGGCGTGTGCCTGATCTCTATTTCCAATCTTAGCAGCATGATGGCTCCGGGAACTTTGATTTACATCGACGTGGAAGGCATTGCGCTTGGCGATGCCGGACTCTTGTTCGACAAAGACTCGTCGCATCTGATAGCAATCGACGCGCGGGATTTGGGAGTCGAAGTTACGCCGGCACGGGCAACTGTGAAGCAGTAAGAAGATGATCTACCTGCAAGAGCGTCCTTTGTCTAAAACAGAACGCGGCGATGCGGTGATTGCGGTTGAGCCTCCCGGTCGCCGCGTCATTCTGTCGCGGTTCGTTCCGGCGCACCTTCGCGGCTCCGGCAAGGGCCGCAGTGGTTTTACGCTGATCGAGTTGGTGATCACGGTCGCGGTTCTTTCCATTCTGACGCTTGGCGTGGTACCGCTGATGAAACTCTCGGTCAAGCGCCAGAAGGAAGCGCAACTCCGTGATACTTTGCGCCAGGTACGAATGGCCATCGATGAGTTTCACCGGGACACCGTAAACATGATCTGTACCGGGACCGTCGGCCCGGTGCCGGGTTCGGCGCCGCCGCCGGGTTACGTCGATCCGCGCAGCAAAGTCGTGATCTCGGACTGCACCATATTCGGCGTTGATAACCCCGACCGTTATCCTCCGGACCTGGAAACATTAATCAATGGCGTAAACGTTATACCTCGCGGCGGAATCACTGGTGGCCGGTCCGATCCTAACGTACCCGCAACAGAAGTTGGCGGACAGCTGTCGACGAAAAAGAAAGTCTATCTACGTGGTCTTCCCATCGATCCCATGACCGGTAATTCAGAGTGGGGATTTCGCTCCAGTTACGATGCGGTAGACTCGGACTCCTGGGGCCACGAAAACCTTTTTGATGTTTATTCGAAGTCGAAAGACACAGCGTTGAATGGTGAGAAATATAGTGATTGGTAAAATGCAGAAGGCAGAAAGCAGCGAGCAGCAAGCCGAAACTGCGGCAGGATCGCAGGCAGGTCGCTCGCGTAGTTTCCTGCGTACTGCCTACTGCCGCCTGCCTACTGCGGTTCAGGGTTTTACGCTGCTCGAGTTGATGATTGTAATCACGATCATCATTATTCTCGCGGCTGTCGTGCTGCCGCAGTATCAAAAAACTATTTTGTCTACTCGCGAAGCGGTACTCCGTGAAGATCTCTACAAGATGCGTATCTTGCTGGATCAGTACGCGGCCGATAAACAGAAGCTGCCAGCCACGCTCGATGATCTGGTCACCGGAGGCTACTTGCGTGAAATTCCCAAAGATCCGATGACGGGACAAGCCGATTGGACGACAGAAACTGGTGAAGATCCGAGTTCGACAAGTGGTGAGTCAGGCATAACTAACGTACACAGCGCCTCCCCCGATACGTCTTCCGAGGGCACGCTCTACAGCGAATGGTGAGGACTCAGAATTTTCCCAATGCCTAATCCGCTTGCCAAACTTGTAAACCCTCGATACCCCTCAACAGCCCTGGGTTTTGAAAAGGGAATCGCCGCCATGGTTCAACTCGAGCGTGGTCGCGGCGGTTCATTCAGCTTACGCAAGGCCGCGACCGTTGCGTTACCCGAATCACTGGTTCATCCCAACTTTGAAGGGTCCAACATTTCCGATCCGGCAGAATTAACAGTGGCTTTGTTGGAGCTGGCGACGAGCGCCGGCCTGCTGCAACAAAAGCGCTGGTCGGTGGCGTTGCCGGATGCCGCCAGTCGTACTTTGATTCTCACTTTGGAGTCGCGGCCGGCGTCGCGCGCTGAACTTGAGGAAGTGCTGAAGTGGAAAATGGAACGCGGCTTCGGCGCTCCGCTTGACGAACTCTCAATTTCACGAGAACGTCTTCCGTCCGACCCGCAGGGAAGAGATCGTTATCTGGTGGTTGCCACTCCAACGGCGGTATTGAGGGAATATGAGAGCGTGCTGCAGTCGATCGGTTGGCGCGCCGGTTTGATCGTGCCGCGTCACTTTGGCGAGGGACAGTGGTTAACTCAGAATGGCTCTCGCGGCGATGCGTTGTTGCTTAGTTCCTCTGAAAAAATCCGAACGAGTGTGAAGACGAGCTGTTTCGTTTGCTGCTGTTCTACCGCGACCGGCGCAGCGGCGATTCGGAGCAAGCGGTGCAATTGGCGCGAATGCTTATCGTTGGAAATCTGATGAGCAAGGATCGAGCAGGCGAGATTGTCACTGAAACTTTGGGCGCCAATCTGCGATCGCTCAACGCTGCCGACCTGGGTTTACAGCTGGCCACTCGAGAGCTTAGTTTTGACGCTATTGCAGCCCCGGCCGGTCTCGCGACGTTATCGTGGCAATAATGAGTGCCCACGAGCCCTTTGAAACTTCTTCGATTTCTGAAACGTAATATCCTGGCAATATGAGCACTTCTGCAATTCCCGATACTTTGAGTTTGAGTTCAGTGGCTGATCGCGACCTGGTTGTCAGCGCTGCCCAGGGCCTCGAAGGAGGCTTTGAGGAATTGGTGCGACGATATCAGCGCCCTATTTCCGGGTACGTCTATCGGATGGTCGGTGATTACGAGTCGGCACTGGATCTTACACAGGAGATTTTCATCAAGATCTACGGGTCGCTTTCGCGCTACCGGCCGGAATTTAAATTCTCTACCTGGATTTACAAGATTGCTCATAACGCCGCCATCGATCATCTGCGCAGGAATTCCGGCCGCGAACGATCGCTTAGCAATGGCACTGAAACTGATAACTACGATCTGCCGCTTGAAAGCGCTGGACTCAGCCCTGAACAGCAGAGCGAGCGCGAAGAACGGCGCATAGAAATTGAAGGCGTGGTGCGTTCGTTGCCGACTGCTTATCGCGAACTGGTAGTCTTACGCCATTCGCAGGATCTGACCTATGAAGAAATTGTCGATGTTACCGGCTTGCCTCTGGGTACGGTCAAGAATCGATTGTTTCGCGCTCGCGAAATGATGCGACAGCAGTTTCTGACTAAAGGAATTACGGGAGTCTAGGTTTCAATTATCGTGTCCACCAGCGACTACATTTGCGAGACGGAAAACATCGCCGCTTACATCGAGGGTGATCTTGAACCCGCCTTAAATTCAGCGCTGGAAGAGCATCTTAAAGAGTGCGCGCATTGCGCTTCGGAATTGCGCGCGCAACGACTCTTCATGTGTGAACTGGACTCAGCACTCGCCAGCCCTTTCGATCTCGAGGTTCCGGCAAATTTCGCCAGGGTAGTTGCGGTTAACGCGAAGAGCGACATGCGCGGGATGCGCGATTCGTCGGAACATGCGAGGGCATTGCGCTTTTGTATCATTCTCGGCTTGGCAGCCTTCGCGATGCTCGGTTTCGCTTCCAGCAAAGCCGTGGTCCTCAGTGTTAGATCCTTTGCCGGCAAAGTTTTTGGTGCGCTCGGTTTCTTCGTGGAGGCTATCTTCAATGCTGCAGCCGGTTTCGCCGTCGTCTCCCGGATTGTCAGTCGGGGTCTCATCTCGGATTCGCGGTTTTCGGGTCTCGCTGGTCTGCTGCTTCTGGTTCTCGCCATTGCCGTTCTTTCCCGCCTGATAACACGCTATCACCGAACGCGCCTTATCGAATAAGAGCGCGGTCGCGCATGCAAATGTCCACTGCTTCAATTGTGAGTGAAACCGTCTGTCGGCAACGAAGCGATCTGTTTTGGCGACTAAACCTCCTCAAAGCCTTTGCGCTAGTCGTCTGGGCCGGCTGCATGATTGCCGCGGCACAAGCCCAAACCCCCTACGAACCTATACCGGGTGATAGCCCTTACGTGGTTGAAGGTAACAGCGACACCATCGTGTCTTCCATCGGCCGCTCGTTAAGAATCAACGGTACTGCAAAGAACGGCGCAATCGCCCTCGGCGGCGACGTGATCGTTCAGGGAACTGTGGATGGCGATGTTGCCGCAGTAGGCGGATCCGTTATTCAACTCGAGGGCGCGCGAATTAATGGCGACGTGATGGTTATAGGTGGAACCTACCGAGCGATGGATAAAATCCCGCTGCGCGGTCCGGGCGGGCAGACAATTATGTATGGCGGCTACGAGCAGGAACTGCGAACGATCATACGCAATCCGAAGGATCTGTTGTCGCCGCATTGGTCGGCTCGCTCTATCGGGTTTCGAATCCTGGCGATCCTGTTTTGGTTCATCGTGTCACTGGCCCTGACTGCGGCGATGCCGGGAACAATAAGTCGAGGGATAACGCGGCTTCAATTGACCAGGGACCCGGGGCGATCCTTTCCCTGCATTATCTGCCTACGCCGATCAGTGCCGTGGTAGGCCTGATGGCCCTATTGTTAATCCTCGTTGCCGGGTTGTTTGGGCGAGTAATGATTTACGCGGCAACCGGTCGCTGGATTCAACGAATTCTCTCAAAAAGTAATAGGAACTCAGAAGCAGTGGCGCTCCTGCTGGGTACAACTTTTTGGATTACCTTGTCCTCACTGCCTTATGTCTGGCCTTTTGTGGTTACTGTTATCTGGGTAATTAGCCTTGGCCTCGCGCTGACAGCCCGTTATCGCGTCGGCTGGAAACGCCCCGAGGAAGTTTGAAACAAATTTCTCGCCTGAACGCTCAAGAAAATCAGACGAATTCTCTCTCTCGCGCATCAAAGGCCCTGTTCACTCAGGCTCGCGGATCTTTGTGCAACTTTTTTGAACGGCGGGCGTGACATCTGCGGTTACGTGCTGATAGCAAGCAACTTAACTAGAACATTCATCGCATTACGTGCGTAAAAGACTAGGATCATCCAGGGCGCCTGTCGCAAGGGTCCGAAATTCTATTATTTCTGCAGATTTTCATAGGTAAGAGGAGGAGTAATGAAAGCGCCGTTTCTCGCAATCGCGCTGGTACTTGTCGGAGTCCTTTCCGCGTCCGGTGCGCAAGCACAAACAACTCAGGCTGCTACTTCAACCGCTGCGCCACAGACTGGCGATCCCTCGATTAGTCCAAACCGAGCCTTGGGGGAAGTGAAGGTGAAGGATGCCGCAGCTAAACAGTTGATCATTAAAACTGACGCCGGCTCGCTGGTCACGGTAACGCTTAGCGATGCCACTTCATATATGCGCGTGGCTCCCGGCGAAACAACTCTCACTAACGCGACCAAGATCACTTTTGCCGACGTGGCCGAAGGCGATCGAGTGTTGGCGTTGGGTAAAGTTTCAGCCGACCAAAAGCTTGTGCCGGCCCGGACTCTGGTCGTGATGACCAAGGCTGACATTGCTAAAAAACAAGAAGCCGAACGGGCGGAGTGGAAGCGGCGTGGGGTGCTCGGCATCATTACCGCACTCAAGCCGGAAACGAAAGAGATCACTATCAGCAGTCGAACCATGGCCGGACCGCAAGCTCTAATTATTCCCATTTCAGACAAAGTGGAATTGCGTCGCTATGCGCCGGATTCGATTAAGTTTGCTGAGGCAAACGTCGCAAAGTTTGATGAACTTAAGGTCGGCGATCAGCTTCGGGCTTTGGGTGAGCGCAATCCCGAGGGCACTGCTTTCACTGCCGAAAAAGTAGTTACCGGTTCTTTCAAGACTGTAGCCGGCGTGATCACTGCCATCGATCCGGGAACCGGTGAGGTGAAGATCAATGACCTGCAAACGAAGCAACCGCTGACGATTGTTATCAAGCAGGATGCTGTACTGCGGAAGTTTCCCGCAGCCAGCGAGATGGGCGGGATGATGATGATGGGTCGGCCTGGAGGCGGCGGTGGTCCTGGCGGCGGACAATCTCCTGCAGCGGGGCCGGGCCCGGGTCAAGGTGGGGGACCAGGTGGCGGTGGCCGTGGCGGCGGCATGAATATGCAGGAGATGCTTGAACGTCTGCCAACGATCGCCATTGCCGACGTAAAGGTCGGCGACACGATTATTGTTTCGAGCACCAAAGGCGCCGATCCTACGCGGCTCACTGCGATCAGTCTTATTACCGGCGCTGACACGCTGCTTAATATGTTGGCCGCAAGACAGCAACAGTCAGGTGGTCCGGCAACGCCAAATCCGGCAGCCGGGCTTGGTTCAGGTATTCAATTTGGAATTGGTTTGCCGTAACAATCAATTTCTTAACATAGAGCGGCAAGTGAAAACAGTTAGATTCAAATTCTTCGAATCGCCAGGGTGTTGGTTATGAACGTCTCCAGAGATTTCCTGCGACAGGTGTTGGGCGCAGTCCTCGTCCTGATGCTATTTGCCGTAGTCGGGCTTGCGCAGCAAACGCGCGGAACGCTTCGTGGTGTGATCAAAGACGAGCTTGGCGCTACCATTGTCGGAGCTACCGTTACGCTCACCGATGCGAATGGCGCCGAGAAGACTACCACTACCAACGGTGAAGGCACCTATGTCTTCAGCGGACTCGCTCCGGGAAAATATTCATTGCGCGCTACAGCGAAAGGCTTTGCAGATGCCGATGAGACGGAAGTTGATCTGTCGTCGGGCGCCCGCCAGTCAATGGACCTTACGCTCAAGGTCACCATTGAAGAGCAAAAGGTAACTATCGCTGCCGAGACTCCGCTCAGTACTGAATCTACTGCCAACGCCAACCAAACGCTCATCACCGGCAAGGACCTTGATGCCTTACCGGATGATCCGGAGGAGCTGGCGGCTGCATTGCAGGCGCTGGCCGGTCCTTCGATGGGGCCAAACGGCGGACAGATTTTCGTTGATGGGTTTTCCGGCGGGCGCCTGCCCCCGAAAGAGTCGATCCGCGAGATTCGTATTAATCAAAATCCATTCGCGGCGGAAAACGATCAACCTTCCGGGCGAATCGACATTTTGACCCGACCGGGCACGGACAAAATCCGTGGCAGCGCATTTTTCAATTTCCAGGACGAAAGTTTTAACTCACGCAATCCTTTTGCTACGAGTTCAAGCAAACGTTCGCCGTTTCAACTCAGGCAGTATGGTGGCAATCTCGGCGGCCCGCTGGTGAAGAAGAAAGCGTCTTACTTCATAGATTTTGAGCGACGCGAGATCGACGATAGCGAGCTCGTTAAAGCCACTATTCTGGATGCAAATCTCAACCCGTTTGACCTTGGGTTTGGCGTGGTTGTGCCGCGGCGAAACATCACTTTCAGCCCGCGCCTCGATTACCAGATCAATCCAAACAACACCCTGATCGCGCGCTACAGTTATACGCATTCAAGTACCGCCAACGGCGGCGTCAGCGGCTTCTCGTTACCTGAGCGGGCCTTTGATTCATCCTCGACGCAGCAAAACATACAGCTAACAGAAACAGCGGTTTTGAATGCGACGATGATTAACGAAGTGAAATTTCAGTTTACACGTCAGCATGCCGAGAGCCTGGCGGACAATTCGAGGCCGGCGCTTAACGTGAGCAGCGCGTTTATCAGCGGCGGCTCGCAAATTGGGCACGTGCTGAATAGCAGGAAGAATTGGGAGCTGCAGGATTTTCTGGCGTGGTCAAAAGGAACGCACGCATTCAAGTTTGGCGGGCGCGTGCGCGGCGTGACCATCAGCGACACCAACCCCAACAATTTTGGCGGCACATTTACGTTTGCCGGCGCGCTGGTTCCGACCCTTGACGCTCTAAATCAACCTATTACCAACCAGCCGATCTTTGTCAACAGTTTAGAGCGCTACCGGCGAACGTTGCTGGCCGAGCGATTGGGCCTGACACCACTCGAAGCTCGTGCCATTGGTGGGGGTCCGTCGCAATTCAGCATTGCGTCGGGCGAACCCGAAGCCGGCGTTTCTCAAACTGACTATGGCGTTTACGCCCAGGACGATTGGCGCGTGCGACCAAACTTCACGCTGAGTTACGGCCTGCGCTACGAAGGCCAGACAAACATCGGCAGCGTACTAAACTTTGCTCCGCGGCTGTTCTTCGCCTGGTCGCCAGGGGCGGCAAACAGCGCCAAGCCTCCCAAGATGGTGATTCGCGGCGGCAGCGGTGTTTTCTACAACCGCTTCGGTGAAGGGAACACTCTTCAGGCCCATCGCTTCAACGGCGTGAACCAACAACAGTTTGTGGTGAGCGAGATACCACTCTATAACGCGAGCGGGCAGTATGTTGCTCCAGTTCCTCCACCTCCTGGCGCGCCTGGCTCACCGCTGGACACGTTCGACTTTACCCAGGCACCGGCGGTAAGCGGTCTGAGTAACGTCGGCCGCCAGATTACCTGGCGAGTGGCCGACGACCTCCAGGCGCCGGTTGTCTACCTGACCGGTACACAATTAGAACGTCAGCTACCAAAGCGGTTCACACTGTTCGCTGGTTTATTCCTCGTCCGCATTCAACACGTGATTCGCGCTCGCGACATTAACGCGCCGATTCCCGGAACTAACGGAGTGCGCCCCTTCGGCAACGTAGGCGAGATCTACCAGTACGAGTCGAGCGGCAAGTTCAAACAGAACCAGTTATTCATCGGTTTCAATAACCGGTTCAGCCGGGCTCTGACATTCTTCTCGAGTTACTCGCTCAGCAAAACGACCAACGATACTGACGGACAAGGCGGCGCTCTCTTCCCGGCCAACTCCTATGATTTAACCGGTGAGTTTGGCCGAGCATTGTTTGATGTGCGCCATCGTTTCACTTTCGCCGGCACGATCAACCTGCCTTGGCAGCAGGTGAGCTTGAATCCGTTTATCATTGTCAGTTCCGGCGCGCCCTTCAACATCATTACCGGCCAGGACACGAATGGCGATCGGCTATTTACGGAACGTCCCTCTTTTGCGCCGGCGGG
>WNFK01004444.1_pt1 | contig 12875 bp, 13 predicted proteins | sample 5400281 | NCBI WGS metagenome assembly WNFK01 (sample SAMN13153350, study PRJNA577476) | soil metagenome | isolation source: 20 cm soil on Douglas fir-dominated hillslope | place: USA:California | collected 2013-09-17
GCCCAGGTCCTCGCTATCGTCGGGAAGATGCTGGAGGGGTACCAAATTCTGAAAGCGCTCAATGCAGAAGAGGCCGTGCGCGTCGCGGCGGGCCATGTCGGGCCGATTCACCTGTTGCTGACCGACGTGGTGATGCCGGGGGCAAGCGGTCGCGAGCTGGCGCTGCAGCTGAGTCTCCAGCGGTCCGATATGAAAGTGCTGTACATGACGGCCTTCACGCTCGTCAAAGGACAGCAGCAGTTCTCGGATGCGGCGTCGGGCGGTGACGCTGACGAGCCGGTCATTCTCAAACCGTTCACCGGCGAGCGGCTTACCGAGAAGGTGCGGGAGGTGCTCACCACAAAGCCGACCTCTCCGTTTGATCGCCCGCCCGATCCCTGGAAGCATGTGTAGGTCGCTCAGCTCGATCACCTCGCCATCCCCTGAGCCCTGAGATAGAAACCCGCATCCCTCTCTACGAGCTCTCCCTCGGCGAAGAAGAGCTCGCCAACGTCGTCGTCGCGGTGCGCTCCGGGTGGATCAGCTCGCTGGGCGGATTCATCCCCGAATTCGAGCGCGAGTTTGCCGAGTTCTGCGGGGGACGCTTCGGCATCGCGGTCTGCAACGGGACGGCCGCGGTGCATCTGGCCCTGGTCGCCTGCGGCGTGGGGCAGGGCGACGAGGTGCTCGTACCGAGCCTCACCTATGTCGTGACCGCGAACGCCGTCCGCTACTGCGGCGCGACGCCGGTCTTCGTCGACGCGGACCCTGACATCTGGTGCATGCAGACCGCCGGGCTCGACGCGATGGTCACGCCGCGCCTTCCCTCGGGATTGAACCTCGAGCGGAGTCAGGTCGCGCGCGTCGTACGGGCGCTCGGCGAAGCGCTCGACGCCTAGCGGGCGCTACAGGTACTGGCCGGGGCCGCCGGGTCCGTCCGGCCCTGGCGGCAGGCCGCGACGCCGCATCTCGTCGAGCTGCGCGCGCGTCTGCATGTGCTGAGCCCAGAGCGCCGCCTGGATGCGCCAGGCGAATCTCGGACTCGCTGGGCGTGCCCTCGAGCGGGATGGTCAGCGTCTCGAGCTCCTTCTGCAGATCGTCCGAGAGGCCTTCCTTCAGGGCGGTGATCGCCTTGCCGTAGATCGTGCGCAGGCGCATGCGTCCGGCTTCGTCCGGGGACGACTTGCGCACCTCCTCGAGGAGCTCGCGGATCATCGAGGCGATTCGCAGGAGCTTCGCCGGCTGCGCGACGAACTCTCCGCCCTCGCGCGGGGCGCCTTCGGCGGGCATCAGAATCTCTGGCTCTTGATTGCTCATGGTTTTCTCCTGCCCGGTGGGATCGAGGCCGACTCGCGCCAAGCGTACCACGTCGATCGGAAGTCGACCTGCGCTATCATGCGGCGGTAACCACGATGCGTCGATCTCCATTCCTTCCGATCGCGCTCGCGCTTGCCGTCGCGATGGCGGCGCCGGGCGCGGCGCAGATGACGGTGCCCTCGACCCTCCGCGTCACGCACAGCGTGGACAGGACCGGGCCGACGTCCGCGGAGCTGTCCGGCCGAGTCTTCAACGACGGACCGGTCGATGTCGTCGACGTCTACGTCAACGCCGCCGCGCTCGACGCCTCGGGCAAGGTCGTCGCGCAGGGAATCCCGTTCGTCGGCTCGGTGGTGGCCCGCGGCAGCACGCCCTTCAAGGCGCGGGTGCCGGTCGTGGCGGGCCAGACGGGCTACCGCGTGGGCATCAACAGCTTTCGCTTCGGGATGGGACGCAGCGAGTCACCCTGATCTTTCCGGCAGGGGTATAATCCGGTCATCCGTCGAACGGGTCGGTTCGCCACCCAGAAAGGGGAGGGTGATGACCACTCAGACCGGCGCGACCACCGGGCACGCTGCCCCCATCGAGGAAGCCTCCGGAGCACCGCACGACGTCACCAGGCTCTACCAGGAAGGCCTGATCGCTGGCCTGGTCGGGGCCGCGACCGTCGCGCTCTGGTTCCTGATCATCGACGCGATCCAGGGCCGCCCGCTCTACACGCCGACCGTCCTCGGCNNNNTCGGCATGGTGCTGATGTTCACGTGGGTCCACGGCCTCGCCTTCGTCGTCGCCGGGGGTGTGGCGGCGCGCCTCCTGGCGGTCGCCGAGCGGCAGCCGAGCGCGGGATTCGGGATCGTGATGCTGTTCGTGCTCTTCGAGTTCGGGTTCATCGCGGGCGCGATGCTGTTCGCGCAGCCGGTCCTGCGTGCCCTCGCGTGGCCCGCGATCCTCGTGGCCAATCTGCTGGCCGCCGCGGCGATGGGCATCTACTTCAGGCTGCGCCACCCGAACCTCAGCGTGCAGCCGTAGAGCGCGCAACCGTAGAGCGCGCCGCCGTGGGTCGGGTATACTGACCGTCGCTGACCCCGTCGTCTAGCCTGGCCCAGGACGCGACCCTTTCAAGGTCGAGATCGCGGGTTCGAATCCCGCCGGGGTCACCATTTCAGGTGTGGATAGGCCGGCGGGCAGGAGCGGGGCGTTGGAGCCCCCTTGAAGTGATAGCCGACTCGCTGGCCCTCGTCGAACCTCTCGACGTCCAAGCTGGCCGTCTCCTGCCGGCGCCCCGTCAGGGCCTCTAGTGTCCTGAGTTGAAAATGACGGAACAAACTGGTGTACACCGACGTTCTTCGTGTAAACACGGAGGACGTCGATGCGTACCGGTCGTCCAACACCGCCCGTCGTCAGACACAGCCAGGCACCATTCAGGCCGACCACCCCTTCCTCCTGACAGCTCGGCGCGACACAGCGGGTGGCATCGGGGGTCATCGAATTTCCCCCACGCCTCGCCACGGCCCAGCCGAATGATTGGAGTTCCCACGTCACGTCACGATGGCGCCGCTGCATGTGGCGTCTCTCGGTCGGCAGTGGCCTCCGGCTTCGGCGCCGTTCGCCTGAGCGACGGTCGAGAACCACATCGCTCCTCTCGTCCGCGAATTCATGCTTGAGGTACAGATAGTGCTTGGGCTCGGTGCGCGACACGATGAAGACCAAGTCTGCCATGATCGCCTCCGCCGCTGACTTACTTCAGCCTGCGATTCACTCAAGAACTCGAGCGACGCCGGGCACTCGGCGCAGCGCTGTGGGAGCTGAGCAGTCAGAAGACTCCACGACCAGGGAGACGGAAGGCGGATTCGACGAACTCCGAGAGAGCTGCGGGCACACCTGCAGCGCTGACGTCGTCGTCGCGCCTTATGAGAAGACGAATCGCTTGGGCTTCCATCTACGCTGCCTCGGGATCTGCATTCCCACTAGAAGCAAGCACACCACCTCCGGGGGTTGATGTCTGATCAAAATTGACCATCGAGAGCGACGCCCGTCCTGATCAGGGTCACGTAGGGTAAAACCCGCATTCCCCCTCAAACGTTGGCGAAGAGGCTTTACGCGCGGCCGAATTCGCGAGGGGGCGACAAGCAATGAGGAGTCAGATCTTACGTGACGCGATCTCGCCCCGAGAAGAAGCGCGAGTCGGCAGAGCCGGCAGAGCGCCGCGTCCGACCGATGGAGCTTCAGACCGGCGACCGGCTCGTCGACGAGACCGGAGAGTGGGAGGTCATCGGTCGACCCTACACGAGGGCCGGCGGGAAAAACGCGCGCGTTCGCGTCCCGTCCAGCGAGTCGGCGAGCTCCGCTGTCGCTCGAGCCGCGATGACCAGATGGCGCGCCGTTCGTGATCCCTGACCTGGAAACACCGGACTACGACAACGGATCGCCCTGACTAGTAGCCCTTGTCAGGCGGGCGGCCGCGCACTTCCCACTCCCCGATCTTGACCCTTGCTGCTCTACATGCTGATACAAAGGGACTCAGACACCACGCAGAGGAATCCAGGAATCCCGCGAAGTTAGAAGCAGGCTCGGTGCGACGATTCAGGTCCCGCCGGGGTCACCATCTCGCTTCGGGCCCTGGTTCAAGGGCAGGCCTATAACGCTTGCTCCTGTTCCGGGAATCCAGTAGCTTCATGTTGGCGCACATGCGGAATCCGGCCACGGTGTCCCCTTCGGCTCCACCGTTCGGTGCCGGCCCGTCGGCGCCCGGCCTCTCGGATGCGGGCTCGAGGTTCCGTGTCCGGAAGATCGGACCGATCGGCTATTCTCAGAGATCAATGACCATCGCTAACGCCCGGCTCGAAGCCGAGGTCCTCGAGATCGTGAAACGCGTCAGCCGCCGGCCCATCGAGCCGACCACTGAGAGTGATCTGGCCCTCGACCTCGGCTTCGATTCGCTGCTCGTCTTCGAATTGATCGCCGAGCTCGAAGACCGCTTCGACGTCTCGATCCCGCTGAACGACATCGAAAAAATCAGCACCATCGCCCAGGTCGGCGAGCATCTTCGCGCGCTGATCGCTGAGCAGGACGCCGCGCGATGACCCGGACCGTCGCGCAGGCGCTCGACGAAGCCGCGGCCGGCCCGGGCGGCTTCGTGTTCGTCAGCCCTGACGGTCGCGAGGCCGAGAAGCCCTTCAAGGAGCTGCGCGACTCGGCGCTGGATCTCGGCGGAGCTCTTCGTGCCCGGGGACTCGACCGGGGCGACTACGTGGCGATCGTCATCCCGGACGCCGACGGCTTTCTCGCCGCCTTCCTGGGCGCGTCGGCGGCGGGCCTCGTGCCGATGCCGCTCGCCCATCCCCACGACGTGACCCAGCTCGACGCGTACTTGGACACGGTCGTGCCGCTCTTTCGCGTCGCCGGCGCGCGCGCGGTCGTCACGACGCCGCGGCTGCTCCCGCTGCTGAGCGGCCTGCAGGCCGCCGCGCCGACGATCCGGTTCGTCACGTCGTGGACCGAGCTCACGGGGCCGGCCCTGCCGAAGTCGGAGCAGACCGACATCGAAGCTCCGGCGCTACTCCAGTTCACCTCGGGCTCGACGTCGCAGCCGAAGGGCGTGGTGCTCACGCACGCCAACATCGCCGCCAACGTGGAGGCAATCGGGGGGTCCGCGGGCCTGGACTTCGGCCCGGATGACGTCGGCGTGAGCTGGCTGCCCCTGTTTCACGATATGGGTTTGATCGGCCAGGCGCTCTGTACCGTGTACTTCGGGAGCAGGACGGTCTTTCTCTCGCCGATGGCGTTCTTGAAGCGGCCGGTAGAGTGGCTCCGGACCATCACGCGCCATCGCGGCACCGTCAGCTTTGCGCCGAACTTCGCGTACGAGATGTGCATCCGGCGCGTCAAGGACGCCGAGCTCGACGGGCTCGACCTTTCATCGTGGCGCGTGGCCGGCTGCGGCGCCGAGCCGATCCAGGCCGCCACGCTCGAGGCCTTTGCCGCGAAGTTCGCGTCCGTCGGATTCCGCACCTCGAGCCTCCTACCCGCGTACGGTCTGGCCGAGCACACGCTCGCCGTCTCGCTGGCGCCGCGCGGCCGCGGCCTGCGGGTGGACACCATCCACGCGTCCGGGCTGGCGGCGTCCCGGCGCGCCCTGCCGTGCTCGCCCGACGCGCCGGATGCCTCCCGCCTGGTCGCTTGCGGCGGCCCGTTTCCCGGCCACGCGTTGCGCGTGGTCGACGACCGTGGCCAGCTCGCGGGCGAGCGCGTCGTCGGCGAGATTCTCGTCTCCGGGCCTTCCGTGATGTGGGGCTATCTGAGCGGGCGCGCGGCGACCGCCGAGGTCGTCCGCGACGGCTGGCTCGCCACGGGCGATCTCGGGTACGTCGCCGACGGCGAGCTGTACGTCTGCGGCCGCCGGAAGGAAACGATCATCGTCGGCGGGCGGAACTATTTTCCCCAGGACCTCGAGTCGGTGGTGGACGGCGTGCCGGGTGTGCGGTCGGGCGGCGTCGCCGCATTCGCGGCCACGGCACCGGGCCACCCGGACCGCGCCGTGGTGGTCGTCGAGACCCACGGGGCGGTGCCCGCCGACGCGGTCCAGGCCGAGGTACGGCGCCGTGTTCTCCAGGCCACCGGCCTGGCCGTGGACGAGATCGTGCTCGCGCCGAAGGGAACGATCGCGCGAACCACCAGCGGCAAGCTCCGGCGAGCGGAGCTGCGCGAACGATACGCGGCCGGTACGCTGGTCCACCAGAACGGGCACGTGAACGGCCACCCGAACACCCCGTGATTCCCCGCGGCGCCTCCGGGTCCGACCTGCTCGACAAGCTCCGCGCCCTCGCGGCGCGCCGGGCGGAGGTCGACGCTGACGCCGCCTTCCCGGGCGATACCATCATCGATGAGGTGCTGAGCGCCTCCGAGGTCGTCATCCAGGGCCGCCGCACGCTCATGCTCGGGTCGAACAACTATCTGGGGCTCACGTTCCACCCGGAAGTGCGGGCCGCCGCACGGGAGGCCGTCGATCGCTGGGGGGCCGGTACCACCGGCTCGCGCGTCGCCAACGGCACGCTGGCGATCCACACGGCCCTGGAGCGCGAGCTGGCTGCCCACTTCGGCAAGCGGCACGCCGTCATCTTCACCACCGGCTATCAGGCGAACCTGTCCGTCGTCGCCGGGCTCTGCCGGGCGGGCGATGTCGTGATCGTCGATGCCGACAGCCACGCGAGCATCTACGACGCGGCCCGGCTCTCGGGCGCGACGACGATCGCCTTCCGCCACAACTCCCCGGAGGACCTCGCGCGAAAGCTGGCGCGTCTGCCGAGCGGGCGGCGCGATCGCCTGGTCGTCATCGAGGGCGTGTATTCCGTGCGCGGCGACGTGGCTCCGCTCAAGGAGATCGCTGCCGTCTGCCGCGAGCACGGCGCCTACCTGATGGTCGACGAGGCGCACTCGTTCGGAGCGTACGGGCCGCGGGGGCTGGGCCGGGCCGAAGCGGAAGGGGTCCTCGACGCCGTCGACTTCACCGTCGGGACGTTCTCGAAGGCCCTCGGCAACGTCGGCGGCTTCTGCGTCTCGGATCGGCCGGAGCTCGACAGCCTGCGCCTCCTCGCGCGGAGCTACGTCTTCACCGCGTCCGGCTCGCCGGCGACCATCGCGAGCGTTCGCGCCGCGCTCCGCGTGATCGCGAGGGACTCGTCGCTGCGCGAACGGCTGTGGGTGAACACGCGACGGCTGCGGGCGCGGCTCGAGGCCGGCGGCTGTCTCGTGGAGCCGGTCGAGTCGCCGATCGTGTCGATCCCCGTCGGCGAGGAGCTGCCGGCGGTCGCGCTCTGGCAGCGTCTTCTCGAAGCAGGCGTGTACGTCAACATCATGCTGCCGCCGGCCTGCCCCCACGGCGCATGCCTGCTCCGGGCGAGCTGCTCGGCGGTCTACACCACGGAGGAGATCGACCGCGCCGCCGAGGTGATCGCCGGTGTCGTGCGCGAGGCCGGCGTCAGGAGAGCGGCAGGAGCGGAGAGCCCGATCGGCGGTGGCTAGCCGCCCGCGCGCGCTCGCCCTGAGCCGCGCCGCGGCGCTCGCTGCGATCTTCGTTCTCGGGTGGGCTGGGCGCCTCGGGCTGCCGGTCCTCGACCTCACCGCGATACGCTTTCATTATCAGGTTCATTCCATCCGCGTGGCCGAGATGCTCGCGGTGGCGTCGGCGCTGCTGTTCATCCGCGCGGGCCCGCCCGCCCTCCTGCGGCCGCGTGGTCTCCTGGGCGCCTTCGCGGCGTCCGCCTTTCTCCTGGCAGGTCTTGCTGCGGCATCCTCGCTGTGGGCGTTCTCTCCCGGGCTGGCGCTGTTGCAGGGTGCGCATCTCGCGATCTGGGTTGCGTTCGCAATCGTGGTGGCGATGGTCCGAGTGCCGCCTGACCGCATGGCGGCCACCTTCGTGCTCGGGCTCCTGGCCCACGTCGTCGTTGGCCTCGCCCAGGCGGTCACCCAGGGCAACGTCGGCTTGTGGTGGCTCGGCGAGCTTCGCATCCGGCCGGGGCCGCCCTGGAGCACCATCACCGAAAGCGGATGGGAGTTTCTCCGCGTCTACGGGCTGAGCCCCCATCCCAATGTGCTGGCCGGCCACTTGGCGATCGGACTGGTCCTGTGCTGGGGCCTGGCATACGGTCGTCGCCCCGTCGGTCGCGCACTGGTGGTAGTCACCTGGGCGGCGCTGTTCGTCACTCTGCTCCTCACATTTTCGCGCTCCGGACTGCTGGGTGCCGTCGTCGCCACGATCGTGAGCGTGATATGGATGAGCCGGACCGGTGTCGGCCGCCCAATCGCGGGGCTCGGATCCGGGCTCGCGCTCTGCGCGGCGATCATGATCGCGCTCTTCGTCTGGGCGACGCGTGACCATCTGCCGACCAGGGGTGAGCTGACTGACCTCCTGCTCCGGCCGGCCGGAGCGGCCGAGCGGTTCGGCCTGATACGTGCGGCCCTGCGACTCCTGGCAGATCATCCGCTCGCCGGAGTAGGCGCCCGAAACTTCAGCGGCGCCACGCCGGCGATCACGCCGGATCGGACCGTGCTCGACTCCGTCCACAACGTTCCCATCCTGATCGGCGCCGAGCTCGGCCTGACCGGGCTAGCCCTGGTCGGCGTGGTAGTGGCGGTTCTCGTCGCGGTCGGTCGCCGTCGCTGGAAAGCGCGATCCCCCAATCTCTGGCAGGGGCCGGTCGCCGGGGGTCTAGTGGCGCTCACCCTGATCAGCCTGCTCGATCACTATCCGTGGTCGGTCCCGCAAGGGGGCCTGTTGGGTGCCTGGCTCGTGGGCTGGTGGCTCACTGATGACTCGAGCGACGTCCAGCAACCACAGCTGTCCACACAGCCAGCGCCGCCAGGACCATCAGCAACGCATTCCGCGTGAGCAGCATGCCCAGCGCGAAGACGCTGCCCGGCTGCTGGGAGGCGCGGTGAAACCCCGCCCCGATGAACAGGTGCGTGAGCGCGGCCGTGAGAAGGGTCAGCACGAAGATCCGGCGCCCGCGCAGATCGGGGAATACCGCGCACAGCGGCAGCAGCCAGATGAGGAATTGAGGCGAGAGCACCTTGCTGAGGCAGAGAATCGCAACCAGCGCCGCGAACACCCAGCCGATCGCGGCCGACGAGCGCTCCGTATCGCCCGCCCGACGGAGCGCTCCGCCCGCGCGGAGCGCGGCCGCCGCGACGGCCAGCATGCCCAGCAGCAGCGCGAGGTCGGCCAGCCGACCGAGCCACACCGGCGTCATCACGTTGCTCGAGCCGTAGGACCGCACGAGCACTGCCGGCCCCTGCAGCGCCAGCACGAGCGCGCCGAGCTGAGATTCGAAGTGGAGCGGGCGCTCGCCGTACAGGCCGACGGCTCGGATGAACGGCTCGGGCGCCGTGAGGAGGAACGGGGTCGCCACGGCCAGCGCCGCCACTGTTCCGGCTCCTCCCAGCGCCAGCGCGCGACGTCGCTCGCCGCCGCCCCAGACGAACGCGAGAAGGGGGAGGAGGAGCAGGAGCGGATAGAGCTTGGTCATCACCGCCAGCCCGAACAGGGCGCCGGCAACCACATCTCGGCGGCAGGCGAAGGCGTACAGCGCGGACGCCACCAGCGACGCCGGGAGCAGATCGAAGCGGGAGCACAGCAACGGACCGATCGCCAGGGCCAGCCAGGCCATCCGCCACCACACCGGATCGGGGCTCCCGGGCATCTCCGTGACGACCGAGAGACGCGCGCCGGCCCAGCAGGTCACCAGGAACAGCCCGCCGAGCGCGGCTCCGAGGACCACCCGGTAGGAGGCCAGCGAGTCGGCCACGAGCCGCGGCAGGAGCATCAGCGCGAGCGGCAGCGGCGGATACTCCACGGGGAAATCACGATAAGGCAGACGCCAGCCAGGCCCGTCGCGCACGGACACCTTCAACCGGGCCAAGGCCGTCTTGGGCTCGTCGCCCGGGGATTTCCGGGCGATGAACGGGAGGTCACCCGAGCCGCCGACCATCAGCTCGGCGTACTCGTAGTAGAGGTGGTCGTCACCCTCGCGCGAGACGTAGGCGCGCAGCGCCTGGAACGGACGCGTGAGCAGGACGCTCGGCCGCTCGCCAATCTCGCCCCAGTTGCCGCGCCGCCAGGCCTCCACGCCGCTGACGTACCAGACGAACAGGGCTACGATCAGCGCGGGCGCGAGCAGACGCGGTCGCGAGCGCGGCATGCGGTGGGAGGCTACCATATGGAGCAGTGAGCATCCCGCGGATCATCCATCAAACCTGGAAGAGCGTCGACGTGCCCGCCCGCTTCCAGGCCGCCGCGCAGTCGTGGCGCGACCGGCACCCGGGCTGGGAATACGTGCTGTGGACCGACGCCGATATCGATCGCTTCGTGCGCGATCACTTTCCGCAGATCGTGCCGCTCTTCCGGCGCTACCCCGATCAGATCCAGCGCGTCGACGCGTTCCGGTATCTGCTGCTGCAGCGCGTGGGCGGGATCTATGCCGACCTCGACATCGAATGCCTACAGAGCTTCGAGTCGCTGCGCGCGCACCGCGTCGTGCTGCCGATCACGGCGCCCGTCGGCCTCTCGAACGATCTGATGATGGCCGTCCCCGGGCATCCGCTGTTCCAGGCGCTGATCGACGGGCTCCCCGCCGCATTTCGCGCCTGGCAGCACTGGTGGATCCCGCGTCACTTCCGGGTGCTGCAGACCACCGGGTCGCTCTATGTCACGCGCATCCACCGACAGGCCAGGTCGTCGTCGGACGTGCACCTGCTTTCGCCCGAGCTGTACAGCTCGCAGGATCGAAGCCGTGCGCTCGTCTTTCATCTGCCGGGCGATACCTGGGCCGGCTGGGACACGCACGTGCTCAAGTTCCTCTACGCGCGCTGGCGCTGGCTGAGCCGGCCGGCGTCGCGGTAGCCTGACGTGACCATGTCCTCGGTCGCCGACGTGATCGTGATCGTGGCCGGCTACCTGTGGGGCTCCCTCTCGCCGTCCGCCTTCATCGCGCGCCGAGCCCGCGGAGTCGATCTGAGCCGCTACGGCACCGGCAATGTGGGGTCCTCGAATCTCGGCGAGCTGCTGGGAGGCTCCTGGAAGATCGTGGGCTTTCTGCCCGACGCCCTCAAGGGCTGGGCGGCGCCGGCCGCGGCATCCCTGCTGGGGTTCGACACGACGGTTGCCGCGCTGGTCGGCGTGGCGACGGTCGTCGGCCACGTGTGGTCGATTTGGCTGGGCTTTCGGGGCGGTCGCGGCATCGCGGCAGCGGCCGGTGTCCTGTCCGCCTGGGACGTGCGGTTCATCGTCGTCGTCCCGCTGGTGGTCGGCGTGGGCTGGATCACGGGACGGAGCGCCCTGACCACGATCATCGTGGTCTTCCTGCTGGCGCCGGTCGCCTGGCTGCTGCACATGCCGCGGCCGGTCGTCGCCGGGTGCGCCGCCGTGACGCTGTTGCTGGTCGCGAAGCGGCTCGAGGCGAACAGGCTGCCGCTGCCCAGCGACCGCCTGGAGCGGCGCGCGGTCCTGTGGCGACGGCTCTGGTCGGATCGAGACCTGTCGGGCGGTCAGCCGTGGGAGAAGCGCGGACGCTTTGATTGAAGTTCGCACATCCGGTAGTGTCTGATGAGGATGCCCTTCCGGGTTCTCGATCGCTACGTCTATCGCGAGCTGCTTCCCATCTTCGGCCTCGCCGTCGGCGTGGTCACCTTCCTCCACGTGATGGACCGTCTTCAAGATTTCAGCAACATGGTGGTGAACGGCGCGCCGGTCGAGCTTGTCTTCCGGACGTGGGCGCTGCTGCTGCTGTCGTTCATGACCCTCACGCTGCCGATGGGATTGCTCCTGGCGGTCGTGATCGCGGCCGGCCGGCTCGCGTCCGACCTCGAGGTGGTCGCGCTGGCCGCCGGGGGCGTCAGCCCGCTGCGACTGTTTCGCCCCTTCCTGGTCGCGGCCCTCGTCGTGGCCATGATGATGGCGATGCTGACCATGTGGATCAACCCGTGGGGCGCCGCGGCCTTCTTCCAGTGTCTGCGCGAGCTCCGCGCGCACGCGGCGCTCCCGATGATCGAGGAGCGCACCTTCACGCGGGTCGGCAACGTCGTCATCTACGCCGAGCAGATGGACCTCGCCACCTCCGAGCTTCGCCGAGTGCTCATCGCCAACGAGCGCGGCCCCGACTCCTTGCAGATCATCACCGCGCCGCGCGCGCGGATGATCGACGACGCCGGGCGCCAGCGGACCATCCTCAAGATGACCGACGGCGCCATCCACGAATCGCGCCCCGAATCGCCGGAGTGGTACCGGGTGACGTGGGCCCGCAGAAGCGGCTCACCGCGTGGGATCTCCTCCAGAGCACGCGCGCGCTGGACACGTCGCGGCGGGCCGACGAAGCGCAGACGTTCGTGCTCGAGTTCCACAAGCGCCTGGCCTTTCCGCTCGCCCCCATCGTCTTCGCGATGGTGGCCTTTCCCCTCGGCATAAGGCTGCATCGCGGCGGTCGAGCTGTGGCGGCGGTGGGCGGGATCATCGTCTACCTCGTGTACCACGTCGCTCAGGAGGGCCTGGGCCGCGTGACGGCGCTTCGCCCCTGGGGCGGCGGGCGCTGGGTGCCGATCATGGGGTTCGCCCTGGTGGGCGCCCTCCTCCTGTACTTCACGGTCGCGCCGCCGCCGCCCGCATGGCGGCACGCGTGGGCCCGACTCGGCAAGCTCCTGCCGACCCAGCTGCCGCTGCGCCGTCGCTCACCGGCGGGCGGGCGCCGGCGGGAGATCCGCCGCCGCCATCTCAGCTCCCTCGTCGACCGCTATCTGGCCCGGCAGTTCTCGGTCTATTTCGCCTGCGGGCTGGCGGTGGCCACCGCCATCTTCGTCGTGGTCGATCTGGTCGAGGTGCTGAGCCGCTACGAGCCGCCGCTGCGCGCCGTGCTCGAGCACTTCGCGTATCGGCTGCCCTCGGCGCTCCACCAGGCGTTGCCCATCGTCGTGCTCGTGGCCACCGTCTTTCTCTTCATGGAGCTCGAGCGTCATCACGAGCTGACCGCGCTGAAGGCGGCGGGCCTGAGCCTCCACCGGGTCAGCGTGCCGGTCCTCATCCTGGCGGGGGC
>WNFK01045300.1_pt1 | contig 12871 bp, 12 predicted proteins | sample 5400281 | NCBI WGS metagenome assembly WNFK01 (sample SAMN13153350, study PRJNA577476) | soil metagenome | isolation source: 20 cm soil on Douglas fir-dominated hillslope | place: USA:California | collected 2013-09-17
CTGGAGCTGGCGCGCTACGACGAGCTCCGTCGCGAGCAGGCGAAGGCGCGCGCCGCGGGCCGCTACGTCGGCATCGGGCTCGCGCTGGCCGTCGACCCCTCGGTGTCGAACATGGGCTATGTCGCGACCGCGCTCGATCCGCAGTTCCGTGCGAAGCCCGAGTATCTGCCGAAGTCGGGCGCGGTGGACGCGGCCACGATCAAGATCGATCCCCTCGGCCGGGTCATCGCCATCCTGGGTACGACGCCTCAGGGCCAGGGCCACCAGACGGTGGTGTCGCAGATCGTCGCCGACGAGCTGGGGCTGGCGCCGCAAGACGTCACCGTTGTCGACGAGATGGACACGTTCACGCGCATCTGGTCGATCTCGTCGGGCACCTACTCGAGCCGGTTCGGCTCGGTCGGGACGAGCGCGGTCGCGCTGGCGGCCCGCAAGCTCAAGGCGAAGCTCGTGGAATACGGGGCGCACCTGATGGAGCTGCCGGCCGCCTCGCTCGAGTTCCGGGACGGCGCCGTGCGGCCGCGGACCGGGAAGGGGCCGTCCTACTCCATCAAGGACCTGGCGGGTCGTGCACACTGGAACACCGAGTCGCTGCCGGACGGGATGGAGCCCGGCCTCCAGGCGACGGCGGTGTTCGGCTTCACGGTCGCGAAGGCCGTCGACGCCGAGGACCGCGTGAACTCGTCCAACACGTACGGCTTCATCGCCGAGGTGATGGCCGTGGAGGTCGATCCCGAGACGGCGGCGATCAAGATCTTGCGCTACGTGACCGTGCACGACGCGGGCACGATCATCAACCCGATGATCGCCGAGGGACAGATCTACGGCGGCGCGCTCCACGGGCTCGGCGGCGCGCTCTACGAAGAGCTCGCCTATGACGAGCACGGTCAGTTTTTGACGGGAACGTTCATGGACTATCTCGTCCCGACCGCGAGCGAGGCGCCGCAGATCGACATCGCGCACATCGTCTCGCCGTCTCCGCTGACACCGCTCGGCTCGAAGGGACTGGGCGAATCCTCGTCGATGACGGTTCCGGCGGTCATCGCGAACGCCGTCAGCGACGCGCTCGCGCCGCTCGGCATCCGGATCAACGAGCTGCCCCAAGTTCGAGTACCACGCGCCCACGAGCCTCGACGAGGCGCTCGCGGCGCTCGGCCGTTACGGCGGCGATGCCAAGGTACTCGCCGGCGGCCAGAGCCTGATGCCGTTGTTGAATTTCCGGCTGGCGCGGCCCGCGGCGCTCGTCGACCTGAACCGGATCGCGTCGCTCGCCTACATCCACGAGCAGGACGGCCAGGTTCGCTTCGGCGCGATGACCCGGCAGCGGACGATCGAGTTCTCACCGATCGTCGCCCAGCGGCTGCCGCTCCTGAAAGAAGCCACGCGCTGGGTCGGGCACCTGCCGATTCGCACGCGCGGCACCATCGGCGGCTCGATCGCCCACGCCGATCCGTCGGCCGAATACCCGGCGGTGCTGGCGGCGCTCGACGGGGAGGTGGTGGCACGCGGCGCCAAGGGCGAGCGAGTGATCCGCGCGGCCGACCTCTTCCAGACGTATCTCACGACCAATCTGGCGCCCGACGAGATCCTCACCGAGGTGCGGCTGCCCGCGATGCCGGCCGGCGCCGGCTACGCCCTCGAGGAGTTCGCGCGACGCCACGGCGATTTTGCGATCATCGGCATCGCGGCGATGGTCGTGCGCGAAGGGCAACGCTGCAAGCTGGCGCGTCTCGCCACCGCCGGAGCCGGGCCCGTGCCGGTGCGGTTACGCGCCGCCGAAGAGATTCTGGAGCGCGAGGGGCTGGGCGAGGCGGCGATCGAGGCGGCGGCGCGGAAGGCCACCGAGCTCGTCGATCCCGACGCCGACATTCACGCCTCGGCGGACTATCGGCGTCACCTGACTGGAGTGCTCACGAAGCGCGCCCTCACGAGGGCGATCGGAGTCGCGCGTGGCTGACATGGTGACGGTCCGCTTGAAGGTGAACGGCGTCGCCCACGAGGGGCGCTGCGAGCCGCGCAAGCTGCTGGTCGACTTCATCCGCGAGGACCTCGGGCTCACGGGCACGCACGTCGGGTGCGAGCACGGGATCTGCGGGGCGTGCACGATCACGTTCAACGGCGAGGCGGCGCGCTCGTGCATCATGCTCGCCGTCCAGGCCGACGGCGCCGAGCTCGCCACCGTCGAGGGGCTCATGCGCGACGGCAAGCTCCACCCGCTGCAGGAGGCCTTCCGCGACCATCACGGGCTGCAGTGCGGCTTCTGCACGCCCGGCATGCTGATGACCGCGCTCGACTTCCTGCGCACGAACCCGTCGCCGACCGAGCGCGAGATCCGCGAGGGCATCTCGGCCGTCCTCTGCCGCTGCACCGGCTATCAGGGGATCGTCAACGCGGTCCGGGCCGCGGCGCCCATCCTCGCCTCCGAGCGTTAGGTTCGGAGAGAGCTCGTGGGAGTGAACCTGCCGCGGCTCGTCGGCGCCCGCGTGGCGCGGCGCGAAGATCCACGGCTTCTGACCGGGCAGGGCAGCTACGTCGACGACCACCGTCCGCCGCAGATGCTCTACGCGGCCTTTCTCCGCTCGCCGCACGCCCACGCCCGCCTCGCGCGCATCGACGCGTCGGCCGCGCTCGCGCTGCCCGGCGTCGTGGCGGTGCTGACGGGCGAGGACATCGCGCGCGCGGCGAAACCGGTGCGCGCCGAGTCCAAGACGCCGAGCGTCAAGACGACGAGCTTTCCGCCGCTGGCCCTGGGCAAGGTGCGTCACGTGGGTGAGGCCATCGCGATGGTCGCGGCCCAGAGCCGCTACGTGGCCGAGGACGCCGTCGAGCACATCGTCGTCGAGTTCGAGCCGCTGCCGGTCGTGAAGAACACCGACGCGGCGCTCGATCCGGCGAGCCCGGTGCTGCACGAGGACGCCGGGACGAACTTGCTCGTCAGCCGGGAGTTCGCTCGCGGTGACGTCGACGGCGCGCTGGCCGGCGCGGCCCTCGTCGTGCGCGAGCGATTTCGTTTCCACCGGCACACGCCGGTCTGCATGGAAAACCGCGGCTGCCTCGCCGACTACGCGACGGGGAGCCAGACGCTCACCCTGCGTTCGTCCGCGCAGTGCCCCGGCCTCGTGCGCGACATCTTGACCGACCTGCTGAGCATGCCGGAGCACCAGATCCGCGTGATCGCGAACGACGTGGGCGGCGGCTTCGGCGCCAAAGCTTCGCTCTATCCCGAGGAGATCGCCACGTGCGTGATGGCGCGACGACTCGGGCGCCCGGTGAAGTGGATCGGCGATCGCCGCGAGGACCTGCTCTCGACCACGCACGCCTGGGACGAGATCGTCGACGCCGAGCTCGGCCTGAACGCGGACGGCACCATCGTCGGGCTTCGCGCTGAGGTCACCGCCGATGTCGGCGCCTACTCGATCTATCCGTGGACCGCCGCCATCGAGCCGGTGCAGACGATCAGCTTCCTGCCCGGGCCCTACAAGGTACCGACCTATCGGGGGCGGACGCGAGGCGTGGCGACCTGCAAGGCGCCGCTCGGGCCGTACCGCGGCGTCGGGCGGCCGCCCGCGGTGTTCGTGATCGAGGGCCTGATGGACCGCGCCGCGCGCCGGCTCGGGATCGATCCGACCGAGATCCGGCTCCGCAATTTCATCCGGGACGAGGACTTTCCCTACAAGTCTCCGTCGGGGATCGTGTGGGACCAGTCGAGCTTCACCGGCTCGCTCGTGAAGGCACGCGAGGCCCTCGACTACAAGGCGGCCCGCGACGAGCAAGCGCGCGCGCGCGCCGACGGGCGCTGGCTCGGGATCGGTGTCGCGTCGTATGTCGAGCTCACCGGCATCGGCTCCGCGATCCCGGTGTCGCCGGGCATGCCGGTCTCGACCGGGACCGAGGCGGCGACGATCCGCTTCGACCCCGCCGGCAAGGTCACCGCGGTGTTCGGCGTCGCGTCGCACGGCCAGGGCCTCGAGACGACCCTGGCGCAGATCGTGGCGGACGAGGTCGGCGTGCCGATCGAGGATGTGCGCGTGCTCCACGGCGATACGGAGATCTCGCCCTACGGCACCGGCACCTACGCGAGCCGCAGTCTCGTGCTGGCCGGCGGCGCGGCTATCCTCGCCGGCCGAGCGATCCGCGAGAAGATGGTGCTGATCGCCGGTCATCTGCTGGAAGCCGACCCGGCCGACGTCACGGTGGTCGACGGCCGGTATTCCGTGCGTGGGATGCGCGACCGGAGCGTCGCGGTCCAACAGATCGCCCGCGCGGCCTACTCGGGTGCGCGCCGGCTCCCGAAGGGGCTCGAGCCGGGGCTGGAGGCGACCAAGTTCTACGATCCGTACTACGGCACCGCCTCGAACGCGACCCACGTGGCGATGGTCGAGGTGGATCGCGCGACCTGTGAGGTGAAGACACTGCGCTACGTCGTCGTCGAGGACTGCGGCCGCATGGTGAACCCCCTGATCGTGGACGGCCAGGTTCACGGCGGCGTCGCGCAGGGCATCGGCGCCGCGCTCCTGGAGGAGATCGTCTACGACGACCACGGCCAGCTCCTCAGCGGTACGTTGATGGACTACGTCGTGCCCTCGGCGTGCGAGGTTCCGATGATGGAAGTGCATCATCTGGAGACGCCGTCACCGGTCACGCTCGGGGGATTCCGCGGCATGGGCGAGGGCGGGACCATCGGCGCCCCCGCGGCCATCGCCAACGCGATCGCGGACGCCCTGTCGCCGCTGGGGATCGAGGTCGCCGAGCTGCCGGTCAGCCCCGATCGACTCTTCCGGCTCCTCGAGGGCGCCCAGGGAGCGAAGCGATGAATCTCGGGCTCGCCGGTAAGGTCGCGCTGGTCACCGGGGGCGGGCGGGACGTCGGCCGCGAGATCTGCTTGACCCTGGCTCGCGAAGGCGCGGCCGTCGCCGTCAACTACATGCACTCGAAGGCCGACGCGGATTCCCTCGTGGCGGCGATCGCGAAGCTGGGCGGCCGCGCGGTGGCCTATCAGGCCGACGTGGCCGACTACGCCGCCGTGGGCGGGATGATCGACCGGATCGTCGCCGAGCTGGGCCGCCTCGACGTCGTCGTCAACAACGCGGGCTACGTCGAGGCGAAGCTGTTTCTCGAGACGAAGCCCGAAGAGTGGAAGCGCCAGGTGGACGTCGACCTCTATGGCGTCTTCAACGTCTGCCACGCGGCCGCGCCGAAGCTGGCGGCCCAGAAGGGCGGCCGCATCATCAGCATCGTCGGCGACTCGGCGCGCGTGGGCCAGCAGCGTCTCGGCGTGTCGGCCGGCGCGCGCGGCGCGGTGCTGTCCCTCACGCGGACACTCGCGAAGGAGCTCGGCCGCCAGAACATCACCGTGAACTCCCTCGCGCTCGGCTGGATCGAGACCTCGCACTCCGACCAGGAGTGGATCGCGAAGAACCGCGAGCGGATCCTCGCGTTCTATCCGATCCGCCGCCTCGGCAAGCCCGAGGACGTCGCGCCGCTGGTCGCGTTCCTCGCGTCCGATCTCGCGGGCTGGGTCACCGGGCAGACGATCAGCGTGAGCGGCGGCTACTCCACGGTCTGATGCCGGTCGTCGCCGCGCGCCTCCTCAAGCTCGCCTAGCCGTGCTCATCGACTGCCACGTGCATCTCTTGCCCCGCCGGCGGCTGGCGGGGCTCATGAAGTGGATGCACGGGTTCTACCCGGAGCACCCGATTCCGCGCAGCGTGACGCTCGAGCAGTGCATCGCCTACTACGACACGATCCCGGTCGACTACATCTTCAATCTCGTCTATCCGATTCGCGACGACGAGACCGAGGCGGTGAACCGGTTCAACTTCGAGTTGCACCAGCGCTACCCGTGGATCATTCCATTCGGCGGGCTCAACGCCGCCGACCAGGACAAGGGCGCGATCGTCGAGCGGTGTCTCGGCGAGTACGGGTTTCTCGGCTTCAAATTCCACCCGTTCATCCAGTCGTTCGACCCGCTCGATCCGCGGATGATGCCGGCCTACGAGCGGCTGGCTCGCTGGCGGCGGCCGGTCGTCTTCCACACGGGCTACGAAGAGTTCTACGGTCTGAGCCTGCCGCCGGAGACGATGGAGGAAATCGCGCGGTTGTTTCCGACGTTACCGGTCGTCTTCGCCCACTCGCTCTTCCCGCGATTCGACGACGCCTGGCGGATCGTCGAGCGCTACGACAACGTCTGGCTCGAGATGACCAACGTCTTCTCGAGCTTCTGGGACCGGCGCTACGTTCTCAAGGAGTACGACACCGAGAAGCGTCTGCTCCTCGAGGGCATCGGGCCCCATAGCGAGCGGATCATGTTCGGCACCGACCATCCGGCGGGCTCCGGCACGCTCGAGGAGATCTACCAGACCTTGGACCGGGCCGGCCTCGGCGAATCGGTGCGCGAGCGTCTGGTCGGAGGCACCGCGGAGCGCTTCGTCAGGAGCTTCTGGCCCGACTTCGACTCGCGCAACGCCAAGAAGGCGTGAGCTAGACAGGCCCGAAGCCGACCGACGTCGTCAGGTCCTTGGCGATGAGCGGACGAAACCGGACGGGCAAGCCGACGGTGAGCTGGTCGAGCGGAATGTCGACGATCCGGCCGAGGATGGACACGCCCTCTTTCAACCGCACGACCGCCACGCCATAGGGCACGTCGGCCGCGTGCGCCCGGGGCGCGACACGGATCACCGTGAAGCTCGCGATCGTTCCATCGCCGGCGAGGGTCACCGGCTGCCACTGATGCGCGTGGCAGTTCGGGCACAGCTCCTTGGGGGGCATCGCAAGCTCGCCGCACGCGCCGCAGCGAATGGCGGTGAGCTGTCCTCCGCGCGCCTTCTCGAAGAACGCGCGGGCGGTGATGGTGGGCTCAGTCACGGCCGAAGAGGCTCACCAGGACCGTCGCGGTGTTGCCGCCGAGCGTGTGGGTGAGCCCCTTGCGCGCGCCCTCGACCTGGCGCGGTCCGGCTTCTCCGCGGAGCTGGGTCACGATCTCCGCCACCTGCGCGGCGCCGGTCGCGCCGATCGGATGGCCTTTGGCCTTCAGCCCTCCCGACGGGTTCACCGGAATCTCCCCGCCGAGACCCGTGAGGCCCTTCTCGGCCGCGCGGCCTCCGGCGCCCGCCTCGAAGAGGCCGAGCCCTTCCGTGGCCACGATCTCGGCGATCGTGAAGCAGTCGTGCAGCTCGACGACGTCCACGTCGGACGGGCCGATCCCGGCCTGCCGGTACGCCGCGGCCGCGGCGCGTTCGGTCGCCGGCACCCGCGAGAGATCGCGCTTGTCTCCGAGCAGCATCCAGTCCGACGCGGCCGCGGAGCCGAGCACCCACACGGGCTTGCGATGCTTGCGCGCGACCTCCTCGGAGGCGAGGACCAACGCCGCGCCGCCGTCGGAGAACGGGCAGCAGTCGTAGAGCTTGAGCGGGTCGGCGACGTAGGCGGATTTCAGGACTTGCTCGATCGTGATCGGCTTCTGGAACTGCGCCTTCGGGTTCAGCGCGCCGTGCCGGTGGTTCTTCACGGCGACCGCGGCCATCTGAGCCTCGGTCGTGCCGTACTTTTGCATGTGCGCGCGGGCGATCAGGGCGAAGACGCCGGGGAAGGTCAGACCGAGCGGCTGCTCCCACACCGCGTCGGATGCGTACGCGAAGTACTCGGTCGACTCAGCCGTGGAGACATTGAGCACGCGCTCGGCACCGCCGACCAGGATGACGTCCGAGACCCCCGCGGCGATCTCCATGACGGCGTGACGGAACGCGGCGTGCGAGCTCGCGCACGCGGTCTCGAACCGGGTCGTGGGCACCGTCGGAATGCCCAGGACGGAGGCGGCCTGAGGCCCGGTGTGGAGCTGATGCTCGGTCTCGCCGCCCACCACGTTGCCGTAGTAGAGCGCCTGGACGGCGCTCGCGGGCACGCCGGCGTCTGTCAGCGCGTCGCGCGCGGCCTCGGCGAAAAGCTCGGCCGAGGTGCGGTCGTGCAGCCCGAATTTCGTCACTCCGACCCCGATCACGGCGACGCGGCGCATGAATGTCCTCCTGCTCGCATGCTAGCATTAAAATTCGCGGTGTTCGGCTCGACCAATTCTTCTTGCCGTGACTACCATGTCCCAGGTTCAATGGTCGTAGGTGCTGAAGCGGGTTAACCTCGCGTGTTGAGTGAAGAAGCGCTCATTGTTGCCGCCGTCGCGGGCGCGTGCGCGCTGCTCGTGCTCGGTGTCCTCGAGCTGCTGTGGCCGACTCGGTCGCGTCGCCCGCGCAACTCCGGGGTCGAGCCGACGTCGGCGCGTCCGTCCCAGACCGTCACGCCTCCGCGCCCGGCTCAGAGCATCCTGCCGCGCAGGCTGGTGGACTCGCCGTCTGCCACGCGCCCCGCCGGCGGATTCGCATTTCCCCCACCGGCCGACTATGTGCCGCCTCCGTTGCCGCGCGAAGAAATGCGCCCCCTTCGACCCGTCGGATACGTCGTTCCGGAACGTTCCCCGGAGCACGAGCAGCCGCTCGCGGCGCCCACGCCGCCCGAACCGATCGCGGAGCCGGTTGCGCCACCGGAGCCTGCTTACATCGCACCGCCGGCCGGCGAGGTCGAGCCCGAGCCGATCGAGCCCGCGCGCGCTCGCGACGACGACACGCCGCTCACGATCGAGCCAGAGCCGCAGCCGATCGAGCCCGAGCCACCGCGATTCGAGGCCGATCGACCTCGCTTCGAGCCGGAGCCATCACGACGTGAACCATGGTTTGAACAGGAGTCGGCACCGAACGAACCCGAGCCGCCGCGCTTCGAGAGCGAGCCGCCCCCGCTCGAGGCGGCGTCGCCGCGACTCGAACCCGAGTCATCGTGGTTCGAGCCGGAGCCCTCCCGACTCGAGCCTGAGCGAGCCCGATTCGAGCCCGAGCCGCCGCCGCACGAGCCCGAGCCGCGCGTGGTCGACCGTGTGCCGCTCGAGGTCGAGGCTGAGCCGCCGCACGAGCCCGTGGAGCCACCGCAGCCCGTGCAGCCTCCGGAGCCGCCGAGGCGCCGGCGCCGGAGCAAGATCTCGCCGCACGCGCGGCCACACCGGGTGCTGCGTCCTGGGCCGCACGAGCGGCCCGGCGTGGCGCCCCCGTCGAGCCACTTCGCACCGCCGGCCCCGGTCGAGCCGTCCACGAGGATCTCGCTGCCGCCTGCGGACGCCGGGCCGAGCGGCGAGACGAAGCTCGGTCGAGACACACCTCTGGTCGAGCGGTGCTTCGTGCTCTATCAGGAGAAGCGATTCGGCGAGGTCCTGTCGGCCGGTGAGCCGGCGCTGGCCGAGATGCAGCGGCAGCCCGCGGACGGTCCTGCACGCGAGACCGCGGCGCTCTGGTCGGTGGTCGGGCTCGCGAAGCAAGCGCTCGGCGACGACGACGGCGCGCATGCGGCGCTCGAATCGTCGATCGACTCGGCCGCGGAGCCCGAGCGGTCGACGTATCGCCGGCATCTGGCCACGCTCGCGCTCGAGGCCGCCCAGGCGCGGCTCGCGCGAGCCGGCAGCCACGACGCGGGCGATCGGATGGCGCTGACCCGCGCGGCCATCGCGTGGACCGAGCGCGGGCTCGCGGTGGTGCCGGCCGACACCGCATTGACCGACGCGCGCGCGGCCTCGCACGAGGCGCTCTGGCAGGCCTACGAACAAGCCGCGACGTCCCTGCTGCAGCGGCAGGAGTTCTCGGGCGCACGACAGATCCTCCACGAGGCGCTGGACGATCCCACGCTGCCGGCGGCGCGCGCCGCCGGGTTTCGCGGACTGATCTCCGGCACATTCGGCGGCGAGATCGGTCAGCTGACGGCGCAGGCGATCCTCGGCATGCAGGAGGGCCGAGAGTCCGAGGCGGTGGGAGCGCTTCAGCACGCCGAGGACCTGCTCCAGACGATCCCCTCCGACGCCCTCCCATCGACACGACGCGACGAGGTCGATCAGCGGCTCTGGTGGGGTTATGCGGAGCTCGGGAGTCGGCGGCTCGATGCGGGCGACTACGACGAAGCGCTCGGCCCGCTGATCCACGCGCTCCGCTTTACGTCGATCGGCCCGGAGCGTCAGGCCGAGACGCGGGGGGCGGTCGTTCGCGCGCTCGAGGGCATCGCCGCGGTGCGCGCGCTGTCGATCCGTCTCGTGAAGCGCGGTCTGGAGCTGGGGCTTTCCGAGGACGACCTGCTGGCGGCCTTCGCGCGGGTGCGCCGCCTGTGTGAAGAGCTCGGGATGGACACGCGGGCCTGAGCCCGGCGCGTTTCAGGGCTCGACGCTTTTCCTTCGGATCTCCTCGAGTAACGTCTCCGGCACGTTGAAGAACGCCGTGACGACGGTCGGGTCGAAGTGCTTGCCCGAGCAGCGCTTGATCTCGGCCTTGGCGACCTCGAAGGGCTGGGCCTTCGAGTACGGGCGATCGAAGGTGATCGCGTCGAAGGCGTCGACCACCATGAAGATCCTGGCTCCCAGCGGAATCTCCTCGCCCCTGAGGCCCCGCGGATAGCCGCTCCCATCCCACTTCTCGTGGTGCGAATAGACGATCGGCACGGCGCCCTGGAGGAAGGGAATCTTCTCGATCAGCTGCTTGCCGATCTCCGGGTGACGCCGCATGATCTTCCACTCGTCTTCGGTCAACGGGCCCGGCTTCAGCAAGATCCCGTCGGGGATCCCGATCTTGCCGATGTCATGCAGCAGCACACCGTGAGCCAGGGCCGGAAGATCCGGCTCCGGCACGCCGTAGACGCGCGCGGTCGCCAGCGCATAGCCGTGGACGCGGCGCGAGTGTGATTCGGTGCCGACGTCGCGGGTGTCGAGGGCGGAGCCGAGCGCCTCGAGGGTGGTCCGGTAGGCATCCTGCAGCTCTCGGTTGAGCTGCGCCAGCCCCCGCGTGGCCTCTTCGACGCGCCGCTCGAGGAGCTCCTGGTAGTGACGGTGCTCCAGCAAGAGCTGGCGGCGCTCGAGCGCGCGATCGGCGGCGATGAGGAGCTCGTCGACGTTCACCGGCTTCATGATGAAGTCGTACGCGCCGAGCTTGAGGCTCGAGATCGCGGTCTTCACGTCGGCGGCACCGGTGAGCACGATGACGGCTGCGTCGGGGTCGGCCTGGCGCACCTGCTGGAGCAGATCGATGCCGCCCATGATCGGCATCTTGAGGTCCGTGACGGTCAGCGGGGAGCGCCCCTCGCGGATCGCGCCGCGGAACACCTCGACCCCTTCCTGGCCGTCGTTGGCGAGGAGGCATTTATAGCCGGCGCCGAGGAAGATCTGGTGCAGGACGTCACGGACCTGCCGATCGTCGTCGACGATCAGAACCTCTCGCTGCCCCATGTCAATCTACCTTCTGACCCGGACCGGCCGCCACGACCTGGTTCTTGCCCGCTCGCTTCGCGGCGTAGAGCGCTCCGTCGGCGGCGCGGAACAGCTCCTCCGACGTCGAGGCTTCGTCGTCGGGAAGGCTGGCGACGCCGAAGCTCGCGGTGACGCGCTTGCCGTGCGAGTAGGGGAAGGTCGCGACGACCTGCCGTATCCGGTCCGCGTAGAGCCGAGCGCCGCTCTTGGACGTCTCGACCAGCAGGACGGCGAACTCGTCGCCGCCGTATCGGGAGACGACGTTGATACCGCGCGAGTGCTTCATGAGGATCTGACCGACATCGCGCAGCGTCTCGTCGCCGACCGCGTGGCCGAACTCGTCGTTGACGCTCTTGAACCCGTCAAGGTCGAGCACCACGACGGAGACCGGGTGATTGAACCGCCTGAAGCGTGAAATCTCCTCCTCGAGGCGGAGCGAGAAGAAGCGTCGATTGTAGAGCTGGGTGACCTCGTCCTTGAACGAGGTCTCCTTGAGCTTGGCGTTGGTGGCTTCGAGCTCGCGGTACGCGGCGTCGAGCCGCATGGCGAACGTGTTGATGTCGATCGCCTGCTGCTCGACGGTCCCGAGCATATTCGAAAACGACCGCATGAGGGTGCCGACCTCGTCGCTGCGGCCGCCCAGCTCGGCGAGCTTCGGCTCCCGCGAGAGAAGCTCGGCGATCTTCGCGAAGGCCCGGCCGAGATCCCAGATGATGTAGGCCCCGCCGACCATGGCGAGGACCGTGAACAGCAGGAGGGCGTGGAGCCCGTAGAACTTCATGACGTCCGACGGGTGCAGATCGGGCCGCACGTAGCGGTAGACCACGTAGGCCAGCACCAGTAGCGGAACCAGCGACGAAAGAGTAAGCGCCAGCAGGACTTTACGCCTCAGAAGGCGGCCCGTGGACGCGATATCGCCGGACGCACGCGACATGACACAATTATTCTATTGCCGCTGCGGCCGGTCAGGGCGTCTCGGACCGAAGGCGAAGGCGCTGCCCCGCCTGAATCACGATGATGCCGTCCTGCTCGATTCGCTGAAGGATCGCACCGTTCGCGAGCGTTTCGCCTTCGACGTAACGGTGCCCGTTTACATAGACCATCCGCTCTCTGGGCTCGGGCGCCCAGACGAGCATGTCGATTTTGAGCGGCAGCTCCTGGGGAGGAGGGGTCTCACTGGAGGCTGGGGGCGGTGAGGCGGTTCCCCGCAGCTCGGCGCGGGCCCGCCGGCGTTGCTGCCGGGGGCTCTCGTCCGACGGCGCCGACGAGGCCGGAGCGTAGCCCGCCGCCGGCGGAATGGGTCGCGTCGCCGGCTGGGCCGGGGCGGGCCGCGTCGTCACGACGGGCTGATTCGACGGCTGAGCTGTGTCTGGCTGTGGCGCCCCGTCGACACGTCCGACCGCGCTTGACTGCTCGCCCCGCGGCCGTTCAGCCACCACCGGTGCCGTTTGACCTGACGGTTCGACCGTGCCGGCGGTCTCCGTCGCGGCAGGCGACTCGGGCGAAGGGGCCCCGACACTGCCCGAACGGGGACCCAGGAGCACGGCGCCGATC
>WNFK01015103.1_pt2 | contig 12870 bp, 8 predicted proteins | sample 5400281 | NCBI WGS metagenome assembly WNFK01 (sample SAMN13153350, study PRJNA577476) | soil metagenome | isolation source: 20 cm soil on Douglas fir-dominated hillslope | place: USA:California | collected 2013-09-17
GCCGCTCCCCGCCGCCGTTGGTCGTGGTGAAGCTCAGGAGCGGCGCCTCTCCCCCACCTCCACCCTGGTATTCCCTGCTCTCGAGACGGGCGTTGAGCTCGGGCGCGCCGAGGGTGAGCCATCGCGCTCGGTCGGACACGAGGTACGGAAGCGGCTCGGGACGGAGGGAGCCCAGTGTTCTGGTGACGCCCGCCGTTGCGATGACCCGTGGAAGGACGCCGGGCGGAACCCGGAGGAGCAGCGTGAGGGAGGGAATCTGGGGTGAGCCGGCCGGCTCGTCGAGCTGAGCGCCCGGAAGCGTGATCTCGCTCATGGTCTGACCGAAGATGGTCGCGGTCGAGATCTCGGGAGCGGGAACGGGAACCACGATGCGGTAGCCGTTCGGGGTCGCGGACTCCACGCGCGCGCCCAGGATCGACGGCCCGGCGATGGGGCCGGCGGCGGCCGCGGAGGAAGCCGCGGCGAGCAAGAGGAGGCCCGTGACCGAGCGGAGCGGGAGTCTCAAGCTTTCTGGATCCGCTCGGCTTCCTCGATGAGCATGTTCGGGATCCCGTCCACGATCGCGTACTTGAGGCCGCAGCGGTCGCAGATCAGGCATTCCGGCTCACGTTGGTCGCGCAGCTCCCCCTTGCACTGAGGACAGACGAGTATGGATCGAAGCTCTTGGTCGATCGGCATGCTCAACCCCCCGGGGGGACCGGTGCTGGACCGGTCTCCTCCAGATAGACACCCATCTTGAGAAACTTCTCCAGCCTTCGGTCCAGAAGCTCCTGGATCGGAAGCCCCAGGAGACCCCGGACGTGCCGGACCACGGCCGTCTGGATGCGGCGGGCCGTCTCTTCCGGGTCCCTGTGGGCGCCGCCCAGGGGCTCCGGAATGACCTCGTCGATGACGTTCAGCTCCAGCAAATCCTGGGCGGTGAGCTTCAGGGCCTCGGCCGCCTGTTCCGCCTTACCGGCGTCTTTCCAGAGGATGGCCGCGCAGCCCTCGGGCGTGATCACCGAGTAGATCGCGTTCTCGAGCATCAGCACGACGTCCCCGACGGCGATGGCCAGGGCGCCGCCCGATCCACCCTCCCCGATCACCACCGACACGATAGGAACGGGAAGGTGCGCCATCTCGACCAGATTCCGCGCGATGGCCTCCGACTGGCCGCGCTCCTCGGCGCCCAGGCCGGGGTAGGCGCCCGGGGTATCCACGAAGGTCACCACGGGACATCCCAGCTTGGCCGCGAGCTGCATGAGACGGAGCGCCTTCCGATAGCCCTCCGGATTGGCCATGCCGAAATTGCGATGGATGTTCTCCTTGGTGTCGCGCCCCTTCTGGTGGCCGATCAGCACGATCGGGAGGTCGTCGATCGTCGTGAGGCCGGAGATGATCGCGGGATCGTCGCCGAAGCGCCGGTCGCCGTGGAGCTCCATGAATCCGGGGGCCAGCACTTTCAGATAGTCCAGCGTGTAGGGCCGCCGCGGATGGCGCGCCAGCTTCACGCGCTGCCATCGCGTGAGCTTGGAGTAGATCTCGCGGCGCAGCTTCTCGGCTCTCCGCTCGAGCCGGGCCAGCTCCTCCTCGATGCCGGCGCTCTCCGGCGCCGAGGCGCGGAGGTCCTCGATCTTCCGCTCCAGCTCCACGATCGGCTTCTCGAAATCGAGCCAGGTTCCGTTCATGGCTTCCCTCGTCGAAGGGCGGCTAGAAGGGGACGGGTTCGCCCGCGGCGCTCGGGGCGCCCGCGATCGACACGGCGCGCTCGCCAAGGCGCGCCTTGAGCTCCGCGATCAGCTCGTCGCTCACCTTGACCAAGATGGCCCGCGCGCGGATCTGGGTCTTCCCCGGGTCCACGTCCGTGCGCGCGAGGAAGTATACCGGCGAGCGCCCCGGGTGGCGACGCAACACGTCTCGGAGCATCTCGAGCGAAACATCCCCAGGCGTCTCGGTCAGATCGATCGTCAGGGTCGCGGGCGTCCCTTCCGCGGCGTCCGCGGCGCCGATCGCTCGGAGCGACTGGAAGACCAGCTTGGGATCCTCCTCCTCGCGCACGCTCACGCGCGCTTTCACTTCCAGGACCGAGCCCGGGACGAAGGCTGAGCGATTCCGCTCGTAGAGGTCTGCGAAGGTGACGCCCTCCACGCTGCCCGCGAAATCCTCCAGGGTCACGAACGCCATGGGGCGTCCGCTCCGGTCGGTGATCGTCTTGATCGAGGAGACCATACCGATGAAGCCGATCACGGCGCCGTCCTTCAACTCTCGTATTCGGGCGGTGTCGGGCAGCCGGCGCGCCTCGATGAGCGGCCGGTAGGGCGAGAGCGGATGGTCGGAGAAGTAGAAGCCCAGGACCTCGCGCTCCTTGGCAAGGATATCTTGCAGTGGCCAGGGCGCGACCGCGGGCAGGGGCGGGTCCGACACCTCGATCGCGTGCTCCGCTCCGAAGAGGCTGACCTGGTCCTTGTTCTCCGCGCGCGCCAGGTCCTGGGAGCGGCCGATCGCGGGCCCGACCACCTCGAAGAGCTGCGCGCGGTCCCCGCCCAGCGCGTCACACGCGCCGGCCAGGACCAGGGACTCCACCACCCGCTTGTTGATGGCCTTCGAGTCCACGCGGCGGCAGAGGTCCCAGAGCGACGTGAACGGTCCGCGTTCTTGTCGCGTCGCCACGATCGCCTCCACCGAGCCCTTCCCCACGTTCTTCACCGCGCTCATGCCGAAGCGGATCGCGTCCCCTTCGAGCGTGAATCCGGGACCGCTCCGGTTCACGTCCGGCGGGAGGACCTCGATCCCCAGGCGCCGCGCCTCCTCCACCAGCGTCACGATGCGGTCGGTGTCGCCGACTTCGCTCGTGAGCGCGGCCGCGAGGTAGGCGGCGGGGTCGTGGGCCTTGAGATACGCGCACTGGTAGGAAAGGAGCGCGTACGCCGCGCTGTGCGCGCGAGGGAACCCGTAGCCCGCGAACTTGTCGATCAGGTCGAAGATCTCCTCGGCCTTCTTTACTTGGACTTGGTTCTTCACGCAGCCCTGGATGAAGGCCTCCTTCATCCGCGCCATCTCCTCGGGTTTCTTCTTCCCCATCGCGCGGCGAAGCAGGTCCCCCTGCGCCAGCGTGAAGCCCGCGAGACGGTTCGCGATCTGCATGACCTGGTCCTGGTAGGCGATCACGCCCAGCGTGTTCTTCAAGATGGGCTCGAGCACGGGGTGCATGTAGGTGACCTTCTGCTTCCCGTGCTTCCGCTTCGCGAAGTCGTCCAGCATGCCGCTCTGGATCGGTCCCGGGCGGAAGAGCGCGTTGATCGCGATGATGTCCTCGAAGCAATCCGGAAGCACCTTGCGCAGCAGCTCCCGCATGCCCGAGGACTCGAGCTGGAAGACGCCGATGGTCTGCGCCTTGGCGAGGAGCGCGAACGTGACGGGATCGTCGAGCGGAACCTCGGAGAGCTTGACCGGAGCGCCGTTCCTCCGGCCGGAGAGCCGGGCCGCGTCCTCGAGCACCGTCAGCGTGCGGAGTCCCAGGAAGTCCATCTTGAGGAGGCCGATCTTCTCGAGCGAGACCATGTCGAACTGCGTGGTCACGTCTCCCTTGCTGGATCGATAGACCGGCACGAAGTCCGTGAGCTTGCCCGGCGCGATGAGGACGCCCGCGGCGTGCGTGGAGGCGTGCCGCGCCAGCCCCTCCAGGGCGAGCGAGCAGCGGATCAGCTTGGCGTGCGTCTCGTCCGCCTGCGCCAGCTGCCTCAGCTCCGGCACCGTCTCGAGCGCCTTGGTCAGCGTCATCCCCAGCTCGCCCGGCACCAGCTTGGCCACGCGGTCCTGGTCCGCGTAGCTCATCCCCAGCGCGCGGCCCACGTCGCGCACGACCGCGCGCGCCGCCATCGTCCCGAACGTGATGATCTGCGTCACGCTCTCCCGCCCGTACTTCTCCACCACGTACTCGATCACGCGCCCGCGGTTCTCGTAGTCGAAGTCGATGTCGATGTCGGGCATGCTGATCCGCTCGGGATTCAGGAAGCGCTCGAAGAGGAGATCGAATTTCAGAGGATCGATGTCCGTGATCCCGAGCACGTAGGAGACCAGGCTCCCCGCCGCCGAGCCGCGGCCCGGCCCCACGTGCACGCCGTTCCCGCGCGCGAAGTCGATGAAGTCGCGGACGATCAGGAAGTAGCGCGCGTAGCCCACCTGGCAGATCGTGTCGAGCTCGTAGGTGAGGCGCTGCTCCATCGCCTCGTCGATCGCGGCGTAGCGGCGGCTCAGCCCCTCGCGCGCGGCGGCGCGGAGGTAGCCCTCGGCGGTGTCGAACTCCGGCGGCAGCGGGAACTCGGGCAGCTGCACGCGCTCGGTGTCGAGGGTCAGCTCGCACTTCTCCGCCACCTCGAGCGTGTTCCGGATCGCGTCGGGCGCGCCGTGGAAGAGCGCCTCCATCTCCTCGGTGGACTTCACGTACACCTGGTCGGTGGCGAAGCGGAAGCGGTCCGGATCCTGCATCGTCTTGCCGGTCTGGATGCAGAGGAGCACCTCGTGCGCCTCGGCATCCTCGCGCGCGAGGTAGTGGCAGTCGTTCGTGGCGACGAGGGGGATGCCCATCTCCCGGCTCAGCCCGATCAGTCCATCCGCCACGGTGCGCTCGTCCGGGATGCCGTGGTCCTGGATCTCGAAGTAGTAGAACTCCGGGCCGAAGAGATCGCGGTACCACGCGGCGGCTTCCCTGGCGCCTTCCAGATTCCCTTCCAGCACGAGCTGCGGCACCTCGCCGCGGAGGCAGGCGCTGAGACAGAGGAGCCCCTCCGCGTGCGCGGCGAGAAGCTCCTTGTCGATCCGCGGCTTGTAGTGGAATCCCTCGAGGTACCCGGCCGAGGAGAGCCGCATGAGATTGCGGTACCCTTCGCGGTTCCGCGCGAGGAGCACGAGGTGGTTGTAGGCGCCTTTCCCGTCCACGCTCCGGCCCCGGTCGTGCCGCGAGCCCAGCGCCACGTAGACCTCGCATCCGAGGATGGGCTTGACCTTGGCAGCCTTCGCGCGCTCGTAGAATTGGACCGCGCCGAAGAGGTTGCCGTGGTCGGTGAGCGCGAGCGCGGGCATCTCGAGGCTCCGGATGCGCTCCACCAGGCGGTCGATACGGCACGCGCCGTCCAGAAGCGAGTAGTCGCTGTGATTGTGGAGGTGGACGAAGCGGGCGCTCACGGGCCCAGTCTACACGATCTAGATTCCGGGCGGCGCGGGCGGGTCGTCCGGCGGCGGCTGCGGACCGCCCGGACCCTGATCCTGGTCCGGCGTTCCTTCCGGAGGGCTCGGCGGCGCGCCGGGCTCGTTCCCGTAGTCGTCCGGTCCGCCGTACGGGAGCGTTCCGCTGGAATCCGGCTGCTCCGTCCCGAACCAGCTCTGCTCGTGGGAGACCGCGCAGACCTGGCGCGGCTCCGTCGTCGGGACGAAGGACTCGCGCATGACGTGCGGGCAGTCGGCGCCCGCGCGGTATCCGGTGTCCGCGTCGATCCACACGTCGATCACGCCCGAGGGCGCCTGAAAATCCCTCACCGGCTTCCCCCGGTGCGCGAGATCCATGAAGCGGGCCCAGATCGGAACCGCGGCCTGCGTGCCGGTCAGCCCCAGACGCCGGTTGCGGTCGCATCCCACCCATACCCCGGCCACCAGATCCGGGGTGTAGCCCACGAACCAGGCGTCGTTCTCGTCGTCGGTGGTGCCGGTCTTCCCCGCCGCGGGACGCGTGAAGCCGTACTCGCTCCGGACCGAGGCGGCGGTTCCGTAAATCACGGGACCTTCCAGGAGCGTCGTCGCCATGTACGCCGTCTCGGGGCGGATGACCCGCCGCGACTCGCGCCGCGGCGACCAGATCAGGTTCCCGCCGCGGTCCAGCACCGCGCGCACGGCGATCGGCCGGGTCAGAACGCCGCCGTTCGCGAGCGTGGCGTAGGCGGTGGTCAGCTCCAGCGGCGTCACCTCGCTCGTCCCGAGCGCGAGCGAGGCCACCTCGCGGAGGCGGCTCTGCACGCCGAGGGCGTGCGCCATCTGCGCCACGTTCGGGAGCCCCACCTGGAGCTCCAGCTGGACGGTCGCGACGTTCATCGACCGCGCCAGCGCGCGCGCCGCCGTCACGCGGCCGTAGTAGGTGTTCTCGTAGTTCCGCGGCGCGTACGGACCCTGGGGCGTGGGGAAGGAATCCGGCACGTCCTCGAGCACGGTCGCCGCGGTCAGCGGAGGGCGGCGTCCCGAGAACGGCGTGTCCAGGGCCGCGATGTAGACGAAGGGCTTGAAGGCGGAGCCGGGCTGGCGGCGCGACTCCACCGCGCGGTTGAAGGGACTCGCGCGGTAGTCGCGTCCCCCCACCATCGCGCGGATCGTTCCGAGCTGGGGCTCGATGGCGAGCAGTGCCGCCTGCGCCGGATCCCGGCCGACCGGGGACGGCGAGCGCGCGTCGGCGTCCCGCGCGCCTTCCCGCACGCAGCGCTCCGCCGCGTCCTCCATCCGGGGATCGAGCGTGGTGAACACGCGAAGCCCGCGCGTGCTCAGGTCGGACTCGGTGATGTCCTTGGAGAGCACCTCGCGCACGTAGTCCACGAAGTAGGGCGCGCGCGTCGTGGGCGCGGGATTGGGCGCGAAACGGAGCGGCGTCCGCCGCGCCTTCTGCTCCTCCGTCTTCGAGATGAAGCCGCACGCCACCATGTCCCCGAGCACTTCGTTCCGACGGGCGAGCGCGAGCTCCGGATCCCGGTACGGCGACATCCGATTCGGCGACGGGATGATCCCGGCGAGCATCGCGCCCTCGCCGAGCGTCAGCTCGCTCGCGTGCTTGTTGAAGTAGTAGAGCGCGCCCTCCTCCACGCCGCACACGCTCCAGCTTCCCCGCTGCCCGAGGTAGATCTGATTCAGGTAGAACTCGAGGATCTGCTCCTTGGAATACCGGAGCTCGATCATGAGCGCGAGCAGCGCCTCGTGGAGCTTCCGCGTGAAGGTGCGGCGCCTCGAGAGGAAGACGTTCTTGGCGAGCTGCTGGCTGATCGTGCTCCCGCCCTCGACCAGCGATCCCGCGCGCACGTTCCGCGCCGTGGCGCGTCCGATGCCGAGGAGGTCCAGCCCCATGTGCCGGAAGAAGCGGCGGTCCTCGCTGGCCACGGCGGCCAGCGCGACGTGCTTCGGGATCGCAGCCAGCGGCATGAAGGAACGGCGTTCCCGCTCCTGGTCGGAGAATTCGGCGAGGAGCTGCGGATCGATGCGCAGGAGCCCGCGCGGCGTCGGCTCGGTGAATCCGTTCCCGAGCGAAGCCACCACGCCGTCCCGGATCTCGACCAGCGTGGGCGATCCGGGTTCGGCCCGGTCGGGATAGACGAAGGGCCGGAGGTAGATCTCGAAGATGGAGCCGCGCATCCGGTACTGCCCGACCGCGTAGGGCTTCCCCACGGTGCGGCGGTACCGCGCGCCGTCCAGCGCCGTGCGCAGGTCCTGGACGTCGAGCGGCATCCCCGCGCGGAGCTCCAGCCAGTCGGCGTAGACCTGCGTCGGGAATTTCCAGCCCTGGCCCGAATAGCGGTAGGAAGCGAGCGCGGAGAGGCGGAACCAGTCGTAGCCCAGGAACGCGAGGACGAAGGCGAGGACGACGAGGCCCCAGCCAAGACGACTCTTGGAAAAAGACCCGAAACGCTGCCGCCACCCGTCGGGGATCCGCGGAAGCCGCCATTCCGGCATCTTCCACGCCGGGGGGAGATTCAGGTTCACAGGGATTGAGCCTAGGGCCCGATGCGGCGATCGTCAACTCGCCGGGGCGCGAAGGGGAGGGTCAGCGGCGCTCGGTGAGCGCGTCCTCGAGCTGGCGAAGTCGCGACACGGAACGACTATCCGCGCCTCCCGCGGGCGCTCCGAGGAGGTACTCGCGATAGGCCGCGAGGGTGTCTTTCTGGTCCTGGCTCCGGCCGGTGATGATCTGGATGGCCCAGAGGCAGTCGGCGTACTCGCGCTTGGCGCGCGAGCGGTCCGGGCCGACGAGCTTCGGGATCATCGCCTTCCACGACGTGCGCCGGCGGCGGAGCTCCAGCACGTCGCCTTTCTCCTGCGCCGCGACGGTCGCGACGTGCATGCGATCGATCGGCGAGTCGGCCGTCGGCTCCGCCGCGGGCGGTGCTTCCTGCTCCGGCTTGGGCGCGGGCGCGTGGTTCTGCCACATGGTCGATCCGCGGCCCGCGGTCTTGGGCGGTGGGGTCGTGTGCCCGGACCGCACCGTGAAGTCGTTCGAGGAGTTGGGGGTCGGGGTCGAGTCGTCCGTGTCGTCGGGAATCGGATCGCCCATGGCGTCCACTCTCGGCCCGGTCTTCGTGGGGCGCGCGTCTCCGGGCGCGAGCGTCGGGCCCGCCTGTCCCTTGGAGGAGGTCCCGCTTGCGAAGGGGTCGGCCGCCGTCCCGGTCTGGGCCTTGGCCTTCGACGGCGCCTGGGTCGAAGTCCCGGTCGTCACGCGCTTCGTCGCGGGCGGCACGGGGTCGACTCCGACCGTCGCGCTCGTCGGAAGCGGCATCGGCTGAGGCGTGGTCGAGGCGGTCACGCGCGGCGTTCCGGCGGGCTTCGCCTGCGCCGAGTTGTCCGGCGCCTCGCCGGATTCGTGCTGGATCGATCCGTCGTCCGGCGCTTCCATCATGTCCGGAGGGGTGTTCTCGGGAGCGTCGGTGGTGCCGTCCGTCCCGCCCGTCATCGGCGCCGGACGGACGCGCATCGGCTCGTCCGCAGGGGTCAGGTGCAACACGAACCACGCGGAGAAGGCGAGGAGGCCCACCCCGACCACACCGCCGAGACCCCAGAGGAGCACGCGCGCGTTGGACGGGCGACGCTCGGACTCACGGTTTCGGTTCAGAGCCTCTGTCGCGAAGAAGAGGCTTTCCTCCGGGGGCTTCACCGCCGCGGCGGCGTCCGCGGGCTCGAAGCTCCACGTTGCCTCGACCGCCTTCCGCCCGTTGTGCGGCTTCTCGGAATCCTCGTCGTCCTCGGACGACGCGAGGGCGGGATGCGGCTGGGCCGGAGGCTCGGAATCCGAGGAGGCGAAGGGAGAGCTCGGCGCCTCCTCGGACGGCAGCGGGGCGATCGCGTCCCGGTTCTCCGTCACCGGCGCTCCGCCCTCGGATCCGAAGATGCGATCCAGCGTCCAGTCGGCCTTGGACCCGGAGGCCGGCTTTTCTTGGGACCCGATCGCGCGGACCAGCTCCAGCTCCAGCCGGCAGCCTTCGCACATCGCGATATGTTGTTCCGCGAGCGTGCGCTCCGACTCGGGAAGGGTCCCCGACACGAGCGCCTCCATGCGCGGCTTGACCGCGGCGCAATCCATGTTGCTGGTATCGGAAGGGTTACTTCGATTCTGAAATGAAATCGCCGCCCGGAGGGGTCACCCTCGGGGCGGCGAAGCGCCTTCGATTCTATGGGTTACGGGAGTCGCTCAGTCCGGGAGGATGGCCCCTTCGACCGGACAGGCTTCCAGGCAGGCGTTGCAGCTCACGCAGTCCTCCGCGACGACCAGGAACCACCCGGTGCCCTTCTCGTTCTGTCCTTCCCCCTTCTTGATGCAGTCCACGGGACAGACGTCCACGCAGGAGCTTTCCCCTTCACATACGTCCTTCAGAATTACGTACGCCACAAGCCCTCCACGCAGGATAGGTCGACCACCGGTGGCATGTTAGCCGACTTCCAGCATCCGGTCCAGAGCCACGCGCGCCCAGCGCCTCTCCGGATCCGGGACGCGGATCGGATTCACGACCTTCCCTTCGATCAGACTCTCCAGCGCCCACAGGAGATTCTGGGGAGAGATGCGGTACATCGTCGCGCAGAGGCAGAAGTCCTTCGAGAGGATCGCGATCTTCTTGTCGCGGTGCCGGCGCGCCAGACGGCTCACCAGATGATATTCCGTTCCGACCGCCCAGCTGCTCCCGGCCGGCGCTTCCTCCAGCACGCGGATGATGTGCTCGGTCGAACCGACCTCGTCGGCCGCCTGCACCACCTCGTGGGGCACTTCGGGATGGACCAGGATCCGGACGTTCGGGTCCTCGGCGCGCCGGTCGTGGACGTGACGGAGCAGGAACTTGGTGTGGACCGAGCAGCATCCTTTCCAGAGGATGACCCTGGCGCGCGTCAGGTCTTCGCGCGTGAGTCCGCCCGATTCCTGCGCGGGATCCCATACCACCATCTCGCTCGGCGGAATGCCGAGGGATACGGCCGTGTTCCGCCCCAGGTGCTCGTCGGGAAAGAAGAAGACGCGCGGACCGCGGGCGAACGCCCACGTGAAGAGCTTCTTCGCGTTGGACGACGTGCAGACGGCGCCGCCGCGCTCGCCGCAGAACGCCTTCAGCGCCGCGGTGGAATTCATGTAGGTGACGGGGACCGTCTCGATGCCGAACTGGTCCAGCGTCGCGCCCGCCAGCAGCACGTCCTCGTTGCTGGCCATGTCCGCCATCGAGCAACCGGCGTTGAGATCCGGAAGGATGACGGTCTGCCGCGGTCCGCGCAGGATGTCCGCGCTCTCCGCCATGAAGTGTACGCCGCAGAAGACCAGGAATTCCGCGTCGGTACGCTGCGCTCCCAGCCGGGCCAGCTTGAACGAGTCCCCCGTGATGTCGGCGTGCGCGATGACGTCGTCCCGCTGGTAGTGATGCCCCAGGACGACAACGCTCTTCCCCAGTGCCTCCTTGGCGGCGCGGATGCGCCCCTCGAGTTCCTGGTCGCTCAGGACGAGATACGGCTCGGGTACGGTACGAACGCTCATAGCCCCTCATTATCAGGACCTGAATTTCGCTGGGTCAAGGGCTTACGAGCCGCATCCAAGATGGAACGACGGCTCACCCCTGACGGCTCTCGGCACGCCCAGAGCACAATCGCACAACGTGATAGGGGAAAAGAGCTTGACCCCACCTCACGTTGAGGTGAAACTGGTCTGCTGCCAAGCTGATAACTTAGATGCGAGGATACCATTGACGGCAACGACAAACGATTTCTCGATCCACGTGGCCACGGTCAACGGCTCCGGTAGCCAGACCGCGAACACGACGCTCCTCCGGGCCATCTTCCAGATGGGCGTCCCGGTCTCCGGCAAGAACCTCTTCCCTTCGAACATCGCCGGGCTCCCCACCTGGTTCACGATCCGCGTGAGCGAGGAGGGCTATCTGGCCCGCACGCGCCGGAACGACGTGCTCGTGGCCATGAATCCCGAGACCTCGCTCGAGGACATCGCCGCGATGGGACCGGGCTCGATCCTGATCCTGAGCGAGGGCGTGCCCGTCCCGGCCATTCCCGCCGACCGCACGGTCTACAAGATCCCCTTCAACAAGCTGGTCGAGCCCCTGGTCCAGGACGCCAAGCTGCGCAAGCTGGTCGTGAACATGGTCTACGTCGGCGTGGTGTGCCACATCCTCGGCCTCGACGCCCAGGAAGTGGACCGGGCGCTGACCGGGCAGCTTGGAAAGAAGCCCAAGGCGCTGGACATGAACCGCGCCGCCGTGAACGCGGGCGCGGAATACGCGGTGCAGAACCTCAAGCCGGCCCCGTTCGGCGTGGAGCGCCGCAACAAGACGGCGGGGAAGATCCTGATCGAGGGAAATCAGGCGGGAGCGCTGGGCGCCTTGTTCGGTGGCGTGACGTTCCTCTCCTGGTACCCGATCACGCCCTCCTCCAGCCTGGCCGAGTCGCTCCAGATGTACCTGGAGCGCTACCGCCGCGATCCGCAGACGAAGGAAGCCACGTTCGCGATCATCCAGGCGGAGGACGAGATCGCCGCGATCGGGATGGTGCTCGGGGCCTCCTGGACCGGCGCGCGCGCCATGACCACGACGTCCGGACCGGGGCTCTCCCTCATGACCGAGTTCACCGGCTTCGCCTACTACGCCGAGATCCCGGCCGTGATCTGGGACATCCAGCGCGTGGGGCCCAGCACCGGGCTCCCGACGCGCACGTCCCAGGCGGATCTTCTGTCCACCGTCTTCATGTCGCACGGCGACACCAAGCACATCGTCCTCCTCCCGGCGACGGTCGAGGACTGCTTCACGTTCGGGACGCGCGCGTTCGACCTGGCGGAGCGGTTCCAGACGCCGGTCTTCGTGCTCTCCGACCTCGACATCGGGATGAACACCTGGATGTCGGATCCCTTCCATTATCCGGAGAAGACGTGGGATCGCGGCAAGGTGCTGGATGCCGCGGCGCTGGCGAAGATGCCGAAGTTCGAGCGGTACCGGGACGTGGACGGCGACGGGATTCCCTACCGCACGCTCCCCGGGACGGACCATCCGCTCGCGGGATACTTCACGCGCGGCTCCGGCCATGACGAGCGGGCGTTCTACACGGAGAATCCGGAGACGTACAAGCGCGTGCTGGACCGCCTGGCCAAGAAGTACGAGACCGCGCGGGCGGAGGTGCCGCCTCCCTGGATCGAACGTGTGCCCGGCGCGAAGATCGGCGTTCTGGGTTTCGGCTCCAGCCACTGGGGCATCGTGGAGGCGCGCGACCGGCTGGCGGAGGACGGGCTTCTGACCCACTACCTCCTCCTGAAGGCCATCCCCTTCTCGCCCGAGGTGAGGAGCTTCATCGAAGCCTGCGACAAGGTGTACGTCGTGGAGCAGAACCGCGACGCCCAGATGGCGTCGCTCTTGAAGATGGAATATCCGGAGCTCGCAACGAAGCTCCGTTCGATCCTCCACTACGATGGCCTTCCGATCGACGCGCAGTCGATCCTGGATCAGGTGGCGGAGCGGGAAGGAGCGCTGGCGCGATGACCCCCGTGGAAGCCAACGGCAAGAACCGCATCGGGCTGACCGTCGCGGACTACAAGGGCGCCAAGTCCACGCTCTGCCCCGGCTGCGGCCACGACGCGATCACGGGGAGCATCATCCAGGCGGCCTTCGAGGCCGGCCTCGC
>WNFK01157435.1_pt4 | contig 12869 bp, 8 predicted proteins | sample 5400281 | NCBI WGS metagenome assembly WNFK01 (sample SAMN13153350, study PRJNA577476) | soil metagenome | isolation source: 20 cm soil on Douglas fir-dominated hillslope | place: USA:California | collected 2013-09-17
GCGCCGATCGCCGCGAGCTTCACCGCGTCCTTCGCGGTCGTCACGAGCGGACGCGATCCGCCCGCCAGACCGGCGAGATCCGCGGTCGCGTACTGGTGGTGGTCCGGGAACGCGCGGTGCTCGATCACGCGCGCGGCGAGCGCCCGCACCGTGCGCTCGAAGGCCTCGGGGTTTCCGATGCCGCTGACGAGGTCGACGTCGCGGCCGGCGAGCGACTCGAGGCCGTGCTCGCGGCCCTCCTCGTCGAGGAGCCGCGACGGTCGATGGTCCGCGTGGACGCGCGGCACGCCCGGAGCCCAGCGCTCGATCTCGAGCTCGAGCCGCGCGAGCGCGGCGGGATCGGACTGCGCGGCGCGCGTGAGCACGATCGCGCCCGCGCGCGCGAGCGACGACGGCGGCTCGCGCAGGAGCCCGCGAGGGAGCAGCGCGCACACCGGATCGCCGCCGTCCGGCGGAGCGGGCAGCCCCCACGGCCGCGTCGCGTCGACGAGGACGAGGTCGAGGTCGCGGTGGAGTCGCCGGTGCTGGAAGCCGTCGTCGAGGACGATCGCGCCGCAGCCCTGCTCGACGAGCTGCCGCGCGCCGCGGACGCGGTCCGGATCCTGGACGTGAGGAATCCCCGGCGCGAGGCGCTCGAGCAGCCGCGCCTCCTCGTTGCGACCGTCGGCCGCCGCGGCGTAGCCGCGCGAGAGGAGACCGGGTTTCGCTCCGCGGCGCGCGAGCTCCGCCGCGACCCAGGCGCACATCGGCGTCTTGCCCGTGCCTCCGGTCGAGAGGTTGCCGACGCAGACGACCGGGACGCCGACGCGGTGGACGGCGAGCACGCCGTGGTCGTAGGCGGCGCGGCGGGTGCGTGCGGCGGCGCCGAAGAGGGCCGCGGGGATCCGCAGGAGCTCCACTCCCCCGCCGCGGCGCGCGAGGGTGCGCTCGGGGCGGCGGCGATCGGGATCTCGTTGTTCCAAGCCTCGCGGCGCGAGGATCCGCGCCGCGGTCGCAGAGCCTACAGCGTCGGCGTCGGCGTCTCTTCGTCCGGGATCAGCTCGATGAGCCCGCGCTCCATCTCCAGGAACGCGATCTTGATCGGATTGACTTCGCGGGTCTCGATCAGCGGAGCCGCGCCGCGGACGAGCTCGCGGACGCGTTTCTGCAGGAGGGCGGTCTTGTGGAAGGAACCCGAGACGGACTTCTGGAGGCGCTGGGGCAGGGTCAGTTCCATGGATCTCCTGGCCGCCGTCGGCGTCCGGGTGGGGTTTCCCGGGGACGGCAGAGCCGCGCATCCTAGCCGGGCGGGGGTCCGGGCTGCAAGGTGCGAAGCCCCGCCTACGCCGGTCCGAGCGCGTTTTCCGCGTCGAGCACGAGGTCGGCGTGCTCGGCGGGCCTCACCGCCTCGTCGAACGCGCGCTGCGTCGGCAGGAGGTGGCGGCGCACGGCCAGCAGGCTCTCCGGGCCGCGGCGGCGCGCGTCGCGTCCGGCGATGCGGCGCAGGCTCTGCACCTCGCCCACCTCGAGATGGATCACGCGCGCGAGCGCGGACCGCAGGCGCGGATGGAGCAGGAAAAGGCCCTGGACCAGGAGCACCGCGTCGCGCGGGACCTCGATGCGCGCGCCGTTCCGCTCGATCGAGACGTCCTCGCCGCGCGCGTGCGGCTCGAGGACGCGCGCGAGCAGATCGCCGACGTCGTAGTTGCGCTCGAGCTGATCCAACGGCTTGTCGACCGACCAGAACGCGGTCGACGCGAGCTCCTGGTTCGTGATCCCTTCCTTGGCGAAGTCCTCGAGCGCGACGAGCACCGCCTTGCGTCCGTGCATGGTCAAGACGCCGATGCTCCCGCCGACACTCTGGCCGGGACTCCCGTCGAGCACGCCGAGCCCCGTGAGCACCTCCTCGATCCAGCGCGTGCGGCGCTCGAGCCTCGGCACGAGCTCCGACATCTCCTCGATCGTCGCCTCGCAGGCGACCTCCTCGCCGAGCGCCGCGAAGCCGCGCGCGTGGTGCACGTGCGGCAGGCCGTTCTCCCAGGCCGCGTCGCGGTCGCCGAGCCGGTCGCCCACCATCACCGCCGCGCGCGTGCCGAAGGAGTCGACGAGATCGCCGACCATCCACGCCTTCGAGCTCGCGCCGGGTGTGTCGAGGCAGCGCGCCTCGTCGATCCACCGCGCCAGACCGAGCCCGTTCATCATCGCGTCGAGGTAGTCCTGTCCGCAGTTGCTGGCGATCCCGAGCTTCGCGCCTCGATCGCGGAGGGCGCACAGCGCGTCGGCGACGCCAGGGAGGAGCGCCGCCTGGCCGGCGCGGAGCGCCTGCTGCTCCTCCTCCTCGCAGCGACGCCGGACGAGGTCCCGCTGGGCCGGCGCGAGGTCGGCGAACAGCCGGTCGAACCCCCAGGACAGCGGATGACCGACGAGGCTCATCCACTGGTCCGCGGTCGGCATCGTGTGCTCGACGCCGAGCTCGGCGAAGGCGCGTCGGGCACCGGCCCGCGCCGCGTCGACCCAGAAGCGGTCCGTGGCGACCAGGGTGCCGTCGAGGTCGAACACGACGGCGTCGAAGAGGAAGGGCGTCCTCGGCATGGGCGACCCCCCCAGGGTTCGCTCGGGCGCAGAGCCTAGCGCGGGAGGCGGAATCCGGACAGCCGGTCGGCGCTGCGATTGTGGAGCGCAGCGCGCAGCCTATCCTGGGCGGACTCCGAGGAGTCCATGAACGACGTCCGAACCCATTCCCGCACTCCGGTTCTCCTGTGTTCGATCGCCGCGCTGTCGCTGGGAGGCGCGCCTGTCGCCGAGGATCCGCCGTCCCGGGCGCTGCTCCTCGAGCTCACGGAGACGCCGCGCCTCGCCGGAACGTGCGGGTCGCTCGTGTCGGCGAAGCTCGTCGCGAAGAAGCTCGCGGAAGCGGGGTTCGAGGTCGAGATCGACGAGCGCGAGGTGATGCTGTCGCTGCCGCGGTCGATCGAGTTCTCGATCTACGAGGACGCGTTCTCCGACAAGGTCGTCGTCGAGCGGATCGACGCGTTCGATCCCGACGCGATCCCGCCGGGCGACGTGCCGAAGTGCAACGGCTGGTCGCCGAGCGGAACCGTGCGGGCCGGAGTCGTCGACGCGGGGTACGGACAACGCGCCGACTTCGAGCGGTTGAAGGCGCTCGGCGTCGACGTGAAGGGCTGCGTCGCGCTGGCGCGCTACGGCAAGTGCTACCGCGGGATCAAGGTCGACCTCGCCGCGCAGTTCGGATGCGCGGGCGTGCTCTTGTTCAGCGACTCCAGCGAGGACGGTCAACCCGATCGCGCACATCCCCGGAGACCCGTCGACCCCGGGTTGGCCGTCGCCGAAGCCTGGAGAGAAGGGAGCGCGGCGATCGAGCGAGCAGGAGATCGCCGAGGGTCTGCCGAAGATCCCGTGCATCCCGATCGGATGGCGCGACGCGAAGGCGCTGCTCGAGAAGCTCGCGCCGGTCGCGTCGAAGGACAAGGACGGAAAGGACATCCAGGAGCGTCTCGGTCCGGGGCCGGTGCAGGCGCGGATCTCGGTCGATCAGCCGCGCGACTTGCGCGTGATCCGGAACGTGATCGGACGGCTGCGCGGAAAGGCGGCGGACACGGTGGTCGCCGGCGCGCACCGCGACTCGTGGGTGCGCGGTGCGAACGACGACGGCGCCGGCACGGTGTCGATGCTGCGCGCGGCGCAACTGCTCGGCGCGAAGGCGCAAGGCGGCTGGAAGCCGGAGCGCACGATCACGCTGGGATTCTGGGACGCGGAGGAATTCGGCCTGATCGGCAGCACGGAATGGGGCGAGGCGAACGAGGCGTGGCTGCGCGCGCACGCGGTCGCGTACGTGAACGCGGATACCGCGGTCAACGGCCCGCGCTTCCGCGGCGCGGGAGGGTCGCCCGGGATGCTGTCGGTGCTGAAGGACGTCCTGGCGAGAATTCCCGCGGCCCCGTCGAAGGACGGAGCGTCGACTGGAACCCTGTGGGACGAGTGGTGCGCGCTCGCGAAGGAGCGCGCGAAGGCCCCCGGCGATCCGGCGGAACCGCGCCTCGGCCTCCCCGGATCGGGCTCGGACTTCGCGGTGTTCGTCCACCACCTGAACGTCCCCTGCCTCGAGCCCGGGTTCGGCGGATCCGGCGGCAGCGGCGGCTACCACAGGAGGCTCTTCGCCGAGCTGCTCGCGGAGATCGCGGACAAGCCCGCGTTCTTCGACGACGTGGAGGCGGCGAAGGAGCTGGCGCAGCGCGCGCGCGAGGCGGCGGACGACACGGCGCTCGCCGAGAGCGCCGGGAGGATCGCGAAGGCGTTCGACGACGCCGCGCAGAAGCTCGACGGCCACGCGCCCTCCGTTCCGTTCTATCGCCAGCTCGAGGTTCCGACGGGACTCGCGGGGCGCCCGTGGTTCCGGAATCGACTGTGGGCACCCGGCCTCGAGGACGGCTACGGCTCGGAGACGTTTCCGACGCTGCGCGTCGCGGCGACGAAGGGGAAGGAAGCGCTCGAAGGCGAAACGAACGCTCTGATCGAGAGCATCGATGCGCTCGTGACGAGCGCGGCAGCTCGGTGAAGCGTCTCTGGCCGTTCTTCCAGCGCTTCCTGCGCCACCGGCGCCAGCTGTTCGCCGGCTTCGCGTGCCTCCCGGTCGCGCAGCTCGGCGATATCGCGGTCACGATCGTCATCGGGAACGCGCTCGAGCGCCTGAAGAGCGGATCCGACGCGTCCTTCCTCGGCGGCATCCTCGCGATCGTCATCGGGCTGGCCGCCTTCCGCGGGGTCCTGCGCTACCTCCAGCGCTGGTGGATCGTCGCCGTCTCGCGCTACGTCGAGAACGAATTGAAGCAGGAGCTCTTCGACAAGCTCGTCTCGCTCCCCTTCTCGTTCCACGCCACGAGCCGCTCGGGCGACGTCGTCAGCCGCGTCACCTCCGACGTCGAGAACATCCGCATGTTCCTCGGCCCGGGCGTCATGTACACGGCCGGCGCCGTCGTCATGGTCCCCGTCTCGCTGGCGCTCCTCGTCTCCCTGAACGCGCCGCTCGCCCTGGCGATGATCCTGCCGCTCCTCCTGATGGGATTCGGCATGAAGATGTTCACGCCGCGCCTCCACCGCTGGAGCGAAGCCGTCCAGGAGTCGATCGCCGAGATCGGACACCGCGCGCAGGAGAGCTTCTCCGGCATCCGCATCGTCAAGGGCTACGGGCGCGAGGCGCAGCAGGTCGCGCGCTTCGACGCGGCATCGCGGCAGAACATGGACAACCAGATCCGGCTGGGACACTCGCGCGGGCTCACGAACGCCCTGACGCACGCGGCGAACGACCTCACCTTCGTCGTCATCTTCGTCCTCGGCGGCGTCGCGATGATCGACCGCACGCTCGCCGTCGGCGACCTCTTCAAGTTCGTCGACCTCACCTTCAAGGTCTTCTGGCCGATCATCGCGGTCGGCTGGATCCTGGGCATGTACCCGCGCGCCCTCGCGAGCGCAAAACGCATCGACGAGCTGCTCGAACGCCGCTCGGAGATCCTGGAGCCGGCGGTTCCCGCGACGCTGCCCGAGGTTCGCGGGCGGCTCTCGCTCAGACGCGCGTCGTTCACGTACCCGGGCACCGGGCGCCCGGCGCTGCACGATCTCAGCGTCGACGTGCCGGCGGGCAGCGTCCTCGGCGTCGTCGGACCGACCGGCTCGGGCAAGACGACGCTCCTCTATCTCCTCGGCCGGCTGCTCGACGCGGAAGGCGAGATCCTGCTCGACGGCGTCCCGATCCGCGATCTCGGAGAGCTACCGCGACAACGTCGCGTTCGGCTCCGACGGCCCGATCGACGATGCGCAGATCGAGGCGCTCGTCGAGGCCGCGTGCATGACCGGCGAAGTCGCCGCGTTCGCTGGCGGACTCGATCAGCTCATCGGCGAGCGCGGCGTGACGCTCTCGGGCGGCCAGCGCCAGCGCACGTGCATCGCGCGCGCGCTCGCGCGCGATCCGAAGGTCCTCGTGCTCGACGACGCGCTCAGCGCCGTCGACACGGAGACCGAGCGACGCCTGCTCGACCACCTGCGGCGCGCGGGCAAGGGACGCACGGTCGTCATCGCGGCGCACCGCCTCTCGTCCGTCGCGCGCGCAGACCGCATCGTCGTGCTGCAAAAGGACGGGAACGTCGAGGCGATCGGCACGCACGCCGAATTGCTCGCGCGCGACGGCTGGTACCGGAAGACGTGGCGGCGGCAGCAGGCGCAGGAGGAGCTCTCGGTCCTGTGAGCACCTCGGAACCCGACGATCCCCTCGACGACCTCGTCACGTCGAAGGTCTGGGACAGCGGCATCGCGCGGCGCCTCGTGCGCTTCGCCCGGCCGCACTGGGGGCTCTTCGCGATGAGCTTCCTCGTCCTCGCGGTGCTCTTCGCGCTCGACGTCCTCGGGCCGTGGATGTGGAGACACGCGATCGACGGGCCCGTCGCCGCGGCCAGCGCCGCGCGCGCGGCCGACGCGGCGGCGGACGTCTCGGGATTCATCCGCACCTTCTGGGCCTGGGTCGGCGCCTACGCCACGGTCGTCCTGATCTCGGTCGTGTTCCGGTACCTCGAGGTCGCGCAGCTGAACCGCACCGGCCAGGTCGTCATCGCCGACCTGCGCGAGCAGCTCTTCCGCCACATGCAGCGGCTCGACCTGGCGTTCTTCGACAAGCGCCCGACGGGGCAGCTCGTCACGCGCGTGACGACCGACGTCGAGAACCTGAACGAGATGTTCACGTCCGGACTCATCTCGCTGCTCTTCGACCTCGTGAAGGTCGTGTTCCTCGTCGGCGTGCTGTTCACGCTCGATGCGCAACTCGCGCTGGTCGTGCTCGGCGGGACGCCGTTCCTCATCGGTGTCAGCCTCGTCTTCCGCGGCGGCGCCCGTCGCGCGCACCGCGCCGTCCGCGCGCGCCTCGCGCGGTTGAACGGCTACCTCCAGGAAGTGCTGCAAGGGATCCGCGTCGTCCAGGTCTTCCGCCGCGAGGAGCGCGTGTCGAAGCGCTTCGCCGGCTTGATCGACCTCTACTTCACCGCGAACTTGAAGACGATCTTCCTGTTCGCGCTGTTCTTCCCGACGATCGACTTCGTCGTCAGCGCGATCCAGGGGTCGACGCTGTGGGTCGGCGGGGGCTCGATCGTCCGTGGACACCTTTCCTACGGCGAGTTCGTGCAGTTCTGGTTCTACCTCGCGATGCTCGTCGCGCCGATCCGCGAGCTCGGCGAGCGCTACAACATCCTCCAGAGCGCTTTCGCCTCGGCCGAGCGCGTCTTCGACATCCTCGACACGCGCTCGCACCTCACTCCCGCCTCGGGCGCGGTCGCGACGGCGCCGATCCGCGGTCACGTGCGCTTCGAGAACGTGTCGTTCTCCTACGACAGCGGCGTCGAGGTCGTCTCGGACGTCGACCTCGAGATCCGGCCCGGCGAGACGGTCGCCGTCGTCGGCGCGACCGGCGCCGGCAAGTCGACGCTCGTGAACCTGCTCCTGCGCTTCTACGACCCGACCGCGGGCAGGATCACGATCGACGGCGTCGAGCTCGCGAACCACGATCCGCGCGCGCTCCGGCGCAGCATGGGCCTCGTGATGCAGGAGGACTTCCTCTTCGCCGGGACCGTGCGCGACAACCTGGTCATGGAGCGCGAGGACGTGACCGAGGAGACGCTGGAGCTCGCGCTCGAGGCGAGCCGGGCGGACGAGCTGATCGCGAGGCTGCCGAGCGGCATCCATTCGGAGGTCGCGGAACGCGGCGCGACGTTCTCGACGGGCGAGCGGCAGCTGCTCGCGATCGCGCGCGCGCTCGCTGGTGATCCCCGCATCGTGATCCTCGACGAGGCGACGGCGAGCGTCGATTCGAACACGGAAGCGTTGATCGAGGCGGCGACGCGCCGCCTGCTCGAAGGCCGCAGCGCGCTCGTCGTCGCGCACCGGCTCTCGACCGTACGGCGCGCGACGCGCATCCTGGTCATGCACAAGGGCCGGCTGCGCGAGCAGGGCACGCACGAGGAGCTGCTCGCGATGGACGGGATCTACGCGCGCCTCCACGCGCTGCAGTTCAGCGAGGAGGAGGCGGCGTAGGCGCAGCGGCCCGCAGCTCGTCGAGCCTGCGCCGCAGATCGGCGAGGCCGCGCGTCGACGCCGGCAGCCGGTCGGCGATGCGGCGCGCTTCTTCGATGCGCTCCGGCGCCTCTTCTCCGGCTCCGACGAGCGCCTGGAGAAGGCCCAGCTCCGCGCCGGGGTCGTCCGCGAGCGCGATCGCCGCGCGGAAGTGGTTCTCGGCGGGCTTCCAGTTCCCGCGGTAGAGCTGGATCGCGCCGGCGACGAGGCGCGCGCGGCGGCGATCGTCGGAGTTCGACGCCGCGAGCGCCTGCAGACGGTCCAGCGCCGCCTGGATCGACTGCTGGCCGAGCTTGCGCTCCTCGTCGTTCGCGGGAGGCGCGTCGAGGATCGCGCGGCCGCGCAAGAACTCCGCCTGGGCGCGCAGCACTCCGTCGTCGTCGCGCAGGAGCGACAACGCCTCCTCCGCCGGACCGCGGCCGGCGCCCCCCGCGCTCGCGTCCGCCGCGCCGATCAGCGCCCGCGCCAGCCCCTCGCGCAGGTCCGTCGCGTCGCCGTCGAAGGCCCGCGCGCGCCGGAACGCGTCGGCGGCCGCCGGCCATTCCCCGCGCTCGAGCTGGATCCGCGCGGCGAGGCTCTCGGCGCGGAAGCGCTCGCGCGGATTCAGGCTGGGCTCGCGCGCCAGCGGCTCGACGCTCGCGAGCGCCTCGACCGCGCGCCCGTCGCGGAAGTCGATCTCGGCGAGCAGGATCCTCGACCGCGCGCTGCGCGGGTGATCCCGGACGAGGCGCTCGGCGATCGCGCGCGCGTCCTGGACGCGGTGTTCGTCGCGCAGGAGCTGGACGGCCCAGTTCGAGTCGCGCTCGTCGAGGTCCTCGGCAACTTCCGCGTCGGGCAGGACGCGCATCCCGACCGCCACGACGCCGACGAAGAGCGCGAAGGCGAGGCGCACGATCGCGTCCTGCCTGCGCTCCGCGGCCGCGCGGAAGGTCCAGAGACAGGTCCACGCGGCGAAGGGTGCGAGCAGCGGCGCGAGCGGCAGCCGTGCGCGGTCGCTCGTCACGGTGAGCACGATCGTGGCGAGATAGAGGAGGAAGATCGCAGCCACCTCGAGCGCCGGGCGGCGGGAGCGGAACTCGAGCGCGACGAGGACGAGTCCCGCCAGGCCGAGGGCGCCGAGGACTCCGAAGGCTGGCCACGGAAAGCGCGCGATGCCGACGAAGCGCGCGTCCCAGTACAAGCAGTGGTCGTCGGGCACTTCGTAGCGGCCGAGCGAGAGCCGCAGCTTCCTCCACAGGATCTCGAGGTGCTCGCGCGGGTGCTCGAGCACCGAGCGCAGGATCTCGCCGCGCCAGAAAGCGCTCACCTCGCCGGGACCGAGCGCGCGCCCGGCGCGGCGCTCGGCTTCCCGGCGCCAGTCGCCGGCTTCGTGTTCGGGGATCGCGCGGACGAATGCTGGCTCGCTCGCGCGGCCGAACGGGTTCTCGAGGTGGTTCCCGCCGTACAGGTTCGTGCCGGCGCCGGTCGTCGTCGGCAGGAAGACGCCGCCGACCGCGAAGTTGCGCGCGGCGACGGGCAGGAGGACGAGACCGCAGCCCGCGAGGAAGAGACCGACGCCTCGCCCGCTGCGCGCGCGGAGCCAGGGCCAAACGGCGAATACCGGGAGCAGCACGAGCACGTTACCGCGCAGCAACGCCCCGAGTCCGGCCAGGACCCCCGCGGCGAGCCAGCGCCCGCCGAGGACCGCGAGGACGAAGAGCAGGAAGAGCGGCAGGAACAGGTTTTCCTTGAGCAGGAACGCGGGGAAGAGGAGACCGGGTCCGTACACCGCGATCGCGAAGGCCGCGAGGAATCCCGCCGCTCGTCCGAAGAGTCTGCGCGCGAGCAGTCCCGCGAGCGCCGCGGTCGCCGCCCACGCCGCGCAGTGGAAGATCCGCGCGACGAGCGCGTGCGGTCCGAACACGGCGTACAACGCGCCGAGGACGTAGGGATACAGCGGCTCCTGGAAGAACACTTCCTTCCCGATCCAGTCCCCTCCCGCGATCGCGCGGGCCCAACGGTCGTAGGAAGCCTCGTCGATCGAGAGGTGCGCGGCGTTCGGATGGTGCGCCTCGTACTGGAAGACCGCGGCGAGACGCAGCCCGAACGCGGCGAAGAGGATCGCCGCGAAGGCCCAGCGCTCCCCGCGGCTCATCGACGCGCGGGAGTCGTGCACCGATCCGTCTCCCACCGTTCGGGGAGCGAGGCCTCGGACTCGCGCCGGTTCGCGTCGCGGATCAGGAGCGCGAGCTTCGCGAACCGCCAGCCCGGCGGACTCGTGAGCACGAGCGCCGCGAGGAGCACCGCCACGAGCGCCGCGCCCGCGCCGCCGAGCATCCACGCGATCGCCGTCGCGAGCAGCGGGACGACCGCGGTCAGCGCCGGGACCGCGGGAGGAACGCGGCGGTAGAAGCTCCACTGCACGCGCGAGATCGCGTCCGGGAAGCGCGGAGAGCTCGCGCGCACGAACTGGAGATAGGCGCGCGCGCGGCGCAGGGCCTGGGTGCGGCGCGCCGGTCCCGCCGGCGTCTTCGACTCGAGGAACACCGCGTCCCTGGCGAGCGCGACGCGCCGGGGCCCGGACGCGCGCGTGCGGACCTGCAGCATGAGATCGAGGTCGTCCGCCGCGATCCCGGCCCGCGGCCGCAGACGGAATTCCGCGCGCCAGGCGAGGAGCTGTCCGTGGACGCTGAACAGCCGCCCGGAGAGCGACTCGAGTCGTCGCACGCGCGCCGTCCAGCGGTCGAAGGCCTCGCCGGCATCCGAGAGGAAGCGTTGCGCGCCGCAGGCCATGCCGAGGCGGGGATCGCGCGCGAAGGCGCGCGCGAGCGCGGCCAGCGCGCCGGCCTCGACGAGGACGTCCGCGTCGGTGAGCACGACGAGCTCGACGCGGGGCTCGAGGATCTCGAGCGCCGTCTCCACGGTCCCGGGCTTGCCCGGGCGGACCGAGTTCGCGACCACGTCGACAGCGACGTCCGTGCGCGCGGCAAAGTGGAGCGCGGCGGCCTCGCGCGCGCGCGCGGCGGTGCCGTCGGTCGACTGGGCGTCGACGACGACGATGCGATGGCCCCCGCCCGCGGGCCAGAGGGCGCGCGCGAGGTCCGCGATCTTGCGCTCGATCACGGCCGCCTCGTCGCGGCACGGGACGATGACGCCGAGCGTGCTCACGGCGCCGTCCGCGTGGAGAGCGCGCGCCGCGCGAGACCCGGCCAGCTCCTCGCCCGGAAGAGCACGTTGTCGGCCTGCGCGCACTCCCACGTGCACGCGCAGCGCGTCGTCTCGATGTCGCGGCGCAGCTCGGCCGCGGCCGCGCCGTCCCAGAGGCGCGCGAGATCCCATCCGACGTCGTTCAGGTTGCCGATCGAGCGCCCGAGGATCTCGCACGAATGGACCGAGCCGTCCTCGAACACGACGGCCGAGAGCGTCCCCGCCGTGCACGGCAGGTGTCCGGCGCCCCCGCGCGCGACCGCGGCGACGCGGTCGTACATCGCCTCGTCGCGCGCCGCGGCGATGCGCGCGAGCGGGAAGCGGAAGTACGGCAGCGCGCCAGCCGCGACGAGCGCCTTCTTGCGCCGCACCACCTCCTCGTAGCGTGCGACGTCGACGTCGAGGAGCGTCGGGTCGAGCGCGGTCCCGCGCGCGAGGTTGATCGTGACGTTGTCCGGGCGCAGCGCGCGCACGAGCTCCTCCATGTGGTCGGCGAGCACGCCCTGGTTCTCGCGCGTGACGCACAGGAGGATCCCGACGGAGAGTCGCGGATCCCGCTCCGCCTGCGCGCGCAGCGCACGCACGGCGTCCATCGACCGCGCGTGCCCGCCGGGCGCCTGGCGGATCGCGTCGTGGACTTCCGGCGGTCCGTCGAAGGAGACGGACACGGTGAGGTGCAGATCCCTGTTCTCGGCGAGCACCCGCTCGACGAACGCGCGCTGCCGTTCGGGGACGAGGCCGTTCGTCGGGATCGTGAGGTGCCGCAGCCCGTGGCGCCCGAACGCGCGCGCGAGATCGGCGAGGTCCGCGCGCAGGAACGGCTCGCCGCCGCCGAAGGAGACCCACAGGAGCGGCCCCATGCGGGCGACCGAGTCCGCCAAGCGCTCGAAATCGGCGAGCGCGGGTCCGGCGACGCCGGCGGCGACTTCCTTCCAGTGGAAGCAGTGGCGGCAGCGCAGGTTGCACTGCCCCGTGACGAACAGGGTCAGGTGGATCGGCGGTCCGCGCCGGAACAGGATCCGACGCGCGAAGGGCAGATAGCGCGAGGACTTCAGGGAGTCCAGACCACCGAACCCGCCTGCGAGGCGTTGAACGTCGAGGCCGGATTGAAGCACGGCGTCGACGCCGCGGGATCGCGGTAGTACGTGAAGTAGTAGCGCGTGTCGCCCGGGTTGATCGTGTTGCCGAGCGCGGCGGAACGAGCGGAGACCGACGGGTCGGTCCCGCCCGGGCGCGTGATCGAGCCGCCCGAGGCCGAGCCGGTGTACAGCCGCTTCAGGATTCCGCCGGCGCAGCGCACGCCGGCTCCGAAGACGAACCCGGTCGGGTTCGACGTCGTGCCCTGGACGACGATCGTGAACGCGGTCGCGTTCTCGCCGCTCGCGGTGAAGACGAGCGTGTCGGCGCCGAGGGAGGGAGTGCCCGCCGCCGAGAGGATCGCTCCGCCGCTGAAGGCCGCGAAGTTGTTGCAGCCGCGACCGACGATCGAGGGCGGGTTGTCGCAGGCGCAGGCGACGACGCCGCTGTCGCCCGGGCTGCAGAAGGATGTCATCGGCGACGTCCCCTGCGCGAGG
>WNFK01176758.1_pt1 | contig 12858 bp, 11 predicted proteins | sample 5400281 | NCBI WGS metagenome assembly WNFK01 (sample SAMN13153350, study PRJNA577476) | soil metagenome | isolation source: 20 cm soil on Douglas fir-dominated hillslope | place: USA:California | collected 2013-09-17
AAGATCTTGCTCAAGTATTGGGACGATTTCTTGGGCCGGATACCGTTCGTGAAGACCCTCTATGGCGGATTTCGCGACGTCGTCAGCTTGCTGCCGTCCGGCAGCGGCGAGAAGCGCGACTTGCAGCGCGTGGTGTTGGCCCGGTTCGCGGATGTGCACGCGATCGGTTTCGTCACTCGTGAAGACGTGCCGTCCGTGCTGCTGGCGCACGGCGGTCAAGACTGGGTGACCGTATATTTCCCCATGAGCTACGCTTTCGGCGGCTACACCATCTATCTGCCGCGCGAACGCATCGAGCCTCTGGACATTTCGGTCGAGGACGCCATGCGATTGGCGATCACCGCGGGCCTCACGGCTGCCGGTTCGCGCCAATAGTCGAGGACCTTGGGGTAGGTACATGGTCAAGTGCTGCCTGCTGGTCCTTGCACTCGCAACGACCCACTCTCCGGTTGCGCCAGGCGCCGCCGGCGCGGCGACGCCCGCCGTGGCAGCGCCCGGCACAGCCACGCCCCGACCCCATGCTCATGCCGCAGAGGCCAAATACCGGATCTCGCGAGCTGACGCCGCCGCGATTCTCAGTACTCGCGCTGACGCGAATTCACTGGCGACGGCGGCGGCGCTGCGCTACTCGAGCCCGGGATACGGCGAAAAGACGGTCAGCCTCCACCTTAAACCCTCCGCGCTGGAGCTGGCAGATCGCGCCAGCGAGTTGGCTCCGCAAGACGCGGGCATCGGCTGGCTGCATCTGCAATTGTGCTCGCGCACGCCCACCTGCGACATCCGCGACGTCGCAACGGTCTTGCGCTGGGTGGACGCGGACAATGGCGCGGCCTGGCTGCAAACGCTGGGCGCGGCGCAGAAGGACCGGGACCCGATGGAGGTGGACCGGATTCTCGCGGACATGGCCCGCGCGGCCCGCTTCGATTTCTACTGGAACCGCATCGTTGTGCTGATGGTCGACGCTCTAGATGCGGCGCGCGACCAGCTGCCGGGCGGTTTCGCAGGGTCGGACTCGGCGAGGCTGACCACCGCCAGCGGAATCGCCGGCGGTGAGATCATTCCGCCCTTTACGGCGCTGGTGGAAGTCTGCCGGGAGTCGAATGCTGCCCCGGAGCGGCGGGAGCTTTGTATGAAATTGTCGAAGACCATGCAGCGGAGCGACACCATCGCCGCGCAAATGGCTGGTTTCGGCATCGAGAGACACCTGCTCGCGCCCGACAGCAAGGAGGCTCGGGCGATTGCGGAGAGGAGGCATGTTTTGGAATGGCGCGCGGCGGCGGCGGCCAAATTCGACAATCCGCTCCTGCCCTGGACCAAGAACGCGCGTGCGCGCGCTCGGCTCGCGCACATGCGCGCCATGCCGCGCGAAGAGGACGTCTGCATCGCAATTCTGCGGGAACACAGGATGGCGCTCGACCCGCCGGAGGTGCACCCGTGATCGACTTGTACTACTGGCCGACAAGACGTGACTCACGGCGTTTTGCCTGCCGCCCAGCAGTGGCGTTGATGTTCATCGACGATTCCCACGGCCTGCATGAACGCATAGCAAATGGTCGACCCGACGAAACGGAAACCGCGCCGTTTGAGATCCTTGCTCATCGCGTCGCTGTGAATCGTCGACTGGGCAACGCCGCTCAAATACAGGGGCCGGCGGCGCAACACCTTGCCGCCCGTGAACTGCCAGAGGTAGTCGTCGAAAGAGCCTAGGGAACCGCGGATCTCGAGGTAGGCCCTGGCGTTGGAAATGAAGGCCTCCACCTTGAGGCGATTTCTGACGATGCCGGGATCCTGCATCAAGCGCCGGCGTTTGGCGGCGCCGTAGCGGACCATTTTCTCGGCGTCGAAACCGTCGAATGCCTTGCGGTAAGTCTCGCGCTTGCGCAGGATGGTGAGCCAGCTCAAGCCCGCTTGAGCACCTTCCAGACACAGCATCTCGAAGAGCGCAGCGTCATCATGCAGCGCCACCCCCCATTCGGTATCGTGATAGGCGAGGTACAGGGGGTCCGCCGGGCACCACGCGCAGCGCAGCTTGCCGTCGGCATGACGCTGCGCTCCGAGCTTTCGACGGTTGGGTTTGCTCGCCATCGGGCGCTCTAGGAGCCTGTCTGACTAATGATCGCCGTCGCGAGGGGCGGCCGCAGCAGGCGCATCATTAGTCAGACAGGCTCCTAGGGTTTCAGCCGTGCAGGCGCACGGCGTGGCGATCCTTGTAGACCAATTCGATGCGGTCGACTCCGCGCGTGCGGCGTGCGGCACTGCGAATCTCGTGCATCAGCTTGAGGAGCACCCGGGTGTTCACCTCCGGGGTTGCGCTCAAGCGCGGCTCCACTCCGAGATGCAGCACGGCGAAGCGTTCATGCGCCGAGCGGACGAAGACGGCAACGCCCACGGGTCTTCCCATGTCGGAGATCGCGAACAGCGTTTGCACTCCGTCGATGTCGCCCACGCGGACCCGGAGGCCCCCGTCATGCTCATAGATTTCCGGCACTCCATAGGTTTCTATGGATTGCTGGATCCCGACGCGCACGCGATGTTGGTTGACGTTGAAGAACAGCAACTGTTCCAGCGCAGCGCGCTGGTTCGTAGGCAATTTCGATGTAATCTCGATTGAACTGCTCAATGCTCCCCCGTCCGTGGGCGCTCGCGCGCCTCAAGTGAGTGTCCAGTCACAGAATTAACTTGACGCAGTGCAGCAGACTTGTCTGCCGCCCGAGAGTCCGTATCGTATAGCGTCGCCCGCGGATTGACACTAGCCTAACGACTTGGCGCAACCACTGGTGCAACCATTGTTGCAGTGCGGCGGAACTCAATGATAGGAAATAACCGGTGCTAGCTTCCGACGAAGCGGGTGGCACGCTGAACGCCCCGCGGTTCAGCCTTGCGAGCGACATCGTCGAGCTCGTAGTGCTGACCAGTGACGAAGTATTCCTGCAGACCCTGCGCGAGGCAGTCGGCGGCGCGCGGCGGTTGTGGCATGTCTCCGCACCCGACAAGGTCAGCGATCTTTTGGTGGCCGGCGAAGTGGGCATTTTGGTGCTCGACGTGGAGGGCTTGAACGAGACCGCGACCGAGTTCGTCGGACAGATCAAACGGCAATTTCCCGACCTCGTGGTCGTGGTCGCCGGCAATCGAGACGCGGAAACTTCGCTTGCCGGATTGATCAGCGCAGGCGTCGTCTATCGGTTCATCCACAAGCCCATGTCGCCGGGCCGGGCAAAGCTGTTCGCGGATGCCGCGGTCAAGAAATTCGATGAGCAGCGCAAGCGCTCCGCAACGGTCCCGCCGATCAAACCCCATTCGCGATCGAATCGCGGTGTGCTGATCGGCGGCGCGATAAGCGTCGTGGGTTTGATCGTGGTTGCGGCCTGGGTGATGCACCGGGGCAGGGATGTCGAACCCGGCGCGCCGCGCGCCGGCGGTGCCGCGCGTCCGGCCGCCGAATCTCCGCTGCTTGCCGGTGCCGCCGCGGCGTTGTCGGACAATCGGCTGACGGAGCCCGCCGGCGACAATGCGCTCGAGCTCTACAGCCAAGCACAGGAGCACGACCCCGCCGATCCGATCGCCCGCGCCGGGCTCGCGGAAGTCCGCGAGCGAGTGCTGGCCAGAGCCGAGAACGCCCTGCTCGAGGAGCGTCTCGATGAAGCGGCGGTTGCGATCGAAGCGGCGCGCAGATCGGGTGTCGAAAGCGGCCGCATCGCGTTCCCGTCGGCGCAGCTCGCCAGATCGCGCGAGCGTGTGAAATCGGCGCAGGCCGAGGTGCGGGCGCGCAATGAGCCCAAGGCCGCGGAGGACAAAGTGACGCTTTTGCTCAGGGAAGCCGCACGACGCATCAACGACGCGCACATCATCGACCCGAAACGAGACAGCGCGCTCTTTTATGTTCGGGAGGCGTTGCGGCTCGATCCGAATAACAGTGCCGCCCAGGACGCCGAAAGGACGCTCGCAATGCGGATGATGGCGGAAGTGCACAGTGCCATCGACGCCCGAGATTTTGCGCGTGCATCCCGCTGGCTCGAAGCCGCCAAAGGCATTGCATCCCCGGACAACATCGGGACGCTGCAAGACCTGCTCGCTGCCGCGCGCCGGGAAGCGGACGCGGACGCCTGGGCGGAGCTCCTGAAGAACGCCAAGGAGCGCTTGCAGCAGGATCGGCTCATCGAACCGGCCAACGACAGCGCCAAGTACTATCTTTTAACCTTGCGTGGTTTGGATCCGCGCAATGCCGGTCTCGCCTCCGCGATGCAGGATCTCGGCACCCGCCTCGTGGCCAAAGCGCGCCTTGCCCTCGGCCTCGAGCAGTACGATGCGGCGCGGAGCTGGCTGGGTGAAGCAGGCGCGATCGGCTTTGCTTCGCCGGAATCCAATTCGGTGCTGCATGATCTGGATGCCGCCGCCGCCAGACAGCAATTCCTGGCAAACGTGGTCGCCGCAGGCGACCTCACCCTGGTCAAGTCGGTGACGCCGGTCTACCCGGCGAAGGCGAATGTGAGCAAGATCCAGGGCTGGGTCGAATTGGATTTCACCGTCGCCGAAAGCGGCGCCGTCAAGGACATTGCGGTCCACGCCACCAGCGCTCCCGGCGTGTTCGAAGACGCCGCGATCAGCGCCTTGACGCAATGGCGTTACAAGCCCGTCGTGCGCGACGCCAAGAAGGTTGCGCAGCGTGCCCGGGTCCGAATCCGCTTCGTTCTGGCCAATTGATTGCGCTCGGGCGGCCGCAGCAGGCACATCATTGGTCTGACAGGCTCCTAGGCGGCCGAGCTGCGGGTCAGCACGGCGGTATCCGATTCCTGCGTGAGCGCGCCGATCTCGGCTCCAATGCGCAAATCGTCGACCGCACCGAATGCATGCTTGCGCACGAGTCCGTGCCGATCGATCAACACGAGGCTGGGCGTGCCGCGCATCTTGTATCGCTCCATGGTGTGCGGGATCGGGCTCGTCGGATTCGGCTGATCGAGCGCGATCGGAAAATTCAAGCGATATTCATGGATGAATGCCTTGAGCACCGCGGTGTTGAAAGCATCGTGATGTTCGAATGTGGCGTGCAAGCCGATCACTGCCACATCCTTGGGTTCGAAGGTCTCGTAAATTCTCTGCGCCTGGGGAATGCCCGCGCCAATCGAGTTCGGGCACAACACCTGAAACGCGGCGAGCACGACCACTCGCCCGCGCAGAGCCGACAGCAGCAGAGGTCGATCCGTATTGAACCAAGTTTGCACGAGTAGCTCGGGCGCATACGTTGAAGTGGTCATGAATAGCGCGCACGCCGACGGCCGACCATCGGCGGCAATTGTCCCTGGTTGCTCTCATTGATCGATATTGGTACTGCCTATTGTGTGCCCGAAGCGGGCATCAATTACAAGAGGCAGATGGAGGCGCAGATCTAGCCTCGGGAAATTCTTGCGAATTTAGCGGCGATGGGTTAGAGAGCGGGCGCCGGTGATTCAACACCGGCGAATTACGGCGCGGGTTCTCGTTCGCGCTGTTTGCGTTCCGCAATTTCCTCGCGATCGACGGCAATATTGCGGGGCGCCTTGATGCCGATGCGAACCTGCGAACCGTTCACCGCCATCACGGTCACTTCCACGTCGTCGCCGATGCGCAGACTTTCACCGGTGCGGCGAGTGAGTATCAGCATGGAATGGCTCCGTCCGGTTGATGTGCGCTTTATTAGCGCACGCCCCGGGCGTCCCCGGTGTGGGCGTTTTTCTGCGAGTCGCTGTAGGACTGTTCTGACTTTACCGCCCGGCCACGGCCCCTTCCGTCGCGGAATCCGAAGCTCCGGCCCAATCGCTGACGGTGGCTTCGTAGATGGCCAGCTCACGCAGCAGATCCTCGAGACGCTGCGCCTTGCCCATGGCAAATCCCTGGCCGTAGTCGACGCCGAGGTCGGCCATGCGCGCGCGCAATGCATCGGTCTCGACGTACTCCGCAATGGTTTCCATGCACATGACTTTCGCGAGCTGTGCGATGGCTTTGATCATCGATTCCGAACGCGAATTGGTGATCGCATCGCGGACGAAACTACCGTCGATCTTGAGATAGTTGACCGACAGGTCCTTGAGGTACGCCAGCGAGCTGACTCCCGTGCCGAAATCATCGAGCGCGAACTGGCAACCGAGATCCTGCAGGCGGCGTATGAAATTCTGCGCTTTCACCAGATTGCCGATGGTCGCGGTTTCGGTCAATTCGAAGCACAGGACTCCGGGCGGCAGGTTGCTGGCCTTGATCTCTCCGATCACGAAGTCCAGAAACGACTCGTCCTGCAACGATTGGCCGGACAGGTTGATGGCGAAGCGCGCGATATCCTCGCCGACCGATGCGCTGTGTTCCCCGAGCAGGTCGCAGGCGCGGTGCACCACCCAGCGGTCCACCGTGGGCATGAGTTGATAGCGCTCGGCCGCGGAAAGAAATTTGCCGGGCGGAATGATTTCGCCGCGATCGCCCAGCATGCGTATCAGCAGTTCGACGCGGAAACTATCGTTGTCGAGCGCGTCGCGCAGCTTGCCGATGACCAAGATGTCGGTATGACGCCTGATGATGCTCTGATCGGAATCCTGGAACATCTCGACCCGATTGCGGCCGCGATCCTTGGCTGCCTTGCAAGCGATCTCCGCGGTGGCCAGCGCATGCGCGAGCGGGTTGTCGGAGCGGCCTATCGGTGCGACGCCGAGACAGGCGGACACTTCGAAGGAGCCCTGCCCGGCGCGCGGCACGATGGCGGCGGCGGCGGCGCGAATCTTTTCGGCGACGATCGCCGCTGCGTCCATGTCGGAATTCGGGATGAGGGCGGCGAGCCGATCGCCGGAAATGCGCGCCGACAAGGCCCCAGGGGGCAAGGACTTGGCCATGCACGCGGCGACGCTGACGATCACATCGTCGCCTACATGCATGCCGAAGGTTTCGTTGATGACATGCAGCCGATCGATGTCGAGATAGAGAATGATGTGCGTTTCCGCGGATGTCGACGGCGCGAGCAGCGCCGAGGCCTGGCGCTCGAATGCCTGGCGGGTCATCAGGCCCGTGCTGGGGTCGTATTGAGCCTGGATGATGCTGGTCGCTCTCTTGGCCAGCACTTCGGCGATGCGCGTTTGATGCAGATCAAAGTCCTCGGCGCTCGGCGGATTGAACAGAGCGAGCACGCCCATGACCCGTTCCGAGGGGTGCCGCACCGGGCAGGCCAAAATCTTGTACGGAGCCGCGACGTCGCTCGCGACCTTGGAAATATGATTGATGACGATGGTGCGCTGCTGCAGCTGCATCCACGCCATCAAATGACGCTCGGCTCGCCGCAGCGATTCCGGCGACATGGGCTGACCGCTGCGCGTCAACGACAGACAGATATTCTTGTCGGGCACCCACAACGCCGCGAGCGCGCAGCCCATGCGCTCGAGCGCGGTCTTCAAGATGAGCCCGAATTCGTCGCTGTCGCTCGCAGCCGCCGACTGATGCGAGGAAATTTCCAGCATGAGATCGAGGTCGCGTTCGCGCACATCGAGATCGCGTTCGCGCGATCCCAATCTCAAACGCAGCGAGAGCTCGCGCCGCAGGCACTCCAACGCGGGCTGCACCAACAGGCGCACGGTCTGCAGCGGACGCGCCTCGGTCTGCTTGCCGGACAATCGTGCGATCAGGCTGACCACGCCGAGCAAGTCGATGTGTTCGCCGCGTATCGCGAAGGTGTACACGGCGAGGTCGGCATCGAGCGTGCGCACGATGCCGGCGAATTCCGCGGTGTCCGAGAGGGCGTTCGCAATGGCAATTTTGATGAGGTCGGTCTCATCGGCGAGGTCCCATTCGTCCGACGCCCAGACCAGGTTGGCGAAACCGTCGTGCACGACCACGCCTTGCAAACTGGGCATGAGCATGCGAAGCAGACGGCCATAGGGGTCGAACGAGGCGTCTGCGGCGCTGCTCTCGTTGGCGGTCGACTTGATTTCCGGCACTGCGGCCATCCTAGCGGGTTCGCGGATTTGAACTCACTGATCAATGTGCTTCAAACCTGCCGGCGCAGCTTTGACGAGAGTCGCAATTCAACCTGACAATAACAGGATTTTACCTAACCCCTTGACAATAGTCGCTGATTCTTGTGATGCAGATCGCGGATTCAATGCCGATGGCGGTTGCGGCGCGCAAAAGCGCCGAGTAGATAGCGGCCGCCGGGGATGCGAACCAGACGAAAGACGCGGCGCCAAAAGCGCCTCGCCTTCGCGTCGAGACTGACCAGCGGCAAGGCTTCGTAGAGGCGCGCCAGGGGTTCGTGCACGATCGCGCTTTGCGCCGCGATGATTCTGGGTTGCTCGGCCGATGTCATGGTCAGCACCACCGCATCTCCGCGCCACTCGATGCCGATGTCGCGGACCGAGGGAGACCGAAGAGCGTCGGCCGCGCCGGATTCCGCGCCGCGCAGAAATACATCGATGGGTGCGGCCTCGCTGCGAGACAGTCGCCACGCACCTTCCCCAAGGTTCTGCGTCAGAAATGTCCCGGGCAAATTGCGTCGCATCTTTGGCTGCATTGCCTCATCCTACCCGGGATGGACGCGCCCATGAAACTACTCCCCGGACAGGCATTGAGTTCCGGCGGCCGCCTGCGACTCGACTACCGCGCCGTGGCGGCGTTGGCCTTCCCGTTCATGCTGAACAGCGCCGTGCAGGCAGTGCTGAACGCGACCGACACCTGGTTCATCGGCCGGTTGTCCCCCGCGGCTACCTCCGCGATCGGCGCAGTGTACTGGCCCATCCTGGTCTGCGTCCTGCTGTTTGGCGGCATCGGCCTGTCGGTGCAGACATCGGTGGCGCAAGCCTTCGGCGGCGGCCGTTACACCCGTGCGTCGCAGGCGACGTGGACCGCCCTGTGGGCCTCGCTGTTCACCGCGCCCTTGTTCGTATTGCTTGCCCTGACGGGCTCACGGATTTTCGCACCTTTCGATATTCCGCAGGAAACCCTGCGGCTCGCTCTCGAATACTGGTTCCCGCGCATGGTCGGCGGACCGCTCGGCATCGCCTTGTGGTCGCTTCTTGGTTTCTTCAACGGCATCGGCCGCCCTGCGATCACGCTCTGGGTGACGCTGAGCGTCGCCGTGGCGAATGCCTTGCTGAATCAGCTGTTCATGTTCGACTTCGGGATGGGCATCGCCGGATCCGGCTGGGCGACCGATGCCGCGCAGCTGATCGGCGTTGCCGCCGCGGCCGCATTGTTCCTAAGGAAAGCGACCCGGGAGCGCTACGGTTCTCACCTCACGACCCGGCTGCAGGCACGCGCGCTGCTTCGCCAATTCAAGCTGGGATTCCCGATGGGGTTGCTGATTGCCGCGGACATCCTCGGCTTCGCCCTGTTTCAGTTGATGCAGGTACGGCTGGGCACCGTCGACGGCGCCTCCACGCAGATCGTCATGATGCTCACATCCTTTTGCTACATGCCCGCGGTGGGCATCGCCATGGCGGGCACCACGCTCGTCGGGCAGGCCATCGGCGCGCACCATCGCGAGTGGGCGTTCAAGGTAGGCAACGGAATCATCTTGATGGCCGTGCTTTACATGGGCGCGATCGGCGTGCTCCTCGCAGCCGCCGGACCTTGGGTGATGCCCTTCTTCACCAATGGCGCGGACCCGCAAGCCGCGGGCGTGGTGGCGCGGGGATGTGTGCTGCTTTGGATTGCCGCCGGGTATCAGCTCTTCGACGGCTTCAACATCAGCAGCAGCGCCTGTCTGCGGGGCGCGGGCGACGTGCGCCTTCCGGCCGTCATGGTACTCGCGTTGTCTTGGCTGCTTTTCGTGCCGCTTGCGCATAGTTTATCCTTTGCACCGGGCACCGGCTGGGTGGATTGGTTGCCGCAATACGGCATGGGCGCCATCGGCGGATGGTTTGCGGCCGTGGCCTATGTTTGTTGCCTGGGATTGATGCTGTTTCTTCGTTGGTGGTCGGGCGCCTGGCAGCGCATTGCGTTGCCGCTCAGTTGAGAAGCGTGATGGGTTCGAGAGCTTGTAAGTCGAATGTATTGGAACGAGCGGCGCTGGCGTTGATCTTGAGTACGCCGCCCTGCGCGTGGGCGGCTGCGGGCGCGGAAGTGCCGGCACACGTGACCCAGGTCATCGCGGCACAGCGGCTGCCGCCGAGCGCGGTCAGCTTTGCCATCGTCGATCCGGACTCGGACCGCCTGGTGCTCGGTCAGAATCCCGATACGCCGCGCAGTCCCGCGTCCACCGTCAAGGTGGTGACGACGTTTGCCGCTCTGGACTTGCTGGGGCCCGCTTACACCTGGCATACGCGGGCATCGATTCGCGGTACGCTCGACGATGGCGCGCTCGACGGAGATCTGATCCTGCAAGGCGGCGGCGATCCTTACATGACCTTGGAGCGATGGTGGAGCTTCGTGCATGCATTGAGAGCCAAGGGGCTGAAGACGATTCACGGCAATATCGTCGTCGACAACACCGCGTTCTACCTGCCGCCGGAGGATCCCGGAGAATTCGACGGGCGGCCGAATCGCTCGTACAACGTCGTGCCTGATGCGCTGATGGTGAATTTCCAGTCCATCGAATTCCGGGTGCTGCCGGACGCCGCTGCGCGGCGGGTCGAGGTCATTGCCAGTCCGACGCCCGTCAATCTCTCGATTGAAAATCACGTGCGCTTCGCCGCCGGCCGCTGCGGCGGCGCGGCCGGCAGGGTCGATTTCAAAGTGGCCTCCGCGGAATGGGATCGGGTGGTATTCAGCGGGGCATTGTCGCCGCATTGCGCGGAGCGCAGTTTTGCCCGCGTGCTGCTGCAGCCGGCCACTTATGCGTTCGGTACCTTCGTCGAACTCTGGCTCGAATCGGGCGGCGTATTCTCAGGCTCGCTGCGTGTCGGGGCGGCGCCGGCGGACGCCCAGCCGTTCCTCAGCTTCGACTCCTTGAGCTTGGGCGAGATCGTGCGCCTGACCAATAAATTCAGCAGCAATTTGATGGCGCGCCATCTGCTGCTGACCCTGGGCGAGGAGCGTTTGGGCGCCCCCGCGACGCTCGAAAAGGGAGCCGCCACGATCGCCGAGTGGAGCCGCGAACGCGGACTCGATCTGCAGGGCATGGACATCGACAATGGTTCGGGATTATCGCGCATCACCCATATCTCGGTGCTGCAATTGGCGCACACCCTGAGTGCGGCCTATCACAGCCGCTACGCGCCGGAATTCCTCGCGTCGCTTCCGCTGGCCGGCGTCGACGGCACATTGCGGTCGCGGATGAAGACGACTCCGGCGGGCGGCGTGCGGCTGAAGACCGGGCACATCGACGGCGTCAGCGGTGTCGCCGGTTACGTCACGGCGAACAGCGGGAAGACCTATGTGCTGGTCTCGCTGGTCAATCACAGCCGCGCGGATGTCGGCGCCGGCGAACCGGTGCACGCGGCGCTGGTGGCCTGGGTGCTGGACAACCTTTGAGCCGCGCCCAGGTTGATCATGAACGGGAAATATCTCGTGCGTGGTTCCGGACGAGTTCCTTAGGGGCTCTCCAAGTCCCACAGTATCGCTGTAACGTCTTTGCGCAGCCAGACGCCGAACCCCAAATAATTGAAGCGCCTCCGTAAGCGGCGGCGATACCAATCACCGGGCCGTAAATGCACGGCACCATCGGTGCGTGTCCGGTCGCAGTTCGCGCGCCAATCCTCGCGAGTGAGTGCGGATACGTAGATGGCGGCGCTGGAAAGTTTGGCGAGGTTCGCGATGGCGCGCGCGGCATCGCGGTCGCCGACGTACTGGAGGACGTCGTAGCAGACGACGAGATCGCTGGCGGATCGCGGCGTGAAATCCACCACCGAGCCCTTGGTCCATTGGTATCGGGCGCATAAGTAGTCGCTTGCCTCCAGCCCCTCATAACGGGCCCGCGGCAAGGCCTCGGCGAAGGGCTTGCGCAATAAACCGATGCCGCATCCGGCATCGAGGATGCTGCGGACGGTGATGCCGGCGTGACGCAGAATTGCCGCGATCAGCTGCGCGCGGCCGCGCATTTCCGCCGCTGTGGTGACTCGAGTTGCCGTATTGAAGTAGTACTTGCCGAAGTAGGCGGAGTCGAAGGCTTCGTTCCGATTGAGAAATCTAGACAAGGCTGGCGCCTTTTGTGATGCCGATACGTGGGCGGGAGGCTTGCTTCTCCTGCCCGCCACAGGATACCGAAAGCGAGGACGGCCGCGTGCACGACTGGGTCTACGTCGGCACCGGCGACTGCGGCCGCGCGGCCACGGGCGCTCATCGCGCACAGACCCTGCATCAATCCCTAATTTTTATGCTACACACTCGATGTACCCCAAATCGCCTGACAGCCACCCAAAGCGCCTGCCAGCCGCGGTACCCGAGTCCGTTTCGCATACTGGGCCCGCTCCATGGCGGCGATCGACGCTGGCGCCAGGTCCTCCCGCTCGCTGCGATGCAGCATTCAGACTGACCTACTGAAATGACGCTCTTGTCCGCAGCCGAGGCGTACGGCGTGTCGCCGTACCCAACGACTGTTACCCAGGTCATGGTGCCCGCTCAACGCCGGCCGATCACCGTCGGCCGCCAGCGCATCGTCTTCCATACCCGCGCGAACATCACACCCCTGCCGACACGCTGGCACGAGACTGCAGACGGCAGGTTCCTCATCTCCACTCCCGAACTCACGATGCTGGATGGCCATCGTTACGGCTCGGAAGATAAGATGCAGTCGGGACAGGTGGAGCCTAATGATGAAATACCTTCCTCTCATATGGGCCGGGCTCTGGAGAAAGAGGCTAAGAACAGTATTCACGTTTCTGTCGATCGTGGCGGCTTTCGTGTTGTTTGGTGTCCTCCAAGGGGGGGACGCTGGACTCGCGCACGTTAGAGATCTGCAACGCCTCGATCGAT
>WNFK01047922.1_pt1 | contig 12853 bp, 10 predicted proteins | sample 5400281 | NCBI WGS metagenome assembly WNFK01 (sample SAMN13153350, study PRJNA577476) | soil metagenome | isolation source: 20 cm soil on Douglas fir-dominated hillslope | place: USA:California | collected 2013-09-17
ATCCTCGAGATCCAGTACAGCGCCGCGTCCGCGTCCGAGTTGCGGACGCTCTTGTGCAGCGCGGAGATCACGTTGTAGTGCTCCTCGCCCGACTTGTCGTAGAGCAGCGTCTTCCGCTGCAGCGCTTCCCGCAGCGTCTCCTCGCCGATCTCGCCGCCGCTCGCGAGCTCCGCCGCCGTCTCGAGCGCCGTCAGCGCGCGCCGCGCGTCGCCGTCCGACGCGTTCGCGATCCGCTCGAGGATCGCCGCGCTCGCGCGGACCCCTCCTGCGAGGCCGCGCTCGGGATCCAGCAGCGCGCGCTCGAGGATCCTCACGATCTGCGGCACGTCGGGCACCTTCAACACGAGCGTCTTCATCCGCGACAGCAGCGCCCCGTTGATCTCGAACGACTGGTTCTCCGTCGTCGCCCCGATCAAGAGGATGTCCCCGCGCTCGACGTACGGCAGGAACGCGTCCTGCTGCGCCTTGTTGAAGCGATGGATCTCGTCGACGAAGAGCAGCGTGCGCCTCCCCTTCCGCGCGCGCTCGCTCTCCGCCTCGACCATCACGCTCTTGATCTCCTTGATGCCCGACAGCACCGCCGAGAACGGCACGAATCGCATCCCGCTCCGCGCCGCGATCAAGCGCGCGAGCGTCGTCTTCCCCGTCCCCGGAGGTCCCCACAGGATCAGGCTCTGCCGCGCGTCGCCGGCGAGCGCGCGCTCGAGCACGTGGCCGCGCCCGACGAGGTGCTCCTGCCCGACGAATTCCGCCAGCGCAGAGGGGCGCATGCGCTCGGCGAGCGGCGCGCCGGGCGGCGGCGGCCGCGTCGGGTCGTCCGCGACGGAAGCCGGCTCGCCGAAGAAACTCTCAGCCACGCTTCTTCGCCTTCGTCGCGCTCGTCGCCTGCGTCGATCGTCCACTCGCATAGAGGAGCAGCGACGCCGCGACCGCGACGTTGAGCGACTCCACTGCGCCGGACATCGAGATCGTCACGCGCTCGAACTTCTTCGCGAGCTCGGGCAGCGCACCCGTTTCCGAGCCCATCCACAGCGCGATCGGCCCGCGCCAGTCGAACGCGCGCGCGTCCTGGCCTCCGCGCGTCGCCGCGCCGACCTGGCGGACGCCGCGCTTCGCCAGCGACTGCGCCAGGGCTTCGGGGTCCGCGCCGAATCCGACGGGCACGCGCAGGAGGCTGCCCATCGACCCGCGCAGCGCCTTGTCGTTCCACGGACTCGCTCCGCCGCGCGCAACGAGGACGGCGCTCGCGCCGAAGGCTTCCGCGGAACGCGCCAGCGCCCCGAGGTTGCCGGGGTCGGCGACGCCCGAGGCGACGAGCAGCAGCGTGCTCTCGTCGAGCTCGAGGCGCGCGAGATCGACGGGCGCGGGCGTCGGAGCGAGCGCGAGGATCCCGGGCGAGGTCTTGAGCCGGCTGACGCGTCCGAGGAGCTCGGTCTCGACGAGCCGCACCTGCACGCCGCGCGCGGCGAGCTCGCCCGCGCGATCCGCGCGCTCCTCGGAGACGAGCACGATCTCGAGCTCGACGCCCGCGCGCAGCGCGTCGTCGATCAGCCGATCGCCCTCGAGCGGGATCGTCGCCGTTTCTTCGCCCGCTAGAACTCCGGCGGCCCGCTTGAGCAGGGGGTTCGCACGCGATCGGATGGTTTCGTTCGCGCTCGCCACGTCGTCGCCTAGCATACTGGCCTTCCACGACATTCATGAGCGATCTGAAGACAGGCCGGGTGATCCGCACCGACGCCAAGGTCTGCCACGTCGAGGTCGACGGAATCGTGATCCAGGCGGCGCCGCGCGGGATCCTGTACGCGACCGGAGCCGAGCGCACCGGCGACGAGCCGAAGAATCCGGTCGCCGTCGGCGACCTCGTCGAGGTCGACGTCTCGAGCTCGCCCGCCGGGCTCGAGCGCGTCCTCCCGCGCAAGAAGTGGCTCTCGCGCGTGGCCTCGTCGCACGATCCGCGCGAGCAGATCCTCGCCGCGAACGTCGACCAGCTCTTCGTGATCGGATCGATGAAGACGCCGCTCTTCAGCTCGAACCGCACGGACCGGATCCTCGCCGCGTGCGCGTGGCACGAGATCCCGGCGACGCTCGTCCTGAACAAGATCGATCTCGTCGACGAGGACGACGTCGCGCGGATCCGGGAGACGTACGAGCGCGTGCCGATCAGCGTGATCACGACGTGCGCGACCGACGGACGCGGCGTCGAGGAGTTGCGGACGAAGCTCGCGGGGAGGGTGACGGTGCTCTACGGCGCTTCGGGTGCGGGGAAGTCGAGCCTGCTGAACCGCTTGCACCCGGGACTGAAGCTCAAGGAAGGTCGCATCAGCCGCTTCTGGGACGCGGGCCGTCACACGACGAACTTCTCGCAGCTCTACCGGCTCGAGGCCGAGACGTGCGTGATCGACACGCCCGGGATCCGCGTGTTCCGGCTGCACGGAGTGACGGTCGCGAACCTCCCCGATCTCTTTCCGGAGTTCGCGCCGTATCACGGGAAGTGCAAGTTCACCGGCTGCCTCCACGATCACGAGCCGGAGTGCTCGGTGTTCGACGCCGTCGACGCGGGCGAGCTCGCGGCCTCCCGCTACGCGAGCTACGTCGAGATGCTCGACGAGATGCGGAACGCGCCGGCGCCCGAGGACGAGCCCGGTCGGCCGAACCTCCCTCCAGCCGGTCCTTCGAGGGTCCAGGACCGCAGAGGAGAGGTGTCCGCTCGTGGCTGGACGCGAACAGCACGCCTCAGGGCGACGCGCCGAACTTCAGCTTGCCGTGAAACGCGGCGCGAGGACGATCACGAGCTTGTAGATCCACGAGATCGCGAGCGCGCCGCCGACCGCCCAGAGCCAGGGCTTCAACCGCACGGCGTTCAGATCGCGATACAGGTCGCGTCCGCGGAAGTGGCCGAGGAGCGCCCACGCCGTCGCGAGCGGGATCGCGAGCGCCACGAGCACGCCGAAGGGCTGCGTGCGCAGCGCGTCGAGGACGCGCCCGTGCGCCGCCAGCGTCACCGAGGTCGTCACGCCGCATCCCGGGCAGGGCACGTGCAGCCACTTCATCATCGCGCACGCGGGCAACCCGAGCTTCTCATGCGTGCCGTAGCCGCGCGGGTCGGGCGCGACGAACCAGGCGAGCGTTGCGAGCAGGACCGGTCCGAGGAGGGCGCCACCGAGCACCATCCAGTGCTCCGGCGAGCGTGTTTTCCGCACTGCGTCTTCCAAGCCAGCATTGTGGAGCGGCGCGGCGGTTCGGGTCCAGCGCGAGGCTAGCTAGCCCGAACGGAGACATGGACTTACCCACGAGCCGAGAGCGACGACCGATCATCCCCCACGCCGCTCGATCAGGTCTTCTACCGGGATCCAGCCCCGACGTTCTGCCCGGCTCCCGCGGGCGGCACCTTCAACGCGACGAACGCGCTGACGATCACCTGGCAGTGTTCAGGATCGCGTACGGCAGCTTGGTGATCAGCTTGAGGTCCGGATCGTTGCGCTCGTTGAAGCCGCGCACGACCGGGTTGCGCATCGTGAAGAAGCGCCGCGTCGAGCGGTCGTCGGCTTCGTAGCACCCCGGGCGCACTTCGCCGGCGAACTCGATGTTCAGGGAACCCGTGTAGAACACGCGCACGCGGATCAGCCGCTGGTTCTGCGCCATGTCGCGCATGTGCTGGTCGCCGCCGCCGTCGAGGAATTCGTGCGCGAGCAGGATCTCGTCGACGTTCACGTGGACCATCGGCGTCTGGATGCGCTCGCACGAGTTCAGGTCGACCAGGGTCGCGTCGTGGACCTTGAGGAAGTACTTCCGCTGCTCGTCGAGGATCTGCGACAAGCGCGTGTACTTGCCCTCGACGTTCCCCTTGATCAGGAACGAGTCGGTGAGCAAGAGGTCCGAGACGATCGTCGGTACGGGAGTTCCTGCGCTGCGGGTCATGCTGAAGACTAGGGAGGCTCTGCGCGGATCAGTGCTCGAACGGCGCCGGCGAGGTAGAAGGACCCGATGACGAGCACCCACCGTCCGTCCGCCGCTAGCTCCAGCGCCCTGACGTAGGCGTCGTGCGGATCGGCTGCCGTTTCAGCCCCGACCCCCGCACGCTTGGCCTCCGCCGCCAGGGTCTCCGCTGCCGACAACGGCCCGGACGTGACGGTAGTGCAGATCACCGTATCGGCCCCTTCGGCCAGGACCTTGAGGATCTCCGCTGCGTTCTTGTCGCGGCCCAGGGCGAGGACGGCGACGGGTCGGCCGGGCAGCGCGGGGTCGCCGGCGAGCTCGTCGAGGACCATGCGGACGCTCGAGGCGACGTGGGCACCGTCGACGACGACCTGGATCCCCCGCACGCGGTGCTTCTCGAGGCGCCCGGGCAGGCGCGCCGCCTCCACCGCCTCGGCGTCGAGCAGGTTGCTGCCGATCGGCCAGCCGTCGCGGTCGCGCACGCCGCGCGCGCCGAGCTCGTCCAGGGCGAGCCGCGCGAGGTCCGCGTTGCGGCCGAACATCGTCGGCGCGAGCGCCGCCGGCCGCAGGACCGGACAGTGGAGCTCGCTGGCGATCTCGTCGAGCACGGGCGCGGGATCGCCCAGGACGCCGGTCACGAGCGTCGATCCGCGCTTCAGGATCCCGCCTTTTTCCCGCGCGATCGCGGCGCGCGACGCCCCGAGGACCGCCGTGTGCTCGAGATCGACGTTCGTGACGATGCAGACTTCTCCGGCGACGACGTTCGTCGAATCGAGGCGCCCGCCGAGGCCGCACTCGACGACCGCCCAGGCGATCTCCGCCTCGGCGAAGACGACGAACCCGGCCGCGGTGAGGAGGTCGAACCAGGTCGCGTCCGCTCCGGCGGTGCCTTCGGCGACCGCGCGTTCGCGCGCGAGCAGCACCCGCTCGAGCGCCGCGGCGAGCACGTCGTCGTCCACATCGCGGCCGTCGATGCGCACGCGCTCGTTGACGCGGTCCACGTGCGGCGAGGTGTAGAGCCCCGTGCGCAATCCCGCGCGCGCGAGCGCTGCGGCGACGAGCGCGCTCGTCGTCCCCTTGCCCTTCGTGCCGGCGACGTGGACGCAGCGGAACGCGCGTTCCGGCGCGCCGAGGCGCTCGAGAACGTCCGCGATCGGCTCCAGCCCGCGCCGCATCGCCGCGTCGCGGTCCCGGCGCTCCCAATTCACCAGCGCGTCGAGGCGGGCGAGCGCGGTACCCGATGCGGTACCGGCTGCCGCGCCGAACCCCACAGCGCCAGATGGTCGAGCTACTCCACAGGATCAAAGTGTTCGTGTTCGAGCAGAAGGGGCCCGAGCCCCACTACCTGCTCCTGCGCCCGAACCAGGGCATGGAGGGCGCCTGGGGACCGATCCAAGGGGGCATCCGCTACGGCGAGAAGCTCGAGTCGGCGATCCGCCGCGAAGTGCTCGACGACATCGGCCTCTTGCGGCCGCTCGATCTGATCGATCTCGAGATGCCGAGCCGGATGACGCTCGGCGACGAGGAAGTCATCGAGTGGATCTTCGGGTTCAAGACGCAGCCCCTGCGCTCGCCTCTGCGCCTCGATCCGCGCTGGTCCGAATTCCGCTGGGCAGAGTTCTCCGAGGGCTACCCGATGCTCGAGTTCGACGCCGACCGCGCGGCGTTCTTGCGCTTGCACGCGCTGCTGCGCTAGACGATCGCGAGCCCGGGATACCGCGCGTCGAGCACCTTGCTCGAGTCGACGCCCAGCCATCGGTCGATCAGCGTGCCGTAGACCGAACGGAAGTCGGTCGTGTGGACGAGATCCCCGTCCTGGAGATCGCTCATCGACGGGTGCTTCCCGTGCAGGCCGCCGCGCACTTTGGTCCCGGCGACGAACATCGGCGCCGCGACGCCGTGGTCGGTGCCGCCGGAGCCGTTCTCCTTGACGCGCCGGCCGAACTCGGAGAAGGCGACGACGACGACGTGGTCTCCCGCGGACGTGCCGCGCAGGTCCTCGAGGAACGCGCCGAGGCCCGCGTCCAGACGTCGCATGCGGTCGTCGTGCTGGTTGCGCTGGTTGTTGTGCGAATCGAATCCGCCGAGCTCGACGGACAGGACGCGCGTGCCGATGCGCGCGTCGATCACCGCCGCGGCGGCGCGCAGGGAGTTCCCGAACTCGTCCTGCGGGTAGGCGGCCTTGGGTTGGTAGCTCGCCGCAGCGCGCCGGATCTTGATCGACGACTCCTGCGCCTCCGCCAGCACGCCGCGCAGCCGGTCGAGCACGGCCTTGCCGCCCTGGGCGCCCTCGCTCTTCTCGCTGGACGCGCGGTAGGCCTTCAAGTCGTCGCGGTCCGTCGAGACCCAGCGGTAGCCCTCGGGCGTCGCGAACGCGATCGCGGGGTGCGAGACCGAGTACACCGAGTAGGGCGCGCTCGCGCCGATGTGCACGACGAACTCGGCGGTGCCGTCCTTGCCGTAGGCCGCGTCGCAGAGCTTGCCGATCCAGCCCTCGCCCGCGCTCCTCCCGCGCGCCTGCGCGGTGTGCCAGACCTCCATCGAGCGGAAGTGCGAGCGGATCGGATCCGGGTAGCCGCAACCCTCGACGATCGCGAGCTGTCCGAGGTCGTAGACGGACTTCAGCTGCTTGAGCCCGGGGTGCAGTCCGCGGTAGTCGTCGATCCGCAGGACGTCCTTGCCGTCGATGCGCGTCGCCGTCCGATTGCGGTTGTACACGTCGTCGCCGTACGGCACGACCGTCGAAAGGCCGTCGTTGCCGCCGGAGAGCTGGAGGACGACCAGCGTGCGCCGAGTCGCTTCCGCGCGATCGTCCGCGAGCGGGAAGAAGAGACGCAAGCCAGCTTGCGGCCGCGACGCCGCCAGCGAGAAGCAGCCGAATGCCGCCGACGCGCCGACGAGCACCTGTCTCCGGTCCAGCGCGCTCATTCGAGTTGTGCCTCCGGGAGAGAGAGGACGAGGTGCGCGAGCCGTCTCAGGATACGCTCGGACTCGCCGCCCGCGTCGAGCAGCTTCCCGTCCGCGACCTTCAGGTCCTCGCGCTCGCGCGCCAGGAACTCGCGCATGCGCGCGCGTGTGTCGTCCGGGGCGTGGATCGCGAGGAGGTCGTCGACCATGCGGTCCGCGATCTCCGCGTCCGTGTGCGCGCCGGCCTTCTGCATCCGCGCGCTGAAGTTGATCGGGGCGACCCATCCGGAAGCCTCGACGCGGCGCAGCTCGTTCAGCACCTGGCTGCCGCCTTGTCCCCCGCCCTTCCCCTTGCCGTTCTTCGACCTCGCGACCGGTGGCCGCGAGTCGTCGCCGCCCATCGGGGGGCCGTCGTCCGCCGGCGCCATCCGACCTTCGGGCGGATCGGTCATCTCCAGATCGGATCCGGAGATCACGTCGTCGACCTTGACGACGCCGAGCACGAAACCCGCGAGGTTCCCGCGCTGCATCAGCGTCGCCGTCGTGATCCAGGGCTCGCCTTCCTCCCAGCCCTTGACGCTCGGCGGCGCGAACAGACGCTGTCCGAGCAACGCCGCGCCCCCGCCGAGGACGATCGGCGGCACGCGCACGCCGAGGCGCCGCGAGAGTCCGACCATGAAGTCGACCGGGCCCTGCACGCGCGCGCCGACGACCTCGTCGCGGTAGAACGCGGGGTCGAGGAAGAGCCGGCGCAGGAAGGGCTGGATCTGGTAGTCGTGCTCGCGCAGGAAACCCGCGTAGGAGGCCAGGCGCTCGGGGCCCGGCGGCACGCCTTCGAAGTAGAGCAGCAGCCGTTTCGCCACCCAGCGCGCGCAGGCTTCCTGCTTCAGCAGGATCCCGACGAGATCGTCGCCGTCGAACAAGCCGGTCTTGCCGAGGATCGTCTTCTTCGCACCGTCGTGCTGCTTCGGGTGGAGCTCGTAAGCCCCGTCCCGATCGATGCCGCGCCCGGTCAGGGCGCGCGCAGCTTCCTTGACGTCCTCCTCGGTGTAGTTGCCGACGCCCAGGCTGAAGAGCTCCATCAGCTCGCGCGCGAGGTTCTCGTTGGGATTGCCCTTCCGATTCACCTGGTTGTCGAGGTAGGTGAGGAGCGCGGGATCGCGGAGCATCGCAGCCAGGAGGTCCGAGTAGCTGCCGAGCGCGTGGGCGCGCACGAGCTGGTTCTGCTGGATCAGGAGCCAGTTGCGCTTGACGTCCTCGACCGAGCTCGTGAAGAACCCGTGCCAGAAGAGCACCATGCGTTCGCGCAGCGGGTCCTCGCCGCTCGCGAGCCGGTCGTACCACCAGCCGGTGTACTCGAGCAGCTGCCGGCGGTCCTTCTCGCGGAACTCGCGCTGCTTCTCCTTCTGCTCGTCGGCCGGGAGCTCGCGCAGCGCCTTCGGGTCGGGGACCTCGACTTTCTCCCAGAAGAAGGGCTCGACGTCGACGCGCTTCGTCACGAGGAACTCGACGAGCGCCGCCTGCCCCATCGCGACGCCGGCTTCGATCTCGCCGGGCCGCGCGCCGAATCCGGCGCGGTTGTAGAGGTGCTCGACCGCGCGCGCGTTCCAGCCCGAGGAGGGGCGCGCGGACTTCGCCGAGGCCGCGGGGGCCTGCGCCGACGCTCCGGCGGCCAGGAGGCCGATCGCCGCGAACACCGTCATCCGACCCATCGTCATCCCTTCTTCGGAGGATCGTCGCTCAACCCCCCAATCCTGTCCAGGTTGCGCGCTGGCGGGCCGATTGCGCGGCCACGTACGATGCGCGGGCCCGAGAACGCATGACCCAGCCGTCACGGACGCTCCTTTCCGCGCGCGAGGCCCCGCGGGATCTGCAAGTTTTTCTGGCGCGCCTCCGCGACGCCGGCGAGCTGGTGGACGCCGCGAATGGGCCGGCGCTCCTCTTCCGCCGCGTGCTGGGCTCGGCCTTCCCCGTCGCGACGAACCTGTTCGGATCGAAGGCGCGCGTCGAGCTCGCGTTCGGTCCGCAACCCGAGGAGCTCGTGCGCGCGATCGCGAGCCTCCCGCGCGAGCTGCTGCCGCCGACCTTCGCGAGCCTGTGGAAGCGCCGCTCGCTGCTCGCCTCGCTCTCGCGCGTCGGGACGTCGCGGCGAGCCGCCGGCGCGGTGACGCAGGTCGTGCAGGACCCCGCGCGGCTCACGGACCTTCCCGCGCTGAAGACATGGCCTCGCGACGGCGGACGCTTCCTGACGCTCGGGCTCGTCCACACCGAGCACCCGGAAACCGGCGTCTCGAACCTCGGCGTCTACCGCATCCAGGTGTACGGCGAGCGCGAAGCCGGGATGCACATGCAGATCGGCAAGGGCGGCGGATTCCATCTCGCGGCGGCGGAACGGCTCGGGCGGGCGCTGCCGGTCAACGTCTACGTCGGCGGCCCGCCCGCCTTGACTCCTCCTGGCGAGCCTGCTGCTCGGGAGGAAGATCGCCGTCGCGCAGCACCGCGCGAGCCCGCTGCCGGTCGTCGTCGACGCCGAGTTCGCCGTGGTCGGGGAGATTCCGCCGGGCGTGCGGCGACCCGAAGGCCCGTTCGGCGACCACTACGGATCCTACTCGGAGGTCCACGACTACCCGGTGCTGCGCGCGAACGCGATCCTCCACCGGCGCGACGCGGTCTTCGCGGCGACGGTCGTCGGCAAGCCGAGGCAGGAGGACTTCTTCCTCGGCGACTACGTGCAGGAGCTGCTCTCGCCGCTCTTCCCGGTCGTGATGCCTTCCGTGCGCGCGCTGTGGAGCTACGGCGAGACGGGCTACCACTCGCTGTCGGCCGCCGTCGTCGAGGAACGCTACAAGCGCGAGGCGATGATGAGCGCGTTCCGGATCCTCGGCGAGGGACAGCTCTCGCTGACGAAGTTCCTGCTGCTCGTCGACCGATCGATGGAGCTCAGGAATTTCAAGGCGGTGCTGACTCACGTGCTCGAGCGCGCGGACTTCCGCACGGACTTGTTCGTCTTCTCGCGCCTCTCGATGGACTCGCTCGACTACGCCGGTCCGCGGATCAACGAGGGCAGCAAGGGTGTCCTGCTCGGCGTCGGGGCGCCGGCACGGAAGCTCCCGACGGAGTTCCGCGGCACGCCCGGGCCGATCGCGCGGAAGGTGAAGGTGTTTTCCGCGGGCTGCCTCGTCGTCGAGGCGCCGAAGTACGCCGAGGACCGCGAGGCGGCGGCGCGCATCGCACGCGATCCCGCGTTCGCGGAGTGGCCCCTCGTCGTCGTCAGCGACGACGCCGAGCGCCACGTGAAGAGCTCGATGAACTTCCTGTGGGCGACGTTCACGCGCTTCGATCCGGCGGCCGACATCCACGCGGCGAAGATCGAGCTCGTCGCGAACCACCCCTCGTACACGCCGCCGATCGCGATCGACGCGCGCATGAAGCCGGGGTACCCGGAAGAGCTCTTCTGCGACGAGAGGACCGCGCGAACGGTCGATCGGCGCTGGAGCGAGTACTTCCCGGACGGCAGGGTCGCGATGGGAGACTCGGACCGGGCGAGCCTCGCCTGAGGCCTATACTGCCTCCATGTTCCTCGCTCCGCTCGCGCTCGCGCTCCTAGCGTTCGACCACGCGCACGCGCTGTGGACCGAGGTGCTCGGAGCCCACGTCCGCGGCGACGGAGTCGACTACAAGAGCCTGAAGGACGACCGCTCGAAGCTCGACCGCTACCTCGCCTCGCTCGAAGCGGTGATGCCCGAGGAGTTCGCGGCCTGGAAGCGCGAGCAGCAGTACGCGTTCTGGATCGACGCGTACAACGCCTACGCCGTGAAGCGCGTGGTCGACGCGTACCCGATCGCGAGCTTCCGCGACGTCGCGAAGGACGCGTTCGACGAGGAGTTCATCCCGCTCGGCCGGCTCTTTCCCGAGGCGGCGGACCGCAAGCTCTCGCTGAACGACGTCGCGAACAGGATCCTCCGTCCGAAGTTCAAGGACGCGCGCGTCCACGCCGCGCTCCACGCGCCCGCGCGCGGGGCTCCGCGACTCGCCGCGCGGGCGTTCGTCGCCGAGCGGCTCGACGACCAGCTCGACGCGCAGGTCGGGCGCTGGCTCGAGGATCCCGCGCGCAATCGGTTCGACGCGAAGTCGCAGACGCTCTCCCTCTCGAAGGTCTTCGAGTGGAACAAGGGGGATTTCGTCCGCGACGCGGGCAGCGTCCAGGCCTGGATCGCGGCGCGCGCGCCGGAATCCGAGCGCAAGTGGCTCGCGTCGGCGCAGGAACCGAAGCTCGAGTACCTCGAGTACTCGTGGAAGCTGGACGAGGCGAAGTAGCTCCGTGGCTGCGCCTTCGTCCAGGTCGGGCAACGTCCTCGCGAGGCTCCTCGCGTGCCTGCTCGGACTCGCCGTCGCCGCGGGAGGCGTGTGGTGGTGGTGGCTCGCCACGGAGAAGCACGAGCTGACGGTGTACGAGCAGAAGTCGCGCGCCGTCCGCGAGTTGATCGCGCGCCATGCGCACGCGCCGCCCGAGCCCTCCCCGGCGCGCCGGTACGCGCTTCCGGACGAGGTCGCGTCGATCCTCTTCCCCTACGGCGCGACCGAGGAATACGACCCCTGGTCGTACTACCGCCACAAGGGGAACCAGCGCATCCGGCTGCCGCTCGCCGAGCGCCCCGGCGCGAGCTTCGAGTGCGTGACGAACTCGCTCGGCATGCGCGAGGACACGGAAGTCGCCGTAGAGCACCCCGGCTTGCGCATCCTCGTCACCGGCGACTCGCACACCGACGGCGTGTGCGATAATCGCGAGTCCTACCCGAACCAGCTCGAGGCCGCGCTCGCGCTCGACCGGCCCGGGACGAGCGTCGAGGTCCTCAACGCGGCGAACGGCGGCTTCTCGCTCTACAACTACCTCGGCGTCCTCGAGAAGTTCCTCGAGCTCGAGCCCGATGCGTTCGTCGTCGGCGTCTACGGCGGCAACGACTTCCGCGAAGTCCTGTTCCCCCTCGCCTACTTCGGGCGCACGGAGATCGAGGCTGACACGCCGGAGGAGCTCGCCGATCTCGAGCGCGGAAGACAGCTCGATCCGCGCGCGATGAACCAGGCGTTCCGCTCGATCCTCAGCGGACGAACGCATCCCGAGCAGCGCGCGCGGGCCGTCCAGGCCGCGATCGAGCTCACGATCGAGATGCAGACGATCTGCCACGAGCACGCGATCCGCATGCTGTGCGTGTACATCCCCTCGCCGACGGAGGTGAATCCGAGATGGCCGGCCAGTACCTCGCGGGCCTCCACGCGGCCCACGTCGAGACGCTCGACGCGCGCGAGGTCCTGACGCCCGGCGGCGGCCCGTACTTCTGGAAGGCCGAGTTCCACCTCAACCTGCGCGGTCACGGAGTGATCGCGGAGGCGCTCCGCGCGCGCATCGCGACGTGGAAGGACTTCCCCGCGCGGCGCGAGCCGCGCTGATCAGCCGCTGCGGAAGTCGTAGAACTCCGGGTGCGCCAGCGCCGGAGCCGCGGCGCGACGGATCTGCAGCGTCCGGATCGCCCAGAGATCGCGAAAGATGCGGTACTTCGCCGTCGCGTCCAGGTAGTCGACGCCGCTGCTGCCGCCGGTGCCGGTGCGCCGTCCGATCACGCGCTCGACCATGCGCGCGTGGCGCTGGCGGAAGATCACGAAACACTCCTCGAGCTCGACGAGACCGTCGAGCACTTCCCGCGGCCATGCGAGCAGCGGGAGCTCGCGGTACGTCTCGATGAAGAGCATCGCCGCCCGGATCCGGGCGCGGCGCGCGCCGCCCTCGGGCTCGCCGGGAGCGAAGAAGGCCTTCACCGAGGTCTTCTCGGCCTCGTAGCGCGCGCGGATGCTGACCGCGTCGCCGGCGCTCCTCGCGATCGAGACGGCGCGTTCCGCGGTCGCGTCGGTCTCCTTCGCGTGCGCGGCGAGGAAGGCCGCCAGGAACTCCTCGAGCCGCTCGCGCGCGTCCGCGCGGTGGACGTCGCAGCCGTCGATCGGCGTGCGCGAGAGC
>WNFK01077838.1_pt1 | contig 12846 bp, 11 predicted proteins | sample 5400281 | NCBI WGS metagenome assembly WNFK01 (sample SAMN13153350, study PRJNA577476) | soil metagenome | isolation source: 20 cm soil on Douglas fir-dominated hillslope | place: USA:California | collected 2013-09-17
TAGCAGGAGCGGGCTTAGGCGCTCTACTTGGTGCAACAGTTCCGGTCTTTTAGGTCATCTTTCGGCGCGGCAACCTCATCTATAAGCGATAGAGTCGACTGGACTGGACCTGGCTGCTTCGGGCTGCACCACGCCGGTTAACCTACGGATTGGGTGGAGTCACTGCGCTGGTGTGGTCGTGGATGATTTTCCATCCTTCCGGGAAACGCTTCCAGACCAACGTCAACACACCGCCGAGGTCGTCTTTTTCTCGCTTCAAGTGCCACCGCCCCAGGATGAGCGCCGCGTCCGGCCCCAAAAACCGAAACTCCAGCTCCGAAAAATCCAGCCATCCCATCGCCCCTCTGTTGGGATAATTCTTTTTGTATCGCGCCAGCACGTCATCCCAGCCGCGCACCACCCCGCTGCTCCCGGAGAACGTCAGTTCCGGCGAACGCCAATATCCCACCAGAAACGCGTCCACATCGCCGCGGTTCCATGCGGTTTGCTGGGCGCTCAGAACAGCGTTGATGGCTTCCCGGTCGGTCTTGCGCCCATCAGCGGGCGTGGCGAACGCCTGTCTTTGCAGAAGGAGGAAGACACCCATTGCAAGTGCAACTGCCACCCATACCCAGCAACGAATCGTTCGCATGGCCAATCTCCTCTGTAAACCCCTTGTAAAATTTTTGTAAATCCGTTGTAAACCCTTGGGTGCAGGGAGGATAGGCGACGGGCACATCCGAAGCAAGCCTCTTGCTAGTCACCGCTCCTTCGCGTAAACCACATGGTTCCAGTGAGTTACATTCGATAGTTCCAGTCCACTGGTACTTCGGGGCTATTGGTATATATTTTGCTCCCTGCCAGAATCCCTTTAGAGGTTGAGGAATGTTTAGCGCAATGCTGCTTTCGATCTCTATCGTGGCTCTGTCCCAGTTTGCCCTTTACTACTGGCGGGCGGTCCTGGCAGGCGTTGCAGCCCAGCCGGTTTCTGACCGCGTGCTGGTTGCTGCCCAGGTAGAGAATGGGCGCCTTAGACCGGATTAGTTTTGGTACGCCTCTATTATTGGGTTATTGAGGGCCTCGATTCCTTCCTCGGCCAGAGAATTCCCAGTTTTGCCGTCTGGAGCGAACACGAGCGCGTCATCTGCGCCCGTTACGCCGCCGTCCAGGTCGACCGCCGCCTTCAGGCCAATCTCGACCTCGCGGCCTCACTGCGCTCCTGCTGATTCGCTCGCCGCATTCCCAATTAATAATCGTTAGTACGCCCAGCGCAGCAGCACCCCGCCGGTCGTGTAGCCTGCGCCCACGGTGACGATCAGCACCAGATCGCCCTTGTGCAGGCGCCCCTGTCCCACGGCATCTCGCAGCCCCAAGGGAATCGTAGCCCCCGTAGTGTTTCCATACCGGTCAATGTTCACCATAACCTTGGAATCTTCGATCCTCAGCCGCTCCTGCGTCGCTCTAATGATGCGCAGGTTGGCCTGGTGCGGCACCAGCAGTTTCAGATCTTCCTTTGTAAAGCCATTTTTTTCAAGTAGATGAGCCGCCATCTCCGTCATCCGCCGCACCGCATACTTGAACACTTGTGATCCTTCCTGATGGACATAGTGCATCCGCTTCTCGACGGTTTCCTGGCTGGAGGGATGGAGCGACCCGCCGCCTGGCATGTAGAGAAACGCTCCCCCCGAGCCATCCACGTCGTGCTCGAAATCGAGGATCCCTTCGTTCGGGCCCGCCGCCTCGAGCAGCACAGCTCCCGCGCCATCGCCGAACAGCACACACGTCGCGCGATCCTTGTAATCCAGAACGGAAGTCATCGTATCGCTTCCGATTACCAGCGCTTTCTTGTGCGTGCCCGCGCCGACGAACTGCGCGCCGACGGTCAGCGCGTAGGCAAAGCCGGAGCACGCTGCGGAAAGGTCAAAGCCCCACGCCTTCTTCGCGCCAATGCGCTCTTGCACTAAGCAGGCGGTGGCAGGAAAAAACATGTCCGGAGTAACGCTGGCGAGCACGATCAGGTCGATCTCCGCGGGATCCGTCTTGGTTTGCGCCAGCACCGCCCTCGCCGCTTCTGTCGCCAGGTGCGAGGTGGCTGTGCCCTTCTCCACGACGTGGCGTTCCCGGATGCCGGTGCGCGTGCGGATCCATTCGTCATTGGTCTCCACGATTTTCTCAAGATCCGCGTTGGTCATCACTTTTGGCGGAACGTAACCGGCTACACCCGTAATTTTTGCCGCGATGCGGTGGGACATGACACTCCTTGCGAATGGCTACCCGGAGCAAAAGAACCTGAATTTTATGCGATAGCGCCGTAGCGTTACAAGGCGAAGGCCGGTTCTCTTCAGAACCGCAGGAGGTAGCTCAATTTGACAAAAAATAGCCGGCTGGTCGGATTATTGGGCGTGCCCTGCGCGGTAACAGAGGGAGGCGGCCCCGGGCGCAAGTTGAGATCGCTATAGCCATTGTTGTAGCCGAGATAGATCGCCGTGCCGGGATGCAACAGATAGGTGAAGAGCACGTCCGCCGTAAATTGCTTGGTCGGCGCAAAAGGCCCGTTCACGTCATCGGAGCCGCCGAGGCTCCTTTGCACATCGAACAGCTGCGAACTGGCGATCGTCGCGTTGTAATCTAGAATCAACCGGAGCGACAATTCCTTCGTGAACTGGTAATTCAGCTTCGCGCGATTCAGGAAGTTGTTGAAAACGCTTTGCCCGGGCGAAAACGGCGGCGTTACCCAGCCCGCGCGCGTTCCCAGCCGGTAGTAAATCAGCGTCTCATCAAATCGGAAGCGCGCGGAAGGCCGCAGAGTAAATCCGAAATTTACGCGCTTTGCGCTTCCCAGAAACGGCTGAAATGGCACCAGCGACTGCGCCGGAAAAAAATTCTCTCCGATTCCTTGCGTGTACCGCGCGGAGAAGGAGATCCATTTGTACGGCTGCGTCGACACCAGGAATGACGTGCTGTGCTTCCGGAAACCGATATTTTCGAAAAGTTCGTATGCCTCTCCGCGGCTGATGCTGATGGTCGTCTGCTTGGCGAAATCGACCTGAAAGCCGAGCGCCGCGCCCCAGTCCTGCAGGATGCCGGCGTGGTTCCAGTCCACCGTCTCGCTGAATGAGGGGCCAAAATCAATGATCTTGCTCTTCTCGGGCCTCCACAAATACGCGCCGTTAGCAAAGTTCTGCCGGATGTCTATGCGATTGACGAATCCCAGCTCGGTGCAGAAATTCGGCGAGAAATCGTTGTAGTAGGTGGAAAAACTGAAATGCCGGCCGCTGTACGATGCATCGGCCCACAGTGCATTCCCCTGCTGCGACCCGATGGCCGGATCCATCGACGCAAACGACAGGCAATTCCGTTCTGCGTTGAGATCCTGGCGCGTCCAGCTGTGCACTCCCTGCACATCGACGACCCAGTTCTTCGAAAATTTCAGCCGTGCATCCAGCGAAGCCACGCGATTGCTCGTGTCCGCGAAATCGCGGCTAGAAAAAAAACCGCCGATGTACGACTGATTGCCGAATTCGCGCGTCACGCGCACCACGCCGTCCGCCGCTCGCGTGTTGTAAGGGCCGCTGGTGAATCCCTGCCCCGGCCGCCGGTCGTCGATGACCAGGGCGCCCAGCGTCCACTTACCGAGCTTTCCCGTCACGCGCGTGCCGAACTGCGGGTCCGCGATGCGGCGCGAAAAAAACAAATTGATCGGCGCCGCAAAGAACCCCGCATTTTCAATGAAGAACGGCCGCTTTTCCGGAAAAAAAACAGCGAAGCGCTGGTTGACGGTGAGCTGCGGGTCGTCGGATTCCACCTGGCTGAAGTCCGGATTCAGCGTGACATCGAACGTCACCGAATCTTTGGCCACAAACTTCGCATCGAGGCCCGCGCGGTGCTCGAATTTATCCACGAACCCGGGAGGGCCGCCGCCCGGCTGATTCAGAAAGTGGTCGTTGGCCAGCAGCCCATAAGGAATGAACTGAATGTTCCGCCCTGGAGACACATTGTCCAGGCCGGCAACCGGAGCAAATTGCTGCGTCAACCCCTCCACGCGCTGCGTCACGTATGGCCAGTAATCGTATTCGTTCTTGCGAAGAATCGTGCGATAAAGCGCCACTCCCCAGGTTTGTTCCGGATCGCTCGAAAACCGCAGGCTCTTGAACGGAATCGAAAAGAAGACAATGTAGCCCTCGCTCGTGACTCGGCCCGCGTTATCCCAAAGGGTGTCAAAGCTGAAGTCGTATCCTTGCCCCTCGGTGTAGATCGCATCGGTCTGCACCCCCAGCGGATTGGAGGAGAAGAAATACGCGCGGTGAAAATCCCGAAACGTGTCCAGAAGCACACCCACGGCGTCGTCCTGATCGGAGGCCTCGCGCTTGGAAAGATGTGCGCGGACCTCGCCCGCTTCATCGTGGCAAACGAAGGCGGCGTAAAGCGTCGCGGGCGTACCGTCCCCGGGAGCGTTTTGGCGGAAATCGGTGACCGTCAGTTCCGCTTCGCGCGGATGATTCTCCAGGAAATCTTCCAGTTTGGGCGCGTGATGCACGCGTGGAATCTTCGACAGCGGAATCTTGGCCGCATTAGGCGGTGGTGCGGCCGGGGCCTGCGCGGAGACACGTGTCACCGCGGCGAAAATGAAAATAGTCCCAAGAACAGAATTCCGGATGACAGGCCCCATTGAGGATGCCTTTATATATCGTTTACTGTTCATTGGCGCAAGTACAAAGTGGTACAGGTATTGTCTTGTTCAGTACCACAGCCGCATCAGCTCGCGGAAGCCGCGGTTTGACCACTACGAAGCTGGCGGAAGAATTTCATAGCGCCACGAAAGCGTGGCCGTTTTCCTGAGTATGGCCGCGACGGAGCAGTACTTGTCCTCGCTGAGTTGGATGGCGTGCTTTACCGCCGCGTCGTCGAGGTTGCCGCGGAAACGATAGAGCATTTCCAACTTCGTCCAGACCGCGGGCGGCTCCGCCGCACGTTCGCCCGAGCAAATGACTTCCAGGGATTCGAGCTTCTGCCGCTTCTTTTCCAGGATAATGACCACGTCGGTGGCGGTGCAAGCCCCCAGCGCCAGCAGCAAAAGCTCCATCGGTCCGGGCGCCTTGTTCGAGGCACGGTCGGAATCGATGGTCAGCGCGTGTCCGGACGGGCTCGTTGCCACGAATTTCTGTTCGCCAATCCACTTCACGGATCCACTCTGCATGCCGCCCCCAAAGTGAAAGGATAACAGGAGGTGGAACTTGAAACGAGCCACCCGGAATCCAATTGGCTTTCGATTCGTTTTTGGTTTAAATTGCGTGGCCCGCCCGGTAGTCTCGATAGCGTTCGGGAGGAGAGAAAAAATGCAAATTCCAATCTCAAAGGAAAAGCGCCGGCTCGCGATAGCCGCGCTTGGCTTGGTGGCGATTCTTTGGCCATCGACAATCGGAGCCGGAGCCCAGCAAAGCGTTATGGCTGCCGATGGAAAAGATCAACCCTACGTAATTGAGTACTACTACAAGGCGAAGTGGGGCCACGCGGAAGAATTCCTGACGCTCTTCAAAAAGAACCATTACCCGGTTCTGAAAAAAGAGCTCGAGCTGGGCCGCATGCTAAAGGTCAGCATGACCGTTCCGCGCTATCACACCACCGAAGACGGCCGTTGGGATTACCGGGTAACCATCGTCTTCAAGAACGCGGCGATTGCCAACGACAATTTTGACAGCGCCGCGCTGATCAAGCAGCTCTATCCCGATCAAGAAACCTACAAGAAAGAAGAACAACGACGCTTCGAAATCCTGGAAGCTCACTGGGATTTGCCGATCAAGGACTCGGACTTGGATGCCCGCTAAGATCATTCTCGCGCCGCATCCTGGGTCACGCTCGCTCTGCATGCCAACGCGGGCGGCGGGGAGAAATGGGAGCAGCCCCGGAAAAACCAGGGCTCAGGAGTTACGCTGTCCGGTGGTCGCGGCAACTTCGATGATCGGGTTGGGCAGCGACCGCATGGTCCGGACGAAAAGCTCCACGATGGCTCCGTCAAATTGCGCATTCGCGCAGCGCTCCAACTCGGCGAGCGCGTCGGTCGCGTTGCGGGCCTTCTTGTACGTGCGGTCGCTGGTGATCGTGTCGTAGGCATCGGCGACCGCGATGATGCGAGCCCCCAGCGGAATATTCTCCCCGGTCAATGCGTCTGGATAGCCCGAACCGTCAAAGAATTCGTGGTGGTGCAGCACCATTTCGCGGATGCGCGCGAGCGGCGTCAGCGGGTCTAAGATCTTCGCGCCAAATGCAACGTGTGATTTCATCGTCTCCCACTCTTCGGGATTGAGCGGGCCGTTCTTATTGAGAATACTTTCCGGGATACCAACCTTGCCGATGTCGTGGAGCACGGCGCCCAGGCGAATCTCTTCGATTTCGGCGCCTTGCATCTCCATCGCTTCCGCGATTAGCGCCGCATACGCGGAGACTTTCTGCGAGTGGCCTTGTGTATAGTGATCCTTGGCATCGATCGCAAAGGCCAGCGAAGTGACTGTGTCCAGCACGGCCTGCGGCAGTGCTTGCGCGCCCTGGGCCGGCGCCGTAGGTAGCTTGCCGTGATTGGGCTCAGTGGCCGCGATCGATTCGGTGAATTGCCGCAGGCGCTGGTAGATCTCTTCAAACGCCTCGGGGCCCGTCGAGAATAGCCGCTTGAGCGTCACGCCCAGGTACGCTTCGAGGACGTCACGCTTCCATTTCTTCGCTTCGTTGGGATCGAAGTGATCGGCGGTTGAGACGGCGTTGCCGCCCTGATGTTTCGAAAGATACATCGAAGCGTCGGCCACTTGGATGAGCTCTTGCGGCGACGAGCCGTGGAGTGGATAGCACGCGATGCCGAAGCTGGCACTGATATTTTTCTCGCGCAGCAGCGGATCGGCGGCTACCCAGCCGCGGAGCTTGCTGGCCAGTTGCCGCGCATGCTCCATATTTGTTTCCGGCATCAGAATGACAAACTCGTCCCCGCCGTACCGGGCCACAACGTCGGAGCGTCGGCAATTCGTTTCCAGAATCTGCCCGACGCGCTGGAGAACGAGGTCGCCCTCGAGGTGCCCGTAGAAATCATTCACGAATTTGAAGCGGTCGAGGTCCATGAGCACCAGCGCAAAGGCGCGGCCGGCTCGAGTGGACCGCTTCCATTCCGCGGACAACGCTTCCATGAAAAAACGATGCGTTTTCACGCCGGTGAGCCCGTCGGTGATCGCCTGTTCCTGCGCCTTCTGGAAAGAAAGCGCGTTGTGCAGCGCCCCGGCGATGAGGTCGGCCAGCGTGCGCAGCAGGAGAACTTCTTCCTCGGAGAAGTCCACCGGTACGGACGACTCGATATAGAGAATGCCGTGAAGCTGCTCCGCGTAAAAAACCGGCAATGCGATAGCCGCCACGGAATCCGGCAATAGCGGCTTCAGCGCACCGTCGGCCGGAGAAGCAGCGCGGTATGCTGCCATGTGGCCATTGCGGGCCACGTGGCCGATCAGGCCCGCGCCAATGGAAATGCGCCGCCCCAGGCTCCCGCGGCGCTTTCCCGCTTCGGCTTGGATCACCACTTCGCGCGTCGCGTAGTCCAGCACGCCGATGCCGATGTGATCGTAGGTCAGCCCGGCTTCCAGTTGTTCGGTGATTTTGGCGAGCATCTCATCCGGATTAAGCGTGGCGATGGCGTTCCGCGAAATCGTGTTCAGCAGCGAAAGGTGCCGCGCCTTGGTGCGCTCTTCGCTGAACAACCGGGCGTTTTCAATTGCGATGCTCGCTTCGCTCGCAAGGACGCGCAGAAGCTCCAGGTGCCCTTCGTCAAACACGCGCTCGTGATCGGAGTACACCGCCATCGCGCCAATGGCGTGATCGTAGGCCACCAGCGGTACGCCGCAGAAGCAACCGGTCGTGCGCAGAGGCTCGACGCCCAGTTTTTTCATCTCCCCGACATAATTATCGCGGATGAGCACCGGCTGCCGCGTTCGAATGATGTACTCGGTGATGTGGTTCCCGGCAGGACGCGCGCGCTTTGGCATGCGCGCGCCATCCACGATCTCGAGGTCGAACTGAATTTCGTCGCGCAGCGGATCCAGTTCCGCGATGTAGAAGTTTTCCACGTCGAAGAGCCGCCGCAGCTCCTCCCACACTTTCCTCGTCAGGTCTTCTTTGTTCAGCGTGGAGCTGAGCGCGCGGCCGATTTCGTTCAATACGTGAAGTTCTTCGGACCGCCGCGAAGTCTGCTGAATCAAGTAGCTGTTCTCGACTGCCATGCCGATCTGGTGGCCGAGCGCGAGGAGAAGCCGCAACTCCGCGGGCGTGAAGCGCCGGCTGTCCGGTGTCCCAAGAAGCAGCACGCCGAAGGCTTGTTCTTTGGCTTGAAGACTAATGGCCACCACGCTGCGCAATCCCTGGGCGAGCGCAAGTTCGCGGAACCGGCGGATGGACTGTTCTTTTTCGAGCGCCGAGAGGGAGTCGTCGCGCAGGTCACGAAATCCCAGCAGGCCGCCGAGACGCGACACCAGGTGGACGAGATAATCGTCCAGACCTTCGTTCTGGGCGGCGCGGCAGAACTCATCACTCAAGCCCACGGCAACGACGGAAGTAGGGCCCTGCGGATCACCGTGGTGCAGAAAGAGCGCTCCTGCGGGCAACCGCACGACGCCCAGCACGCGGTCCAGCGCCTGCGACAACATGCGCTGAATCTCGCCGCCCACAAAGCTGGAGGTCGCCAGATTGAGATTCGAAAGCGCCAGCATGTTGCGCTCGATGCGGCGTTTTTCTTCTTCGTATAGCGCCATGACCATGAGCATGGCTACGAACGCGCACGGAGCAGCCGCAACCACGCTCATGCCTGCGCCTTGGAGTTCCGGCGTCGCGTTCAGGATATGGAGCGCGATCCACAGCACTCCCCAGGAAGCGAAGGAAACGCCCAGGAGCCGGTCGGCGAGCGTTTCCTGCCGCCGGCTTTCCTGCCAGAACACCACCGCCACCGCGATGTACAGCAAAGAAGCGGGAATGACCGCGGAAACGGAAATCGCGTCGGTGGCGTTGGCTGCGGTCCACAGTCCGAAGAGTAGGCCCACAACCAGCCCGGGAATTTTCCAGGGCTTCCGCTGGGAGTAAAGCTGTGCTCCGAGAAAAAAGAGAACCCCGGAGAGCGCGAAGAGCCAATGATCCAATGCACTCTGCAGCGGGCTCGCCGCTGTACTTGGATCTAGTGCCGGCCCCACGTAATGAAGCGCGAATACCGCCCACGCGGCTGTCCATAGCAGCAGATATGTCTGGCGCTTAATGCTGTGTATATACGCGAAGAAGCCCGCCACTAAAGTGGTGGCGATCAGCAGCGCCAGTGAAATAAAACTCTGATGCATCAGGAACACATGCGATTCTCCGCCCGCATTGCGGACGACCTTTCGGCAAGTCAGGAAGGCACAAAAGTCCCTCGTGCTCCGCCGTACAACCGCAACCCCGCCGCTCGCACGAGAGGACAGTCGTGCGGCGACGCGCGAAGGTCGCGCCTGTACACAAGACAAAGTCCTCGTGATTATGGATGACGGAATTTTCCGGAAGCAAGCGTACCGGCGTACTGGTAGCTAAAGAGACAGCATCCTTCAGGTAACCGGTTCAATACAAAGGGAGATAGGCCCTCGTCGTTTTGGTTAATCAAGCGCTAGTTAATCGGCACCTGACTTGCCCTCCTGATTCCATTGGGTGAAGCACCGCTCCCGATCGCACCATTTGATCGGGATACCTTTGTTCCTTGTAGATGAATTCTCAATTATTTCACCGGATGCAAAAACGCTGCCCTCGTGCAGGCGGACGCGCATTCGAATTCTCGAAAACTTCACGGCTGCCGGAAATCCGGCGCCATTGGACGCAAATAGTGCGTTTGGCTACACTGTGAGTTTGAATTCAAGTGGAAAGACGCGCCGACAATGAGTGACTCCATTCACAAGCCATCTTCCGTGAGGGTGCGATTTGCCCCGTCCCCTACCGGTTATTTGCACGTGGGAGGAGCCCGGACCGCGCTGTTTAACTGGCTGTTCGCGCGGCACCAGGGCGGAACGATGATTCTGCGCATCGAGGACACTGATGCCGAGCGCAACAAGCCAGAACTGGTGCAAGGAATTCTGGATGGCTTGCAGTGGCTGGGCGTCAATTGGGACGAGGGGCCATTTTACCAATCGCAAAGAACGGAATTGTATCGCGCGGCGGCGAAAAAATGTTTGGCCAACGGGGCCGCATTCCTGTGCTACTGCCCCGCGGAAAAATATGCGGGCGGGGACTACGCCGAACCGGCGCAAGACGAGGAGCCGAAGGCCGGCGGGCCGCGGCGCGTCACGCGTTGTTCCTGCCGCGATGGCCGGCCCTCAACGCCGGGTGTGAAGCCGGCCGTCCGCTTCAAAGTTCCGCTAGGTGAAACAACAAGATTCGTCGACGCGGTATTCGGCGAACGCGAGTTTTCGAATGATGAAATCGAGGACTTTGTCCTGTTGCGCTCCGCGAAAGGCGATGAAGAATTCGGCCAGTCCATGTATCAGTTGGGGGTTGTCGTCGACGACATCGATATGCGCATCACGCACGTGATTCGCGGCGCGGACCACATTTCGAATACTCCGAAACAAGTGCTGCTGTACCGCGCGCTGCGTGCGGAACCTCCTGTTTTTGCGCATGTGCCGCTAATACTCGGCGCTGACAAGTCCCGCCTTTCGAAACGTCACGGCGCGACCGATGTAAACATGTACCGCGCCGAAGGATTTCTCCCGGAGGCGTTCCGGAATTTCCTTGCGCTACTGGGCTGGTCTCCTGGCGGAGATGAAGAATTTATTCGAACGAAGGATTTGATCGGAAAATTTTCACTCGAGGGCGTGAGCCGCACCAACGCGGTGTTCGATCGCCCGAAACTCGAGTGGTTCAACACGCAATATCTGCAAAAGCTTCCGATCGAGGAGTTGCTACCTGAAGTCGAAAATGAATTGAAGCGCAGCGGCTTGTGGAAGCCGGAGTGGGCGGCGGGCGCTGCGCCCGGCCCGGACGGCAGAGACCACGCGTGGTTCTCGAAGACCGTCGATTTGCTGCGGCCGCGGGTTCGTTTGCTACCGTATTTTTCATCCTGGTCGCGCGCGTTTTTCAGCGATGAATTCACGCGCGACCCCGCGGCAATAGAAAAATTCTGGAAAGATCCGAAAGTTCCGGATCTGCTCGCCAAGCTCGCCGATGCGCTCGAGGCGCTCCCCGAATGGAACCACGATGCTTGCGACCACGCCTCCCGTGCCGTGGCCGAGGCGGGCGGCGTGAAAGCCGGACTGCTGATCAACGCCACTCGTGTGGCGATCGTCGGGCAGGCCGTGGCGCCGCCTTTGTTCGATACGATGGTCGTTCTTGGCCAGCAACGCGTCGTCCGCCGCTTGCGCGATGCAGTGGCCAGTTTCGGTAAAGCTTAGAGCACGCCTTCCTTCAAAAAAGTTCGAAGTCTGCAACGCTTGTCCAAGATCAATTGTTGAAATTGACGTTGCGGGTCTATTGTTTTCCAAAAAGTTCTGCGTGAGCGGGCTTGGCGGCGGAGGCCGAGGCGGCGACGTTCAGCGCCGCGTCGAGAGTTACTGTCACCGGGGGCAGGCAGAGTTCGCTGCTGCAGGCCTGGTAGCGGAGCTTCAGCGGAATGTGCTGTTCGCCGAGAGGAGCGTTCTCGAGCGCAGTGACGGGCATGCGAAGAATCACGGCGCCCTGGTAAACGTTCAGCGGAATCTTGGAAAACGTGAATTTCTCAAGTTTGCCTTTGGGATAGGAGACTTCGCCGCCGTTGAAGCCGGCGGGAAGCGCAGCCTTGAGATCGGTGGCGATCAGGTAGTCCTCCGATTTTTCGCGGGCGTTGACGTGGAAGCCCGAGCGAATCTTCATGACAACGGCGATTTGGAACGAACTGGCGCGGGCCGCGGGATCGAGCGAGACGTAGATTTCGGATTTGACTACGTCGCGGCCGGAGGGAACTTGCGATTGGACGGCGGGAGAGAACGCAAGGCAGAGCACGAATAAAGGCACGGCCAAACGGTTGGATGGTTGAAAGTTGAAAGGTAGAAGTTGAAAGAAAGAGAAAAACTTAACACAGAGAGCACGGAGAGCACAGAGTTCACGGAGAAGACGAAACAAAGGACCGCGGGAGAGACTTGCTCCAGATTCTTTGCGAGGCGTAGCGAAATTGGGGAATCGCATCACAGGGTCACCTGGGCGCCGAGTTGCTGGGAGATGACGCGGCTCATCACGGCGCGGAGGTCTTCGCCGGTTTTTTCGTGGACGAAGGCGTTGCGCGATTCGTTCCAGCCGAGCTTGAAGCTGGTGGAAAGCGCCGAGACCCAGATTTCTCGGACCGGCGTGTTGGGCGAAATCACGAACTTGGCCTCCTCGGGTTCCTCGAAGATGACTTCGAGTTTTCCGGATTCGCCTTCGACGTCGAAACCGTGTTCATCGCCCGCGGTGAGCATGCGGCGCTTGAGTTCCTCGAACGCGGAGTCGGCTTTTCGTTGAAAGTCTTTTTCATCGAGCATGCATTTAGCGTACATGAAGAGAGCGAGTCGAGGGTAGTGGGCAGTGGGGATGTGACGAAGCAATGAAGTAAGGAGGCAAATGAGATAAGGAAGCGAGCGAAGAAGTGGCCCCGCCGCTTCGCTCCCCTCGAAGGTCGTTGGACACCACGGCGAAGGAACGGGAAGCGGGCTGTACGGGCCAACAATCAGGCGTCCTTGATTTCGCGGAGATGGCCGCTAGCGACGTCGTAGACGAAGCCGCGGACGGCGACGGTCTGGGGAATCCAGGGATGGGTGCGAAGCTTCTGCAATTGGTGGCGGACATTTTCATCGATGTTCTGGAAGGCGTAGAAGAAGGCGGGAG
>WNFK01180119.1_pt1 | contig 12844 bp, 12 predicted proteins | sample 5400281 | NCBI WGS metagenome assembly WNFK01 (sample SAMN13153350, study PRJNA577476) | soil metagenome | isolation source: 20 cm soil on Douglas fir-dominated hillslope | place: USA:California | collected 2013-09-17
TCGGGCTACGGCTGCGGGCACTGCGAAGCGTGCGCGCGCTGGGAGCCGCGTCACTGTCCCAAGCGCGGCGGCACCTACGGCTACACCGACGTCGGCAAGCCGCCCTACATCTGGGGTGGCTACGCCGAGCACATGTATCTCTCGCCCTATTCGGTGGTCAAGAAGATGGACCCGCGCATCCCGGCCGGTGTCGCCGTCATGTTCAACCCGCTCGCGGCGGGTCTCTCGTGGGCGGCCTCGGTGCCCGGCACGAAGGCCGGCGATCGCGTCGTGATCCTGGGCGCGGGCCAGCGTGGGCTCTGCAGCGTCATCGCCGCACGCGCCGCGGGCGCCCGACAGGTGGTGATCACCGGGCTCAGTCGCGATGCGCAGAAACTGGCGCTGGCGCGCGAGCTGGGCGCCGACGCCACCGTCGACGTCGAGCGCGAGGACGTGGTCACGCGCGTGCGTGAGGTGACCGGCGGGGGCGCGGAGGTTGTCGTCGACACCACGCCGTACGCGCCGCGCTCGCTCAACGACGCCGTCGCGATCGCGGTTCGCAAGGGCCGGATCGTCGTCGCGGGTCTCAAGGGGCTGCGCCCGACCCACGATCTGCAGGTCGACGAGGTGATCTACAAGGAGCTCACGATCCGTGGCGTGCTCAGCATGCCGGTGGACGAGACGTTCCGCGCGATCGAGCTGATCGAGTCCGGGCGCTATCCGTTCGACAAGATGCACACCTTGTCGTTCCCGCTCGAGCAGGCCGAGGACGCCATCCACGCGCTGGCCGGCCACGTGCCCGGCGTGAATCCGATCCACCTGGCGATCGTGCCCGGCGCGCCGCGTGTGACGCTACCTCGCTGAGCGTCCCGAGAGCGAAGATCAGGTCAGCGCGTACGCGCTGACGACGAGGGCGACGCAGGCGATCACGAGTGCTGCCGACACGTTGCCACCGGCGCCCACCACGAGGCTCACGCTGATCGGCCCGGCGATCTGCCCGAGCGCGAAGGCCGAGGTCAACGCCGCCATCAGCCCCGTCGCGCGCGCTCCCCCGACACTGCGCGCCTCCTGCATGCCGACCATCGTGATCACCATGAACGTGCCGCCGACCAGGAGTGCGGCGAGCATGATCGGCACGATCCCGGACCAGAGGACGGGCAGCACGACGCCGAGTGCCATGACGAGATGACTCGCGATCCACAAACGTCGAGTGGTCACGAGGCTTCGCAGCAGCGCGGTCGCCAGCGTCGAGCCCATCGCGGCGGCACCGAAGAGCGGCCAGGACCAACCGAACACCGCCGGGTCGCGGATGACTTGCTTGGCCATGACCGGCAAGAACGTCGCCGGAATGATGTAGCCGAAGCCGAACGCGCCGTAACAGAGCACGAGCCGGAGTGACTCTCGGTCCCAGACCATTCCCCGGTCGGCCTGGCGCTCGGCGGCCACCGGCGAGCCCGGCGAGCCTCGGAACACGGACCAGATCGCGGCCGAGAGGACGATCGAGAGAACGCCGAGCACGATCCAGGCGCGCGCGGAGCCCGCGCCGATGTGCATGAGCGCGAGGCAGAGTCCGCCGGCCAGCGCGATCCCCGTGCCGACTCCCGCGTACACCGTGTTGCCGAGTGCCGGCCGGTTCAGCGCCGCGAGGTGCTCGAGGGCCCAGGCCGACACGTAGATGAGCACCCAGGCGCTCGCGATGCCGGCGAGCGCGCGCAGCGCGAGCCACACCGCGAGATGGTGCTCCAGACCCATCGCGAGCGTCGCGAGGCCGATGGTGACAAGCCCGACACGAATCCCGATCGTCGCGGCGATCCGCCACCAGATCACCGACAACGCGCCCGCGAGGTAGCCGAGATAGTTCGCCGACGCGAGCCAGCCGCCCGTCGCGATCGAGACGCCGGCGTCCTCTTGCATCATCGGCAGGATCGGCGTGAACGCGAAGCGGCCGATGCCCATCGCGACCGCGAGCGCGACGAGCCCGGCGAGCGCGATCGCGAGCGCGGATCGGCGCGCCGACGCGCGTGCGATCACGCCGCGCCGCCCGAAGGCTCGGCGAAGAGCTCGATCGGCCAGGCCTGACGGCCGGGGGCGTCGGCTTTGAGGAACCTGAAACCCGCGCCGGTCGCGTAGTAGTCGTCGACGTCGGTGTCGCCGATGTGGTAGTACGCCGCCGCCTGGAAGCGTGACTTCACGGTCGCCAGCTCGTGCTTGAGGACCGTGAAGTCGACGGTGATCCGGAGCCGTTCCCAGAGACTCTGCTGGTGGCTGATCGGCCGGTCCGAGCAGCTCCCGACGAGATAGCCCAGGCGCTTGGCCGTCTTCACCATCGCGATGGACACGATGCCGGGAGGATCACCGACCTCCAGGGTGCCATCGATGTCGAAGCTCACGAGTGTCACCATCGTTCGAGTCCCGACCACGTGTAGCCTTCGGCGAGGCATCGCGTCAAGTGACAAGCGTTGCGCGTACGTCAATCGAGCCAATGATTTCGTCGATTTCGGTCGATTGGCCGTTTACCGAGTCCAATCCCGCCCGCTACACTGACACGATGACGACAGAGGCAACGATGCCTCGCACGACGCCGAGCCGCGGCCGGCTGATGACCACGCTGTTCGCGGCGCAGGTGTGCGGCAGCACCGGACACTCGATCGGGATGGCGATCGGCGGCATCATGGCCGCCGCCATCACCGGCACGAACACGTGGTCGGGTATACCGATCGCGGTCGGCGCGCTCGGCACCGCGCTCGCGAGCTGGCCGCTGTCGCGGCTGATGGAGCGCTCGGGGCGGCGGCCCGGACTGGCGCTCGGCTACGGTCTCGCCGTGTTCGGCGCGCTCATCGCGATGGCCGCCGTGACGGTTCGCAGCTTCCCCCTGCTGCTCGCCGGCATGGCACTGTTCGGAATCTCGCAGACCTCGAACTTGCTCAGCCGCTACGCCGCGGCCGACGTGAGCCCCGGCGCCCAGCGCGGTCGTGCGATGGGACTCATCGTCTGGGGCTCGAGCGCCGGCTCGATCATCGGACCGAACTTGATGGAGCCCGCGCTGCGGTTGGGTCGCTCGTTCGGTCTGGAACCGACGGCCAGCGCGTTCCTGATCAGCGTCGGAGGCTACGCCGTGGCGGCGCTCCTCGTCGAGCTGTTCCTGCGCCCCGACCCGCTGGCTGTCGCGCGCCAGCTCCACGAGAGCGCGGCGCTCGGACGCTCGGCCGAGCCGGCGCGGCGTCTCGGCGAAATCTTGTCCGACGTCCGCGTGCAGCTCGCGCTGGCGACGCTCACGATCAGTCAGTTCGTCATGATCAGTACGACCTCGACGTCGCCGGTCTACCTGCACGATCAGGGTCACACCGTGCAGACGATCGGCGTGGCCGTGTCCCTTCACCTCGGCGGCATGTACGTGGCCTCGCCGCTGTCGGGGTGGCTGTGCGACCGCCTCGGCCGGCTCCCGATGATCGGGGTCGGCGCGTTCGTGCTGATCGGCGCCGTGATGCTCGCCGGGCTCGCGCCGGGCAGCGATCGCGCGCTGGTCATTCTCGGCCTGTTTCTCAACGGCGTCGGCTGGAACTTCGCGTTCGTCGCTGGCAGCGCGCTGCTCACCGACGCGCTCTCGCCCGCCGAGCGAGCGTCGACGCAGGGCATCGCGGATCTCTTCATGGGCATGATGGGCGCGTTCGGCTCCGCGGCCGGCGGCATGATCCTGGGCGTGTGGGGATTCACGATCCTCAACGCGGTCGGCGCGGCGCTGGTGCTGGGCCCGTTGGGCGCCACACTACTGCGTCGACCGGTCCTGGCGTCGCTCTCTACTCCCCGCGTCTAAGGCTGTTGAAACGGGCCCATCTGCTTCGTTGGCGCCTCGCATCTGGACCCGTTTGAACAGCCTTTCTAATCCTTGAGTCGCCGTGAATGCCGACGCGGCGACAGTCCGGCGTCCTAGTCTTCGTCGTCCTTATCGTCTTTGTCGTCGTCGTGGCCGTGGCTGTGGTCTTTGACGCGATCGGGCGCGGCGATGTCGGGATCGATGAACATCGCGAGCAGCTGACCGCCCTCGACCAGCTCGGTGTCGGTGCTCACCTTGTGGGCTTGCACGTCGAGCTCGTCCTGCGTGATGAAGTCCGGTGTGCCCGTCTGAGCCGGGTCGAAGAACTTCGGATTGTGGTGGGCGACCTCCACGAACTCGCCGGTCGAGATCTGGTACGCCCACACCTTCGAGACGCGGGCGGCGTTGCCGGGGTCCTCGTCCATGACGATACGGCCGAGCCGGTCGATCGTCACGTTGTCGAGCATGCCGTGGCCTTCGGTGCCCTTCAGGAGCATCTCGATGGTGCCGCCGAGCTCGGGACGCTCGACGTCGTCGAATTGCAGGTGCCACAGCCGGCAGTTCAGGGTCAGGCTCGCCGTGGTCACGAAGTAGAAGTTGTCGCGGTTGCGCCGTCGCGGATCCCAGGCGCCGTCCTCGGGGCGTTGAAACCGTGTGACGCCGGCCGCGATCGACGCCTGCTCCAGTGCCAGCGCGTCGAGCGAGGAGACGTCACCGAAGTTATGGAGGCTGAATCGACCCGAGCCGACGAACCCGCTCGCGGCGGTGCCGAGGCCGAAATCGTTGCTCTCCTCCGGCACGGGCTGGCCGCCGACGGTGATCTTCAGCCCATACAGGGCGCCGTTGGTGAGACCGGCCCGGTCGATGATGCTCCCCCTGTTCGTCTTGGTGCCGACGTAGACGTAGACCTCGCTCGGGAAGGCGCTCGCAGTCCCCGCGGTGCTCAAATTTCCGTCGTCGGTGAGCATCACGACCGTCTTCGGCTGCGGATGCGGGTTGGCCACCGCGTTCTCGTAGGACATCCGGCCCAGTCGCGGCAGCTGCCACGCCTCGCCGGCATGCGGGCCGGTAGCGATTCGCGCCCACGCGCGCCCCTGCGACACCTCTTCACCGTTCATGTAGATGCGCTCCAGCGTGCCCTTCCCCAGATGCCAGAACGCGCCGGGTCGCGGGAGATCACCCGAACAATGCCGCTCCCACACCGTGGTGCCGGGCACGTACTTCTCCGTCGCGGGATCCCACAGGAACACCTTCTCGGGGGACGGCGTGAAATCCTCGCCCTTCACGACCTCGAGGGTTCGCCGATCGATCTTCCACCGGGAGACGAAGGCGCCCTTCGAGCCGTGGGCGCGAGCGATGCCGTTGGCCGCCAGGAGCTCGTGATTCATGATGAGCGTGAAGTTGCGAAAGTCGCTGTTGAAGGCGCCCAGCCCGTCCGGGATTCCCACCATCCGATAGCCACGGATCGTGTCGCCGGTCGTGAGGATCGGTATCGTGCGCACGCCCGAAAGGGTCGGGAGCAGATAGGACTCGGTCGTCGTGCTAGGCGCGATGCCGTGGGCCAGCGCTCGTCCCGGCTTCAGCAGCGAGGGGCCGGCGAGCAGCAGCGGTGCCGTCGCCAGTGCGCCTTTGAGGAATGAACGCCGTCCGATCCGCCGCGTCGATCCACGCTTCATGCGAGCCTCCTGGGTGTGGGGAAGATCAGTGCAGTGCCGCGGCTCTTATCGCAGGAATAGATGATGGGAGTGTGACGGATCGTCGATAAATGTGTGACGAACTCAGGACGGCTGTGCGACGACGGCTGACGGGCGCGGCGCGTGACGCGCCGGCAGACGAGATCCGCTAGACGACGCGATCCGAGCGCAGCTGAGTAATCTCGTCGCCGCTCATGCCGAGCAGGTGCGAGAGGATCTCGTCGGTGTGACTGCCCAGAGCGCCGCCCGCGTGCGTGACCCGTCCGGGTGTCAGCGAGAGCTTGGGCACGACGCCGGGCTGCGGCAGCGCGCCGAGCCCCGCGACCGGTACGTCGATGATCATCTGGCGCGCGCGGTAGTGCGGGTCGGCAAAGATGTCGGCCATGCTCATGATCGGCGAGTGCGGGATGTCGGCGCCCTTGAGCTCCGCGAGCGCCTTCTCGAAGGGCCGGGCGGCGAACCACGTCGTCATCAGATCGAGGATGACGGGAATGTGCCGCGGACGTTCGGCGGCGACGGCAAAGCGCGGGTCGCGCGGAAGCTCGGGCTGGCCGATCATCGCGCAGAGACGCTCGAACAGATGCTGCGCCGGCGCCGTGAACACGATCCACTTACCGTCCTGGGTCTCGAACGCGCCGCCGGGCCAGCCCGCGTGCTGCAGGCCGCCGCGCTCACGGACGACGCCCTGCCGGCCGTAGAGCGTCGCCGTGAATTCCATCACGCGGAACGCCGACTCGTAGAGCGCCGCGTCGATCCACTGCCCTTCGCCGGTGGCGTCGCGATGACGGAGCGCGGCCATCACGCCGAACGCGGTGAAGAGCCCCGTCATGTAATCGGGATACACGGGCGTGGGGCGCGACGGAGGCCGATCGGCGGGCCCGTTCACGTACCAGGTGCCGCCGAACGCCGAGCCGATCGCCGCGTAGCCCGGGCCCTGGTTCAGCGGACCGGTCTGGCCGAACGCGGTGATGCGCGCCATCACGAGACGCGGATTGATCGCGTGCAGCGACTCCCAGCCGAGGCCCCAGCGCTCCAGAACACCCGGGCGGAAGTTTTCCAGGACCACGTCGCAGTGCGAGACCAGTCGCCGCACGATGTCCTGTCCCTGCGGAAGATGGAGGTCGAGCGTCATGAGCTTCTTGTTGCGGTTCCGTCCTCGGTCGGGCCGAGGCGGCGGAGATCGTCGCCCCGGCCGGGCATCTCGGTCTTGATGACCTCGGCGCCGAACTCGGCCATCAGCGCGCCGCAGAACGGACCGGCGACGACCTGGGCGAGCTCGAGCACACGGATTCCCTCGAGCGGGCGGCGGGGCTCTGTCATGGCGCGGGCAGTCTACCTGGTCGCTGACGGTTCCGCCATCGGCGCGCGCGCGTCCTCGGACAGATACCAGAGGAACCGCTGCGAGTTCCGAAAATACTGCGCGAAGAGCTTCAGGTGCTCGGTCGCGTCCTGCTCGCCGACCTGGCGGCGGAATCCTTCGAGCGCGATGTCCCAGTAGCGGCGATCGCCGCTCGTCTCGGTGACATACGCGAAACCGGGCGTGAGCATCACGGCCAGATTGCGGTAGTAGAAGAACCGCCGCTTGGCCGGGTCCCATTCCTGGGGATTGCCCAGCAGCCAGTCGGCGGCTCGTTTCATGTAGCCCGGCATCTCCTTGCGCTTGGTCAACAGATGCGCCTGGGCCATCGCCTCGAGCGTGATGCCGTACGTCCACGCCTGATCGCTGTAGCCGTTCTTGTATCGCGGCTGCCACACCGCGCGCGAGTTCAGCCGCTTGAGCCGCAGGACGTCGCCGTCCTGCCACGCGTGGGTGGTGTCGATGATCCAGTTGAGGCGATCCAGGTATTTCTGGTCGCCGAAGACCTCGTAGGCCTTCATCATCGCGAAGAGCCCGTGGCCGATCGAGCGGGTGTTGTTGTCGAGATCGAGAGCGTCGGAGGTGACGCCGTAGTCCGACGAGAGCCGGGCCACGTCGCGCGACCAGAGATCGCCGGTCAAGAGCCAGCGGTCGAAGAGGCCTTCGTTCTTGTAAAACGACCAGCCCAGGGACGCGAAGAACGCGCCGTCGGTGTAGCGCGCCCAGTGATTGAGGCCGGGACCGGTGCGCGGCGAGCCGTCGTGGCCGGGCCGGATGTCCTTGTGCGCGATGTCGACGTCGGCGAGGTGCGCGGCCGCCTCGATCGCCGTCCGCAGTGACGTCAAATCCCCGGTCCGCAAGAAGTGCAAGAACAGCGTGTGCGGAAAGTCGTAGTACTCGGTCTCCCAGTGCACTCCGTAATCGGGCTGGCTCGGATCCTCTTCGACCTTGTGGATGGCATCGCCGAAATCGAGCATGCCGTACTCGTCGCGCGGCTCGCCGCGCAAGGGCATGCCGCGATCGCGCTTGGCCAGCACCTGGTCGCGCGCCTTCGTGAGCCACTCGTCGTACTTCACGACCAGCGGCCAGTACTCCTTCTGGAACGCCTCCGGCGACGATTCGACGAGTCGTCCCAGCGCCCGGGTGTCGCGCGTGTACCAGCGCGGCGGCGCGACCGCGAAGACGGGATGCTCCAGCTGCGCGGAGAGGGAGCGGCCGTCGAGCGATAGGAGAATTTCGTGCGTCTTGGCGACGCCCATGTAGATGTTCTGCGGGCGCGCGCTGTCGGGAAAGATCGCCAGCCGCATGCGTCCGTCCGGCGTCACCTCGAAGCCCTTGGGATAGAGCTGCCACCACCACTTGACCCCGATCCCGAGACCGCCCGCGGTGAACCAGCCCGCCCGCCGCGGCTCGGTCGTGAGCTGATCCACCCGGGCGGCCGGCGCGCCTCGCGCGAGCTGGCCCTCCAGCCAGAGCCCGTCGAGGCGCACGAAGTCACTCATCGCCTTGCCCTGGCGATTCACGAAGCTGTAGATCAGCCGCACGCTCGGCTGTCCGGCCCAGGCCACGATGCGAAGCGTGTAGTCGAGCGCGCGCTCCTGCCCGTCGGCCCAGCCGTGAGCGCCCGTGCGCTTCAGCACCACTTTCAACGGGCTCGATTCTTCGACCGTGAGCTGCGTGCGCTGCCACTGGCCGGCCTTGTAGATGCGCTGATCGGATTTCAGGATCAGGTCGGCGCCCTTGAGCGCCGGCGTTTCCAGAAATGGCCCGGTCCGGTGCACGGTGAACTGAACGACGCCGGTATCGATCCGGTAGCCGTCGCCCTGCACCTCGACTCGGAGCGCGTGCCTGGGCCTAGGCATCGGCTCGTCGGAGAGGCGCAGGCGGTACACGGCCTTACCGCGCGCGCCCACGTCCGCGAGGAAATCGCCGTGCACCCATTGCGCCGAGCCGTCGTCGAGCCACCGGTTCACGACGCTGAATGCCGCCGGCACGGCGTGGCCCTCCGGCCCGTACAGGCGCAGCCGCGTCACGTCGCGGGTCAGGCCGCGAGGCAGGGGCACGCCGAACGTCACCGGCTCGAGCTGGCGCGCCGCGCCGGTCGGCTCTTCGACGGTCAGCGGCACGTCCAGGGTGCTGGCGCCGGCCACGCTCGCCAGCGCCGAGAACGCGGCGAACAGCAGGAGGATCAGGGGGCGGCGGCCTCGCATACCGGGCTCCACTGTATACCGACCGGCCGCGGGCTATCGCGGCAGCGCGTCTTGCCCTACCATTGGTGTCGCGTGAGACCCGAGCGTCGCAGCGAGACGCCGGGCGGAGCTCGAGGAGGGCGAGCATGGCCAGCACAGAGCCGGGAGCTTTGAAGAGCCTGGTCGACGTCGAGCGCGGGATCATCAGTCGCGAGATCTTCGTGAGCGACGAGATCTACCGCCAGGAGCTCGAGCGGGTGTTCGCCCGCGTGTGGCTCTTCATCGGCCACGAGAGCCAGATCCCGAAGCCCGGTGACTATCTCACCTCGTCGATGGGCGAGGAGTCGGTCATCCTGTGCCGTGATCGCACCGGACGAATCCGCGTCTTCCTCAACTCGTGCCGGCATCGCGGCATGAAGGTGTGCCGCTACGACGAGGGCAACACGGTCGAGTTCCAGTGCCCGTACCACGGCTGGAGCTACGGGACCGACGGGGCGCTCGTCGGCGTGCCCTTCGCCAAGGACGCCTATGGCGCGCAGCTCGATCGAAGCCAGTGGGGCCTCGTCGAGGTCGCGCGGATCGAGAACTACAAGGGCACGATCTGGGCGACGTGGGATCCCGCCGCGCCGCCGTTCACCGAGTATGTCGGCGGCTACAAGCTCTATCTCGATCTGCTGCTCGACTCGTGGGACGGCCGCGAAGGCGGCACCGAGGCCATCGGCGGAATCCACAAGTGGCTCATCCCCTGCAACTGGAAGTTCCCGGCCGAGAACTTCTCGGGCGATCGCTACCACGGCGTCAGCCACCGCTCGGTGGACATGGTCGGCATCGGTCCGAGCGGCAAGGGCCGCCGCGACATGCAGGAACGCAACGAGGCGCGGTGGCTCGACGTCTCGTTCCCCGAGCTCGGCCACTCGATGATCACGTTCCTTCGCAACCACGATTCGCCGCTCGCGCCGGCCTATCAGGACGCGCCGATCGTCGCCGACTACTTCAAGTATTGCGAGGAAGAGCGGAGGCGCCGGCGCGGCGAGTACTGGCGGCTCTTCGGCGGACCCGGCACGTTGTTCCCCAACGCCTCTCCCCTGGCGCGCCAGCCTCGCACGCTCGCGGTGTGGCACCCGCGCGGGCCGCACCAGACCGAGGTCTGGCGCTGGTACTTCGTCGACGCCGACGCGCCGACGGAGGTGAAAGACTTCCTGCGCCACTACTACATCCGCTATTCGGGTCCGTCCGGGCTGACCGAGCAGGACGACATGGAGAACTGGAACTACGCCCACAAGGCGAGCCGCGGCACCATCGCGCGCCAGTACCCGTACAACTACGAGATGGGCCTGGGCCGCGCCCGGCGTGACTTCGAGGACCACGGCCTCAAGCTCCCCGGCGCGATCAGCGACGTGACGCAGGCCAACGCCAGCGAGCACAACCAGCGCGGGTTCTACACGCGCTGGCGCCAGTTCATGGAGGCCGAGAGCTGGACCGGGCTGCTGCCTTCGTGAGCGACGCGGCGGCACTCGCGAAGCTCCTCCTCCACCGGGAGATCGAGGAGTTTCTCTACAACGAGGCGGAGCTCCTCGACGCGCGCCGGTTCGACGAGTGGCTCACGCTCTTCACCGACGACGCGCGCTACTGGATGCCGATGCGCCGCAACGTGCCCCACGACGATCGTGAGCGCGAGTTCACGCGCGAGGGCGCCGACGTGAACTGGTTCGACGAGGGCAAGGACACGCTCGGGCGGCGCGTGGCCCAGATCCAGACCGGCATCCACTGGGCCGAGGAGCCCCCCTCGCGCATCTGCCACATGGTCTCGAACGTCCAGATCTTGCGCGCGTCGCCCCCGGAATCGGCGGCGCCGTCGGAGGTCGACGTCCGGTGTCGCTTTCTCGTCTACCGCAATCGCGTCGAGACGGAGACCGACCTGCTCGTCGGCAAGCGCGAGGACGTGCTGCGCCGGATGGACGGCGCCTGGAAGATCGCGCGCCGCATGGTGATCCTCGACCAGAGCGTCCTGCTCGCGAAGAATTTGACCTTCTTCATCTGATCAGGCGTTCGAGACGCCTCAGGCGCTGATCAGCAGGTAAAGATACTCGAGCGTCGCCAGCACACCGAGGCCGCTACGAACCGCGTGGAGCTTGCCCCACCGCTGCAACAACCTCTGCGTCTCGGCCGACGTCGGGTTCCGCGCGGGATCGAGAAGCCGGTCGTTCGTCGGCTTGACGACGACGAGCGTGTACGGCACCGCCAGGCCGATGAGCACGCCTCCCACGAGCCATCGGACATCGCCGCCGAGCCGCCACGCGGCGAGGCCCGTGAGGAAGCTCACGATCGCCAGTGAGCCCTGCATGACGGCGCCGCGCTTGTAGCTCGGAACGAACTCCGTCGCGGCGATCTTGGTGCCGCAGCTCATCCGCGCCGGGTGCTCGACCAGGCTGACGTAGAGCGCGGCGCCGGTGAAGAGCACCCCGCTCAAGGTCGCGATCAGCTGCGCCGCCGCCAGCATGTGCCCCGCGCGTCTACGACGAGCCCGCGCGCTCCGTGCTCGGCTTGGAGCCCGGTCCGGGCAGCGCGCTCTTCTCCCCACCGCGCGACTCCCCGGTGATGAGCGCCGCGACGTCGGGGTACGCATAGATCGTGCGCGCACCGTTGGCCGGCAGCCCGCCGGTGTCGACCGAGGGCCCGTAGACGCTCCAGACCTGGCGGCCCAGAAGTCTCAACAAGGTCGTCTGCTCCGCCCGATGGTGCGCGGTGTGCGCGATACGCCGGACCATGATCCAGGCACGGCTGTGCGTCGTGTCGAAGAACGCGACGTCCTGCGCCCACCACTCGGCCGGTTTCTCTCGCAGCCGGTCGAGTCGCTTCGCGGAAGCCTCGTCGTACCGTTTGATGAAGGCCAGGCGGGTCTCTTCAGCCGGGAACGGCGGCGCGCCGACGTCGATCCCGAACATGCCCGTGAACCAGCGGTCCTCGCTATAGCACTGATGCACCATGTGCTCGTGGAACGTCCGGTCACGCGCCAGGTTCGGGTGCGGGCGCACGTCGAGGTCGGCGTCCTGGAACATCGCCCACACCGAGAGCGTCTTGAGTCGCTCGCTCGCGTAGGTGTCGACGAGAAACGTGTAGTCCACGGCGTCGAGCCTCCGTCAGAACGGCGGCGGCGTGCCCTCCGGCAGCGGCGAGTCGAACGCGAACAACACGCCCGCGATCAGGCGGTACTGGCCGGCGAGCGTGACCAGCTCCACGAGCCCGGGCATCCCGAGGTCGCCCTTCACCTGATCTTGAAGGTCCTGCGGGATCGATTCATACGCGAGCACATGCTGGACGACGCGCGCGGCACGCGCGTACCGCGCCGGGATCGTCGAGAGATCACCGCGTGTCCGGATGCGCTCGATGACGTCGTCGGGCAGCTTCTCGGTGCGCGCGACTCTGGCATGAGCCACCCACTCATAGGCCTGGTTCACGGAGCGCGCGGTGATCAGGATCGCCATCTCGCGGATGTCGCCGGGCAGGGTACCGCCGAATCGCAAGTACTCGCCGAGGTCGCCGACCTTCTTGGCCAGCGCCGGATGATGCATCAGCGAAGCGAACGGACCCCCCTTCATCTGGCCGCGCTTGGCGGTGATCTTGTCGTAGACGCGCCGGGCGTCGGGCGACAGGGTGCTGAGCGGATCGGGCAGTCTGGCCATCAGCTCTCTCCTCACCTAGAGGCGCGCCTCGGGCGGCGGGGCCCCAGCCCCGCGACGCCCTGCGGCGCGCACAACCGAACGATGCGCGGGGCTATCCCGCGACCCAGCCGTACCAGTGATGGCTCGGG
>WNFK01204900.1_pt1 | contig 12841 bp, 11 predicted proteins | sample 5400281 | NCBI WGS metagenome assembly WNFK01 (sample SAMN13153350, study PRJNA577476) | soil metagenome | isolation source: 20 cm soil on Douglas fir-dominated hillslope | place: USA:California | collected 2013-09-17
TCGACATCGTTTTCGGATTCCTGAACAAGACGCTCCACTTCCCGGATCTGACCTGGCTCCTCGCTCACTATCTCCTGATGGGGCTCTCGATGCTCCTCCTCCTGCGCGCGCTCGGTGCCGCGCCCGAGGGGGCTGTCCTCGGATCCTTGACCTTCGCCCTCACGCCCAATCTGGTCGCGGTGGGCGCGTTCGGGCACGGAAGCCAGATCATGACCGCGGCCTACATCCCGCTCCTCCTCTACCTCCTGGACCGGTACGCCCGCCGGGGCTCGCTCCTCTGGCTCGCGGGGTTCGCGGCGGCGGCGGCCCTCCAGCTCCTGCGCAGCCACGTGCAGATCGTGTTCTACACCTGGCTCGCCCTGGGCGGGTACGCGCTCTTCCTCACGATCACGGCCGCGAAGGAAGGAAGGAAGGGAGAGGCGGCGCGCGCGCTGGGCGGTCTCGTGGTGGGGCTCGGCCTCGCGTTCGGCATGAGCGCGTTCCTCTATCTGCCCACGCACGAATACTCGAATCTGTCGATCCGCGGTGCGGGCGAAGGAGGCGGCGCCGGTCTCCTGTACGCCACTTCCTGGTCCTTCCATCCACGTGAGATCCTGACCTTCGTCATCCCGAGCATGTTCGGGTTCGGCGGACGGACCTACTGGGGCAGCATGCCCTTCACCGACTACCCGAATTACATGGGTATCCTCCCGCTGGGCCTCGCGGTCTACGGGGCCATGCGGTGGCCAGGCAAGGTGCGCTGGTATCTGGTCACCATGATCGCGATCGCGCTCCTCATGTCGTTCGGGAAGCACTTCCAGCCCCTGTACTCGCTCCTCTACTACCATCTCCCGTTCTTCAACAAGTTCCGCGTGCCGGTGATGATCCTGGTCCTGGTGCAGTTCGCGACCGCGGCGCTCGCGGCCTTCGGAGTCACCAAAGCGCTCGAGCGTCCCTCGTCGCGCGACAAGCGGAAGGATCCGGGCGCCCCCTGGGTGCGCGCGGGAATCCTCGCCGCCGTGGCGGGCGTGGTTGCGACCGCGCTCATCCACGCGCTCTCCGAGTCGCTGGTCTCGGGAGCGGTGCGCGCGCGCGGCCCCAACCTGGGCGCCGACACGGTCCGCCAGGCCCTGGACCTGGCCTCCCTGGACGCCGTCAAGTCGGGGCTCCTGCTCGGGATCGGATTCCTGGTGGTGGCCTTCGCGCGGCGCGGGAAGATGACCCGGTCCGCGGCGGCCATCGTCCTGGTGCTGATCACTGCGGTCGATCTCTGGGTGATCGACCGGAAGATCATCGACCCGCAAGTAGGATCACCGGAGGATTACGCGGGGTACTTCCAGGAGACGCCCGAGGTCACGTTCCTCAAGTCGGATCCATCCCTCTTCCGTGTCCTGCCGCTGGATCCGCACGACAGCCGGCTCGCGGCGTACGGGGTCGCCTCGATCCTGGGCTACCATCCCGCGAAGCCCAAGCTCTACCAGGCGCTCGCGGACACGGCGGACATCATGAACAGCCTGGAAATGCTGAAGTTCCTGAACGTGAAGTACGTGCTCCTGGACGGCAAGCTCCCGGACACGACCCCAGGCGTCACGCTAAGGCAGGAGGGCGCCATCAAGGTCTACGAGATCCAGGGAGCCTTGCCGCGGGCTTACGTGGTGCACCGGCTGAAGCCGGTCTTGAACGACACGGTGGCGCTGGCCACCATCCGCACGCGCGATTTCGATCCCGCGCAGGAGGCGCTCTGGACCGAGCCCGATCCGCTGCCGCCCATGGGGGCGCCTGCCGTGCCCGATTCGGTGCGCGTGATCCGGTATGACTTCAACGAGGCGGAGTTCATGGCATCCACCACCTCGCCCGGGCTCTTCGTGCTCTCGGACCAGTGGGATCCGGACTGGAGGGCCACCGTGGACGGGAAGCCGTCGGCGATCCACCGCGTGGATTACCTGATGCGCGGGGTGCTGATCGGACCCGGCGTGCACCGGATCCGCTTCACCTATGTGCCGCACGCGCTCGAGGCCGGGATCAGGATCTCGACGCTGTCGCTCGCGCTCACGGTCCTCCTCGCGGGCGCTGGGTTCTTCCTGAGCCGGCGCCGCCCCCGGGGGGAGACTACGTGAAGGCGCTCATCGTCATCCCGACCTACAACGAGAAGGAAAACCTCGTTCCGCTTCTAGGCGAGATCTTCGCGAAGAACCTTCCCCTGGAGGTTCTGATCATCGACGACAACTCGCCGGACGGCACGGGCGCGGTCGCGGACGAGATCCAGGCCTCCAATTCGCGCGTGCACGTGATCCACCGCGCGGGGAAGATGGGGCTGGGATCGGCGTACGTCGTCGGATTCAAGTACGCGCTGGCGCGCGACTACGACGCGGTGTTCGAGATGGACGCCGATTTCTCCCACAGTCCGGATTCGCTGGGCGAGTTCCTGCGCGAGCTGGAGAACGCGGATCTGGTGCTGGGGTCGCGCTACCTGCACGGCGTGACGGTGGTGAACTGGCCGCTGAGCCGGCTCATCCTCTCCTACGGCGCGAACGTCTACAGTCGGTTCGTCACCGGCGTCCCCGTGAAGGACCTCACCGGTGGGTTCAAGTGCTTCCGCCGAACGGTCCTCGAGGCGCTGGACCTCGACCGCGTGCGATCCGACGGCTACGGATTCCAGATCGAGGTGAACTTCAAAGCCTGGCGGAAGGGATTCCGCATTCGCGAGATTCCGATCCTGTTCGTGGATCGCCGGGTGGGTGAGTCCAAGATGTCGCGGCGGATCGTCTGGGAAGCCGCGTGGATGGTGTGGAGACTCCGCATCCTCGACCTGATCGGCGCCCTCTAGGGGGACGCACCCGTGTCTCTGTCCCTCATCGTCGTCCATTACCGGAGCCGCCCCGCCCTCGAGCGGCTGCTTGCCTCGCTCCGGGAGGCAGAGCCCGCGCCCCTCCGAGAGATCCTGGTCGTGAACAACTCCGGGGATCCGGTGGAGGACCTCCTCCACGGACTGCCCTGGCCCGCGCGGGTCATGACCCCGGGACGGAACCTGGGCTACGCGCGCGGGGTGAATGAGGGTATCCGGGCCGCCCGCGAGGAGCAGGTCCTGATCCTGAACCCCGACATCCTGGTATCGGCCGGCTCCATCGAAACGCTCATGCGGTGCGCGGAGGAGCATCCCCGGGCCGGGATCGTGGCCCCCCGGCTCCTGAACGCCGACGGAACGCTTCAGCTTTCCGCGCGGCGATTCTACACGTGGAAGACCCTCCTCTTGCGGCGTGCGCCTCTCGGGCCGTACGCGGCACGGAGCCGCACCCTGCGCGATCACCTGATGGCCGACTGGGACCACGCGGACACGCGTCCCGTGGACTGGGTTCTGGGGGCGGCCATGCTCGCGCGCAAGCGCGCCATTCGCGACGTGGGGCTGATGGATGAGCGCTACTTCCTGTACTTCGAGGACGTGGACTGGTGCCAGCGTATGTGGCGCCACGGGTACGAGGTGCTCTACTGCGCCGAAGCTCCCATGGTGCACGAGTACGCGCGCGCGTCGGCGCACAGCGCGCGATCGATCCGCGCGCACGCCGCGGGCCTCCTCCGCTTCGCGGAGAAATGGAGCGCCTTCCTGTACGCCGTGAGCCAGTACCGCCGCCGCCTGAGCCCGATCTTGACGCTCGCGACCGACGTTCTGGCGGCCGCGCTGGCCTTCCTCCTCGCCTACGGCATCCGGACCTCGCTCGCCTCCATTCTCAGCAAGCCGGTCTACCCGCTCCCGAGCTACGGCGGGCTCCTCTTCTTCACCCTCGCGGTCACCGTCGTGTCGCTCGCGGCCAACGGGCTCTATCGGCGCACCACCTTCACGGATTCCATCGAGCGTGCCTTCCGCATCGGCCAGTCGGTGCTCCAGGCGGTGCTCTTCCTCATGGCATCGACGTTCCTCTTCCAGACGCCGCGGTATTCGCGCGTGCTGGTGCTCCTCCTCGCGCCGATCCTGTACGGAACCCTGCTCCTCACGCGCGGGATCGCGGGCCGGATGGGGGAAGGGGCGCGCCGCCAGGGCTTCGCCTTCCGCCGCGTGCTGGTCGTGGGGTCGGGCGGAGAGGCCGAGCGCGTGCGCGCGTCCTTCGAGCTCGCGCGCGCCGAGGGCTTCGAGCCCCTGGCCACCTTGGCGCCCGCTCCGGGCGAGTCCCCGGAAAAAGCCGCGTCGCGGCTTCGCGCGCTGGTGGAGAGCGAGCGCATCCAGATCGTCTGCGTCGCGCCGGAGCCGGACGAGGTGCCGTACCTCCTCGCCGCCGCGTCGGTGCTGCGCGATTCCGGCGCTGCCACGTACTGGGCCGGATCGGTGGCCCACCTCGCGTCGGAGGAGAACCTGGCCACGCTGGGCGGGGTGCGCGCCGTGCTGCTCCACGCGCCCAGCCGCGGCCTCTCGGTCCGCGTGCGGAAGCGCGCGAGCGACCTCTTGCTCTCCCTGGTCGTCGCTCCGTTCCGCTGGGGCGCGCTGCGGGCGTACCTGGCGCGCCGCGGCGAAGGCTACGGGCCGGGGGAGGCCTGGGGACGCGTCTGGAGCGGTCATCTGAGCTGGGTGGGACGCCGCGCGTATGAGGCCGAGCGCTGGGAGAACGTGCCCGGATGGGCGCGGCTCGCGCTGGAATCCATCCGCCCCGGCGTGGTCACGCCTCCGGACGGGCCCTCCGGCGATCCGATGTCGCTCGTGGCGGCCGATCTCGCGTACCTCTCGCGCTTCTCCCTCGCCGAGGATCTCCGCCAGTTCCTGCGCGCCACGCGGGAGCCGTCATGACCGCCCGCACGATGATCGCGAGCGTGATGGTGGCTCTGGGATGTGGGGCTTCCGGGCCGGCCCTTTCCAAGACCACGCTGTACGTGAAGAACTACGTCAATTCGAACGAGGTGCAGTCGGTCGCTTCCTGGCACGGACTCCTCGCCCTGGGCACGCTGGGCGGGGTGGTCACGATCGATCCTTCGACCGGCGCGATCGAGAAGATCCTCCGCTCGCCCTCGGGGCTTCCATCGAATCACGTGCTCAGCGTCGCGGTCTCACCCTCGGGGCTTCTCTGGGCGGGCACGGCCGAGTCGGGCATCGCGCGGCTTCGCCCCGACGGCACGTTCCGCCGCACGCTCAGCTCCTTCGACGGGCTTCCGAGCGATCGCGTGCAGTCCCTCTACGTGCACGGCGACACGGTCTGGGTCGGGACGAGCGGAGGCGTCGCGCTCTTCACCGAGAGCCCGGGCACGGGACAGATCGGGCTGGCGCGCTCCTTTACCCGCGCGAGCACCGCGGGCGGGCTCTTGGGCGACGACGTGCGCGCCTTCGCCCGGGTCGGCGATACGCTCTGGGTCGCGACGACCTCGGGTCTCTCCACGTTCGCCTCGGGGCTCTGGACCAGCCGGGCCTCCTCGCTCATCCCTGTGGCGACCTCGCTCACGCTCTTCGCCGACACGCTCTGGGCCGCGACGTCGGCCGGGCCGGCCATCTCTTCGCCAGCCAGACCCTGGGCGTGAGCGGCTCCTCGCTCTACTCGGGCTCGGCCGCGCTCGGGGTCTTCCGTTACGCCCCGCCCTCGGGCTGGGTCGCCTCGCCCCCGGGTCTGCCGAATCCGCGGGTCTCGTCGCTCACGGTCGGGCCGGATGGCGCGCTCTGGGCGGGGACCTTGGGCGGCGCGGCGCGGCTCAACCCGGGTGCGAGCGCGTGGGAGGCGTTTCTCTCGGATGGTCCGCTCGTGAACGGAACGCAGCGCGCCGTCGTGAACGCGCGCGGCGTATGGCTCACGACGGGGAACGCCTTCCCGGCGGGCGGATCGCGCGGCGTCGTGCTCCACTTCGACGGAGCGTCCTGGAACGCCCTCACGAATGCCAGCACGGGCGGCGCGTTCCAGGAGGCCGACGCGTTCGGGATCGTGGCGGCCGCGGATCTAAGGCTCTGGATCGGTCACTGCTGCCTGGAGGCGCCCGACCGTCCGCGCGTGGACCGCTACGACCCGGCGACCGGCACGTGGGACACCCCGCCGGCCTACAACGTCTGGGCGATGGCGCAGAGCCCCGCGGGGCCCGTGGTCGCGGCCAGCGTCGAGCACGAAAACGGCGCGTACCTCTTCGACGCGGCGAGCGGGACGCTCGTGGATTCGCTCACGCCCGGAAATTCCGGGATCAGCAGCAACAATCTCCGCGCGGCGGCCTTCGACGCGGCGGGGAAGGGATGGTTCGGATCGGGCTTCAGCGGTCTCGACGTCTGGGACGGCAAGGGAACCCTGGCCCACGGCGACGACGCGTGGGTCCACTACGTGGTGCAGCCCAGCGACCAGGTGACCTCGATCGCCGTACGGACTGTTCACGCGGGTGCTCGTGGGGCCCACGCTTCCCAGCGGCCAGGTCGCGGACCTGGCTCTGGACGGAAACGGGAACGCCTGGATCGCGACCGCCGCGGGGCTCGTGCGCGCGGACGCCTCGGGCGCGGGATCGGTCGAGATCTTCACGACCGCGGACGGTCTCGTGGACAACGAAATCCACGCCCTGGCGTGGGACCCGGACCGAGGGGTGCTCTGGGTCGGAACGGCCAACGGGATCTCGCGTGTCGCGGCGGGCGTGCCGGGGGATCCGGCGATCACCTCGGGCACCTACGTCTATCCCAACCCCGCGCGCGCGGCCGGGGGCACGCTGAAGCTGGGCGGGATCCAGAATGCGCTCGACGGCGAGATCCGGGATCTGGCGGGGACGACCTTGCACCGGTTTCACTGCGATCCGGCATCGAACGAGATCTGGGACCTGACGAACGCCAAGGGCGAGCCCGCGCCCTCGGGCGTGTACCTCGTCGTGCTCCGCGACCGGAGCGGAGGAACGAAGATCCTGCGCGCGGCGGTGGTGCGATGAAGGTGCGGGGCAAGACGGAGGTCCTCTCACCTCCGGACCGCGCGGCCTGGGACGCGCTCGTCGCGAGCGCTCCCGGGGCGACCGTGTTCCACACGTCCGCGTGGGCGTCGCTCTGGCTCGAGGAATGGCGCGGCGCGCGCTGGGTGGCGCATGTGATGGAGGACGGCCAGGGCTACTCAGCCGGGATCGCGGCGGTGGTCCGGAACCGCGGCATCGGCCGCACCGTGCTCGCCATGCCCTTCGGAACCTACGGGGGGCCGCTGGTGCGGGAGGGGCACCCCGATCCCGCCGCGGCGCGCCGTGAGCTCCTGGAATCCTTCACGCGCCTCCTCGGCAGCCGCTGGACCCTGCGCGGAGAGATGACCTGGTACCAGGGTGTGATGGACGAGGTGCCGCCGGAGCTCCACCCGCACGAGAGCTTCACGCACGTGCTCCCCCTCGTCCCGGAATTCGAGCGGCTGGCCCAAGGCTTCACCCCGGCCGCGCGGCGCCTCGTGCGTCAGGCCGAGGAGAGCGGGCTCAGCGGCGGGAAGCCCAAGCCGTACTCGCTCTACGAGCGCATCTGGCGCACCCTCGTGCCGACGGGGCTCGCCCGGTTCCACCTCGTGCATCACGACGAAGAGGCGGTGGCGGGAAGCCTCCATCTCTTTCATCAGGGCGCGGCGATGAACTGGCTCCCGGTCTCGCGCGAGAAGAGCTGGCCGCTGCGTCCGAACAATTTCCTGATCGCGCGCACCCTCGAGACGCTCTGCGAGGCGGCCTATCTGGAGTACAACTTCGGCGCGTCGCCGCACGGCGCCGAGGGTCTGATCCGCTTCAAGGAGAGCTGGGGCGCGACCCCGCGCCCGCTGGTCATCGCCGGGCGGAGAAGCTCGGTCCACCGGAAGCTCCGGGGCTAGCGCCCCGTGCGGATCCTCCTCCTCGCGCACGGTCCCTCGGTCCACACGCGCCGCTGGGCCAAGGCGCTCCGCGGGCGCGGCCACGAGATCTTGCTCCTCACGGCCGTTCCCACGCCGTTTCCGGAGGTGCCCGAGCGTGTGATCGGCATTCCCGCTCCGGTTCCCGCGATCCGCTATCTCGGTGCGGTGGCCGCGGTGCGCGAGGCCGTGCGCACCTTCGTTCCCGACGTGGTGGTCGCACACTTCCTTCCCAACTACGGACTCCTGGCGGCGCTCTCCGGGGCGCGCGCCTGGATGGTCGCCTGCTGGGGATCGGATCTTCTCGTCAACGCGCGCCGCTCGCCGTTCCATAGCACCCGCGCGCGCTGGGTGTTGGGCAAGGCAGCGCTCGTCCACGTGGACGCCAAGGTCCTCGAGGAGGCGGCGGTCTCCCTGGGCGCGCCGCGGGAGCGCGTCTGGACCCGCGCGTGGGGCGTGGATGTCGACGCCTTCGTACCCAAGGCCCAAGGCGAGGCGAACGGGGGGCCGATCCGGGTGCTCTGGACCCGCCAGCTCGAGCCGGTCTACGACCCCGAGCCCTTCGTGCGCGCGCTGGGCCTCCTGAAACGGCGCGGCCAGCCGCTGCGCGTCACGATGGCGGGCGACGGGCCGATGCGGGGCCGGATCGAGCGCTGGATCCGCGATGAGGATCTCGAGGGTGACGTGACGCTCGAGGGATTCGTGAGCGAGCAGAAGTTGCTCGAGCTCCACCGCGCGTCGGACCTCTACGTTTCGGCCTCGCGTTCGGATTCCACGTCGCAGTCCCTGCTCGAGGCGATGGCCGCCGGGCTCTTCCCGATCGTGACGGACATCGCCGGCAACCGCGAGTGGGTGACCCACCGCCGCGAGGGATACCTCGTTCCGGTGGGGGATGAGGATGCGCTGGCCCTGGCGATCGAGGAGGCGGCGCGCGATCCCGAGCGCCGGGCCATGGCCGCGCGCGCCCGCGCGAAGGTGGTGGAGCGCGGCTCCTTCCAAGAGACGATCACCCTCCTCGAGGAGAAGCTGCGCGCGCTCGCGAAGGGCTCCGCGTGAAGCGGGTTCTCTTCCTCGCGTACTTCTTCCCGCCGCTCGGAGGCGGCGGCTGCCAGCGCACCCTGAAACTCGTCCGTTACTTGGAACGGAACGGCTGGCGGTCCACGGTGGTGACCACGCGGGATCAGGACTACTGGATCCTGGACCCGTCGCTCGAGCGCGAGATCCCCGCGGAGACCGAGGTGCTGCGCGTCGGCGGGCTCACCGGGGGCAAGATCGTGCAATCGCTCTCGCGCGCCGGCGTTTCCGTCCAGACGGGCCAGGAGCAGAGGAAGAAGGGCCCGCTCCAGGCCCTGCGCTCGATCCAGCGCTGGATGATCCTCCCGGACGGATACCGCCCCTGGGCGCGGGCGGCGGAGCACGCGGCGAGCGATCGCATCGCGAAGGGCGGCGTGGACGCGATCTGGACCACGTCCTCGCCCGAGAGCGCGCACCTGGCGGGTCTCGCGCTCCAGAAGCGGCACCGCCTCCCGTGGATCGCGGACTTCCGCGATCCCTGGGTCGGGCGCGTCACCTATCACCCGCCCACCCCCTGGCACGACGCGCGGCACCGCGCGATGGAGCGCCGCGTGGTCCAGTCCGCGGACAAGGTGACGATGGTGAGCGAGGCCATGGCGGCGCTCTACCGCGCGCGCTATCCCGAGATCGATCCCGCGCGCTTCGTGGTTCTGCCGAATGGATTCGATCCGGACGACTGGAGGCGCGCCGATCTCGACCTTGCGGCCTCGGCGCCCGAGGCGGCGCGCCGGTTCGTGCTGCTCCACGCGGGACAGCTCGCGCACCGTCCCACCGTGCGCACACTACTCTTGGCGGCGCGGCTTCTCCTCGAGCGGGACCCGGCCGCGCGCGAGACGCTGCGCCTCCGCTTCATGGGAGGGAACGAGGAGATCGGTCCCCGCGAGCGCGAGCGCTACGGCCTGGGCGAGACGCTGGAGTTCACGCCGTCTCAGCCGCACGTCGCCTCGCTCGTCGCGATGCGGCGCGCGAGCGCGCTCCTGCTCCTGGGGCACGGCGGGGACGCGGACGCGCTCCTCTACACCGGGAAACTCTACGAATACCTCAGCAGCGGCCGGCCCGTGCTGGCCATCCTCGACGAAGGGCCCGCGGCCGAGCTGATCCGCGCCACGGGAGCGGGCGTGGTGGTTCGCCCGGGCGATGTCGAGGGCGCCCAAAACGCGCTCCAGGCGTGGCTGGACGCGCAGCGCGCCGGGAAGGATTCCGCGACCCACATCCCAGGCCACCAGACCGCCCCCTGGGAGCGCCAGAATCTGGCCGCCCAGGCCGCCCGGATCCTCTCCGAAACAACACGCTGATGGGGCCGTGTTCACCCGGCTCCGGCCGGCCCCCAACCTCAAGCCTCTCAAGGCCCTAAATAATTTTCGAGACCCCATGAAATTTGTTTGACACCCCCTTTGGGCGGACATAGGATGCCGCGGTGGTGATTTGTGGGGAATGGTGGGGAAGGGACCGGCGGGGCTGATGGCGACAGGGGGAGGATCGGGGACGGGGAAATGGCGACGTTTCGGGGGAGCTATCAGCATTCCATCGACCACAAGGGCCGGATCAGCATTCCCGCGCGTTTCCGGAAGCTTCTGTCCCGTAAGGCCTCCGACACGTTCATCATCCTCCGCGGCCTCGAGACCTGCGTCGCGCTCTATCCGCTCGACGAATGGGGCCGGATGGAGGAGCGTCTTCGCGCCCGCTCCTTCCACGACGAAACCAACCGACGCTTCCTCCGCATCATGTCGCTCGATCTGAACGAAGGCACGATGGACGCGCAGGGGCGCGTCGCGCTTCCGCCGCGCCTTCTCACGCATGCCCAGCTGACCAAGGACGCCATGGTGACCGGAGTCGTGGACCACATCGAGGTCTGGGATCCGGTGCGCCTCGACGAATACCTGAAATCCTCGAACCGGAGCTACGAAGACATGGCCGGAGAGCTGCTCCTGTGATCGTCGCCCTCCCGGCCGCGCGGCGGTCCTTCGCCTTCGATCGGCCGGTGTTCCAGTGGGACGCGCGTCACGGCGTGGGACCCCTGGTGGTGCGGCTCTTCGGGCGCCTCGGCGCGCGGGAGCTCCGCCAGATGGTCCAGGCCATCCACGAGCGCGGCCGCTCGCCGCGGGATCTCGTCTGCCTGGACTTCGAGCAGGTCACGCATCTCGATTATCGCGCGCTCCCCGAGTTCGCCCGCGCGCTGACGCGGCAGCAGAGTCTGGGCGCCGACGTGGTCGTGGCGGGAATGAGCGGATACGTCCGGAGACTCTTCGACGTGGCGGGGCAGGGACCGGTGGTGCGCCGCCTGGAATGGAAGCCGGACACCATGCCCTAGGACTTCGAAATCCAGAGGAATGGAATGCCGGGTCACGTCCCGGTTCTCAAGGAGGAGGCCGTCCAGCTGCTCCTCACAGATCCGAACGGGACCTACGTGGACGCGACATTCGGGGGCGGCGGTCACGCCGCGGCGATCCTCGAGTCGCTGGGTGGTGAGGGGAGGCTGGTGGTTTTGGACTGTGACCCGGCTGCGATCGAACGAGCGCACGCCAATCCGCCCGGACCGGAGCCCCGGTTCCAGGCGGGACGCGCTCGGTTTTCGGAGATGGGGGAGGCCCTGAGGGGGTTTGGGTTGGAACGGGTGGATGGGATCCTCGCGGATCTGGGCCTCTCCTCAATTCAGCTCGACGATCCGGCGCGCGGTTTTTCCTTCGCCGCGCCCGGACCGCTCGACATGCGTCTCGATCCCTCGCTGCCGACGAGCGCGGAGGCGCTGCTTCGCCGGATCCAGGAAGAGGATCTGGCGGAGCTCCTGCGCGAGCTGGGCGAGGTGCCGCGTCCCCGCGCCGCGGCCCGCGCCATCCGTCGCGCGCTGGCAAGTGCTGTGCCCCTGACCGCCGAGAGCCTCCGCGTCGCGCTGGAGCCGCTCTACCCGGGGCCTTCGCGCCCGCGCCGTCTCTCTCAGATCTTTCAGGCACTCCGGATCGCCGTGAATCACGAGCTGGACGAGCTCACGTCGCTCCTTCGCAACGCCCCCTCGCTGTTGCGGCCGGGCGGGACGCTTTGTGTCATCGCGTATCACTCGCTCGAAGACCGAATCGTCAAAAATGCGTTCCGCCCGCCGCGCCCTTCCGATCCCATGATGCCCGAGCCCGTCACGCCCTGGGAGCCCCTGACCCGGAAGCCCCTCCGTCCTTCCGAGGAGGAATCCAGGCGGAATCCCCGCGCCCGGAGCGCCCGGCTCAGGGCCGCCCGCCTCCGCGAGGTGGCCGCGTGACCACAGCCTTGCGCCTCGCCCACGATCTCGAGGATCTCGAGGAGGCCCCGCCCGGCCTCCGCGGTCCCTATCTGCGATTCCGCACGCAGCCCAAGCGCCGCGTCAACCTGCGCGTCATCGCCCTGCTCCTCCTCGCCGCGTCGCTTCTCTTCACGAAGGTCTGGGAGCGTACGGTCGCGAACTCGCTCTCCATGGAGCGGGACCGGCTGTCGCGCGAGGTGCGGTCGCTCGAGAACCGAGTCCGCATCACGCGTGACCTCGAGGAGCAGGCCGCGTTCCGGAGCGGCGTGGACCTCGAGAGCCTCGAGAAGCTGGGCTTCCAGAATCCCGATCCCTCGCGCGTCGTGGACGTCGATCTGAACCTACCGCGCGCGGCACGCGCGCGGCGTCCCGCCCTCGCCGCGCGGATCCTCGCGGGCGTCCGCAAAGCGCTCCCGGCGTTCCTGACCGAGCGCATCGTGGGCCTGCCCGCGGCGCCCGTCGAAGCTGGAGGCACCCGATGAGCCCGCTTCATCTGAGACGTCTCAAGTTTCTCGTCCTGATCGGATTCGTGTTCTACGGCCTTCTCTTCGTCCGGCTCCTCTCGATCCAGGTCTTCGGACACGGGAAGCTGGACCGCGAAGCGCGCGGCCAGCAGACCTCGCGCGTGATCCTCGAGCCCGAGCGCGGGCTGATCTACGACCGCCATCTCCTCCCTCTGGCCGACAACGTGGACCTGAGCCAGGTCTCGGTCCGCCCGGCCGAGGTCCGGAACGCTTCC
>WNFK01172882.1_pt1 | contig 12840 bp, 12 predicted proteins | sample 5400281 | NCBI WGS metagenome assembly WNFK01 (sample SAMN13153350, study PRJNA577476) | soil metagenome | isolation source: 20 cm soil on Douglas fir-dominated hillslope | place: USA:California | collected 2013-09-17
CCTGCAGGCCCAAGTCAAACATGAGCAGGAAGCACAGTTTAATTACGCTAAGAACCATAATTTGCCTCTGACGACCGATGGTTCGGGAAACCTCGAGGCGGCCCGCCTCGCGACGCTCAGCGGTCAATTATTACAAGCTGAAAATGAGAGGAAGAATCTGCAGGCGCAGTTGGAGGCTGCCAAAAAGGAATCCGATCCTTTCTCCATCCCCGACGTCAATGCTTCCGCACGGGTTGAGAAACTTCGAGACCGAATCTCAGTGCTCAAAGAGGCCCGCGACGCGCTCTTAGTTACCTACACAACTGAATGGCCCGCAGTCAAAAAGATTGACGCCCAACTTAAGGGTTTGGAAGCTGAACTCAAAAAAGCCCCCCCAGAAATTGTAACTTCAATACAGAGGCGGTACGAGCAAGCCGCCTCCCGAGAAAACCTTTTGCGGCGTTCGTACGATGAACAAAAAGGCACCACAACCCAGCAAACGCGCGACCAGATCGATTTAATCGCGATGACCCAGGCTTTGGAAACTAACAAACAGTATCTGAATACTCTTTGGCAGCGCCAACGAGAACTGCAGATTGCCAGTGGCGATCGCGCCAACGAAGTAAGCATAGCCACCCCCAGTCGTTTGCCCAAATCGCCAGTTGGCCCTCCTCGTCTGCGTAATATCGTCATAGCGTTTCTCCTTTCCCTGGCGGCGGGCATTGGCTTGGCCTTTCTGCTTGATTTCCTTGACGACACCGTGAAGTCGGTCGAGGACGTTGACCGTTACATACACCTGCCCGCGTTAGCGCTGATTCCTGCCGGCAGTGGTCCATCTCGATTGACCACCATCACCGGCGGTGCGCCTGGTCCAATGAATGCCAAGACCAATGCGCTCGCTATGATCAGCGACGTGCGTTCGCCGGTTTGATCACTTCGAGCCAGCCGTCAGAAGGCAAGACTACGACAGCGATCAATACCGCCTTCATGCTGGCGCAAACCGGTGCGGAAGTTCTGATCGTCGATTGCGATTTGAGAAGGCCTCGACTACATTCCCATTTTGACGCCCCGAATTCGAAAGGGTTGACTAACTGGCTCTCAGGGGAGACTGATATTGATGCACTAATGCAGACATATCAACATCAGCCCAATCTTAAATTCCTGACCTCAGGTCCTGTGCCACCAAATCCGGCCGAACTTCTGGGCTCAGAAGAAATGCGGGCACTGCTGGCAACTATGACACAACGCTTTGCGCATGTTGTTATAGATTCCCCGCCGGCCATATCGTTTACCGATGCCTCAATTCTCAGCACTATGGTGGACGGAGTGGTGCTGGTAATTCACTCCGGGAGAAGTTCACGTGCCGTCGTTCGGCGCGCCCGCCAACAGCTGCTTGATGTGGGCGCCCACATATTTGGCGTCGTCCTGAATAATGTGAAGCTCGAAACGCAGAGTTACTACTATTCTGGTTACTATTCGAGTTACTACGGCGACGGTGAAAACCCCGAAGACGTCGCAGGCGAGGCTGCCGAAAGCTAAGTCAGAGCTCTTAAATGGCCCATCCGATTCCCGAGAATGATGGGCCACCCTGGTCACGCCTTGAGCTAATAGCGCCAGGCGTTCAACGTTCTGAGGCTTTGCTCCAGCAAACACCCACACAATCTGTTTTTCTAAATCGCCACCAACCTAGAGAACTAAATGAAGATCCCGCTTATCGATTTGCGAGGGCAGCACTTATTACTGCGACCTGAACTGATGGAGGCCGTCGCACGTGTTATTGATTCGCAGCAGTTCATACTTGGCTCTGAAGTTGAGGCCTTCGAAAAGCAGGTCGCTGATTACTGCACAACTGAATTCGCGATCGGCTGCGCCTCCGGCTCAGACGCCTTGTTGCTCGCTCTTATGGCACTCGATCTCAAGGCAGGCGACGAGGTAATTACTACGCCGTTCACATTTTTTGCGACTGCTGCAGCTATTGCTCGCGTAGGTGCCCGCCCTCGGTTTGTAGATATTGAACCAGACACCTACAACATTGACCCAGTGCGAGTGGAAGCCGCAGTAACAACACGTACGCGTGCAATTTTGCCGGTCCACATGTACGGGCAATGTGCCGACATGGATCCTCTATTGGACATTGCTAAGCGTCACGGACTACCTATAATTGAAGATGCAGCGCAAGCGATCGGCGCTGAGGATCGCGGACGGCGAGCCGGCTCAATGGGCCAGATAGGCTGTTTCAGTTTCTATCCTACTAAGAACCTCGGTGGAGTTGGGGACGGGGGAATGATCGTAACCAATGACCAGACGTTCAAGGAGCGTTTGCGAAATCTACGTGTGCATGGCGGACCAAGCGAATACCATCATGACGAGGTGGGAATTAACAGCAGGTTGGATGCGCTACAAGCGGAGGTTTTACGAGTAAAATTGAAGTATCTGGATGACTGGTCGGAAGCGCGGCGAAAAAAGGCGAAGTTTTATGACAAAACCCTTTGTCAGGCCGGAAGCTCGACATATTTTCCACCAATATGTCATCCGCGTACCCAGGCGCCGCGATGATCTTCTTAAGCATCTGTCGGAGCATGGGGTCGGCACCAAAATCTATTACCCAGTACCGCTGCATTTGCAAAAGTGTTTTGCTTATTTGGGTTATCAAGCTGGCGATTTTCCCGAAGCGGAGCAAGCCGCCAGGGAAACATTGGCTTTGCCATGTTTTCCGGAACTCACCGAGGACCAACAGAGATATGTCGCTTCGATCATCGCGAATGTTCAGTTCAAAGAGGCGTGATTTTCGGAAGCCAATTTTATTCGACAGGGAACCAGGGCGCTGACTCAATGAATCATACGTTGTAGTTTTAGTTCTTCGAAGAGTAATGACAAAACATTTCTACCGGCAAGAGCGAGAGTTTGGATTAATAGTCGGAGCGATCTTGGTCTTGCTGGGATGCTGGTGGCTCTACCGGGGAAAGCTTGTCAGCACAGCGCATTGGACAATTCCGCTTGGAGCCCTACTACTTCTAACGGGTTTATTTTGGCCACGAGCGTTGGTTGTTCCTAGTAGAGCGTGGCTGTTATTGGCCGAAGGCCTGTCTTTTATAAGCACACGCCTAATTCTAGGCATTGTCTTCTTTTTAATGATTACGCCCATGGGTGTGCTGAAAAGGTTGGCAGGATGGGATCCGCTCAACCGGCGCAGCGGCCCCAGTGATTCTTACTGGAGGCCATATCCGTTGCGGCAGCGCGACCCGCGTCATTACGAGAAAATGTATTAGCCTGGATAAGAGGTCCAATAGAACCGTTTAACTGGTAAATGGTCCGTTAGCGAGTTGTTATCAAAGATGTTAAAGAACTTAATCACAGCAAGTACGTGCGTGTCGGCTCCTAAGCAAGGCGTAGTATTTCAACTCGCTCTGTTCTTTACAGTGATGACTGTAACCGTAGTCTCCTTTGCATCTGCTTCAGCCCAGCAGCGACAATCTGCTGTGATGGTGGCGAATAACTTTCCAGGATCGGATCTGGGCGCAAAGATTAACGCAGCGGATAAGGCTTTGGGAGCGAAGCGCGGAGAGATTGTTGTCAAAGGCGGCGGCATAATCTCCACCCAGGTAATCATCTCTTCAGACCACATTCTGCGAGTCATGCCCGGCACATACGTTACAAGGACCGACAACATTCCGATACTAATGAAGTCGCGTTCCTCTATAATTGGGTCAGGGTGGGAATCGATAATTCTTGAGTCGACGGCGCCTGGCCAGTTTACTGTTATCAGCGCATACGGCCATTCTGTACTTAATGGCGCGCCAGACTCTGGTCTCTTAATCCGCGACCTGCAAGTTAAAGGAGCGAATCCGGGTTTTTATTCAGCGCCTCAGGCGATCTCGCTCGGAAACTGTTCAAATTGCACAGTCGACAAAGTATGGATTAATGGAACACGCTCAATCGGAATTCAGTTGGGCGGTACGTCGTCGAGCGGGCACTTCGCGGAGAATTCAAAGGTAACTAACTGCCTGTTCACTCGTGTTGCCTCGCAAAATCTTGCCCTCTCAAACGGAAAAAACATCACCTTCGAGGGTAACCGCTTTATGACCTCGGGCCAGGTAGGTGGACCAGGCAATACTAATATAGACCTTGAACCAAATGAGGCTTCTGATCACCTTGAGAACATTGTGATACGCAACAACCTCATCGATCTAAGGAATTCTGAAATGTCGCCGACCGGGAACGGTATAGTCGTGCAGGCCACAACGGGCACGCCTTATGTTGGCCCGATTCTAATTGAGAACAATACCCTTATCGGTGGATCGATTGAGGGAACCATTACCAACATTATGAGCAATGGTATTTATGTTTTTGGCGGCACTATGCGCGACGTGACGATAAGAAACAATGTAATTACCCGTACAGGCCAGTCGGGTATAAATATCCAAGGTACAAACTTGACTGTGACCAACAATAAGCTTACGGATGTAGGAGGTGGCGGCACCGCCGGCTTTGTTGTCGGTGCAATCAACAGCCTCTAGTGATCGCGCCTGAATCGCGAGACAACGTTTTTCAAAACAATCGCGGGTTTGTAGTGAGTGGAAAAATTCGTTAGCAATGCGTAGGAGCCAACATGTCGAAGATTCAGGTCGTCAGTGAATTTTGGGAATTCATGCGGCACAACAAGAAGTACTGGCTCGCTCCAATCGTCTTAACACTAGTGTTAGTTGGCGCTTTGCTGGTGTTGGCCAAGAGTTCTGCGATCGCCCCGTTTATCTATACGTTGTTCTAACTCAGAGGCGCGCCCGGCTTGGTAAGCATTCTCGGCATTTCGGCCTTCTATCACGACTCCGCCGCCTGCCTGGTCGTGGACGGCGACATAGTGGCCGCTGCTCAGGAAGAACGATTCAGTCGGATAAAACACGATCATAGGTTCCCGCTTCATGCCGCGCGTTACTGTTTAAGCGAAGCCGGCCTTACGGTTGGCGAGCTGGATTTCGTTGGTTTCTATGACAAGCCTCTGCTGAAATTCGATCGTCTGCTTGAAACCTATCTCGACTATGCTCCCGCCGGATTCAGTTCGTTTCTGAAAGCGTTGCCGCTCTGGATGAAGGAAAAGCTTTGGATGCCGGACCTGATTCGGACTGAATTGGCAAAAACGTTGGGGGAGGAGGATGAACGCGGGGCGAAGAAACTAGGAAAACAGTTTCCATGGAAATTGCTCTTTGGTGACCACCATGAAAGCCACGCTGCGAGTGCGTTTTACCCATCGCCATTTGCAGAGGCGGCGATCTTAACCATCGATGGGGTGGGAGAGTGGGCCACAAGTTCGCTTGGCATTGGGAAAGGAAACGAAATTACTCTTCTGAAAGAGCTGCGCTTTCCTGATAGTCTCGGCCTGCTCTATAGCGCGTTCACTTACTACACTGGTTTCCGAGTTAACAGCGGAGAGTACAAGGTGATGGGCCTGGCGCCATATGGAGAACCAAAATACGTCTCGGTTATCAAAGACAAACTGTTGCAAGTCCGCGATGACGGCAGTTTGAAAATGAATCACGATTACTTTAGTTATTCTCAAGGGTTGCGCATGACCAACGTTGCTTTCGACAAACTATTCGGCGGTGCGCCGAGAAAGCCTGAATCTCCCATTACTCAAAAGGAGATGGATCTGGCGCGCAGCATTCAGGCAATTACGGAAGAAGTCATGGTGAAGATGACCAGATACATTTACAAAGAAACGCGAATGAAAAAGCTCTGCTTGGCCGGCGGAGTGGCGTTGAACTGCGTGGCCAACGGTAAAATTTTGCGCGAAGTGCCTTTCGAAGACATCTGGATCCAGCCGGCTGCAGGCGATGCAGGCGGCTCCCTCGGTATTGCGCTTGCCATCTGGTATCGCTATTTGGCGAAGCCCAGACTGAGCGCGGAGGAACAAGGCACTTGGCAATCCGCGCGGCCTATTGTCGGCGAAGCTGAGAATAAATTTGACTGCTATACAAAAAGTCAGCCCCTCGCTGCCTATGCTGATGGCATGAAGGGCTCCTACCTTGGACCACAGTTTACGGAAAACGAAATCGAAGACTTTTTGCACTCACGGCAAGTGCCCTACACGAAGTATTCACGAAAAGAAGTGCCGGGGGTGGTTGCCGATATGCTTGCTTCAGGAAAAGTCATCGGATTGCACCAGGGACGAATGGAGTTTGGCCCACGCGCGCTAGGAGGCCGAAGCATCATTGGTGATCCGCGTTCCGCGAAAATGCAGTCACTAATGAACTTAAAGGTCAAGTTTCGCGAGAGTTTCCGTCCGTTTGCACCGAGCATCTTGCGCGAGCACGTGGCAGAATGGTTCGACTTCAGCGCCGACAGTCCATACATGTTAATGGTAGCCTCCGTTGCCGAGTGGCAACGGATAAAGATGACAGCGGAAGAAGAAGAGCTGTGGGGAATTGATAAATTGAATGTGAAGAGATCAGAAATCCCGGCGGTCACACATGTGGATTATTCGGCGCGAATACAAACAGTAAGACGTGAAACAAATTCTCTTTATTGGGAGATCATCGAAGCCTTTCGGGTAAAGACCGGTTGTCCTGTAGTAGTCAATACCAGCTTCAACGTGCGCGGCGAGCCGATCGTTTGCACGCCCGAAGACAGTTATCGTTGTTTCATGAGAACGGAGATGGATTTTCTTGTTCTGGAAACTCTTGTTTTGGATAAACGGAAACAGCCTGCGTGGCATGAACGTTCCGAATGGCGTCATGAGTTTGCGCCCGACTAAGCGCACCAAAAAATCTGCACTGTCTTGCCTGCAGATCTCCTTCGTAAGAAATTTCACGTGGCTCTGTTAGCTTAAATGAATCCCACCGTTACCGTTGTTATTCCGACGCATAACTTAGCTTTGCATTTGCCGGAAGCAATTGCCAGCGTGCGCTCCCAGCAATGGCCCAACCTGGAGCTGATCGTGATTGATGATGGCTCGACGGATGAAACCGGCCGAGTTCTGGCTAACCTTGCGCGCGACGGAGGACTTAACTGGTTTCGGCAGGATAAAGCCGGAGCTGCGGCAGCGCGCAATCGCGGTATCAAGGCAGCGACAGGCGATTGGATCGCCTTTCTTGATGCCGATGATGTTTGGTTGCCCGATAAGCTTGCAACTCAATTCAAAGCACTTGAAAAAGTGGGGGCAGACTTCAGTTTCACTGACAGTCGGCTGCGCTTTGCAAATGGTCAGGAGCGAGATCTTCAGTGTCAAGTCTTAAAAGGCCCGCTGATGCCGCAGTTGATTACTGGTAATCTCTTTGGAACACCGACTGTAATTGTGCGCCGTCGCTGCTTTGAAAGGGTCGGATTTTTCGATGAGCAACTTCGGACTGGTGAAGATTGGGACATGTGGCTACGGCTGGCATCAGCATTCACACATGCCTGGGTGCCGGAGCCGTTGTGCCTGGTAAGTGCATCTACCAGTCCGAAGTTTTCCGTCTTAACGTTTGAACAATGCACGCTTCGTGTGCTGGACCGTTTATTTTCCTGCAAGCATCTAGCAAAGGAGTGGCCGGAAGTGGTAGCGAAACGCCGGTTGATTTATGCTTGGCACTACTCGGTGCTTGCAAAATCGTATCTTCGCGAGCGGCGCATTATCAACTTTTTCCGGCTAGCCTCTCGCGCAGTAGCGTCACATCCGCTAGGATTTCAATATCTCACAATGGCGAGGAAAGAGCTTTTGCTGAAATGAGAATCGAGTATTGGATGCTCGCAAGAGAAACTGAGCTTGGAGAAGTACCCCTGGCAAAGACGGCACGTCGATCCGTTTAATACGATTGAAAAAATATGCTGCCTGCACTTACTAGCGTCGTCATCCCCGCTTATAACCGCGCAGACTACCTGCCTATCACAGTCGAGTCGGCGCTCGCTCAGGTTGGGGCGGAGGTTGAGGTGATTGTTGTGGACGACGGCTCGACGGACGAAACATTCGAAGTCATTGAGCGGCATAAGACGGAGTGGGGAGAACGTTTCCGCTACTTCTGGCAACAAAATGCGGAGCGCTGCGTAGCGCGCAACCACGGCCTTCGGCATGCGCGTGGGGAGTTTGTTGCTTTTCTGGACTCCGACGATCTGTGGCGGCCGCATCACGTGCGGACTTGCTTAGCAGCACTGCAGGAAGAACCGGAAGCAGCTGCAGCCTACAGCGAACACGGCTTGATAGATCTTGACGGCAAAGTAATTCGCGACCACGTTGAGCGGGCAGCATTTGACGGGGATCGCTTCAAACGCGAACTATGCCTCAAGCAGTTGATTATTTTTCCAAGCGAGGTTGTCGTGCGTCGTTCCGCGCTCGACTCCGTCTTTGGCACGACAGACGTCTTCGATCCCGACACTATGATTGGGGAAGAATGGTTGGTATGGACCAAGCTTTTGGTGAACGCCTCGTTTCGTCGTGTGGGACAACCGACTATTTGGAGACGATTGCACCCAAACAACAGCTGGGGCGATCCGGACAGGTTTGCGGTGCATAGCGTAAGAACGACTGAGAAGGTAATCGCCACCGGCTTGCCCGAGACGCTGGGTATACCCGGACGACGCATCCTGGCGCTTAACCGAATTCACTGCGCTTATGGGTATTACCTCGCCGGACAGTGGTCGCTCGCGCGACAACATCTTGTCGCGGCGCTACGTGAGGATCCGGCGGTACTTAAGGAGCGCCACTTCTGGATCGTCACCGCGCGACTTTGCGTTGGTAAGACGCTCTCGAAGCGCATTCGTTCCGCACGGCATCGGGGACGAGGTAATCTGATCGCCGGCCCGCAACCGAAGCCGTGAAGACACTCTACCTTTGCTACTTTGGACTCCGGGAACCGCTGGTGCAAACGCAGGTTCTTCCTTACCTGCGGGAATTGGCCGCCGCTGACGTAGAAGTCTATCTGCTAACCTTCGAACCACGGATGTCGCAGCGTTGGACTGCGCAATTGATCGCAGACGAGCAGACCAGGTTGGAACGTGAGGGAATTAAGTGGTCGGCGCTCCCTTATCACAAGAGCCCTTCAGTACCAGCCACTCTTTACGATATCGTTGCAGGATCATTGGCAGCCGTTCGGCTTGTGAGGCGCCACAGCATTGATGTGCTCCATGCGCGAGGGCATATTCCGCTCGCGATGGCCCTGCTGGCCGCACGTGTCACATGGTGCGCGCTGATTTTCGACATTCGTGGGTTAATGGCTGAGGAGTATGCTGACGCTGGTGTGTGGAAGGCTGACTCTCTTAAGTTCCGAATTATCAAACGGCTGGAGAGGGTGGGTATTAGGAAGGCTAACCATCTCATTGTACTTACTGAGGCAGTGAAAAAGTGGTTCGTTGATAATCGATTGCACGCTGCGGAAGGTGTTGAAGTGATACCTTGTTGCGTTGATTTCACTGGTTTTGGAGGAGCCGCTGCGAAAATTGAATCAGCGTCTGACACCTTTGAGGTTATTTATGCTGGATCGGTGACTGGTCTTTACCTCCTTGAGGAGATGGGCAGATTCTTTCTGGAAGTGAGAGCCCGTGAACCGCGATCATTCTTGCGTATCCTGACAATGTCCTCCGCAACTGAGGCCGGTGAACGGTTGCAGCGTGCAGGTTTACATCCGGAGGATTTTTGGATTGGTCCGGTTGCTCACCACGAGGTCCGACGATACCTTCAAAGTGCCCGCCTTGGTCTTTCGTTTCGCATGCCTACGTTTTCTCAAATCGCAGCTTCACCAACAAAGATTGCTGAATATTTGGCGGCTGGCTTACCGGTCGTCAGTAACGCCGGCATCGGTGATGTAGACGATTTGTTGCGAACAGAGTCCGTGGGGGTTGTGGTACAGAACTTCACGACAGAAGAGTTTGCCCGCGCAGCTGACGCTGCGCTTGCGCTAGCACGGGATGCGCGCACTCAGGTCCGTTGCATTGAAGTAGCCCGAAGCCTTTTCGACCTTCACGCAGTTGGCGGTATTCGATACGCGAATGTTTATAGGCGCATCGCAGGCGCGCGTCTAGAAACGCTCTAAGCGGATGGCCCTTTTTCATGAGAAACCTTCGAGGAGACAATTCAATAAGCTACTGGCAATTCGCGCCGGCATTTCTTCCAGACCTCGGTGAACGCCAGGTATGAATGTTTTAGGATTGAGCTCGTACCCCGTGGAAGCGGCAGCAACGCGCTATCGCTTGGAACAATTCGTCGGTCCCCTGGCCGATCGAGGAATACGTCTTACAGTTCGACCCTTCCTGGATTCTAAAGCCTTTGAACTGCTTTATAGTCGACATGCTCTGCCGCGAACGGCATTGGCCTTGATGAGAGCAGGGATGCGGCGCATAAGGGATCTATCGTTAATCAGGCAGGCGGACGCGGTTCTTGTTCAGCGTGAGGCAATGTTATTTGGTCCCCCGCTCGTTGAGTGGCTGGCTGTGCGAGTTTTTAGACGTCCCGTGGTCCTCGATTTGGATGACGCTACTTATGTTTCCTATACTAGCCCCACCTATGGAAAGCTCGGGAAAGCGTTAAAGTGGTTCAGTAAAACCGACGACTTGATACAGTGGGCCGACATAGTAACCTGTGGCAATAGCTCAATTGCCGACTATGCTGAAAGCAAAGGAGCCACAACGCGAATCATCCCAACGGTCGTTGACACGGATATTTTTCGCCCGGTGCAACGAATACCGCAAGACCGGTTGGTCTTAGGGTGGATTGGAACACATTCGACATTTCCGTACCTTAAAACAATCTTTCCGGTGTTGCAGGAATTAGCGAGAACGCATCGCTTCAAACTAAAAATTGTCGGCGCGCACAAACAGACGATAAACATTCCCGGGGTCGAAGTTGAGAACCTGGAATGGAAACTCGAAAGAGAAGTTGAAGATTTTCAATCACTCGACATCGGACTGTATCCGATTGACCCGACGTTGTATGCTGAGAAATGGGCAGCCGGGAAGTCGGGGTTTAATGTTGGAGCGATGAGTGAGATCGGGCAAGCGACCGTCACTCATTTGCATGCGGTGACAAACGATGAATGGCGGGAATCTTTGAAGCTCTTACTCTCCAATCCGGAACTGCGTCAGGCAATGGGTACGTCCGGACGTCGTCATGTTGTTGAGCACTATTTTCTGTCGGACCAGGCGGAGAAACTGGCGCAAGCCCTACACGAGGCGGCAAGGAGAGGCGGACTGACCCGCTAAATGTATCGCACCGGAAAATTTCGGTTGGCAACGCTCGCGTGTATTGCTTTGCTGCCGAACTTTCTCAAGCGCGCATCTTATCGATTGTTCTTTGGTTACCGAATTGGCAAACATGTTCGTATCGGATTAAGCATCATTGATGCGAAGCAATGTCAGATCGACGATGATGTAACCATCGGTCACCTGAATGTTATTGTCGGCGTCGGGAAGCTCGTTATCCGTGATCATGTCCGTATTGGCCATCTAAACATCCTTCGCGGAGGCCAGGAAGTATTGCTTGGTCGTTATGCGGAAATAATTCGCATGAATGAAATTAACTCGATACCCGATCCGGAAGTCGTTAACCCAACCGATCCGCGATTTTTACTTGGCGATGGCAGCATCATAACGACTGGCCACAAGATAGACTTTACGGACCGTGTGACGATTGGTCGTAGGTCCATCCTGGGTGGTCGCAACTCTTCGCTCTGGACTCATAATCGACAGCGGACGCGCCCCATAGATATCGGATCGTTTGCCTATATCGGATCCGAAATCCGCATGGCCCCGGGCGGGGCGTTGCCCTCACGGTGCATAGTCGGGATAGGGTCTGTGATTACTAGCGAGTTAACGGCGGAGGGGCATCTTATTGCTGGCGTGCCGGCCAGGGCAGTGAAGGCATTGAACGAGGAAGACAAGTTCTTGATTGAACGAAAGACGCGCAGGGATTTGCCGGACGATGTCTAAAAGATTTGTATCCAGTTGTTCAAAGAGTTGATTTGGAAACATGAACGCTCTACTTACATTGTTGTATTTGCTCCTAGGCGTTGCAATTGTGATCTTTGTCCCCCCTCTGGTGGCCCCTTACGCGGCCGAATACGGAGTTGTCACCGGCTTCGATATTGCCAAAGCTATCCTGTTGTGCACTTCCCTGGCGGCGCTGGCGGGTTTTTACTCTTATAAGAGTGACATTGACGGAAAGTTTCTTTTGCGATTGTTCGTGGCCGCCCTACTCGTGCGAATGGCTTTGGGGACCGCGATTTTTGTATTCCACGGCCAGGAGTTTTTTGGTGGCGATGCGGTGACCTACCAAGGGTTGTGGGGCGACAAGTCCTCCCTGGCGATCGCTAATCGGTTTGTCCTCGGCGGCGAGGGCTCAGGCTGGGGGATGGTTTACCTGGTTGCTGCTGTGTACGCACTTGTCGGGCGCAACATGCTTGCCGTTCAATTCATGAATTCGGTTTTAGGGGCAGCGACTGCAGTTATTATTCACTTATCTGCGCACCAGGTCTTCAAGAACATAAGGGTGGCGCGGCTCGCGGCATTTGCCGTGGCTTTCTATCCATCACTCGTGCTCTGGTCCGCGCAAGGGCTCAAAGATGGTCCCATTGTTTTCCTGCTAGCGATGGCCATCCTGTGCACGCTGAAGCTTGGTGAAAAGCTGAGTCTAAAATATATCGGAGTGTTGGCGTGCGCGCTACTCGGATTGGTCGCCTTGCGATTCTATGTCTTCTACATGATCTGCGTCGCCATTGCCGGAGCATTTGTAATCGGCATGCAGCAGGTTACAGCGACAAGTTTTGCGCGCCAGTTTACGGCCGTTATCCTGTTGGGTCTGGCGTTGACCTACATCGGCGTCACTCGCTCGGCTAGCGTTCAATTTGAGCGCTATGGAACCATGGAGCAACTGCAACGAAGTCGCCTCGATCAGGCGCGCAG
>WNFK01163297.1_pt1 | contig 12837 bp, 13 predicted proteins | sample 5400281 | NCBI WGS metagenome assembly WNFK01 (sample SAMN13153350, study PRJNA577476) | soil metagenome | isolation source: 20 cm soil on Douglas fir-dominated hillslope | place: USA:California | collected 2013-09-17
ACCGGCCTGTGGCCATCACCGCCACATAAGGGGCCGCTTCCTCCGGCATGATTTCTGGTGTCGGATTCGCCATGGCGAAGATGATAGGCTTATCCGCCATGTTCTTTACGTCTTCCGCATTTATTACACCCGGAACGGATAACCCCAAAAACACATCCGCACCCTTGATCACTTCGTGGACCGTGCCTTTCTCTTCGTTGGGATTTGTGTTTTGCGCATACCACTCTTTTACCGAGTTCATGTGTCCAGTGCGCCCCCGGTAAACAGCGCCCGCCTGATCACAGCCAACGACATTGCGCACGCCTGCGGCCATGATTATTTTTGTGCACGCTACTCCCGCCGCGCCGACTCCGTTCACCACGACTTTGATCTCTTCCATCCGTTTGCCCACGATCTTGAGCGCGTTGATCAAAGCTGCCAGAACCACGACCGCAGTGCCATGCTGGTCGTCGTGGAAGACCGGTATGTCGAGCTCATCTTTTAGCCGGTCTTCTATTTCAAAACACCGGGGAGCCGAAATATCTTCCAGGTTTATGCCGCCAAACGCCGTCGATATCGCTTTGACAATACGGACAATCTCATCCGGGTCCTTTGTGTTCAGACAGATGGGAAAAGCGTTAACACCCGCGAACTCCTTAAACAACATCGCCTTTCCTTCCATCACCGGCATTGCAGCTGCCGGTCCAATATCGCCCAGGCCCAAAACGGCCGTGCCGTCTGTAACTACCGCAACGGTGTTTTTCTTGATCGTTAGCGTAAAGGCTTTTTCGGGATCATCGCGAATCGCCTCACACACACGCGCAACACCCGGCGTATACGCCATGGCAAGATCTGCGCGTGTCTTCAAGGGAACTTTGGAAACAACTTCAATCTTTCCACCAAGGTGCATGAGGAAGGTGGGGTCCGAGACGTGGATCAGCTCAACTCCGTCAACACTCCGGACTGCGTTGACAATTTCTTCCGCGTGCTTCGTGGAAACTGAGCTGACCGTAATGTCGCGAATTATGTAATCACGTCCCACGGTGACTATGTCGATGGCTCCTATATCGCCACCGGCGCGACCTATCGCAACCGTCAGTTCACCCAGCGAGCCCGCACGGGTCGATAGCTTGACTCGTAAAGTCAGACTGTAGCTTGCACTCGGTGTTATTTGCATAGTTACTTTGGGGAGAACTTTCTCGCGGCTGCCGATTGGATGTCAAGCTTCGTGCTTCGACGTTCCTGGTGCTTTGTCTTGGTGCTTTTGTACTTTGTGCTCTGTACTTGGTGCTTAGTGCTTTGTACTTGGTACTTGGCTTCTACTGATGAAGACAAACAAAGCACAAAGTACAAAGCGCAAAGTACAAAGTTCTAATTAACTGTCTCCCCGCAGTGCTTTAGTAATCTTCCTCAAAATCTTTGGCTCAACGCCATTCTCTCTGGCCAGTGCGACTGCTCTTTTTCCCAGCAGCCGATACAACTCCAGAGCGTCTGAAATGCCGCTGCCCGAGAGTGCTTCAAGATGTCGCTTCACAGTCGCCAGATCGCCGCGTGCGAAGGTGCCGGTTAAAGCACGAGCTGGTTGGCTGACAGAAAGATTTAGTAATGTGCTTTCAACCAGCGGCAGCAAAACGCGACGAGCTTCCTTCGCTCCTAGTCCACACTGACCTAGCATCTCCAGGGCTACATCAAACAGAGCAACCATATTTCCAGAGGCCATGACGGCAGCAGCGTGATAAAGCGGTTTGTGTTTTGCGGCGAGCGAAAAGCTTTGTCCTCTAAGATCATGAACAATCCTTTGTGCTGAACGGATCGCCTCCTTGTCGCCTTCGACGCACCAAAAGGCGCCTCGCAAAGCCTTGGCGCCCGACCGCGGTTCACTGACGGCAACCAACGGGTGGATGGACCCAGTCCGCCACCCAAGTTCGGCCAGCGGCGAAAGGATTATCGAAGATAACGCCCCGCTGGTATGAAGGGCGGTTCGGACTTTGCCCTGGGAGGAACGTATCCGGGAAAGCTCTCGAGCCACTTGCTCGATTTGGTCATCAGGCGTCGCAATGATGACTAGGTCGGTGGGCGGCAGCTTGTTCAGTTTGTTAGAGGTCAGGAGTACATCAAAAACGTCCAATAAAGCTCCGGCTTTCAGCACATGTTCCCGGCGGCGAGTCACAAGAGCAGATATCCGATATCCCGACTCTGCCAGGGCGATGGCCAAGGCGGTTCCCAGCCGTCCGGCCCCCACAATTGAAACTCCCGGTCTTGGTTCTAGTTTGGCTTTTGCGGTTGGCATCCGTGGATGGCGGCGGCTCTTGTTTACGAACCACAGCGGGAGGTTCTGAGAATAGTCAGATCCCAGGGGTGTTTTTGTTTACTCTGCATTATAATTCTGGGTATATTGAAACCACCAACGCTCAATTTTTGATGGCCAACGGCTGATTGTGCCCTTGCCTCGAAGTTTTTGAGGCGCGCAACCATGCCGCCAAGCCCGTGCATCATAGACTGCGCGTTTGAAATAAGCGAAAACACTATCGTCGAAGCCCTGCCCTCAGCTCGTTTTCAGCTTTCAATGTTTTCGCCGCGTGTTAGCTAACAAATCTTCGGTCATCAGGAGAGACTCAAGCTTTAGTTTCTTTCGATTCGACCATCTTTCGGGTATTTGGAGGTTTTTCACATGAATAGCTTCTCCCGCGCCATGACTGCTCTGGTTTTGGCCGCTTCCCTACTCGCAACTTCGTTCGCCGCCCTGGCACAAACCACAAACACCAAAGACCAGAGCCAGAACGGCACACCGACGCAATCGGATCAAAGCAAATCTCAGCAGAAGAGTCCTGTGCAGGCTACGGCGCTGCCTGCGAGTTCAGGTAAACCACTAGCCACGAATGAAGATCCCGCCATGATCGGCAAGCGCAATATTAATTCTGGAATCATATCCAAAATGAGTGGGTCTACAGAGAAAGAGGTGCGACTTGGACGGGAGCTGGCTGCAGAGGTCGATCGGCAGGCAAAGTTTATCGATGATCCGATAATCACCGAATATGTAAACCGGGTCGGCCAGAATATCGTGCTTCATTCGGACGCTAAGGTGCCGTTTACCATCAAAGTCATCGACTCAGATGAAGTAAACGCGTTTGCCTTACCAGGCGGATTCTTCTACGTCAACAAAGGACTTCTGTTAGCGGCCGATAATGAAGCCGAACTGGCAGGTGTCATGGCCCACGAGATTGCGCACGTTTGTGCGCGCCATGCAGTAGAAAACAATACCAAAGCCTCGTTGCTCGAATATCTCGCCATTGGAACCTCCATCTTTCTGGGAGGAATCCCGGGAATGATCTACCAGAACACGGCGAACCTCGGTTTGTTGGGGGCTTTCATGAAGTTTAGCCGCAGTGCGGAGTCTGAAGCAGACAAGCTCGGCGTGCAGTATATGTATGCCGCTGGTTATGACCCAGGGGCAATGGCCACAATGTTTGAGAAGCTTGAAGCCAAAAACAAGAAAAAGCCCGGATTGATTTCCAGGGCATTTGCCTCACACCCGGCGCCGCCGGATCGAAGAGCTGCTGCCCTGGCCTTGGCCGCAAGATTTCCCGAGCATGAAGAATATGTTATTAGCAGTTCCGAGTTTCAGCGCGCGAAGTCTCGGCTGCTCAGACTGTCCAATGCCCGTGCTTCGACTGCGGGTGCGTTAGCCCCGGGCGACGATGGGGCACCTGGAAGGCCTACACTCAAACGGCGTCAGCCAACTCCAGACGACAGCTCTACGAACCCGGACACGGGCGAGCAAAAGCCCGCGGAACAGGCACCCCCGAAGCTCAAGAAAAATGATGGGACAAAACCGCCGCAGCCCTGAGCTATGGACTGCGGTTGTTGAACCCGAAGGCTCTTCGGCGCACTGTCGAAGAGCCTTCGTTTTGCCCGGTTTTGATTGGCTGCCTGGGAAACTGTTAAAACGGTTCGGATAATCAACTGGACTCTCAAATCGCCCAGCTTAACCAGGGTGTGAATGAGTGCATATGACTTCAAACTGACCCACTAGCGCGATTCACCGCGATTCTTCGCGGGTTGACAACTTTCCGAGCGCTTCTGTATTCTAGCCGTTCGCGTTTAATCGCTAAAAACAGAGATAGTTAACTATGTCGACATACTTCCCCAGCGGCAAGGATCTCGCTGGAAGACGAAAATGGTTCGTGATAGATGCGAGCGGCCAAACGGTCGGGCATTTGGCTTCTGAGGTGGCGTCAATCTTGAGTGGTAAGCGCAGCCCGGAGTGGACGCCTTTTCTCGATATGGGTGATCACGTGGTCGTGATCAATGCTCGCAAAGCGGTGTTGAAAGGGAACAAAGTTGAGCAGAAACTTTACCGTCACCACACGCGTTACCCGGGTGGGCTGCGAGAGATAACCGCCAAAGAGATGTTAGCGAAACGCCCGGAGCGAGTCATCGAGCTCGCCGTTAGGGGCATGTTGCCGAAGAACAAGCTCGGCAAGGCGATGGCAAAGAAGCTAAAGATTTACGCCGATGCCGAACACCCGCACTCAGCTCAACGCCCGCAAGTCCTCGCGCTAACTCAACAAGCCAACCCACAATAAGAAAAAGCATAGATAAGAGGAAAGATTAAAGTGGCTGAAATTCAGTATTACGGGACCGGGCGACGAAAGACTTCAACGGCCCGGGTCTATTTGCGACCGGGCGCCGGTGAAGTTCAAGTCAACCGCAAATCATTTGACCGGTATTTCCCAAATGAAACGCTGAGAATGATCATTCGTCAGCCATTGCAGTTAACAGAGACCACCAATAAATTTGACTTACTAATCAACGTAAAAGGCGGTGGTCCCGCCGGGCAGGCCGGTGCGATTCGCCATGGGATAACGCGCGCCTTGCTTGAATACAACGCGGATCTTCGTCCGACGCTGAAACAAGCAGGACTCATCACTCGTGACCCGCGTATCAAAGAGCGCAAGAAGTACGGACAGAAGGGTGCTCGAAAGCGCTTCCAGTTTTCGAAGCGATAATTACATTCTGAGATCTCAGATCTGAAATCTGAGATCCCAGATTACTTGAATCCATTGTCGCAGCACGGTTGGTTGCTTACGCTAAAAGAAGTCGAGAGGCTGCGGCGAGTACATTAAACCAATTAGCGAGAAGGAGTACTTAGTTTGGTTTCGGTTACCATGAAAGAGCTGCTGGAGGCTGGCGTACATTTCGGCCACCAGGTCAGGCGCTGGAATCCAAAGATGAAGGAATTCATCTTTGGCGAGCGCAATGGCATTTACATTATCGACTTGCAAAAGACCCAGCGAATGTTTCGTGAGGCAATTAGCTTCGTCACAAACTTAATCGCTGAAGACAAAGGCAAGACGGTTCTTTTCGTAGGCACAAAACGTCAGGCACAAGATGCGATTCGTGAAGAGTCGGAAAAGTGCGGACAATATTACGTGAATCAACGCTGGCTGGGTGGCCTGCTGACAAACTTTCAAACGGTACAGAAGTCGATCAAGCGTCTCAAGGATCTTGAGGCCATGCAGACAGACGGCCGTTATGAAAAACTCACCAAGAAAGAACGGATCAAGCTCGACCGCGAACGCGAGAGCCTTAATAGGAATCTCTCCGGCATCAAATCGATGACGCGCCTTCCTGACGCAGTCTTCATTATTGACGTCAAGAAAGAGGAGATTGCCGTCGCAGAAGCCAACCGACTAGGGATCCCGATCGTCGCGGTAGTTGATACCAACTGTTCGCCCGAGGGAATCGACTATGTCATTCCCGGAAACGACGATGCCTTGCGTGCCGTTCGGCTGTTTGCTTCTCGTATTTCGGATGCGATTATTGAGGGTAATCAGATCGCCACTGAAGGGGGAGTCGCCGCCGCCGAGCCAACTGAAGAATCAGGCGACGTCAGCGGCAGTGCGGAGGAAGCTGCCCCTACGAAAACCTCGACACTCCCCAGTGACGGCGTAGTGGACAACGACAGCGTTCAACCCGAACCGGCAATCACTCAGATTGACGAAAGCAGCGAAACGGGAGCGGCGCCAGATGAGAGCGCTGAATCAGTCGTAGCGGCAAGCTAAGCGACATTCTTACTCATCGGCGAGCGCAGCCTTTAAGCGGAACTTCCGCCGGGCTGCGTTTTTCATTGAAAACAGTACTCGAGACTGTGCGAGAAGGTTTTGATTCGTACAGCCTCGGTCCAAAAACCGGTAAAACTATTCGGAGAGATTCGTAATCATGGCGGAAATAACAGCAGCAGCGGTAAAGCAGCTTCGTGAGAAAACAGGCGCTGGAATGATGGAGTGCAAAAACGCGCTTGTCGAAGCACAGGGAAATGAAGACAAGGCAATTGACATCCTACGCACCCGTGGATTGGCATCGGCGAAGAAACGGGAAGGTCGTATAGCAGCAGAAGGCATCGTAGGATCGTATATTCACATGGGCGGGAAGGTTGGTGTGCTCGTAGAGGTGAATTGCGAAACAGATTTCGTGGCCCGCAGCGAAGAGTTTCAACTACTGGTAAAGGATATCGCGATGCATATAGCGGCTGCGGAGCCACGCTATGTTTCCAGCGATAATGTGCCGGCAGGCGCGTTGGACAAGGAGCGCGAAATTGCTCGCGCGCAGGCCAAAGCGGACCCGAAGAACGCCAGCAAGCCCCAACAAGTGATCGACAAGATAGTGGAAGGACGTCTAAATAAGTTTTACGAAGAGACCGTCTTGTTGGATCAGCCTTTTGTAAAGGATCCGGCCAAGACTGTCGGCGAGTTGGTTATGGAAAAAGTTTCCAAAACCGGGGAGAAAATCACCATCCGCAGATTTATGCGTTATAAAATGGGTGAGGGGCTTGACCGTCGTGGTGACGATTTTGGTGGCGAAGTGGCGTCGCTTCTCGGCTAGTCAGTCTAACTCCCAGTTTTCGGTGTAGAGCCGAGCCACATCTAAACTAACGGCGAGAAGCCCTTCGCTTTTTGGAGTCGACTCCGCACCAATCTTTTGCTGGAGTTTTTGAGGGTCTTGCTGAAGATTTCTGGCGAAGCTCTGATGGGCGAACAGAACTACGGCATCGACGTGAACGTTGCGCGCAGTGTTGCAGATGAATTGAAAGCTGTTCATCGCCTTGGTGTGCAGGTGGCTGTTGTAGTGGGCGGAGGCAATATCTTTCGGGGTGTCTCCAAGAGTGCGGGCAACATGGACCGTTCGTCGGCAGACTATATTGGTATGCTGGCGACGGTAATGAACGCTGTAGTACTTCAGGATGCCCTGGAAAAAATTGCCGTGGATACGAGAGTACTGTCGGCAGTCGATATTCCGCAGTTGGCTGAATCCTTCATTCGGCGCAGAGCAGTGCGGCATTTGGAAAAAGGCCGGATTGTTATCTTTGCCGCTGGTACTGGAAACCCCTATTTCACAACCGACTCTGCTGCTGCACTTCGAGCCCTGGAAATAAAAGCGGACATCATTCTCAAAGCTACAAAAGTTGAAGGTGTCTATTCAGCCGATCCAATGGAGGACGCAGCCGCGGAGCTCTTCAATGAGATTACTTATCAACAGGTGCTAGAGCGCCAGTTGCGCGTGATGGACGCATCCGCGATCTCGTTATGCATGGACAATAACCTGCCAATCGTCGTGTTCAATATGCGCAAAGCCGGCAATATCCAGCGAGTAGTCTCCGGTGAGCCGGGCGTTGGTACTAGAGTTTCGTTGGGTAAATTGGCATAGTGGAACTCCTCGATCGGATCAGGTGAAAAAGTAGATTGCCAGCTTTACCCGCTTCCTAAAACAATTCACCGGAGTTTAGCGAGATGAGCGAAAAGGACGTAATAAAAGACACCCGGCCCCGCATGGACACTGTCATTGACGACTTCAGACGCAAACTGTCAACAGTTCGTACTGGTCGCGCGGCTGTCAGTCTCCTGGACAACGTGATGGTCGACTATTACGGCAACATGACACCGCTAAATCAGCTGGCGTCGGTACATGCGCCCGAGCCTCAAATGCTGACGGTTCAGCCGTGGGACCAATCTCAGATAGGCGCCGTTGAAAAGGCAGTGCGGGCGGCTGACCTGGGTTTGAATCCTTCAAACGACGGCAAACTCGTGCGCATACCCATTCCCCCGCTGACGGAAGAGCGGCGAAAGCAGCTCGCAAAGCAGGTTCACGATATCGCCGAAGATCACCGTACTGCGGTTCGCAACGTCAGACGCGATGCAAACGAGCGTTTGAAGAAGATGCTAAAAGATAAGACCATCTCCGAAGATGCTGAGCGCGACGGTCTGGAAGAGGTTCAAAGGCTGACTAATACCTACATCAGCAAGATTGACGATCTCTCAAAGACTAAAGAGCAGGAGATCACCAGCGTCTAGTCTTCTTAGTGATCCTAATTGTAGGGGCGTCCCTCCGTGGGCGCCCCATTTTTGCCGAACTGATACTCAAGGAGGGGCGCTCACGGAGGAACGCCCCTACAAAGATTAGGACACTACCGTTTTCTTAGTGGGGAATTGCGAAAGCGTCGTCGGGAAGCGTCTGATTCAGTTTTACTTCCTTTACCTTGTAATCGGCAAAGAAAGCGCCCTGGGGCATTTCAAATCTCTGGGAAAAACTGTCCGGCACCAGAACGCCTTCGATCTCTTTAAACTTCTTCATTTCAGTGCCAAAGGTATAGCCGCCGAAGTAAATCAAGAAGCTCATCACTCTACCGTTCGTCGCGTCAATATAAAAGTCGGTCGTGTTCCCTTCGGCATCGACAATACGAAAACCTCTTTGCTTCTTCTTGTCTGGGATGGCGGAGATCTGATAGCCAGGCTGGTCAAACTTGATCAGTAATCCCAAACCAAATTTAGTAAGCGGGGGCAACTGGACTTGTGGCAACGAACTATAGGATTGTTGCCCATCGTAGATTTGTTTGAAAACAATCATCGGGCGGGCATCAATGTCCATTCGTAACTTGTCGCCAGACAACCTGGCAGGTGGATCCGAAAGCGGCCACTTCCAGGACGTACTTACCCGGAGCCAAACCAGTCAAGGTATAGACGCCTTCGCCGTTGCTGGTTGTTTTCTTCTCAGCGCCGGTTGCGTCGGTGATTGTCAACTCTAAGTGATGTTCGCTAAAGGGGATCGCTTTCGTGGCTCTAGTTGAAGCTGGTCCCACTTCTGCCATTATGGAGCGCTATGGCAAGCCAATACCAAATGAAATTCCACTGCCCAATCCGGCAGCGGGATTAGGAGCAGATTGCCCGGCCTGTGGTCTTGGCGCCAGCATTGCTAACAGCGTATCGGCCCCTGAGACAAGAGAGATCGCTGTTAGACGACCTGGATCAACCCCCCTTGTACTGGAAACGATAATCGTGTCACCAGCCTTAACATCTGCCAATGAAATTGTTGGGAGCCGTTCAAGCATGTCTTGAATATTGAAACCGCCACCAGCGCGTCCACCGCCTCCGGGACCACCAGGCGCAGCACCTTGTGGCCGTCCGCCGCCAGCCTGTGCTCCTTGCCCTCCTGGTCCACCTTGCCCGCCTTGTCCCGGCCCTGCGCCGCCGCCGGGCCCGCGACCAAAGCCCATGCCCCCCATCTCTCCTGCTGCAGGAAACTTACGCAACACTGCATCCTGCTTGATCACGATGATAAGTGGCTGCTTTTTCTCCAGCTCCGTTATCTTTATTTCCCCCTTGGCAGCGTCCACCTCTTTAACCGTTCCGGCTACAGTGCGAAAGCTTCCCGTCACTACTTTCTGCGGTGTGAAATGAGTGCCATCCTCAGCACGGTCGCCAAGCGCACGCAACTGGTCGCCAACCTTGAGATCTTCGAAGCTGGCGGGCTTGGCATCGCTGAACCTTATTGAGTCAGGGGCGTAACGACGCATTTCGGTCTTATCAGATACAGGAATAACAATCGATAGGACTCCGGCCATGGTTCGATTCGAGATGGTGATCTCCCTGGTCTCAGGCTTAAGACTGGTGATCACTCCAAGGACTCCTCTTTTGCGCCATTCTGCCCGCTCTGCTTCTTGCTTCTTGGCGATGTCCGCCTTAGTCATTACAACAACTGCGGCCGCTGGCACGGATTTGTGATCCTCAGTAACCCGTCCCCGGGCCCACACGCGATCGCCTACTGCCACATCCGTCATACTGATCTTCTCTGCATTGGTTAACTTCTGTTCACCGGGGGCAAGACGCATATAGGCCGTCTTGTCGCTTAGCAATACTGTCACTGACGACCCGGCATCAGTCTTGATTGTTATTTGCTTCGCAGCGGTATCGATTGCCTTGACTTCACCGATAGCCCCGGTCGCGTTAATGGCAGGATCTGTAACCTGAGGTGAACTGGTGGTCTGAGCAAACCCGCTCGAACCTTGGAGTGCGGCCAGCCCAATCGCTACTGCGAAAAAAAGCGCCTTCATCAGCGTTCCTTTCTTTCCTATTTATGTGAACACCGCAAAACGCGGCTTTATGACATTGGAAGATCGTTAGAGGGCCAACAAAATTGCCCCGGCAAGCGCCACGGTTTGGTACGCGTTAGACCGAGATAATGTTCTGTGATGCGCCTATCCTTTAACGACTGTTAACGATGGAACCATTAAATATAAACGCCCCAAACGGTAGACCGTTGCAAAAAAAGTCCGGTCCTGAACGCACGTCCAGAGCCCTTTGATGCGTGAACCAGCGTTTTTTCTCAGGAATTTTTAGAAGGTTGGGCTTACCGTCGTCCGGCGCCACGCGACGTGGTAGCGTGCTGTGAAGGCTAGCCCGAGACTGAGCACCCATATGACCGCTACCACGAATGGCCAGACATAGGGCAGCGAGTCGAGGGTGACCCAAAAGGCTGTGCCGAGAAGCAGTGCCACGGCTTCGGAACTTTTCCCAATCGGGAAGTACTTTCGTTGGAGCCAACGGCCGGTCGCAGCAGACAGAATTACCCTGCCAAAAAGACCGGAAAGAAAAATCAGAATCAGAGCCATCAGACCGACCAAAACGCTAACCGTTTGAGGCAGCAGCCAGAGGCAGAGTTCCACGCCTCCTCCAATCACCACAGCCGCGACTAAGCCGATGATGGCCACACGCAAGCTGGTCAATTGCAACCGGGCAACGCCGCGACTGATCGTGCCCGGCATCGCCGCAGTTAGAGCCAGAGACAAGACGAACCAGAAGAGCACTACAAGAATTCGCGAACCGACATAACTAGACGACCACCGAGGTTGGAGGAGTTCGGAGGGATTGCGCATCATACTGCGCAACTCCTGCTGATACCCCGCGTACATTAGGGTCATGCTGGCTGGGTTACGATTCGGTGGTTTGTTGCCGTGGCGATAAGTTCCCCCGATCACAAACACGTCTCCTGCAATTCGGGAACCCTCCAACTGGACTACGGACCCTCCAATCGCGGCCACATCGCCTTCCACTACACCTTCAACGATTACGTCACCGCCAAACGACATGGCTCCCTTTACGGTGCCCGTAATCCTGATTGATTCCCCCAAGCCAAAAACCGTACTGTCAGTGACTCCAGTTACTACTGTCACTTTTTCATTCGGCTCGGCCCCCGTAACTTCCTGACCGTAGACGGCTCCCGCCAGCAACAGCACCCAAAAAAGGAGTACGCCAAGCTGATAGAACTCGAACCTTTTGGGAAAATAAGAGAGCGCCGGGAGACCTGATTCGCACTTTGTTTGTGAGCGAGAAGTAACCATACCACCAGGCAGTCTTTAATCTGTTGCGCCCGTGCGGTGATAGTTGGAGATCAAACGGGAGAGCAGGACAACGGCGAGAGCGAGCAGAACAACTAGAAGACCAAAACTTCCGGATTCAAGGAAAAACTTTCTGCTAAGGATACGGGAAATTACTGTAACGCTTGCAGCCATATCGTACAACGCGGTCCATAAAAAGCTCGCGACGCCAAAAAACTTTCCAGCCAATATGCGACCCACAGTAACGATGGATGTACGTGCAGTGGTGCCAATTAAAGCAAACGCAATGAGCGCGAGGATCAGACAAAAGCTCAAAGCTTTCCTGTGTTCCGAGAAAGAGCGAACTCCACTCATATCGCTCTCCGCGCGCGCCGCAACGACTCGAGAAAAATCGACTGGGATAGTCACATCCACATTCTGCGTCATTGCCGCATCCAGCTCACAAATAAAAAGCCGGTGGGCCGTAAGCTCCGCGCGGCAATCGTTACAGCTGTCTATATGCTGTTCGAATACAACGCGTGCATCATCCTCCAACTCACCATCTATATAAGCCGGGATCAGGTCGACCGCACAGACGTCTTTGCTCTTCGTTACCATGACGGCGTTAAATGCTTGTAATTCCTCTTTCCATAAATTGTTGGCGCATCATCTCGCGCGCTCGAAACAACCGATTTTTTACAGTGCCCAAAGGTAAACCTGTCACTTCCACAATTTCTTCATAAGTGAGGTCCTGTGAATGACGAAGGATAATCAGCTCGCGATAGTTTCCCGGCAAGGTGCGAATGACCGCTTCGATTTCGATGCGCCGTTCTTTTCGTTCGCTTTCCTCCTCTGGAGTGAGGCGACCACTTTCAATGGGCAATTCATATTGATCACCTTCGGTGCCAGTAATAAGGGATTGTTCGCGAGTAGCGTTGCGGCGCAAATGATCGACGGCGGAATTATGAGCAATCTTGTAGATCCAGGTGGAAAACTTAAACTCAGCTCGATAACGCGCCAGCGAGCCATAGACCTTTATGAAAATCTCCTGAGTCAGGTCCAACGCTGCCTCATAATCGCCGACCATGCGGTAGACGTACGCTGAGATCGGGCGTTGATAGCGTCTGACCAACTCTTCAAAACTGCCCTCGACCCCGGTAGCAGCACTGGCTACCAAATCGCGGTCGGTTGCAGAAGTCAAATTTTGC
>WNFK01156989.1_pt1 | contig 12824 bp, 10 predicted proteins | sample 5400281 | NCBI WGS metagenome assembly WNFK01 (sample SAMN13153350, study PRJNA577476) | soil metagenome | isolation source: 20 cm soil on Douglas fir-dominated hillslope | place: USA:California | collected 2013-09-17
ACCCAGAGCCCGTGATACTGTCTCCGGGTATGGCCGGCCCGACCTCGCACAGCTTCTTCTCCCAGCGACTGCGCCTCCACTACGTGGACTGGGGCAACGCGGACAAGCCACCGCTCCTCCTCATCCACGGGGGGCGGGACCACTGCCGGAACTGGGACTGGACAGCGGAGGCGCTGAGGGACGACTGGCACATCATCGCCCCCGACCTGCGCGGGCATGGCGATAGTCAGTGGTCGCCGGACGGCAGCTACACCATGGCCGGCTACATCTATGATCTGGCCCAGCTCGTCCATCAGCAGCGGCTGGCCCCCGTGACCATCATCGCTCACTCCCTCGGCGGCAACATCGCCCTTCGCTATTCCGGCATCTATCCGGAGTCGGTGGCGAGGCTGGTGGCCATCGAGGGGCTCGGCCCCACCCGCATGCTGGCGGAGCTCGCGGGCAAGACCATCGACAAGCGCATGGACGAGTGGATCCAGGAGCAGCGCGCGCTGGCCGGCCGGCTTCCTCGTCGCTATGGCTCGATCGAGGACGCCTTCCGCCGCATGCAGGAGGAGAATCCGCATACCAGAACGAGGACGGCACCTACAGCTGGAAGTTCGACAACTACGTGCGCGCGTGGCCACCGTATGACATGTCCCGCCGGGACATCGGCTCTCTGTGGTCGCGGATCGCCTGCCCGACCCTGCTGCTCTATGGCAAGGAGAGCAAGTCGGGTAACCCGGCGGACGATGGCCGCGTGGAGCCGTTCCGCCACGCGAGCGTGGTGGGCATCGACGGGGCCGGGCACTGGCTGCACCACGACCGGCTGGACGAATTCCTCCGTATCGTCCGCGAGTTTCTCGGAGACTCGATGAAAGGAAAGATATGAGCGCCCTGAACGTGGAGCCGATGGCGGGGCCGGAAGCGTGGGAGGGGAGCGACATGGCGCGGTCGACGGAGTGGATCGTTCCCCTCTCGCCGCGGGCCGTCGACGAGATGGACGCCGCCCTTCAGCACCTCGAGCGTCGCGGCCTCCGCTGGCCCGACTTCGGCCGGGACGACTTCCCTCTCCCGACGTTCTCCCGTGGCCTCTCAGCCGTGCTCGACGAGATCGAGAACGGCCGGGGCTTCGTGCTCCTGCGCGGATTTCCCGTGGAGCGCTACCCGCTGGAGAGCTTGAAGAATCTCTACTGGGGCGTGGGCGCCCATCTCGGCCACGCCCGTTACCAGAACGCGCACGGCGAGCTCATCGGCGAGGTGCGCGACGAGTATCGCCTGTACGGCGAGGTCCAGGAAGCCTCGGCCGATCCCGCCCTCGGACGGTCGTCGCGCTCCAAGGCGCGCTCGAGCGGACCGCTGCGCTTCCACACCGACCGCTGCGACGTGGTCGCGCTCCTCTGCGTGCGCCCAGCGCGGGCGGGGGGCGCGAGCAAGATCGTGAGCGCGGTGAGCGTGGCCAAGGCCATTCGGGCCCGGCGTCCCGATCTCCACGCCCTGCTCTGCAAGGATTACTGGCGGAGCCGCCAGGGCGAGGAAGCGGGAGGGGAGCGGGAAGTCTACGCCATGCCGCTCTTCGCCTCGCGCGAGGGGAAGTTCACCACCCAGTACTCGCGCACCTTCGTGGAGGCGGCCCAGAAGCTGCCCGGCGTGCCCCGGCTGAGCGACGCCCAGAACGAGGCGCTCGATCTCCACGCCGCCGTCTGCGAGGAGCTGGCCTTCACCATGGAGCTGCAGGCGGGCGACCTCCAGCTCCTCAATAACCATGTCATCTACCACGGGCGAAGCGCGTACGAGGACGCCGACGGTCCCGGCCGCGACCGGCTCTTGCTGCGCCTGTGGATCGCCCCGCCCAACAGCCGTCCGCTGCCGGAGGGTTTCGAGGCGCTGTGGGGTACCACGGCCGGCGGAGCTCCCCGCGGAGGCATCGCCCAGCCTTCGGCATCCAAGGAGAGAAGCCATGGCGCGTGACAAGCAGGGAGGGAAGACGAAGGAGAAGATGAAGCGCAAGGACTACGAGAAGGAGTTGGACAAGCTTCACGTCGAGCTCGTCCATCTCCAGGAGTGGGTGAAGGCCAAGGGGCTCAAGGTGTGCATCCTCTTCGAGGGGCGCGACGGGGCGGGCAAGGGCGGGGTGATCAAGGCCATCACCGAGCGCGTGAGCCCTCGCGTGTTCCGGGTGGTGGCGCTGTCCGCGCCCACCGAGCGGGAGAAATCGCAGATGTACGCGCAGCGCTATATACCGCATCTCCCCGCGGGGGGCGAGGTGGTCATCTTCGACCGGAGCTGGTACAACCGCGCGGGCGTCGAGCGGGTCATGGGCTTCTGTACCCCCGAGCAGGTGAAGGCATTCCTCGATATCGTGCCCGGCTTCGAGAAGCAGGTCGTCGCCTCCGGCATCCACCTGCTCAAGTACTGGCTCGAGGTGAGCCCGGAGGAGCAGACGCGGCGGCTGGAGGGGCGTATCGACGACGGACGCAAGACGTGGAAGCTCTCTGGAATGGATCTGAAATCCTACGGCCGCTGGTACGACTACTCACGGGCGCGCGACGACATGTTCACGGCCACCGACACCGCGTGGGCCCCGTGGTACGTCGCGCGATCGGATGACAAGCGGCGCGCGCGGCTGAACGTGATCCGGCACCTGCTCAAGAGCATCGACTACGAGGAAGTTCCGCGCGCGAAGGTGAAGCTGCCCAAGCGCCAGGAGCGCGGCGGCTACCGTGAGCCGGACTATCCGTACAAGCTCGTTCCCGAGAAATATTGAGCGCGCTCCGCTCGGCCTGATCAAGAAGTAGCCGCTCGCCCGCGCGGTGCCCGCGCACATAGCGCCGCCCGCGCTCGCCGTCGCTGCCGCAGAAGAAGGCACACCCGCGCTAACTCGCCGCGGGCGCGTCGTAATTCGTCGTCTCTCCTGAATGCCGGGCTATGTGGCACGTAGCCTGCAGTCACTTCCGTTACGAGAGCCAACGCAGGCCAATCAAGCGTCGTCGCTTGCCGATATCGACGACGCTTTTCTTTTGCTGCCCTCTCCTGAGTGGACGGGGCGAAGGAGGATCGATCATGGCGAAGCGGATTCTCGTTCCCATTGTCTCGAATGTGACGGCTGACTACTCCCGCGCGGTGATCAGCGCGGCGCGCATCGCCCGGAAGACCGGCAGCGTGATCCGGCTCGCCTGTCTGATGCCGCTGCCTCCGCCCCGGCTGGACCATCAGGATCGTGTCGTCTCCGACATCGAGCGCGAGATGGATCGGCTCGCCGCCCAGGCCGAGACGCGGCTTCGGGCCATGACGGCCGAGATGGAAGGCGTGCCCGTCGAGACGGTGATCCGGTTCGGCCGTCCACGCGTGGAGCTTCGGCGGGAGGTCGAAGTCTTCGAGCCGGATCTCGTCGCCTTGGCCACGCCGCTCGCGTCAGGAGCGGGGAGCCGTCTGCGCGCCTGGCTGCTCCGGCGGGCGGCCATCGCCTCCAAGGTGCCCGTGGCTCTGCTCCCCCTGCCCATGGCGGCCGCGGGCGCTCGCTCCAGCGGCCCAATGGTCGCGCCCGCTCTCCGCTAGCGCGAAGCGCGGCGCGCGGTTTGACCTGCCTGGAGCCGTCTGGCAGTATCTCCGCCACGACGACCTAGGCAGCGCCCCCGGATCGGAAGGAGGGGTGTCCCATGACCTCCCGACGCACCCTCGTTCTGATCGCCACCGTCCTCGTGCTCGCCCTCGGAGCTCCCGCCGGGGGACTGGCCGCCCCGGAGGGCCAGCTCGTGTGGGGCGTGCACGTGTCGCTCGCGCCGACCTGGTTCGATCCGGCCGAGACGCCCGGCATGATCACGCCGTTCATGGTGCTGTACGCGCTGCACGACGCCATGATCAAGCCCATGCCCGGCCAGCCGGCGGCGCCGGGCCTCGCCGAGTCGTGGTCCGTGTCCAAGGACGGCCTCGTCTACGAGTTCGTGGTGCGCAAGGGTGCGCGCTTCCATAACGGCGATCCCGTCACCGCCGAGGACGTGAAGTTCTCCTTCGAGCGCTACCGCGGCACCGCTTCGCGAACTCTCAAGGAGCGGGTGGCGGCGGTCGACGCGCCCGATCCCTCCCGCGTGCGCTTCCGCCTGAAGCAGCCGTGGCCCGACTTCCTCACCTTCTATGCGAGCGCCACCGGCGCGGGCTGGATCGTTCCCAAGAAGTACGTGGAGAAAGTGGGCGACGAAGGCTTCAAGAAGGCGCCGGTGGGCGCCGGCCCCTACAAGTTCGTGTCGTTCAACCCGGGCGTCGAGTTGGTGGTCGAGGCCTTCGACCAGTACTGGCGGAAGACTCCCAGCGTCAAGCGGCTGGTCTTCCGGGTGATCTCCGACGAGGCCACGCGGCTGGCCGCCCTCAAGCGCGGCGAGGTGGACATCGTCTACTCCGTGCGCGGCGAGCTCGCCGAGGAGCTTCAGCGGACGCCCGGCCTCACCCTCAAGCCCACGGTGATCCAGGGCACGTTCTGGGTGTATTTCCCCGACCAGTGGGACAGCAAGTCGCCGTGGCACGATCGCCGGCTCCGTCTCGCCACCAGCCTCGCCATCGACCGTCCGTCCATCAATCAGGCCCTGACCCTCGGGCACTCCCGGATCAACGGCAGCATCATTCCGAGCACGTTCGACTTCTTCTGGCCCCCTCCGCCGCCCGTGTTCAATGCCACGCGGGCCAAGCAGCTCCTCGCCGAAGCGGGATATCCCAACGGCTTCGACGCCGGCGAGTACTTCTGCGATTCCTCCTACGCCAATCTCGGCGAGGCGGTGGCCAACAACCTGCAGGCCGTGGGCATCCGCGTGAAGCTCCGTCCCATCGAACGCGCCGCCTTCTTCAGCGGCTACTCGGAGAAGAAGTTCAAGAACCTCATCCAGGGAGCGAGCGGAGCCTTCGGAAATGCCGCCACGCGCCTCGAGGCCTTCGTGGCCAACGGGGGAGCCTACGTCTACGGCAGCTATCCCGATCTCGACGGCCTGTTCCAGGAGCAGGCGGGGGAGATGGACCGGAAGCGCCGCGAAGCCGTCCTCCACCGGATGCAGCAGCTCATCCACGAGAAGATCGTCTACGCGCCCATCTGGGAGCTGGCCTTCCTGAACGGGGTGGGACCACGCGTCCAGGAATCGGGCCTGGGCCTCATCTCCGGCCACGCCTATTCGGCGCCCTACGAGGACGTGGCGCTCAAGGGGAAGTAGGGGCGGCGCGCCTCAGCCGTTGCGGCGGAGCTTGGGATCCCAGGCGTCGCGCAGCGTATCGCCGAAGAGATTGAAGCCGAAGACGGACAGGCTGATGGCCAGGCCGGGGAAGATGGCGAGCCAGGGCGCCTGCTCCATGAACGCGCGACCCGTGCTGGACAGCATCAAGCCCCACGACGGCGTGGGCGGCTGGGTGCCCACGCCGAGAAAGCTCAGCGATGCCTCGATGAGGATGGCGTTGCCGAGCCAGATGGAGGCGAGGATGAGGATGGGCGCGGTCACGTTGGGCAGGATGTGGGTGACGATGATCCGGAAATCCTTGCAGCCGATGGCCTGCGCCGCTTCCACGAAGCGGTTCTGCTTCGCGGAGAGCACCGCCCCCCGCACCACCCGGGAATTGCCGGGGATAATGACCATGGCGATGGCGAGCATGGCGTTGGTCGTGCTGGGGGTGAGCACGGACACCACGGCGAGGGCGAGGATGAGCCCGGGGATGGTCATCATGGCGTCCATGAACCGCTGGAGCACCAGATCCAGCCGCCCTTCCCAGTAGCCCGAGACGAGACCAACCACCATACCCACGCACGTGCCGATGCCCACGGCGAGCAAGCCGACCCACAGCGAGATGCGGCTTCCGTAGATCACCCGGCTCAGCACGTCGCGCCCGATGTCGTCCGTGCCGAACGGATGAGCCCAGCTCGGCGGAGCGAGCCGTATCTCGGGCTGGGCGGAGAGGGGATCGTAGGGCGCGAGCACATTGGCGAAAATCGCGGTGAGGACCACGGCGAGGATGAGGGCTGCCGATACCATGCCCAGAGGCTTGCGCTTGATCACCGTCCACAGCGCCCGTCCCCGGCTGATCTGGGCGAGGATGGGCTCGTCGAAGGGCTGGGCGGGCGCGGTCGCGAGAGCCATGGGGTCGTGTCTCCCTACTGGTAGCGGATCCGCGGATCCAGCCAGGCGTAGGTCAGATCGACGAGCAGGTTCAGGGTGACGAGGGTCACCGCGACCAGCATCACGTTGGTCTGCACGATGGGATAGTCGCGGAAGAGGATCGCCTCCACGGTCAGCCGGCCCATGCCGGGCAGAGCAAAAATCGTCTCCACGATCACCGTGCCGGCGAGGAGCGTGCCGAACTGTCCGCCCACTAACGTGATCACGGGGATCATCGCGTTCTTGAGCGCGTGCTTGTAGATGATGATGCGCTCGCCCAGCCCCTTGGCCCACGCCGTGCGCACGTAGTCTTCGCGCAGCACCTCGAGGAGGGTGGAGCGGGTCATGCGCATGGTGGCGGCGGAGAGGCGAAAGCCGAGCACGGCGGCGGGAAGGAGAAACTGCTGGAGGTTCGTCCACGGATTGTCCCACAGGCTCGCGTAGCCGAGGGGAGGGATCCAGCGGAACCAGATGGCCGCGAAGGTGATGACGAGGGTGCCCAGCCAGAAATCGGGCATGGAGAGACCGCTGATGGCCGCCACCCGGCCCGCGTAGTCCGAGGCCTTGTCCTGCCGGGTGGCGGAGAGGACACCGATGGGAATGGCGATGACGAGGCCGAGGATGAGGGCGAGCACGGCCAACTCGATGGTGACGGGGATGGACTTCTTGAGGGCGACGGCGATGGGCTCGTTGGTGAAGATGGAGTCACCCGGGTTGAGGCTCACCATTTGCCACGCCCAGAGCAGGTACTGCTTGTAGTAGGGGAGGTCGAGGCCGAGATCCTTGCGGAGCTTCTGCAGCTCCTTGGGGCTGACATTGCCCGACTCGCCCATGAGGGCGGTGAGGGCATCGCCGGGCATCACCCGCATCAACCCGAACACGATGAGCGACGACAGCACGAGGACGGGGAGGGACAGAGCCAGCCGCCGCGCGATGTACTTGTACACGAGGCCTCCGCCGCCTCTCGCCTACTTGTCGATCCAGAGGCGCGCGAGCGTCGACGCCCCGTAGCCGTCGTTGCGGCGCAGGGCGAGGGAGCCGGTGTTGCGCAGGTAGGGCTGCCAGACGAGGAAGCCCGCGTCGTAGGGCATCCACATGCGCGTGACCTGATCGTGCTCGCGGTTCAGGACCTTCTTGGTGAGCGCGCGCTGCTCGGCGCGATCAGGGGTGCGGCGCAGCTTGGTCACCAGCTCGTCGATCACGGGATCGGAGAAGCGCCAGTAGTTCTTGCTCGACTTGGAGTGCATGTACTGATAGGTCTGCTCGTCCAGCCCCGTGGCATAGCCCGTCTTGAAGCCCCACGCCATGCCGTCCCACTTGCCCTCCGCGTAGCGGCCGTAGAACGTGGTGTAGTCGAGCTTGCTGATCTTGATCTCGATGTTCAGGTTCTTCTTGAGATCCTGCTGGACGAGCTGCACCTGCGACGACATCTCAGGGAAGTACTCGTAGTAGAAGAGGGTGGTCTCGAAGCCGTTGGGATGCCCCGCCTCCGCGAGGAGCTTCTTGGCCTCCGCGGGCTTGAACTGCCAGTAAGGACCGAGCTCGGCCGCCGTGGGCATCTTGTCCTGGAAGTAGAAGTAGGGGATGCCCCAGCCGAGGATGCCGTGGCCGCCGTAGATGGTGTCGACCTGCTTCTGCCGGTCGATGGCCATGGAGATCCGTCTTGTACTCCTGGATCACCGCCGCGGGAGTCGTCTTCTTGACGATGGCCGCGTCGCCCACGCTCGAGACAAAGAGGATGTCGCTCTGTCCGGAACGGAAGGCGGCGAGGCGGGTGGCCGCATCGGGGGTGGACAGGATGTGGTACTCGTCGATGTACGGACGGCCCTGGTCGAAGTAGTCGGGGTTACGGGCGAGGACCACGCGTACTTTCCGCGTGTGCTCCTTGATGATGTAGGGCCCCGTCCCGATCATCCGCTTCTTGAGGTCGCCGTCCTCCTCGAGGACCTCGCGCGCGAAGATGGTAGACACCGGCTCCGCGAGGTTCTGGGGGAACATCGTGTTGGGCGTCTTGAGATGGATCCGCACCGTGTACTTGTCGGGCGTCTCCATGCCCTCGATTTCCTGGAAGGTGAAGGACTGCACGCCTTCCTTGGCGTACTGCTCGTAGCAGTACTTGATATCCGCCGCCACCAGCTCGCGGCCGTTGAGGGGCGCCACGTTCTGCCACTTCACGCCCTTGCGGAGCTTGAAGGTCCACACGCGGAAGTCTGGGCTGCCCTGCCAGGACTCGGCGAGGTCACCCTTGAGGGTCAGATCAGTGGTATTCGCCGCCTCGTCGGAGAAGGGATAGCGCACGAGACGGTTGTTGACCAGCGAAGCGAATTGGGAAAGGCCGACCGAATTGGTGAGACGCGGATCGAGCACGGGCGGATCCCACGCCGAGGCGCGTGTGATCAGCTTGCCGCGCTTGGGCGGCTGCGTGCTCGGTGGCATCCAGTCCGGGTAGGGCGAGGTAGTCTGCGAGAAGGCTCGACGCCTGGTCGTGCCCGCGAGGACTGGCGTCATGACGGCCGCTCCCCATCCGGCGCGCTTCAGGAAGTTCCGGCGGTTGACGCGAGAGGGGCGGGCGGGAGGGCGAGGTTCGCTCGGCATCCGAAATCTCCTTCTCCGATCATTCCTGGGAGCGAAGGAAAGAGGTCAGGGCCAACGCTGAGCAGGCCGGGGGCGGCGCTGCCCGCGAGTGCGGCGAAGATGCCGTACTGGGGACGGGGAGTCAAGGGGAATCAGGGCTGCTCGGAAGTGTCAGTGACGGTGTCGGACAGTGTCGCGCGGTGCTCGCCGAGGGCGAGGCGCACTGCGCCAAGCTGCCGTCCTGGCAGAGGGATCGCGTGTTCGAGGGGCCGGCGGTTACGCCGAGGACATGGCAGATGGCTTGCAAAGATCCCGCGGAGGGGGGTCCGCATGTCCAGCCGAGTCGCCGGTGTATAGTGAAACACTATGTCAAATGCAACTGATCTGATCCGTAGGCTCGAGCAAAACGTGAGCCGGGCCCTCGTGGGCAAGCCCGAGGTGATCCGGCTCGCCGTGGTCGGTCTCCTCGCGCGGGGGCATCTCCTCATCGAGGACGTGCCGGGCGTGGGCAAGACGACGCTCGCGGCCGCCCTCGCCCGCTCCATCGGCGCCGCCTTCCAGCGGATCCAGTTCACCTCCGACATGCTGCCCTCCGACGTCATCGGCGTGAGCATCTGGGAGCCCGAGAAGAGCGAGTTCGTCTTCAAGCCTGGCCCCCTCTTCACCAACATCGTGCTCGCCGACGAGATCAACCGGACGACGCCCAAGACACAGTCGAGCCTGCTCGAGGCCATGAACGAGGCCCAGGTGTCGATGGATCACTCGACGTATCCGCTTCCCCGGCCCTTCATGGTGCTGGCGACCCAGAACCCGCGCGAGCACGAGGGCACGTATCCGTTGCCGGAGTCCCAGCTCGATCGCTTTCTCCTGCGCATCCGCGTCGGCTACCCCGCCGCCCTCGACGAGAAATCGGTGCTGCGGGGAGCGGGGCAACCCGCCCTCGACACGCTGGTGCCCGTGCTCCAGGCCGAGGACGTGATGGCCCTCCAGGAGGAAGCGGAGGCGGTGCGCGCGGACGAGTCGATGCTCGACTACATCATGGCCCTCGTCGCGGCCACCCGTGCCTCGTCGCTCCTGTCACTCGGAGTGAGCCCTCGTGGCTCCCTCGCCCTCCTGCGCGCGGCCCGCGCCCAGGCCTTGGCGGACGGACGCGACTTCCTCGTGCCCGACGACGTGAAGAGCCTCGCCGTGCCCGCCCTCGCCCATCGCGTGATGCTCAAGGGGCGCGGCGGCCAAGGCGCGGGGATGGACGCCGAGACCGTGCTTCGCTCCATCGTCCAGGACGTTCCCGTTCCGCGCTGAGCCGCGCGCCACTGTCATGAGGTGGCCCGCGGTACCCCAGCACGTCAAGGACAGCGAATGGTGGTGGCGCCCTTTCCGGCCGCGGCGCACGATCTGGCCCACGCGCGACGGATGGTGGTGCCTGTTCGTGGTCATCGGCCTCGGCGTGGCCGCCATCAATACCGGCAATAACCTCCTCTACCTGCTCGTCTCCCTCCTTCTGAGCCTTATCGTGGTGTCGGGCATGCTCTCGGAGCAATCGCTGCGTGGGCTCCGCCTGGAGGCCGACGTGCCCGACGAGATCTACGCAGGCACCCCGGCCCTCTTCGGCGCCCTGCTCTCCAATCGCAAGCGCTGGCTCACGTCGTACTCCATCACCCTGGAGATCCTCGTGCGCGGCGGCACTCCTCGCTTCGTCTATCTGCCGCGGCTGGAGGCGGGGCGAGACCGCCTCCTCACCTGGGAAGAAACGCTGCCCGTGCGCGGACGCCAGCGGCTGGCCGGTGTCCGTCTCACCACGCGCTTTCCCTTCGGGCTCTTTCTCAAGGCGAGCCGGGTCATGCTCGAGCTTCCCGTGCTCGTCTTTCCCTCCGTGCATCCGATTCCCTCCGCCGCGCGGGCGACGACCCGCGCCACATCCACTGGCGCACGAGCGCCAAGCTCCAGTCGCTGCTCGTGCGCGAGATGGAAGCCGAGACCACCGAGGACACGCGGATCATCCTTCGGGGAACGGGAGCGGGGGACGCCGCGAAGCTCGAAGCGGCGCTCTCCGAGGCGGCGTCGATCGCCGCTCACCTCGCGCGCACGGGGGCCGGGGTCGAGCTGGTGGGCCCGGGACTCTTTGTGGCTCTCGGGCGGGGACCGGGCCACTCGCGACGCGTTCTGACCGCGCTGGCCCTCTACGGGCCAGGACGATCCGTGGGGCTCGACGAGTCCGCACCGGACCGATGGCGGTCACTCAGGGAAGTCCACGTGGATCTCGGCTAGTGTCCACCATCTTCGCCCTCCGGCTCATCACCTATCTGCTCGTGGGCGTGGGGGTGGCCGCCCTCCTCCTCGCCGGGCTGCTCGACCCGCTGGGCGGGGTCATCCTCACCCTCGCCCTCGTGGGAAGCTGGGCCATTGACCACGTGCGCGACCGCATGCCCGTCCGCTCGGTGTTCGGATGGGCCCTCGTGACCACCGCGGCTTTCGCCATCGGCATCGATCTTCTCTACCTCGCCCAGAACCTGCTCGACGGCATGGTGCATCTGCTCCTCTTCCTCATCCTGCTCCGTCTCTTCCGCCGCCGCTCTCTCAAGGACCTGCGGGACGCCGGCTTCCTCTCCTTCTTCATGCTCGTGGCCGCCTCCGCCGTCACCTTCAACGTGAGCTTTCTCTTCGTCTTCGTCGCCTTCCTCGTCCTCGGCACGTGGATGCTCATCCTCCACCATCTCGCCGGAGAGTCGGAGAGGGCGAGGATGGGCGGAGCGGAGCTCGCCACCACCGGCATCGGTCCGGGGAGCCCGCTCTTCCGGATGTCCCTCGTGGCCGCCGCGAGCACGTTTGCCCTCGCCGGCGTCATGTTCTTCGTCATCCCGCGCGTGGGTCAGGCTACCCTGCCTTTCCGGGCAGAGCTGGGCCGCCGCATCGCGGGCTTCAGCGAGCGCGTCGAGCTCGGGGCCTACGGGGAGATCGAAGCGGATCAGACGGTGGTGATGCGCGTGCACTTTCCCGACAGCATCTCCGAGCCCTTCCGGCTGCCGAACCTCCGCTGGCGCGGCCTCGCCTTCGATCGCTTCGACGGCCGGGTGTGGGAATCGGGAGCTCGCCAGCGGACCCTTCTGCGGCGCGAGGCCTCGGGGGAATTCGCGCTGGCCACGCCGCGCGGCACGGGGCCCATCGTGCGCCAGGAGATCTTCCTCGACCCCATAGGCTCCGACGCGGTGTTCGCCGCTCCCAAGGCCCTCCGCATCGAGACCAGTGCGGGCGCCGTCGGCCTCGACGACATGGGCAGCATCGTGCTGCCCACGGTGTCGACGCGGCTTCAGTACTCGGTGGATTCCGAGCTCGAGCAGACACCGCCCCGCGGCCTGCGTCCGGGAACATGGCCGGTGGAAGGGTGGCCCCGCGCGCCCATGCGCTTCCTCCAGCTTCCCCCGCTGCCCGAGCGCATCCGGACTCTCGCGCGCGACGTGACCGCGGGCAGCCACAGCCCCTACGAGGCCGCGCTCAGGCTGACCCAGTACCTCTCGTCGGATCTCTTCCGGTACACCCTGGTGCTCAAGCAGCAGACCACCCTCGACCCGCTGGAGGAATTTCTCTTCGAGCGGCGCTCCGGCAACTGCGAGTACTTCGCAGCCTCCCTCGCCGTCATGCTGCGCAGCGTGGGCATTCCCGCACGGGTGGTGGGTGGCTTCCAGCGCGGCGAGTGGAATCCGTACGGGCGCTACTTCATGGTGCGCATGAAGGACGCCCACTCCTGGGTCGAGGCCTTCTTCGACGGCGCGGGCTGGGTCACCCTCGATCCCTCCCCCCGCGCGGCGGCCGAGGAAGCACTGGACGGGCCTTCGACGTGGACGCTCTACGTCGACGCGGTGCGCATGCGCTGGTACCGCTACGTGGTCAACTGGAGCCTGCGCGATCAGGTGAGCGTGGCGGCGTCCATGCATCGGGGAGCTCTGGAGTGGCGCGGCGGTCTCGCGGGCTGGCGTGACTGGATCGTCGGCCTGCCCCGCGGCGTGGTGGTGGCCGCCGCGGCTTCGTTCGTGGCGGCGGCGTGGCTGCTGTGGCGCTATGGGCCGAGGGCAGGCGGCCACGCCACCTCGGGCACCGTGCCGCGCTTTTATATACGGGCCCTCCGCCTTCTCGCCCGTCGCGGAT
>WNFK01168321.1_pt1 | contig 12822 bp, 11 predicted proteins | sample 5400281 | NCBI WGS metagenome assembly WNFK01 (sample SAMN13153350, study PRJNA577476) | soil metagenome | isolation source: 20 cm soil on Douglas fir-dominated hillslope | place: USA:California | collected 2013-09-17
CGTCAGCAGGCTGAGCTGGACACGCTGCGGTGTCAGCGGCGGGCAAGTTTTCGAGAGACGAGTCGAGGGCTTAGCTGCGAATTGCCGAAGTAGAACTTTGCGGGGGGCCTCAATTCGCGGAAGGGCAATTATGGGACGACCGCTTACGGCGGGCGCAAAGCGGTCATCGAGCCTGGCCACGCCCAAGCTCTCCGCGGCGGTGGCGATCGCGAGAGAGCTTCGGTCGAATCTCATGCCGTGGAGGGCAGGTGCCTCCAAGCCGTTGGCGGCGAACCATTGATGCCACTGGATTTGCTTCACGTCCTGCCGGCGCGCGGAGAGGTTTCGATGCAAGAAGACAAGATACGCGCGGCGCTCGTCGAGCTTTTGTATCGCAATTCCTATGGGGTGGTGGTTGCCAACGTCCTCATCTCCTGGCGGCAGCGTATGTCCTGATAGGATGTCCGGGCCCAGCATGCTCGTCGCGAAGTGCCGCGCGTGAAACTCAGAACATCGAACTGACGACTGCTTGCCGGTGGCACTCGGCAACGACGGCCACCCCGTATTCATCCGAAGAGTGCGGTCGGGTGGACTGGCGTCACCTCTGTCGGAGCGTCCACCCACGGCAGTTTGACGTTTTACAGGGTCCGGTTTGCGCCAAGTGCAGCAGCAAGCAAAAACGAAATGACCGATGCCCCGCCCGCGAGCGTCGGTCATTGCAAAGGCTCGGCAAGATCTAAACCGATCCCGCTGTCGCTCAAAGTCAGATGGTCGGAGTGACCTGAGCAGAACTCATAGTTGCGTATGGCCAACCGCCCCCTGACACATCGTCTAGGGAGCTATCGCCAAGCGCATCCTTGTCAGACGCCGTCGAGATTTGGGATGCGTTGTTCTGAGCGGCGTCCTTGCTGCTCTCGCGAGATTCGGCCGTCGCCGTTGAATTCGCATCCTGCACATTGGTCATCTTCAATCTCCACCTTCATCTATGTTGATCGGTTAAACCCGACGTTGAAATCTACGCTCAGCTAGTTTCCGGAATATGTCGAGAGCTATTGAAAATGGCTTTGTGGCTTCACCTCTTGTCTCGTGCCACTTGGCAGTCCGAAGGGCCCGCGATCTGAGCTATGTATTCAAAAATTGATCATGTCCGCTCCCCCAGGAATTGGGGGCAAAGCGGACATGCCAATCTCCAGCTTTGATCAAAGCCAAGCACTACACCCGGACGTCAGAACCCGTGGGTAGGAGGCACGCGACCGCCGGACACATCGTCGAGGGAGCTGTCGCTGAGTGCATCCTTTTCAGATGTCGAGATTTGGGATGCCTTATTCTGAGCGGCATCCTTGAGGCTATCGAGAGATTCGGCTTGCGCCTTCGAATTCGTGTCCTGCCTGTTGGTCATATTCAATCTCCACTTTCATCAATGCTGATTGGTTAAACCCGACGTGGCGACCTTACGGTGAGCAACCGCCGCAAGATTACCGAAGCGACCACATGTAAAAAATACGGCAGATGGCGTATTTCGTATCAGGATCATCTGGCAAATGGTTTTGTGGATCCAAATCCTTGATTGGAGTTGATTGATATCTTAATACCGCTATAGGCGGGGGCGATACATGTGTGGACTGGTGAGGACGATCATTGCTGACGATCACGCCATCATTCGGGAAGGTCTGAAACAGCTTCTGTCGACCGTGGACGAGCTTACAGTCAGTGGAGAAGCGGCGGACGGTGAGGCCGTTCACCGGCTACTGAACGAAAGCTCCGCCGATCTTCTCATCCTCGATCTCGGTATGCCGGGCGTCAGCGGGTTTCAGTTCATAGCTGACCTGAGAACCCAATGGCCGGAGCTGCGAGTTCTTGTCCTCACCGCCAACGTTGAGCCACGTTCCGTCCGGGCAGCTTTTTCCGCAGGCGCAAATGGCTATTTGACCAAGGGCGGCGATCCATCCGAACTCATCGCTGCAATCGATGCCATCAGAAAAGGCAACGCCTATGTCGCGGAGGAGGTTCGCTTTGCGGTGGACCAGCATGACGGCCCGAACGAGACCCCGGAGCCCACGGCTGCGATAATGTCTCCGGTCACGCTCACAAGGCGTGAGCGGCAAATCCTGGGGATGATCCCTCACGGTGCCACCAGCCGCGACATCGCCAACCGTCTCGGCATTAGCCCGCTTACCGCCCGGAAACATCGTGAGAATCTTATGCGGAAGCTTGATCTGCACAGCAGTGCTGAATTGACAGCCTACGCGGTTCGGCTCGGCCTCCCAGCGGGCTAGCGCAACCACAACTCGCGAACGGAGCCGTCGCACCTGGCGGCGCGCGGAGGGGTTTCGATGCAAGAAGACAAGATACGCGAGTCGCTCGTCGAGCTTTTGTATCGCAATTCCTATGGGGTGGTGGTCGCCAACATCCTTATCTCCGTGGCGGCAGCGTACGTACTGAGGAGCGCCGTATCGACGAACTGGTTGATCGGATGGCTCGGCGCGTTGTATCTGCTCACCGCCATACGCGTCCTGGCGGCGCGCCGGTTCTTCAGCCGAGATAGAGAGCCGACGTCCGCGTTGCGATGGGCCTGGCTTGCGGCTGCGTTTTCCTGCGTGTCGGGCCTGCTGTGGGGAATGCTCGGCTGGGTTGGATTCCTTCCTCAGGAGCCCATTCTTTTTTCATTCACTGTCATTGTTTTGACCGGTCTGATCTGCGGCACGGTTCCGTCGCTCTCGGCCTTTCCGCCTGCTCTCGTCGGCTCGATCATCGCAACGGTGCTGCCGATCACGGTACGCTCTATTATCAACGGAGGTGATATCTCCGGCGCATATCTCTCCCTGCTTGCGGGACTTGTGGCCATCAATCTCTATTACTGCCGCACAACGTACCACATGCTGCGTGAGACCATCAGGTTGCGCTTGGAAAATGTCGAGTTGGTCAGCCACCTACAGGAAGAACGCGACCGCGCGCAAGCCGCCGATCGTGCAAAAACGCGTTTCCTTGCGGCCGCCAGTCATGACCTGCGCCAGCCGATCCATGCCTTGAGTCTGCTGATCACCACGCTCGCGATGTTGGGTCACCGCGGCGCTGTCGCCTCCGGCGATGCACGCGATCTGGCCGGCAAGGCAAAATCCATTGTCGGCAACCTCAGCGCCCTTCTGAATGGACTGCTCGACATCTCCCGGCTTGATGCCGGCGTTGTCACTGTTGCGAGGGAGACGGTGAATCTGTCCCAACTTTTCTACCATCTCAGCAACGAATTCGCTCCAGCGGCGAAGGATCGCGGCCTTGATTGGCGTGTTGTTGAATGTCGTCTGCTGGTGGACAGCGATCCCATGATGTTGAAACGGATCTTGGGCAATCTGTTGTCGAACGCCTTTCGATACACGAGATCCGGCGGCGTTCTGCTCGGCTGCCGCAGGCGCGGCGCTTCGGTGGAAATCCAGATATGGGATACCGGCCCCGGCATCCCCGCAGATCAGCAAACAATAGTCTTCGAGGAATTCGTGCAATTGCAGAACCCGGCGAGGGATCGCGCGCTAGGCCTTGGCCTCGGCCTCGCCATCGTTCGCCGCACCGCCTTACTGCTGCAACATCCGCTGAAGCTGGTCTCCGTCACCGGGCGCGGCTCGATGTTTTCCGTTACGGTTCCGAAAGCCAGTGCGGTGGAAACTCCCTTGCCCGATAACAGGGCATCACCAGCAGGCATCGCCGTCAGCATCATGGTCGTGGAAGACGAGGGGGATGTTCTCGATATCATGGTGCAGTTGCTCACGCTGCAGGGGCATCGCGTCTATGCCGGCCGATCTGCCGCCGAGGTGCAACAGATTCATGCAAAGGCGACCATGGCCGGCGATGCACCGGTCGATCTGATCATCGCCGACTACCGGCTCGGAGATGGTGCCACGGGCGTGGACGCAATCGAGGCGCTTTGCGCCCATATCGGTCGCTCGGTCCCTATCGTATTCTGCACAAGCCGATCACCGGCGAGGAATTGCACGAAGCGATCGTTGCAGCCTGTGTTGACGGCAGGGAATCAATCAATAGTGGTTGCTAAAAGGATGTGTAGTGCCCACAGATTGGCGATCACCCGGCCACGGTTGAGATTGTGTCTCGGCGCTGATCTCCCACGGCGCCACCACCTGCAGCGGCGCAGGGCCTTTCGACATTAGCCTCCTTACCGACGACGAAATACGACGTCTGCCGTATCGCTTGCGACTGAACCCAACGATATCTTTCATCCCAACTGGACGCGCTTGAACGGCAGCCGATCCTGAATTCGGCAGTTGGGAGCAGGAGTGTGCCATCAACGGGGCTATTTGATTGCGAAGGAGTGCGCTTTCAAAGTGACAGTCGAATTTTCCGAACGCGCACAAGAAGGCAATTTGGATATGGCAATTACCGATAGCACCCACGCCCGGCGACCATCGCCACCTCTCAAGGCGCGGACAATCGCTGTCCTGGCTGGCTTCGGAATTTTGCACGTCGTCGGAGGATACATGCTGCATCACGCGCCGAGTATCCGACCCATCGAAACGGCAACAACGGCGATCCACGGCGACTAGATGGATTGGTTGTTGTCACTTGAGTGAGTTCGGACGACCCCACGCTGTCCCGCTATTGACGACGATCACCGTTCTAGAGGAAGCGATGCCATGTCAGACATAGCGGTCTATTTGGTGCTAAGTGGGGCGGTTTTTGCCGGCGCGTTCGTTTCCGGCCTTTCTGGGTTTGCGTTCTCGGCGGTCGCCGGCGCTGTCCTGCTGCACGTTTTTCCGCCTATAGAAGCTGTGCCATTGATGATGGCTTGCAGCATCACAGTACAAGCGGCCAATCTGTTTGCGCTACGCAAGAGCATGCAATGGAAAACCAGCCTCGTTTTCATCGCTGGTGGACTATTAGGCATTCCGATCGCGATCTATCTCCTGCAGAATGCGGATACTGGGATCTTCAGACTGGGTTTTGGAATTCTCGTATCGCTTTACGCGACATATGCCTTGTTGCGGCCAACGGCTGCCTACTTGCGTCAGATGGACAGCCGGAGCAGGAACGCGCTGGTGGGGTTTGGCGGGGGACTGGTCGGCGGGTTGACAGCGATGCCCGGCGCACTTCCTGCGATCTGGTGCGACATCCATGGTCTCCCGAAAACTCAGCAGCGCGGCCTGGTTCAGCCCTACATAGGGGTCATGCAACTTTTCGCGCTCGCTCTCATGCTTTCGCACCACAGCCTCTCGTTAAAGGTTTTGATCGACTTTGCCATTTCTCTGCCCGCCTTGGCTGCCGGAACGGCTGTAGGTATCGTCCTGTTCGGACGGATCAACGAATCAGCCTTCAAACGAATTATCCTGGGCTTGTTGCTGTTTTCGGGACTTTGCCTTGTGATCTAGAACGAGGTCTTCGTGGAAGGTGTGAGTGGCTTCGGGCTGAACATCATCTGAGAGCGCGAGAGTAGCCTTTTCATACGATGAGGTCGCCGAGTTCTGCTCGGCTGCCGCAGGCGCGGCGCGTCGCCAGCGGTCATCGTATTCTGCACAAGCCGATCACCGGCGAGGAATTGCACGAAGCGATCATTGCAGCCTGTGTTGACGGCAAGGAATCAATCAATAATGGTCGCTAAAAGGATGTGTAGCTGCCCCGAGATTGGCGATCACCCGGCCACGGGATCTCCTACGGCGCCACTACCCTGCGGCGGGGCAGGGCCTTTCTACATTAGCCTCCTTACCGACGACGAAATACGACATCTGCCGTATCGCCCAGCGACGGAGATAAAGATATGAAGCTTGGTCATGGGGCGAATTTCGTCTCGAGCAAATGAGTTGAGCGTAGGGTTGCAACGTCGGGCTGACCCCGATCAGCATTGATGAAAGATGGAGATTGAATATGACCAACGGGCAGGACACGAATTCGAAAGGGCAAGCGGAGCCTGGTGAGAACCTCAAGGACGGCGTGCCGAACAAGATTTCTTCGACGCCAGGGAAGGATGCACTCGGCGACAGCTCCCTGGACGATGTGTCAGGCGGCGGGTGGCCGTACGCAACTATGACCTCCGCTAAGGTCACTCCAACTATCTGATCTTGGGGTGACGGCGGGATCGGTTTAGATATTGCCGAGCCTTTACGATGACCGATGGTCCCGCGCGCGGGGCGTCGGTCATTTCGTCTTTGTCCAGTTACCCTACACTTGGCGACACGATCCAGTTCAGGCCAAATCTAAAAGAAAATTGCCTTGAAATATCAGCATTGCGCTTCGCATGACGCGGCGAGCTGCGGCCAAGCGAGCGGACGATGTCGGAAGGCTGTTCCGGTAGCCAGATATGAGCGAACTCGGCGTGGCTCCGCGAATGCCAGGCCGCGAGCAGACTGAAGATTTGGGTTTCAAAAAGCGGGTGGTCAAACTTTGCCCGCGCGGGCAGGCAATGTCTGCTTGAAAAAAGGAAAGCATTCCGGCCAAATCAGCCCAGGCGAAGTGGGTTCGGTGTTTGTGGGGGCTATGTGAAGAGGGGGACGGAGCGAATCTTTCGCGAAGCGGCCATCGAGCGGCTTTCGAATCCCGAACAGCTCGACCATGTTGTCGGCGTCACACGCCCGTTCGACTGGATGGCCGCAGCGGCGCTGGCGTTGGGTTTCGCCGTGCTATTTGCCTGGAGCGTGCTGGGCCGCATTCCAACCCGTGTGTCCGGCGAAGGCATTTTGTTAAGCAGTGGTGGTCGTCTGGTTGACGCCGTGTCCACTGTAAGCGGAAAACTCGCCTCGCTCGACATCAGCATCGGCGACGAGGTCCGCCGCGATCAGGTGATTGCGCGCGTCGTGCAGACCGAGACCGAACAGCGGCTTCAGCAGGCGCGGGACGTCTTGCGCGAGCGCGAGCGTGAGCATGCCGAACTCACCGGTGCGATCTCGCGGGAAATCGATGCCAAGCTTGCGAACTATGCGGCTCAGGACGCTGGCCTGGCCAATGTGATCGCGGCCGCGGAGCAGCGCGCCGTCTACCTCACGGACGAGGTGGCCAAGCTCGAGCCTGCCGCAGCGGGCGGATTTGTGACGCGCAGATATCTCGAGGACCGCCGTGTCGAACTCAACAATGCGCGGGAGCGCATTACCGACGCAAAGAACGAGATTCTCAAGCTCAATGCGCAGCGGCTGGATCTGCAGAGCCAGCGTGACCGCGATCGCCTGCTGTCAGAATTCAAGGTCAATGATGCCAGGCGGGTGGTCGAGCAGCTTACCGCTGAGCTGGAACGAGGATCGCGGATCCTCAGCCCCGCTGATGGTCGCGTCGTCGAAGTCAAGGTGTCTGGTGGCGCCGTGCTTGCCCTGGGTACGCCGGTTGTCGAAATCGAGATCGCGGGGCAGGTCCTGGAAGCGACCGTCTACATGCCGCCGGACCGCGGGAAGAACATCAGGCCGGGCATGGAGGTTCGTGTCGAGCCGACCACGATCAAGCGGGAAGAATACGGAGCGATTGTCGGCAAGGTGGTGACGGTTTCGGATTTTCCCGTGACGCCCCAGGGCATGCTGGCGGACCTTCACAACGACGCATTGGTCAAACGCTTTTCGCAGGACGGCACGCCCTATGCGGCGAAAGTGATCCTGGAGCGCGATCCTTCGACCGTCAGCGGGTATCGCTGGACCTCGGGCAAGGGGCCTCCGCTCCGGATGTCGAGCGGCACTCTGACCCGGGCCGAGGTAACGACGCGCGAGCAGCCGCCGATCGATCTGGTGATCCCGCTGATGAAGCAACTCAGCGGCATTGGCGGCTAGGATCGCCAGCGCATGACCGCGTCATCGCACCAAACCGACGCCCAGCCGGCGCTCCTCGATCGCCTCGGCAACTGGATCAGGCGCATCCCGCTGCCGGTCGGGCGGCGCTGGGTCACTCCCACGGTGTTCCAGATGGAAGCGCTGGAATGCGGCGCAGCTTCGCTCGCGATGATCCTGGCGTATCACGGTCTCTGGGTGCCGCTGGAAAAGCTGCGCGAAGCATGCGGTGTGTCCCGGGACGGCAGCAAAGCCAGCAACGTGCTGAAGGCTGCGCGACAGTTCGGATTGATGGCAAGGGGATTCAGGAAGGAGCCGGCGACGCTGCATGAACTGCCGATGCCGTCGATCATCCACTGGAACTTCAACCACTTCGTGGTGCTGGAAAGGCTGGATTCGGATTACGCCTATATCAACGATCCCTCGGTCGGGCGCCGCAGGGTCGGCCAGGAAGAATTTGACGCCGCCTTCACCGGCGTTGTCCTGGCGATGGAGCCGGGACCCGATTTCAAGCGCGACGGGCGCGAGCCTGATTTTGTCCCGCTGCTGCTGCGGCGATTGTCGAATTCATTCGGGGCGGTGCTGCTGCTGGTCGCACTCAGCATGGCGCTCGTGGTGCCTGCTATTCTGGTTCCGGCATTCGCAAAGATCTTTGTCGACGACGTCCTGATCAAGCACGTCGAGGGCTGGTTCACGCCTTTGCTGATCGGCATGGCGGTCACTGCCGTGGCCCGGGCGCTGATCACGGCGTTTCAACAGTCGCTGCTCTTGCGGATCCAGACCAAGCTCACGGTAACGATGGTCAGCCAGCTGCTATGGCATGTCCTGACGCTTCCTATGGAGTTTTTCACCCAGCGACACTCAGGTGACCTCGCCAACCGCATCGCCGCCAGCGAACAGATTGCCCAGCTGCTTTCGAACGGGGTGGCTGCCAATGCGCTGAACATGATCTCGTTGATCTTCATCGCCGTCACGATGGCATTCTACGACGGTCTTCTGGCCGCCATCAGCATCGCTGCGGCGCTCCTCAATGTGCTCGTCGTCAGGTTGGTCGCCCGCCAGCGCGAGGACCTCAACCGCAAGCTGGCGCTCGAGCGCGCCAAGCTGAACGGAAACACGATCGAGATCATCCGGACGATCGAAACGATCAAGGCCGGCGGTCTGGAGGACGACGCGTTCGGGCGCTGGGGGGGATTCCAGGCAAAGGTCCTGAATGCCGAGCGCGATCTCGGCGTCTATTCCACCTTCCTCGACGCCTGCCCGATTTTTCTGACCGGATTGACCGGCGCGATGGTGCTGGGGGTGGGTGGGCTGCGGATCGTCGATGGCGCATTGACCATCGGTGGCCTTGTCGCCGTGCAGGCGCTGCTCGCCAGCCTGGTCGAACCGGTCAACGCACTGGTGCAGCAGACCGCCGCCTTCCTCGCCATCAAAGGCAACCTGTTTCGGATCGAGGACGTCTTCAACTATCCCGCTCGTCCCCTGGTGCCGATCGGGCGCGCTCCGGCAGGCATGCCCCCGAAACTGTCGGGCCGGGTCGAGTTGACCAACATTTCGTTCGGCTATGGTGCGCTCGAGCCGCCGCTGATCGAGGATTTCTCGCTGGTGGTCGAACCCGGCCAGAGGGTGGCGCTGATCGGATCATCGGGCAGCGGCAAGTCCACCGTTGGCCGGCTGATCAGCGGACTCTACCGGCCGTGGTCCGGCGACATTCGCATTGACGGCTGGTCGATTGCCGAGATTCCGCAGGAGATCTTCACCAACTCGGTTGCGTATGTCGATCAGGAAATCTTTCTGTTCGAAAGTACGGCGCGCGACAATCTCACGCTCTGGGACGATACCGTGCCCGAAGCCAGCGTGTCTCGGGCGCTGAAGGATGCGCTGATCCATGAGGAAGTTGCCGTCCGCGCCGGCAACTACGATTGCCGCGTTGCCGAGGACGGCAGCAATTTCAGCGGCGGGCAGCGACAACGGCTCGAGATCGCGCGAGCGCTTGTCGGAAATCCTTCCGTGGTCGTCCTCGACGAGGCCACCTCTGCGCTGGATCCGATCGTTGAAAAGGCGATCGACGATAATCTCCGGCGCAGGGGATGCACCTGCATCATCGTCGCCCACCGGCTCAGCACAATTCGCGACTGTGACGAGATCCTCGTGATGAGCAACGGGCGGGTCGTGCAGCGGGGGACGCATCAGGAGCTGGTCGCTGAAGGCGGCGAATATGTTCAGCTGGTGTCGGGCGAATGAGCAGGGCCTACCAGCCTCCGGATCCCGAAATTGCACACTGGGGGGCGGGCTGGGCGTCCGCCCCCATGGCGCTCGAGAGCCATCGGCCATTGCCGATGAACGACGTCGATCTCGTCTTGCATGTCGTGCGCGGCTATGTCGACCTTTTTGCACTCAGGGAGACCGCCGCAGGCGAGCCGAGCCGGCGGCGCCACCTGTTTCGGGTCGAGCAAGGCGCTGTTGCTTTCGGCCTGCCTGGCATCAGCGATACCTGCGGAAATTCAATTGCCGTGATTGCGGTTGGCGGTCTCGAGACCGAGGTCGTGATCGACCATCGCGGCCGTTTTGTCGATCGGGATGGCATCGACGCATGGGCGACGCAGGTGTCGCGAATCATTGCCGCCTCTCCCGAGGGCGCGGTTGTGCAGCAAGCTACGATCGGATCACGACACGCCCTGGCAACAGGGGACATTCTCCGTTTATCCGGCCGGCGGGTCGCCTGGATCGGGATCCAGCACGGAACCATCGGGGTGATGGAGATGCCAGGGGCTCATGGCTCCGGCGAGGTTCCCTTGCCGATTCCGCCAGGAGCGTGGATCGTCGCCCGCGAGGACGCCACCCTGGCGGTTCGGGGAGAGCCTGTGTTGCAGGATCGACGAGGACGCTCTCGCGGAGGCCGACCGCCTGCGCCTGCGCTCGAATCTCAACCGGTTGCGGACCAGCAGCATCGTCGGCCGTCTTGCCGGCATCATCGCTGCCGGGCCAGGATCATCACAGTCCGGCGCGGTTGGCGCCAACCCTCTGCTGGCCGCCTGTCGGGAGGTCGGAGACGCGATGGGCGTTTCGCTCGAAGCGCCGGCCAGCGCGCTGTCCGGCAGCGATGATCTCGCGAACGTAACGAGGATCGCAAGGGCGTCGCGGGTGCGGACGCGGCGCCTGTTGCTGCGCGCGGACTGGTGGACCAACAGCGTCGGTCCGCTCGTCGCGTTTTTTGGCGAAGCCCGGCGGCCTGTCGCCGTCCTGCAGGGGCAAGGCGGTCGCCACATCATCGTTGATCCCAGCGCCGGCACGCGCCGCGAATTGACGCGGGCCATCGCCGCCGAACTGGCGCCCGTGGCGGTGATGTTCTATCGCGCGCTGCCCTCGCGTGCCCTGATGGTTCGCGATCTCTTCAAGTTCGGCGCCGCGATGGCGCGGGCTGATGTCCTGCGGATCGCGCTGGCCGCGCTGTGCCTCGGCCTTTTGGCGCTGGCCACGCCGCTGATCACCAAGCTGCTGATCGATTCCGTTCTCCCGCGCGCGGAAGCCGACCAGTTCCTGATCTGCGCCATCGCACTCGGCTTGAGAGCCGGTTGGACTGGGTATTGCAGGCCGCGATTGTCGACCGCCTTCTGCGGATGCCGACCTCGTTTTTCCGAGGCTTTTCTGTTGGCGACCTAGCGGACCGCACGCTTGGCATCGAGGCCGTCCGCACGATGGTCACCGGCCGCGCCATTCGCGGGTTTCTGGCCCTCGTGTCATGCGTCTTCAGTTTTGGCGTGATGCTGTACCTCGATTTACGGCTCGGCATGTTAGCTGCAGCGTTGGCAGTGCTGCGAGTTGCAATGGTGGTTGCGATCAGTCTGGCCCGACTGCCGAATGAACGCGACAGCCTTTACCTGCAGGGTTGGCTGGAGGGAGTGGTTCTCCAATTCCTCACCGGCGTCGGAAAACTGCGGATCGCGAATGCGACCATGCACGCCCTGGCGATCTGGGTTGAGCGTTTCGGCGAGCAGAAGCGTCATTTCATCGCGTCGCAGCGTGCGCGAAATCTCCAGAAGAGCCTTGAAGCGGCGTTTCCTGCGCTGGCGACGCTGCTCATCTTTGCCTTGGCCGAGATCGCATTTTACGCAGCATTCGGTCTGTCGCTCGCCGCGGTCGGCGAGTGGGCGCTAGCGATCGGCGAACTGCTGGTCGCGATCCCAAGAATCGAGCGGCTCCGGCCGATCATCGCGGCGGCGACCGAAATCGGTGACGACCGTAAGTCGGTTGGCGACATCAGCGGCTCGATCGAATTTGCCAAGGTGTCGTTCCGCTACGGCGGGAATGGGCCGCGCATCCTCGACGACGTCAGCCTCAGCGTCGGCGAGGGAGAATACCTCGCCATTGTCGGTCCGTCGGGAAGCGGCAAGTCGACGCTCTTCCGTCTGCTTCTTGGCTTCGAGACACCCGAGTCCGGCGTGATTTTTGTCGACGGCAAGTCGCTCGAGAGTATCGACATTGGACTGTTGCGCCGACAGGTCGGCGTCGTGCTGCAGAATTCCAGGCTCGCCTCCGGCAGCATCTATGACAACATCTGCGGCGGAGCCCAGTTGTCGATTGATCGCGCCTGGGAGATCGCACGGCTTGCGGGACTCGATGGCGACATCGAGGCCATGCCCATGGGCATGCAAACGATCATTGCGGAGGGCGTCAATACGCTCTCGGGCGGTCAGCGCCAGCGATTGCTGATCGCGCGGGCGCTTGCCCATGGGCCGCGGCTGCTGCTGATGGATGAGGCCACCAGCGCGCTCGACAACCGAACCCAGGCTATCGTCAGCGATTCGATATCACGGCTCAACCTCACTCGTATCGTTATCGCGCACCGGCTCAGCACGGTTCAGTCGGCAGACCGGATTGTCGTCCTCGCCGGCGGGAAGATCGTGCAGACCGGCACCTTTACCGAACTGTTGGAGCAGCCGGGCCTGTTTACGGATTTCGCGGAACGTCAACTGATCTAGGTAGCCATCATGCGCAAGGTCCTCTTCATATTCGGCGTCCTGAATGACTCCGACATCGACTGGATGGCCCGTACCGGCTCGCGTCGTGACATCCGACGACAGGACGTCCTGATCCAGCA
>WNFK01158579.1_pt1 | contig 12816 bp, 11 predicted proteins | sample 5400281 | NCBI WGS metagenome assembly WNFK01 (sample SAMN13153350, study PRJNA577476) | soil metagenome | isolation source: 20 cm soil on Douglas fir-dominated hillslope | place: USA:California | collected 2013-09-17
TCATTCGTGACAAACGGCAATTCGGGACGGATATTTTACGGCTGGTGGGTCGTCGCGGCGGCATTCCTGAATCTTTTCTTCGTGGTGGGAATTATTTTTTATGGATTCCCGGTGTTTTACGCTTCGTTCGTGGAATCGCTGGGATTTACTCGCGCGCAGGTGACGCAGGGATTCTTTCTAGGATTTTTGATCATCGGATTGCCATCAGGGCTGCTGGCTGGCGCAATCATCGACCGCATTGGGGCGCGCTGGGTCATCTTGACGGGCGCCGGACTAGTGGGCATTTCTCTGCTATTGATGGGACGAATAACGAAGTTGTGGCAGTACGAAGCGTTGTGCGCACTGGAAGTGCTGGGATATGTGTTCGCGGGCCCTCTTGCGAATCAGGTGCTGGTGGCGCGATGGTTTCGCGCGCGCCGCGGGCAAGCAATGGGGATTGCATATCTAGGACTCGGGGCTGGGGGAGTGGTAGCGCCGCTGCTGGTGAATTACTTGATACGGACGTACGGTTGGAGGAACGCGCTGGAGGTTGTTGCGGTGCTGCTGATGGCGGTGTTGTTTCCGGGGGGGATCTGGATTACGCGCTCGACACCGGAAGAGTCCGGACTGGCGCCGGATGGTTTGGCGATGGAGTCCGGCGGAGCGGTGACTGCAGCGGCGGCAGATTCCAGCGTCAACTCTGGCGATCGGAGCGATCGGCGCGGTGATTCAACATTTGATTCTGTATTTGAAAGATCTAGGTTATTCGGCAACAGTGGCGTCGCGTTTTTCGACTGGATTGCTAGCGGCGAGCCTAGCAGGGAGAGTCCTGGTTGGATATGCGGTGGATCATGTGCGCAAGAAAAACGCGATGGCACTTTTCTATTTCTTGTTAGGCGCGTCGGTGCTGTTGCTTGGAATGGCGAAGCAGCCTGCGGCGGCGTGGGCGTTTGCCGTTGTTTTTGGTTTTTCGATGGGCGCGGATTACATGCTGGTTCCGCTGGTGACCGCGGAGAGCTTTGGAACTGCGTCACTGGGTAAGCTTCTGGCGTTAATCATCATGGGATATTCACTGGGACAGTGGGGATTTCCCTGGATTGTGGGAAACATTTTTGATGCGAGGCACAGTTACGATCTGGCGTGGAGGCTGACTGCACTTGCGGGAATGCTGGGCGGACTGGCAATTTATGCGATTTCGCCACGAAGAGAAAAAGCTGGGCAACTTCGGTCGGAATGACACATGTGGTGGGCGCCTGGAATGGGAAATCATGGCGGGCCTTACAACGAAGATGCCGCCCTAAAGGGACGGCGCTAGAAGAGCCAAGATCCCATGACACAAACAGAGTCAGTGGGGAGGAGTGTCGTCGGCGTCGAAGGAGGCGAGTTGTTCTTCCCAGGCGAGGGTCGGCGACTGGAGGAGGCGGACGCAGCGGTTCCAGCGGAGAATGGCGTCGTCGTTTCCGGCGGGGCGGATTTTTTCTGCTTCGCCGAAACAGTTTAACGCGCGCTCGAAAAGCGGAAGAAGCGTATGCGGAGACTGGCCGACGCAGAGTTGGGCTTTGGCACGGCGCTCGTAGAGGATACCGGTGTAGTAGAAGCGTTCGTAGGCGTCGGTAAGTCTTTGGAAGGTTTCTTCCGCTTCGCGGTAGCGATCGGAAACTCCGCCCATAAATTGATCCGTAATGGAGAGGCCGAGTAGGCGCAGAGCGAGATGCTGCTTTGGCTCAATGGCAAGAATGTCGCGACAAATGGATTCGGATTCTTCCGGTTCGTTGAGATAGCGATAGAGTTCGGCTTTGGCAAGGGCTTCGGCGATTCCGGCGTGGGAGATGGATTTGAGTTGGTAGTTCATAAGGACCTCCGGCACGGACCGATCTAAAGATCGGCCACTACAAAAACCAAAAAACTAGTCGAGCTGCTTTGCCAAGCTCAACGGGGCTGAAGCCCTCCGCTACACAACCCAAAAACTACGGTGCTCCTTGGATTTTGCGGACTAGCATTGTTATCGGGTCGTAGAATTCGTCAACGACGCGCTCTTTCAACGGGATGATGGCGTTGTCTGTGATGTGGATTTCTTCGGGGCAGACTTCGGTGCAGCACTTGGTAATGTTGCAGTAGCCGAGGCCGAGTTCGTTTTTCAGCAGGGCCGTGCGCGAAACACCGTCGAGCGGATGCATTTCGAGGCCTGCGGTGCGGACGAAGAAACGCGGGCCACCGAAATTTTCGTGTTTTGCGTGATCGCGGAGGACGTGGCAGACATCCTGGCAGAGAAAACACTCGATACATTTGCGGAATTCCTGGACGCGGTCCACGTCGCGCTGATCCATTTTCCATTCGACGCCTTCGCGCGGCTGGAAGGCCGGGATTTTGCGATTGACCTTGTAGTTCCAGGAAACGTCTGTGACGAGGTCTTTGATAACCGGGAACGCTTTGAGTGGGGAGACTGTGATTGGCTCTTCGAGCGGAAGAGAATCGAGGCGCGTTTTGCAGGTTAGGCGCGGGCGGCCATTAACTTCGGCGGAGCAGGAGCCGCATTTTGCGGCTTTGCAATTCCAGCGGACGGCTAGATCGGGAGATTGGTGGGCCTGGATGGAGTGGAGGGCGTCGAGGACGACCATGCCGGGGGCTAGGGGGACGCGGTAGTCCACGGGTTTGCCGCCGGATGGGTCGCCTCGGAAGACGCGGAGAATCGCTTCGGCCATGAAGTCTCCTTGTAATCAACGGGGCTAAAGCCCCTCAGCTACAAAATTCAAGAGAACCGATCTAAAGATCGGCCACTACACGAACCAAAACCGAAAACCAAGCAAAGCAGCTACAAACTATTTCTTTTCTTCCAGCAACTGTTTTAGTTCCGACGGCATTTCGGGAACTGGACGCTCTTGCACGGTCATGGTATCGCCTTGACTGACTACTACGTTGTTTTTCTTTTCCCAAACGGGATCGTAATTCGGGTAGTCGAGGCGGCTGTGAGCGCCTCGGCTTTCTTTGCGTGCGAGGGCGCAACGCGTGACGGCTTCAGAGATGAGGAGCATGTTTTTCAGGTCGCGCGTGAGGTGCCAGCCGGGATTGAACATGCGCGAGCCGTCTATGCGAACTTTTGCGAGGCGTGGTTTGAGTTTGTCTAATTCGTTGAGGGCCTTTTTGAGATCTTCTTCGTTGCGGAAAATGCCAACGAGGTTTCCCATCGTTTCCTGCAAGTCGCGATGGATGGGGTACGGAAATTCGCCTTCGGTGCGCTCGAAAGGGGCGAGCATTTCGCGTTCGGCTTGTTCAAGTTGAGAAGAATCGAAAGTTGCGGGGGACGAATGATTGGCAAATTCGGCCGCGGCTTTTCCGGCGCGGCGGCCGAAGACGAGGAGATCGGAGAGCGAGTTGCCGCCGAGGCGATTGGAGCCGTGCAAACCGGCTGCGGCTTCGCCTGCGGCGTAGAGACCTGGAACGGTGGACGCGGCGGTTTCGGCTTCGACGCGAATGCCGCCCATCATGTAATGGCACGTGGGGCCGACCTCCATGGGGCCTTTGGTGATGTCCACGTCAGCGAGTTCCTTGAACTGGTGATACATACTGGGGAGTTTTTTCTTCACGTACTCGGCAGGTTTGTGGGAGATGTCGAGGAACGCGCCGCCGTGTTCGGAGCCGCGGCCATCTTTGACTTCAGTATAGATAGAGCGCGCGACGACGTCGCGCGTCGAGAGTTCCATGCGCTTGGGGTCGTATTTTTCCATGAAGCGTTCGCCGAGTTTATTGCGAAGGATTCCGCCTTCGCCGCGAACCGCTTCGGTGACGAGAATTCCCTGTACTCCTGGCGGCCAGACCATTCCGGTGGGATGGAACTGGACGAATTCCATGTCCATGAGTTCGGCGCCTGCTTCGTAGGCGAGGGCCATGCCGTCGGCGGTGTATTCCCAGGAATTGGAAGTGACGCGCCAGGCTTTGCCGATGCCGCCGGTGGCAATGACGATGGATTTCGCTTTGAAGGCGGCGAAGCGGCCTTGCTCGCGCCAATAGCCAAAGGCACCGGCTACGCGATCGCCGTCTTTGAGAAGCCGTGTAACCGTGCATTCCATAAAGACATCTATTCCGAGTTGGACTCCGCGATCCTGCAGAGTGCGAATGAGTTCGAGGCCGGTGCGATCGCCGACGTGGCAAAGACGTTTGAAGGTGTGGCCGCCGAAGGCGCGCTGGAGAATGTCACCGGCGGGAGTGCGATCGAAGAGCGCGCCCCATTGTTCCAGTTCGCGAACGCGGTCGGGGGCTTCCTGCGCGTGAAGCTGTGCCATGCGCCAATTGTTGAGAAATTTGCCGCCGCGCATGGTGTCGCAGAAATGTGTGCGCCAATCGTCGGCTTTGTCCACATTGGCCATGGCTGCGGCGATGCCGCCCTCGGCCATGACGGTGTGGGCTTTGCCGAGAAGCGATTTGCAGACGAGACCGACTCGCGCGCCTTGTGCGAGAGCTTCGAGCGCAGCACGAAGACCAGCGCCGCCTGCTCCGATGATGAGTACATCGTGTTCGTGGGTTTCGTAATTTGGGGTCACAGGATTCGGAGGTCCTTGAAGACGCCGGCCTTGAGCATCCGGATGTAAAAATCGGTGAAGCCGACGGAGATGAGGCTGGCCCAAGCCCAGAGCATGTGGCGCTCGTTCAAAATGGTGAGAAAACTCCAGGCCGAATGGCGGGGCTTCCCGAAGGTAGAACAGGAGAAGCAGTCCAGTTTGCCGCCGACGATGTGGCGCAATGAGTGGCAGGAAAATGTGTACAGAGTGAGCAAGCAAACGTTGACGAGCATGATCAATGTACCGATGCCAACGCCAAATTTGCCTTCGAAAGAAAAAGCTTTGAACACGTCGTACCAAAGGAAGCAGACAAAGATGATGGCGAGATAGAGAAAGTAGCGATGAACATTTTGCAAGATAAATGGGAAAGCGGTTTCGCCGCGATATTTGCGGCTGCTGCTTTCACTGACGGCACAGGCGGGCGGATCTAGAAAAAAAGCGCGGTAGTACGCCTTGCGATAGTAGTAGCAGGTGGTGCGAAAGCCGAGTGGAGCCGCGAGGATTAACAGTGCGGGAGAAAGGCTCCACCAATGGTGCTGGGGATCAATCAGAGGAGAATAAAACGGAGAGAGATATGGCCCCCAATCATAGTACCTGCCTTCGAAGGCGCGGAGTGTGGCGTAGATACCGAAGCCTCCGAAGAGAATGATGACGGGAAGAAGCTCGAGCCACCAAGCGTCGCGTCGCTGCGTTTCGCCAAGTTGCGTCGTATGACTGGGGACAGGAGAGGAAGCCATGAGTTCACCGTACTACCGTGCACTAGGTTAATGAGGAAGCTGTAATTTGCAATAGAGAATTTAGATGGGTCAATGGCATTGCAAGCGCATAAGAAACAGCGTGGTAATAGGTGCAATGATATACTCTCGCGGCAAGCAGGGTAACGGCGAGGCCGCGCCCTTAAACGCCTGATGGAAACCTACGACCTACTCGTAATTGGCTCCGGCCCAGCGGGCCAGCGGGCCGCAATTCAATCGGCAAAATTCGGAAAACGTGTTGCGTTAATCGAGAAGATGGAAGTGGTCGGCGGCGTGGCGATCAATACCGGCACGATTCCCAGCAAGACGATACGCGAAGCGGTGCTGCATCTCTCCGGCTTCTACTACCAAAGTTTTTATGGCGTGAATTACCGCGTGAAAGACCAGATCACGATGGCGGATTTGTCTTTCCGGGCGCAGCACGTGATCAAGACGGAGATTGACGTAACGCGGGCGCAGCTTTCGCGCAATGGGATTGAAGTGCTGAACGGTGTGGCGAGTTTCCTGGACGCAAACCGTTTGAAAGTTGTGAGCGCGCGCGGCCAGGCGGAATATCGAGCGGAAAACATTGTGATTGCGACGGGAACGAAGCCGGCGATGTCGTCGCTGGTGCCATTCAACAACACAACCATCATTAACAGCGATCAGGTGCTGCAAATGCCGGACATTCCGAAGACGCTGATCGTGGTGGGGGGCGGCGTGATTGGAGTGGAGTACACGTGCATGTTCGCAACGCTGGGCGTGCGCGTGGCACTGATTGAAAAGAGGCCACGGCTGCTGGAATTCGCCGATGCCGAAATGGTGGAAGCGCTTTCGTATAGTTTGCGAGACCGGCGCGTGACAATGCGGCTGAATGAGGAAGTGGAAAGCGTTGAGGAATTACCGGACAAAACGGTTGTCGCCAACTTGAAGAGCAAGAAAAAAGTCAATGGTGACGCGTTGCTTTACGCTGTTGGGCGGCAAGGAAATGTGGACGAGCTAAATCTGGCAGCGGCGGGACTAGAAGCGGATTCGCGCGGAAGAATCAAGGTGGATGCGGAATATCGCACTTCGCAGTCGCATATTTTTGCGGTTGGCGATGTGATTGGATTTCCCAGCCTTGGTTCGGTTTCGATGGAACAGGGCAGAATCGCTGCGGCTACGGCAGCGGGAGTAAAGATTCATTCCAACCCAGCTCATTATCCCTACGGAATTTATACGATCCCTGAAATTTCTTTCATCGGACAGACGGAAGACCAACTGACCGATGCGGGCGTGCCGTACGAAATCGGGATTGCTTACTTTCGCGAAATTGCGCGTGGCCAAATTCGCGGGGATACGACGGGACGCCTGAAACTGATTTTCAGCCCGGACACGAAAGAGCTGCTGGGGGTGCACATCATCGGCGAAGGCGCGTCGGAGCTGCTGCACATTGGTCAAGCGGTTCTGGCGCTGAAAGGCACGGTGGAGTATTTCGTGGACACCGTGTTCAATTATCCGACGCTGGCTGAATGTTATAAGGCGGCGGCGTTTAACGGGCTCAATAAACTGGCGAACGTCTAGCAACGGACGTCGGTGCTGGGCAGGAAACGGAAGGCGAATGATGGGCAAGCTAGCCGGTGTCCATGTAGTGCAAAGAATTTCGGCCGGGTTGGTGGAAAACAACCGGGTTGTGGGCGGGGTGCGCTCGTTTCCTGAAAAAAGTGCGACGCATGACGCGCTGCTCGCGATGCCCGCGGACGATATTGCGGTGGCGATCGCGGAGCAGGTGAAGGCGGTTGCCAAGGGCGAAAAATTGGACGCGGTGGGCATCGGATTCCCGGGAATTATCCGCAACGGCGTGGCGGAAGAGTCGCCCAATTTGGGGCAGATGAAGGGCTTTCGTCTGCAAAACGCGGTGGAACTTGCACTGGCAAAAGAGGGAGCGAAACTCCCTGTGCGTGTTTTCAACGACGCGGATGCAACCGCGGCGGGAATTGCGGCGACGCGCGGTGTGCTGCACAAGTTGAATCGCGTTTGGGCAATTGGAAATGGCGTGGGTTACGGCAGATTTCCTTGGAGCGAAGGCGTGTGGGAAGGCGGACATTCCGTGGTCACGCTGGACCCGAAAGAAAGATTTTGCGGATGTGGCGGCGTGGGACACCTGGAGGGAATTCTTGGCTACCGCGCGATGAGAATGCGGTTCCTCGACATGGAACCCGAGGAAGTGTTTGCGAATGCGAAAGCGGGAGACGCACGTTGCGCGGAGTTCGTCATGCAGTGTCACCGCGCGCTCGCGGCGGCGTCGGCGACTTCCATTCACATGGCGGGGCCGGGACCATTTTATTTGACGGGGCCGAACGCGGGATTTATTGACCCGGCGCTGCTCGATCGTCTGGTTCACGAGATGGTGAAAATGAGTCCGTTGCAAGGGAGCCGGTTCGAATTCATTCCGGAAAATGACGAGTTGGGAGTGATTGGCGCGGCGGTGAACGCCGAACGAGCCGTGGGCGGATCCTGATTGTTGCGCGATGACGCGCCAGCCGCGCGGAGTATTGATGTAAACGCGGAGGACGCGGAATTGTCGGCTGAATTGGCGGCCCTGCGTGGAGCCTCGCTCTGTGCGCATGCTGGAGACAGAAGCGACATCGCGGTAAATCTTCACCTGGACATCGGAGCAGTGAACGAAGCTGTATGTATTGGGAGAAGTTTGAATGAGTTGGATCTGCTTGGCCTTGTTGATGACCTCGCCAAAGTAGGTGACGCCGGAAAAATCATCAGAGAAAACGGTGTTAAAGATGGTGGAATTGTTGAGCTGGATGGCGTGGGCGAAGCCTTGTTCGAGATTGACGATTGCCTGGCGGTCAGCTTCCTGATTTGGTTTTAGTTCGTCCTCTTGTGCTGCGGAGGAGGAGGACACCACAAGGAATAGGAAAGCAAGCCAGAAAAGTTTTTTCATCGCGGCCACCAATTGAGTTTCAGATTACGGGAAGGTTACTTCCCCATTGCTACAGAATAGAGCGTTCCAGGCAGATTTTTCATCGTAATGCGATGGAATTGGCGGAAACGCAAACCCCGAAAAGATCTGCTAGACTCTTGGACTTCCGGCCCTCTGCTTTGTTGAGGCGAACTTTACAACTGAGGGCGCTGCGGAGGGGAGGTGGGGTCGCGGCGAGAGAGTTCGAGTGCGATGGCGCGCATCTCTTCATGGATAAGGCCGTTAGTGGCGAGGACGATAGGACCACCTAGCGCATAAGGCTGGTCGTGAAAATCGGTGATTTTTCCACCTGCTTCCTGAACGAGAAGCACGCCCGCGGCGGTGTCCCAACGCTTCAAACCAAATTCCCAGAAACCGTCGAAGCGCCCTGCGGCGACACTGGCGAGGTCGAGAGCTGCGGACCCATCGCGCCGCACGCCGTGCGAACGCAGGGTGAAGTCATAGTAGTAGTGAATATTCGGGCTGGATTGACGTTTGTGCACGGGGAATCCGGTGCAGAGAAGGCTCGTAGAGAGCGTCGGAACTTTGGAAACCTGGATCTTCTTTCCATTAAGCGAAGCGCCTTCGCCGCGGGCTGCCGCGAAAAGTTCCTCGTAAATTGGATTGTAGACCACGCCGACGAGAACTTCATCCCTGTGAGCTAACGCAATCGAAACACTGAAGCAGGGATAGCCGTGCGCGAAATTCGTCGTCCCGTCGAGCGGGTCTACGTGCCAGCGAAATTCGGCGTCGTGATCTTTGCCGAGGCCTTCCTCGGCGGCAATCGCGTGCGTGGGGAAATATTTTGTGAGGCGGTCCACGATTGCTTGTTCGCTGCGTTTGTCCGCTTGGGTGACGAGGTCAACGTCGCCTTTGTATTTGATTTCCGGCGGTTGCGCGTATTCTTCGCGGAGAATTTTGCCGGCTTCACGGGCGGTTTCGAGCGCTACTTCGAGATAGGTTTTCAGGTTTTGCGGCAGACACAGCTCCCAGGAAAAGAATTGTGAACAACTAGTTTAACATTCGGCAGCGCCGGGAACAGTTGTGAGAAAGCGCGGGTACAGGAAACGTGTTTCGAGTCAACGGGGCTGAAGCCCCTACGCTACACAACACCCGCCAAACTTTGGTTTTCATCGGAATGATATAGTACGCAGCCGATTGGCGATTGAGAATGTTGGAGGATGAGGATGCTGGACCGGCGAGATTTTATGAGGGCGTGCTCGGGATTAGGACTGGGAGGAACACTGTTTCCCGGAGTGCTCTGGGCTCAAGCGCAGGCTCGGGACGCGAAGAAAATCACGAAAGAGATGATTGAGAACGCCGCATTGATTGCGGATGTGCCCATTTCCGATGAGCACAAAGAGATGATGCTCGAAAACCTTAACGATCAAGCAAAGGGGTACGAAGAGATTTACAAGCTGCGCATGCCGAATTCGGTGGAGCCTGCGCTGATTTTCGATCCCGTTACGTCCTGGACCAAGTTCGAGACGGAAAAACAGCCGATGCGGATGTCCGCGGCAAAACTGCCCGAAGAGTACCTGCAGTTTGGCAAGGCGGGATTGAGGCCAGACTATGAAATTCTGGCGTTTGCGAGCGTGCGACAACTGGCGGAACTGATGCGTACGAGGAGAATTTCGTCGGTGGCGCTGACACAAATGTATTTGCAGCGATTGAAGAAGTACGACCCAACGCTGAAGTTTGTGGTGACGTTGACAGAGGAACGGGCAATCGCGCAGGCGAAAAAAGCGGACGCGGAGATTGCGGCGGGAAAATATCGTGGACCACTGCATGGGATTCCGTGGGGCGCGAAGGATTTGCTTGCAACAAGGGGATACAAAACGACCTGGGGCGCGGGCGGATTCGAAGACCAGATGGTTGACGAAGACGCGACTGTGGTAAAGCGACTGGACAAAGCAGGCGCGGTGCTGGTGGCGAAATTGACACTCGGAGCGCTGGCGCAGGGCGATGTGTGGTTCGGCGGAGTCACACGGAATCCATGGAACACCAAACAGGGATCGAGCGGATCGTCGGCGGGTCCGGCGTCGGCAACGGCTGCGGGATGCGTCGCGTTCAGCATTGGCTCGGAGACACTTGGTTCGATCTCGTCGCCCTCAACGCGGTGCGGGTGTACTGGATTGCGGCCGACGTTTGGACTCGTTCCGCGTACTGGGGCGATGGCGCTTTCCTGGAGCATGGACAAGCTGGGGCCTATTTGCAGGGCCGTGGAAGATTGCGCTCTGGTGTTGGACGCGATCTACGGGAAGGACGGCAAGGATCGCTCGGTACAGCCAGCGGTATTCAATTGGGATGCGAATCTTGATTTGCGGAAGTTGCGAGTTGGTTATTTGAAGGCGGCGTTCGAGCCCCTATCGGAAACAGCTCAGGATGCGGCGAAAGAAGAGCCACCAAAAACTCCAGAAGAACAGAAAAAACGCGAGGAGCAGAAGAAACGTCGCGAGGCAGCCCAGACGCGGATGAAGTACGACCGAAAATACCTGGATGCATCGTTGACGAAGTTACGGGGAATGGGTGTGAAATTGATTCCGGTGGAGTTGCCGAAATTTCCTTACGACGCGATTACGGTGATGCTGACGGCGGAGTCCGCAGCAGCATTCGACGAATTAACACGGACGGGAAGAGACAAACTGCTGACTTCACAAAAGGATTACGACTGGCCGAACACCTTTCGCACGGCGCGGTTTATTCCGGCGGTGGAATACATTCAAGCGGCGCGAGCGAGAAGAATGTTGATGGATGCGGTGGCAAAGGTTTTTGACGACGTTGACGTGATTGTGACGCCGTCGAACGGGCAGCAGTTGGTCTGTACGAATTTGACTGGGCATCCTGCGGTGATTTTGCCGAATGGATTTCGCGGCGACGATGCGCCAAAACCGATATCGGAAGACCCGAGCGATTTTGCGAATTCGGGCGGGCCGGGCACACCGACTAGCCTGACATTTCTGGGGAAACTTTACGGAGAAGCGGAGCTGCTGGCTTTTGCGAGATCCTACCAGGAGGAGACTAGGTTTCATCTGGAACGGCCGAATTTGACGGTGGCATAGAGGCCGTGGCGACATTGAAGGAAGGAAAGAAGAAAAACCCGCACATCTTAAAGACAACACGCAGTCTTCTTCGATTCAACGGGGCTAAAGGCTCCGCTACATAAGGCCACAAAAACCTAAAAGCAAGATGGCGATTTAAAATCGCCGCTACACGATTCAAGAGCCAAAACCGGAGGGAGCTACTGCGGCCACATGTAATAGTTCTTGCGGTGGCGCACTTTGTAATCGCCGAGGACGGTGATTTCTATGTTGCGCAGAGAATCCGAGGGGCCTCGGGGATTTGGATAATAGGCGAGGCGGTATTGCGTGCGAAGTTCGCGGTCGATTTGATCGAAGATGATGCCGAGGTCAGCCGCACTGTCCGGAAAAAACATGGCGCCGCCGGTTGTTTCCGTGATGGTTTGCAGGGCGTGCTCGCCGGCGGTGTTGCGCCCACCTTCGCCCTTGATGGAGCGAATCAACACCGTGTAGAGAAGCGTATCGGAACGAACGGCGGCTCTTCGCGCAGCTTCGAAGTCGGAGTGACTCGTGGTTTCGCCTCCGTCGGTGACGAGGATGATCACGTGGCGGCGCTCGCTCTTTTGACTGGACAGGCTGCGCGAGCCAAGCACGATGGCATCGTAAATCGAAGTTCCCGCGCCCGGTGGAATCTTGCGCACGGCTTCCTGAAGCATGGGGATCTTGTCTGAAAAGTCCGCAACGCGCGTGACGTTTTCGTCAAAACCGAACACGGCCAGGCGGTCTCCCGGCCGGATCACCTGCTGAATAAAATGAGCCGCGGCTGCGCGCTCCGTGGGCATTTGGATTTGTGCGCTGAGGCTTGCGTCAATCATCAGGGCCAGGTCGAGTGGCTGTTGAGTTTCCTTTTCGAAGACTTCGATCTTTTGCGGATTGCCTTCTTCGGAAAGCTGGAATGCCTCGACCGGTAAATCCGGCGCGGGGCGATTGTTCTCATCAAGCACACTGACCAGCACGTTTACCAGATTCACTTTTACTTTGATGGTTGTGCGGCTTTGTGCGGCATCGTCCGGGGTTGTGGAAGCTTCGTCAGGCTTTTCTGTTTTGCTGGAGCCGGTTTTGTTTTTCTGCGCCCAGGGAGGACGGTTCGGGTTCTCTTGCGGAATCGCGAGCAACGGCAGACTGGCGAGCAGAAGGCATAGTCCGGAAGCGGCACGCAAGGGTGTGGGCGTCATTGATGATTAGGATGCAGGTTTCTCCGCCGGAGTCGCCGCAGGAACGGGAGGCAGTTCGCCATCTGCCCATACGGCACCGTCTTCGAAGTATTCCTTCTTCCAAATGGGCACGGTTTTCTTGAGCGTGTCAATCGCGTGGCGGCAGGCTTCGAAAGCGGCTTTGCGGTGCGGAGCGCTGACGGAAATGAAAACGCTGGTTTCGCCAATTTCGAGGCGGCCGAGGCGATGCGCCATAGCAACGCCGTCAATCGCGAAGAGTGTGTGGAGCGAAGTGGCGATCTCCTTCATTTTTTCGAGGGCCATGGATTCGTAGGCTTCGTATTCGAGATAGAGCGT
>WNFK01074060.1_pt1 | contig 12809 bp, 8 predicted proteins | sample 5400281 | NCBI WGS metagenome assembly WNFK01 (sample SAMN13153350, study PRJNA577476) | soil metagenome | isolation source: 20 cm soil on Douglas fir-dominated hillslope | place: USA:California | collected 2013-09-17
TACTAGCATACGTCGTGGGAGGCACGATGAGCCGGATGCGAGGCGCGGTCGCCACCTCGCCTTCGAGCGAGCTCGCCACGGCCACGGAGTCGAGGACGCGTTGGTAGCGCGTTTGCGCGTCGTCCGGTCGTCGCGACGCCGGCGGCTGCACCGAGACGCATCCAGCGAGAGCGATGACGCCGACCAGCGACCGACGACGGTATCGCAAGGCGAGCCTGTGCATGGGCCAGACGCTCCGGCTAAGGTTGTATACAACTTCGGACACAGTATTCCCCCGCGCAAGACCCCGGCTCGCATCCCGCACCGCCGTTACCTTACCCCCGTCATGGAGCCCCACGCCCTCCGCGCCGATCTCTACGACCCGGCGGCCCTCGCCGCCCTCGGCCACATCGAGGTCGTCGCCCGCTGGATCGTCGATGGCTTCCTCAGCGGACTGCACCGCTCGCCCCGTAAGGGCTTTTCGGTGGAGTTCGCTGATTTTCGTCCCTATCAACCCGGCGACGATCTGCGCTACGTCGACTGGAAGATCGCCGCGCGGGCCGACCGCTGGGTCGTGAAGCAGTATGAGGAAGAGACCAACCTCCGTGCTACTCTCATCCTCGACGTGAGCCGGTCGATGGACTGGCGCGGTGCTCCCGCCGAGCTCCGCCTCGCCAAGCGCGCCTACGCCGAGCAGCTCGTCGCCGCTCTCGCGCTCCTGCTCCTGCGTCAGCGCGACGCCGTGGGGCTCATCCGGTTCGACGACGCGGTGCGCACGAGTATTCCGCCTCGCGCCCGCACGACGCAGTGGCGGCGGCTGGTCGCCGCCCTCGCCGAGCCCGCTGGCGGCCGCGCTTCCGACCTGGCCGCGGCACTGGGGCAGGCCGCGCGCCTCGTCACGCGCCGCGGCATGGTCGTGCTGGTGAGCGACCTCCTCGTCGACGTCGACGCCGCCATGCCCGCGCTGCGAGGGCTGCGCGCGGCCGGCCACGACGTCACCGTGTTCCACGTGATGGATCCGGCCGAGCATCACTTCACGCTCGCGGCGGAGGCGCAGTACGAGGATCCGGAGAGCACGCTCGCCGTGCCCGCCGCCGGCGCCGACGTGCGAGCGGCGTACGACAGCACCGTCGCCACCGTGATCACGGAGTGGCGCGAGGCGCTGGCCGCGATGGGTGCCGGCTACGAGCTCGTGTTGACCGATCTGCCCTATGCCGTGCCGTTGCGCCGAGCCTTCGACGCGCGCCACCGGAGGCCATGAGCTTTCTCGCTCCGCTGTTCCTGTTGCTCGGTGCCGCCGCGACGGTGCCGCTGCTCCTTCACCTGCTGCGACGCAACGTCACGAGGCGGGTGGAGTTCCCGGCCGCGCGCTACCTTCAGCGCGCCGAGCAGGAGCACAGCCGTTCGCTGAGACTCCGCAACCTGCTGCTCATGCTGCTGCGGGTGCTCCTCGTCCTGGCGCTCGCCCTCGCCGCCGCCCGGCCCTTCATCGCCGGCCTCGGAGTAGGTCACGGCGCCACGGCTGTCGCCATCGTCCTCGACAACTCGCTCTCCACCACCGCGGTGGAAGGGGGGACACCGGTGCTGGACCGGCTGCGCTCGGCCGCTCGCGCGCTGTTGCTCGCCGCGACTCCAACCGACCGCCTCTGGCTCGTGACGGCCGATGGACGGGTGCGCGCCGGCCCGCGCGACGCGCTGCTCGACGAGGTGGAGCGGCTCGCGCCCCTGCAGGGGAGCGGTGACCTGCCTCTGGCGCTGCGCCGCGCCGCCGCCGCGGTGCAGACCGCTGCGCTCCCCGCGCAGGTCGTCGCCGTCGCCACCGACGCGCAGCAGACGGCCTGGGCGGGTATCACACGCGCGAGCATTCCGGTGACGGTGTACGTCCCGGGCGGCGAGCCGCCAAGGAACCGAGCCATCGTCGCCGCGGCGGCCGAGCCGGCGCGCTGGACGCCGCGCGGCGCCGTGACCGGGCGAGTCGAGTCTGCCGATTCGGTAGGTTATCGCATCGTGCTCGGCGAGCGCACGATCGCGCGCGGCACCACGGGTCGCGGCGACCCGGTGTCGGTGCGCGTCGCTCCGCCCGAGCGCGGGTGGCAGGCGGGACGCATCGAGCTGGAGCCCGACGACTTCCCGGCCGACGACGCGCGGTCCTTCGCCGTGTGGATCGGTCCCGCGCCGGCAGTGACCAGCGCGCCGTCGGCGGGAGTGTTCGTCGCCACGGCGCTCAGCGTACTCGTGGCCGACGGTCGCGCCAATGCCGGCCAGGATGTGCGAATCGCGAGCGCCGACGCGGTCGGCGCTCTTCCGGCGCTCATCGTCCCGCCGGCTGACCCGGTGCGACTCGGAGCGGCGAACCGCGAGCTCGCGCGGCTCGGGATCCCCTGGCGGTACGGCGCCCTCGATCGCTCCGCCGTCGTCGTCCGTGGTGGCCGCCTGGACGGCGTCACCGTCTCGGAGCGCCATCATCTCGTGCGCGACGGCGCCGCGCAGAGCGATACGCTCGTCACGGTGGCCGGCGAGCCGTGGATCGTGGCGGGTGCCCTGGCTGGCCGACATGCTCGGCCTGCGGCTCGGCGCCCCTGCGGGCGACCTCGGCGCTCCCGTGGAGGCGCGGCCGGGTGCTTCCATCACACTGCCCTTCGCTGCCGACGCGCTCGAGAATGCGTCCGGTACCCGGCGCGCATTGGACGCGGACCGGATGTCCGCACCCGAGGAGCGCGGTGTCTGGTTCGTGCTGCACGCGGGACGTCGCGTCGGCGCCGTGGTGGTGAATGTCCCCCCCGAGGAATCGGCGCTGGCGCGCTGGCGCGGCGAGGAGCTCGCCACCCGCGTCGCGGGCCGTCTCGGTCGTGCCGCGGGCACCCCCGATGCGTGGGTCCGTGACACTTTCGCCGCGGGTACGCGCCGCCCCGCCGCCACTCCACTGCTCGTCGTTGCGCTGCTGCTGATCGCCGCGGAAGCGATCGCCGTTCGCGCCTCCCGCTCCACCGCCGCCTAGTGTCGCTTCCCAGCCTGCTCGACGCGATCGAACGCCTCCCGGCGTTCGCCCGCTTGTTCAATACGCTTCCCGCGCCACGCGCGGCGCTGCGCGTCGCCGGATTGCCCGGCTCCGCCGACGCGACGCTCGTCGCCGCGCTCGCCCGCCGCCTGCCGACGCGCTTTTTCGTCGTCGCTGCCGACGGCGTGCCGCAGGCGGAACGGCTGCTCGCCGATCTTCACACCCTGCTCGACGAGACACCCGTCGCGCTCTACCCGCCGCGCGAAGGATTCGGCGAGGCCGAGCCGCACGTCGAGATCGCCGGTGAGCGCGTGGAGACGTTGGAGCGGCTGAGCCGCGGCGAGATCAGCGTGCTGCTCACCACGCCTCGCGCGCTGCTGGAGCGCACGCGACTGCCCGGTGCCCTTGCCGATCTGCGTCTCGAGCTCCGCAAGGGCGACGTGCGCCGCCCGCGCGAGCTCGCCGAGCATCTCGAACGAATCGGATTCGAGCGCGTTCCCATGGTCGAGGACGTCGCGCAGTTCAGCCTCCGCGGCGGCATCCTCGACGTGTACTCGTTCGGCATGGCGGATCCGGTGCGCCTCGAGTTCTGGGGCGACGAAGTCGTCGACCTGCGCCACTTCGAGCTGACGTCGCAGCGCTCGACCCGCGCCGTGGACCTCGCCGTCGTGCTCCCTGTGGACGGGCAGGTCAAAGAGGAGGCCGCGGGCGAGCGACTCTCGATCTCCGCGCTCTTTCCGCCCGATACGCTGTTCATCTATCCGGTCGGCTCGCACCTGCTGCCCGAGCTCAAGCGCACGTGGGACGAGGCGGAGCACCACCTCGACCTCGCGCGCCGCCGCGGCGAGGACGTGGCGGCACGCGAGGAGCTGTTCGAGTCGCCCGAGCGCGCCGCCGCGACGCTCTCGTCGTTCGGCACCGTCCGCCTCGTCGATCCCACCGCCGAAGAGGCCGAGCTCTCGTTCCCGCTGCGGGCCCCGGAGGCGATCGACCGGGACATTCGACGCCTGCGCAAGCTGGTGCGCGACGGCATCCCGACGGTCGTGCTCTGCGACAACGAGGGGCAGGCGGAGCGCCTCGACGAGCTGCTCAACGAGGACGCCTGGGAGCCGTCTCCCGCCGCGCTCACCGTCGGCGCGCTGGGCGGTGGCTTCGTGCTCCCGGCCGGCGACGGCGACCGCGGGCTTCGCGTCCTCACCGACCACGAGATCTTCCGCCGCGAACGGCGCGTGCGTCGTACGCGGCGCTATGTCAGCGGCGGTGTCGACTCGCTGGCGCTCAAGGCCGGGGACTTCGTCGTGCACCTCGAGCACGGTGTCGGCATCTATCGCGGCGACCGCCTCAACGTGCCGTTGTACCGCATCGACCAGCTCGAGCGCTACCGCGCGGCCGACGACGTCAACGACGATACGCCGCCACCGCGGCTGCACAAGCTGGGCGGCAAGCGGTGGGCCGCGCAGCGCGATCGCACGCGGGCCGCGATCCAGGAGATGACGCTCGAGCTGCTGGACCTCTATGCGCGGCGCAAGGTCGCGGCGCGCCCCGCCCACGTGCCGGACACCGCGTGGCAGCGCCAGCTCGAGAGCAGCTTTCTCTTCGAGGACACGCCCGACCAGCGGAAGGCGACGCTCGACGTGAAGCGCGACATGGAGAGCACGCGGCCAATGGACCGCTTGCTCGTCGGCGACGTCGGCTACGGCAAGACGGAGATCGCCGTGCGCGCCGCGTTCAAGGCGGTACAGAGCGGGAAGCAGGTGGCCGTCCTCGTGCCCACCACCATCCTCGCCGACCAGCACGCGCGCACGTTCGGCGAGCGGCTCGCCGACTTCCCGATCCGCATCGCCGTGATGAGCCGGTTCCAGAGCGTCAAGGAACAGGCCCAGACGCTCGTCGAGATCGCGGAGAAGAAGGTCGACATCGTCATCGGCACGCACCGGCTGCTCAGCCCCGACGTCGCGTTCCACGAGCTCGGGCTGATCATCGTCGACGAGGAGCACCGGTTCGGCGTCAAGCACAAGGAGCGGCTGAAGCAGCTCAAGCTCGAGACCGACGTCCTGACCCTCACCGCCACGCCCATCCCGCGCACGCTGCACCTCTCGCTCGCCGGCCTGCGGGACATGACGCTGATGCAGACGCCGCCGCGCGACCGGTCGCCCGTCCTCACCTTCGTCGAGCCGGACGATGATGGACTGATCGACGAGGGGATCTCGCGCGAGCTCGACCGCGGCGGTCAGGTATTCTTCGTCCACAACCGCATCGAGACCATCGTCGCGGTTGCCGACCACGTGCGGCGCATCGTGCCGCGGGCGCGGGTGGCCGTGGCGCACGGGCAGATGAAGGAGCGCGAGCTCGAGGACATCATGCACCGCTTCGTGAACGGCGAGATCGACGTGCTCGTCTCGACGTTGATCGTCGAGAGCGGGCTCGACGTGCCGAACGCGAACACGATGTTCGTCAATCGCGCCGACCACCTCGGTCTGGCGCAGCTGTATCAGCTACGCGGCCGGGTGGGCCGCTCCCACCGGCGCGCCTACTGTTATCTCCTGGTTCCTGACGCTGTCGATCCCGAAGCGGAGCGCCGTCTCCAGGTGCTGGAGCACCACACCGAGCTGGGGGCGGGCTACAAGATCGCGCTCAAGGACATGGAGATGCGCGGGGCGGGGAACCTGCTCGGCGCCGAGCAGTCCGGCGACGTGCACGCCGTCGGCTTCGATCTCTATCTCCGGATGCTGGACGAGACGGTGCAGCGCCTGATGCGCGGCGACGCCCCCCCGAAGACGCAGCCCGCCGACGTGTCGATGGACCTGCCCGCGTACCTGCCCGACGAGTATCTGGAATCGCAGGAAGCGAAGCTCGACGTGTACAAGCGGCTGTCGCGCTTCACGACGGCGGACGAGATCGAGGCGCTGCGCGCCGAGCTGCGCGACCGCTTCGGGCCGGTGCCCGCGCCGGCGGAGTCGATGCTTGCCATGGCCCTGTTGCGGGTGCTCGGTGGCGCCCTCGGCATCGAAGGGATCCTGGTGCGCGGCGATGAGGCCCGTATTACCTTTAGAGATTCCGCGATCCCGCGCATGAAGGGGCTCTCCGCGGCGTTCCACGAAGTCCAGTTCCAGGCGGAAGTGCGTCGCGCGCACCCGCTGTCGCTCAAGCTGACGCGTCTCGGGGGCGCAGGCCTCCTCGATGGGCTCGTCCGCGCCCTCCGTGCCGTCGTCTGACGCCCGCCCTCTTCTCCTGTACATCGCGCCCAACATGAATCGCACTTCGCTTCTCGTCCTCTCCCTTTGCGCGACGACCGTCGTTGCCTGCAGCGGGCTCAAGGACGCCCTCACCGCCCACGTGGACGTCGTCGCCCGCGCCGGGTCCCAGGAGCTGTCGGTCACCCGCCTCAGCGACCTGCTCGGCAAGGCCAAGCTGCAGGTGCCGATCAACAAGGACGTCGCCACGCTCGTCGCGCGCGACCTCTGGGTGCCCTACCAGCTGCTCGGCGTGGCCGCGGCGCGCGGCGACTCGCTCGCCGACGCCGCGGCGATCGACGCGGCGGCGGCGGGCATGATCGAGAACGCGAAGCTCGGCCGCTTCATGGAGTCGATCGCGTCGACGTTCCCGACGGACTCGGGCACCGAGGCGGGCTACCTCGCCGCCAACGGCGGGCTGTACTCCGCGCGACACATCCTGCTCCTCGTGCCGGAGAATGCCACGCCGGCCGTGCGCGATTCCATTCGGAAGAAGGTCACCGGCATTCGTGCCCAGGTCACGGCCGCCAACTTCGCCGACATGGCGAAGCGGTACAGCCAGGACAATACGGCGCAGAAGGGCGGCGATCTCGGCGTCTTCCCGCGGTCCATGATGGTGAAGCCGTTCGGCGATGCCGTCGCCGCGCTCAAGCCCGGCGAGATCTCCCCGGTCGTCGAGACGCAGTTTGGCTACCACATCGTGCAGCGCAGCACCTGGGACGAGGCGAAGGCGCAGTATGCGGCACAGGCGCAGGGTCGCGGCCGTCAGGTCGCCGAGAGCACGTACATCGCGCAGGCGCAGACCGCGGCGAACGTGAAGCTCAAGAGCGACGCCGCCACGACGGCGAAGGCCGTCGCCAAGGATCCGATGGCGCACCGCAAGGACAAGGCGGCTGTCGCGACGTATTCGGGTGGGACGCTCAGCGCGGGCCGTCTCGCCATGGTGCTCCTCGCCACGCCGCGCAGTGCACAGCTCACGCAGCAGATCCAGCAGGCGCCGGATTCGCTGGTCAACCAGTACGTGACGAACATGGCCCAGCGTGAAGTGCTGCTCCGCCGCGCCGACAGCGCCAAGACCGGGCTGTCGCCGGAGGAGCTGACCAACCTGCACCGCGACTTCAGCCAGGCCGTCGCGATGAGCTGGACGCAGCTCGGCATCGATCCCAAGTCGCTTTCCGACAGCGCCAAGACTCCCGCGGAGCGCGAGCGCCTCGCCGCGACGCGCGTCGAAGCGTTCCTCGATCGCGTCATGGCCGGCCAGGCACAGCCCGTGCCGGTGCCCGCCCCACTGCAGATCGTCCTGATGGACAAGTACGATGCGAAGGTGAACCAGGCCGGCATCGACCGGGCGGTGGAGCGTGCGGCGAAGCTGCGCGCCTCGGCCGACTCGGCGCGCGCCGCGCAGCAGCCGCCGTCGGCGGTGCCACTGCCGGGCGCCGCGCCCGGTGCCGGGACGCCGGGCGCGACACCTGCTCCCGCGCAGCCGGCGCCGGCCAGACCGTAACCCTGCACGGGTGGGCCAGCCCACCCGTCAACGAGCGGCCCGGACCTTCAAGGCCGGGCCGCGGGTATTTCGAGACATGCGCTTCTCCCATCAGCTCTCCGCCGCGATCCTCGTCGCCGCCGCCCCTGTCGCCGCCCACGCACAGCAGAAGGCGCCTGTCACGCCGGCCGCCCAGTCGTCCACGACTATGCAGGCCATTCCCCTCGACCGCGTCCTCGCGATCGTCGGTGACGTCGTCATCACGCAGTCGGGGCTTCAGGAGAAGCTGATCCAGAAGCGCCAGGAGGGCGTCACCTTCCCCGAGGACAGCGCGGCGTTCCACGCCTTCGTGCGCGCCGCGGTCAACGAGCTCGTCGACGAGGAGCTGCTGCTGCAGAAGGGGAAGGATCTCAAGATCGAGGTCCCCGACGCTGACGTGAACAACACCGTCGATAAGCAGGTGAAGGAGATTCGCGCACGCTTCAGCAGCGACGCGGAATACCGCGCCGAGCTGCAGAAGGCGGGACTCGGCACGCCTGAGGAGTTCCGTCGCTTCCGTACCGACGAGGTCCGGCGCGCCGAGACGATCACGCGGACCGTCCGGAAGCTGCGCGAGGACGGCAAGATCGTGCAGGCGAACGTGACCGACCAGGAGGTGCAGGAGGCCTACGATCGCAATCGCGCGTCGCTGCCGAAGCGCGAGGCGAGCGTCACCTGGCGCCAGATCATCATCGCGCCCAAGGCAACGCCGGCGGCGAAGGAGCGCGCGCGGCAGAAGGCCGAGTCGCTGCTCGTCGAGCTGAAGACGGGCGGCGAGTTCGAGATGCTGGCGAAGCGGGAATCGATGGACCCTGGCTCCAAGGAGAACGGGGGCGATCTCGGATGGAACCGGCGTGGTCGCATGGTCGCCGAGTTCGATCGCTGGATGTTCGCCCTCTCGCCCGGCCAGCTCAGTCCCGTGATCGAGACGCCGTTCGGCTATCACATCATCCGCGTCGACCGCGTGCAACCGGGCGAGGTGAAGGCGCGGCACATCCTGATCTCCCCGAAGGTCGACTCCGCCGACGTGGCCCGCGCCGGCCTCTCCGCCGACAGCGTCGCCGCGGCGTGGAAGGCCGGTGCGACGTTCGACTCGTTGGCCAAGAAGCAGCACGACTTCGCGAGCGCCGAAGAGACCACGCTGCTCACCCCCTTCCCGCGCGCCCAGCTCCCGCCGGCGTACCAGCAGGCGTTCGCCGACAAGAAGGCGAAGGACATGGTCGTCTTCCAGATTCCCGGGAACGCCACCGTGCCCGGCAAGTTCGTCGTCGCCCAGCTCGCGTCGGTGGAAGAGGGAGGCGATCTGACGCTCGCCGAGGTGAAGGAGCGCTTCCGCGCTCGGCTGGCGGAAGAAGGTGGCGTGAAGCGCCTGATGGATTCGCTGCGGAAGGCGACGTTCGTCGCCATCCGCGAGGACGCACTCACGCTCGTGCCGCAGGCGCCGGCCGCGAAGCCGTGACCGTTTGCCGCGCGGCGTAGCATGTCCCGCCCGCGTCTCGCTGTCACGGTCGGCGATCCGCGTGGTATCGGGCCGGAGGTCGTCGCCGCCGCGCGCGTCGACGCGCGCGTGCGCGCCGCGGCGGAGCTGCACGTGATCGGCCCCGCGGGGCTCGACGGCGTGGACGAGGCGGTCGGCGCCTGGGACTCCGACGGGCGCTCGGCCGCGCTGGCCGGCCGCTGCGCGGGACTCGCGGTGGATCGGGCCATCGAGCTGGCGATGACGCGCACGGTCGCCGGCATCGTCACCGCGCCGCTCGACAAGCACGCCCTGCTCGCGGGCGGCTACGACTTTCCGGGGCACACCGAGCTGCTCGCGGCGCGCACGGGCCGGCCCGTCGCCATGATGCTCGCCGCCACGCGACCGACGGCGGCCTCGCCGAATCCGCTGCGCGTGGTGCTCGCGACCACGCACGTGCCGCTACGTGACGTGCCGCGGCTGCTCACGAGCGAGGTGATCGCCTCGGCGGCGGAGGTCACGCGTCGTGGGCTGCGCGAGTGGTTTGGCATCGCCGAGCCGCGCATCGCGCTCTGCGCGCTGAATCCCCACGCCGGCGACGGGGGACGGTTCGGCCGTGAGGACGACGAGCTGCTCGCGCCCGCCGCGCGCTTGTCCGGCCTCCTCGGACCCTTTCCTGCCGACACGGTGTTCGTGCGCGCGATGCGCGGTGCGTTCGACGCGGTGATTGCCCCGTATCACGACGTCGGCATGACGGCGATCAAGGTCGCCGCCTTCGGCACGGCCGTGAACGTGACGCTCGGTCTGCCGTTTCCGCGCACGTCCCCCGATCACGGCACGGCGCTGGACATCGCGGGCCAGGGAATCGCGGATCCCTCCAGCATGATCGAGGCGGTGCTGCTCTGCGCAGAGATCGCTCGCCGCGCGTAGCGCGGCCCGCCGTCAGTCGTAGGCCCGCTGTTTCTCCCGGCGATCTCCGACCGAGTGAAGGTCCACTGCCAGCGTGTCGACGCGCCGGCCATTCATCGCCTTTACGGTGAAGATCGCATGGCTGGCGGTCACGCGGTCGCCCACGACAGGCAGCCGCCCCAGCGCGCCGAAGATGTAGCCGCCGATCGTCGTATACTCGTCGTCGGGCACCTGGAGTCCGAACCGCTCGTTCAGCTCGTGAATGTTCGTGTAGCCCGGAATCAGCACGTCCGCGCCAGGCTCCGCGGCATTCAGCACCTCGGGCTCGTCGTACTCATCGAGAATCTCGCCGACGATCTCCTCCAGAAGGTCCTCCATCGTGACGATGCCGGCCGTGCCTCCGTACTCGTCGAGCACCACCGCCATGTGCTCCTTGAGGCGCTTGAAGTCCGCGAGCACCTCTTCCACTTCGCGCGAGCCAGGCACGACGTGGACCGGGCGCATCACCTGGGTCATCCTGAACTTCGCCGGCCGCTCGCGGAGCAGGGGGATGAAGTCCTTCGCGAGCACGAGCCCCACGATGTTGTCGATCGTCTCCTCGTACACGGGATAGCGCGAGCGCTGGGTGTCCACGATCGTCGTCACCGCCTCGTCGAGGGTGGCGTCGATGTCGAGCGCGTCGATCGCCGTGCGCGGCGTCATGACCTCGCGGGCGTTCTTCTCCGAGAACTCGAACACCCCTTCGATGAGCGCGGCGTCCTGCCGCTCGAGCACCCCCACCTCCTGGCTCTGCTCGACGAGGATCCGCAACTCGTCCGCGGAATGCACGTTCTCTTCGGCGCTCAACGGCCTCTGCCGGAACAGGCGCAGCACCAGGTCGGCCGACTTGTTCAACAGCCAGGTGAACGGGGCGGTGATCCAGGCGAACACCATCAGCGGCGGCACCAGCCAGCGCGACACCTCCTCCGGATGGTTGAGCGCGGCGCTGCGCGGGGCCAGCTCGCCGAAGACGACGTGGCCGTAGGTGACGACGGCCATCGCGCACACCGTGCCCACCGTGGCGGCGCTCAGGCGCAGCGGTACGGACAGCGCGGCGAACGTCTCGGCGAAGGAGTGTGCCAACGTCTCCTCGGCCAGTACGCCGATGCCGATGCTCGCCAGCGTGATCCCGAACTGACTGGCCGAGAGGAGACGCGCCATGCTCGCGGTGGCCTTGAGTACCAGCCGGGCCTTCGCGTCGCCGGAGCGGGCCATCGCCTCCAGGCGTGAACGCCGGGAGCGGACCACCGAGAATTCCGCCGCCACGAAGAAGCCGTTGGCGGCCAGGAGCCCGAGCAGGGCGAGAATGCGCACGAACACGGCCGGAACGTAATCCGCGGCGGACGCACAAGCCACTGGTTCGCAACGGCTTGACTTCCTGCTTGACCTTCTGCCCATTGCGGCCGAGACTCATGGGCAATGAGCGACTACGACTACAGGATCGAAAAAGTCCGACGGCCGGTCGAGGTCACCCTCGTCAATGGGCACCGCCTCGATGGCGACGTGTTCGTCCAGACCTCGACCCGCTTCGGTGTCGGTCCGGAGGAGCCGCTCGACCTGCTGAACGATGACGAACCCTTCCTCCCACTCGTCCTTGGAACGGGAGACGCGTTCCTCATCCACAAGGCGCAGATCGCCATCGTGGGCTCGCGCCTTCCCGACGGCGACGACGCCCTCGACCGCGCCGTGGTCGGCATGAAGGTGGAGCTCACACTGGTCGACGGTAGCTCCCATGTCGGTTCGATCTTTCCCGAGGTCCGCGCCGACCGACAGCGTCTGATCGACGCCCTGAACGACATCTCGCTCTCCTTTGTCGCCCTGTTCACCACCGAGCAGCTCCGGCTGGTGAATCGCCGCCATATCGCCTACGTCCGTCAAGTGAACTGAGACGCATGCCCCAGCTCGACCGCCTCCTGTCCGTCATGGTGAGCCAGCGCGCCACCGCGCTCACGTTGCACGAGAGCGAGCTCGCCGAGCTCGAGATCGGGGGAGCGCCGCGTCCCATGACGAAGACGGCGCTCACCAGCCAGCAGGTCGTCGCCCTCCTGCGCGAGATCGCGCCGGTGGAGGCGGCCGCCCTGCTCGATGCCGGCAAGCCGACGCAGTTCGACTACGTATCGGAGGACGGCGCGTTCTGCATCGACGCGGCGCGCGAGGGCACCCAGTGGCGTGCCCGCGTCACGCTGGACGAGCGGCGCGAGCGGCAGCGGCTGAACGGACATCCGCGCGCGGAGATTCTTGCGTATGCGGCGCCGGCGCCCGTCGCTTCCGCGCCTCCCGCTCCTGCGGCCGCCGCGCCCGCCGCGCCGCCGGCGCGCCCATCGGGCCCGATCGTCGTGCCGATTTCCGCACCGGAGGACGCCGACGCGATCAACGACTTCGCCGGCAGCGACCGCGCGCGCGCCAGCCTCGATGCCCTCCTCCGCACGATGGTCGAGCGCAAAGCGTCCGACCTGCACCTCCGCTGCGGCGAGCCGCCCATCGTGCGGTTGCACGGCGAGATGACCCGCATCGAGGGCGCCACGCTGGAGCCGGCAGAGCTCGACGCGATGATCCGCTCCGTGATGCCGGAGCGGAATCGGCGCGAGTACAAGGAGACCAACGACACCGACTACGCGTACGAGCTCCCGGGCGTGGCACGCTTCCGCGCCAATGCGCTGAAAGACCGTCGCG
>WNFK01258230.1_pt1 | contig 12809 bp, 10 predicted proteins | sample 5400281 | NCBI WGS metagenome assembly WNFK01 (sample SAMN13153350, study PRJNA577476) | soil metagenome | isolation source: 20 cm soil on Douglas fir-dominated hillslope | place: USA:California | collected 2013-09-17
CTCGACTTCGTCGGCCTCGACACCGTCTACAAGATCGCGGAGATCATGTTCGCGGAGTACCGCGACCGCAGGTACGCGCCGCCGCCTTTGCTCAAGCGGATGGTGCTGGCCGGGATGCTCGGGAAGAAATCCGGAAAAGGATTCTATGATTACTCCTCGAATCCTCCGCGGGTGAGCAGTCTCGGACTGTGACGCCGGCCGGAGCGGGTGACCAACATCTGACTGTAACGCCCACTGGCTTCCGGGGGATCTTTCGCGACGACGATCTCGCTCGGGCGGTCTACTCCGAGGCGGCGGGCATAGCGAGGGCGATGCCGACCGCGGTGGCGGTACCGGCAGATGTCGAAGACGTGGCGGCGCTTGTGAAATGGGCGGCCGGAACTCGCACCCCGCTCGTTCCGCGCGGATCGGGCAGCAGCATGGCCGGCGGAGCCGTGGGGAGCGGCGTGGTCGTCGATCTTTCCCGTCTCAATCACATGGGAAGGATTGACGAGAAGGCGCAGACGGTCTGGGCAGAGCCGGGTGTGCTGTGGTCGACGCTGGATGTCGCGCTGAGAAGGCGCGGCCTTCGATTGCCCGTTGATCCGTCGAGCGGCAGCTTCTGCACTCTTGGCGGAATGGTATCGACCAACGCGGCGGGGGCGCGCAGTCTCCGCTACGGTGCGATGCGGATGTGGGTGAACGCACTCGACTGCATATTCAGCGACGGCGATCGCGCGACGATCACGCGAGGTGAGGAGCCGCCGCGTCGGGTCGAGCCCATTCGGCGTTTTCTGCGCGAGGCCCACGCGGCCATCGTGTCCAGCGATGCCCGCCACCCGGCACACCACAAGGGTGTGCGCAAGGAATCCTCCGGATACGGGATCCATCAATACGCGGACAAAGCGGACCTGCTGGAGCTTCTGGTCGGCAGCGAGGGAACGCTGGCAATCATAGTCGGCGTTCAGCTACGCCTCGCTCCGGTGCCCGCCGCCACGAGTAGCGTGCTTGGATCGTTCGGATCTCTCGCGGATGCGGCGCTTGCGGCAGGCAAGGCCGTCGAGGTTGAGGCCAGTGCGTGCGAGCTGCTCGACCGCACCTTCCTCGATTATGCGGCGACGGCTCCGGATGCGGACGAAAAGTTTTTGGGAGTGATCAAAGGCGCCGAAGCCATTCTTCTCGCCGAGGTGGAGGGTACGAGCGCGGAGGAAGCCGCGAAAAAAGCAGAGGAGCTCGCGGCCGCTTTTCGGGCCGCCGGTGCGACCGAGGTTCAGGTCGCGCTCACACCCGAGGCTGAGGAGAAGGTCTGGGAATTGCGCCACGCGGCGAGCCCGATCCTCGCGACGATCGAGCACACGATCTCCATGCAGTTCATCGAGGACGGAGCGGTGCCACCAGCCAGGCTTCCGGATTATGTGCAGGGCGTGAGGCAGGCTCTCGCTACGCGAGGGATGGGCGGCGCGATATTCGGTCATGCGGGGGATGGCCACATCCACGTGAACCCGCTGGTCGATGTAAGAGAGCCCGACTGGCGTGGCAGGATGCAGCTGCTGCTCGACGATGTGGTTGCTCTCACAGGGCGACTTGGCGGTACTCTGGCGGGAGAGCACGGCGACGGGCGACTGCGGGCTCCTCTGCTCCGCCGCGTCTGGCACAAGGATTCGGTGCAGGCGTTCGAGGCCCTCAAGAAGTCATTCGACCCCAACAATATTCTCAATCCGGGCTCGAAGATTCCGCTGCCGGGGCAGAAAGCGCTGGGCGACATCAAGTACGATCCATCTCTTCCGCCTCTGCCGGCGGAAGCGCGCGTCGCTCTCGATGATGTGGTGAAGCGGCGCGCGTACAACGAATTCCGGCTGTCGCTGATTCCCGCTTCGCCTTAGTTTTCTGCCGCCCACGCCCACGGAATTCTTTTGTACTATACAGAACCAATCTTAACTCTCCTCGCTCGCCCGACGTTCATCGAGCCGGATCATCTCAAGGTCAAATGGCTCGGAGAGAGCACTGACGGCGAGCGGCTGGCGGAGTTTGCCGGCCGACTCTGCTACATGAGCCAGAAAAATCCCGCCAACCGGGCGACCCGGGACTATCTGGAGAACATCAAGAAGCAGGGACACGGCAGCGTCCTCGAGCACGCCAACTATTCTCTGCTGCTCGAGGGAGTGAGCCGCTCGCTGACCCACGAGCTGGTCCGGCATCGAGCCGGATTTGCCTATAGCCAGCTCAGTCAGCGCTACGTCGATGAGTCGGAGGCCAACTTCGTCGTCCCGCCGGCAATCGTCGGAGACGAGTCTCTCGAGAGGGAGTGGCGCGCCCAGATCGATGAGGCGCAGCGGTGCTACGTTCGCCTGGTGGAGCAGCTGATGGAACGGTATGGCTGGGTGGGCGATAAGGTCCATCGCCGGAAAATGTCCCGCGAGGCCGCGAGGGGAGTTCTTCCCAACTCCACCGAGACGAAAATCGTGGTGACCGCCAATGCGAGAGCCTGGCGGACGATGCTGGAGCTCCGGTCGAGCGAAGGCGCGGAGCTCGAAATTCGCCGCTGCGCGGTGGCAATGCTCAAACTGCTCTCGAAAGAGACGCCCGGCTTTTTTTCGGATTTCGAGATCTACCAGGCGGAGGATCGGCGCGAGGCGGCCCGGATCGTTTACCACAAAGTCTGAGAAATCCGCCTACGCCCGGAGAAAGAAGTCCGGCGGAAGAAAAAAAATCGCGGGCGGGCGGAAAAAAATTCCCGGAGCCTCCAAAAAAATTTCTTTCGCGAGAAATTTTTTTTCCGAATCGCGGAATAATTATTGCGCCACATGGTCGGCGTTTATATACTCGTCACCATGTTTCGATCGCGTGAGTTTTCGTAGGGTGTCGATGACTCTCATCGGACTCGCCTACAATCAAAAACCCGAGCCAACAGAGCTCGCCGGCCCGGTGCCAGAGGGCGGCCGTCAAGAAGACGGGGAGCTTTCGCGTCCCGATGAAGAACCTCCCAGCAAAATCCGCGAGCTCTCGATAGGGGAGCTAATTGCCCGCGACGAGTTCGCCGAGTGGGACAGCCCCGTCACGATCGCCGCCGTAGAATCCGCTCTCTCCCGCCTTGGAAAAGTCGTCCGCCTCGAGGCAAAGGAAGATTTTCCGGAGCGCCTGCGGGATGTCCGTCCCGACATCGTCTTCAACATTGCCGAGGGGTTCAACGGGGTAAACCGAGAAGCCCACGTTCCGGCGATCTGCGAGTTTTTCGGGATTCCTTACTCGGGAAGCGACCCCTTCACCCTGTCTCTCTGTCTCGACAAGGCGAGGACGAAGGAGACGCTGACCTTCCACGGCATCCCGACTCCGAAGTTTGCAGTCGTCGAGACATCGGCCGAGATCGAGTCGCGGACGGCGGGCCTGGTGTTTCCTCTTTTTGTAAAGCCCGTGCACGAGGGATCGTCCAAGGGGATTACGGACGGAAATCTGTGCTGGGACAGGTCCCAGCTCCTTCGCCAGACGAGATTTCTCCTCGAGAACTACCGGCAACCGGTCATCGTCGAGGAATATCTGCCCGGCAATGAGTTCACCTGCGCGGTGCTCGGCAACGGCGACGCTGCGACGGTACTGCCGATAGTCGGGATGAATTTCGACGCGCTTCCGAAGGGTGCGCTCCCGATCTACAGCTTCGATGCGAAGTTCGTGTGGGATCGCCCGGAGAATCCGCTGGATATTTTCCAGTGTCCGGCGCGTATCACACGAGATCTTCAGGCGTCTATTGAGCGAGTTACGCTCGATGCGTTCAGAGTTCTCGGTTGCCGCGACTGGGCGAGAATCGATGTTCGGCTCGATGCCGCGGGTGTGCCGAACGTGCTCGAAGTGAATCCGCTTCCCGGAATTCTTCCGGATCCGGCAGACAACTCGTGTCTGCCGAAGGCCGCGCGAGCAGCGGGAATCGGTTACGAGGAGCTCATACAGAGTTGTCTGAGGTACGCCGCCGTGAGGCAGGGAGTGAGTCTCGAGAGCTCCTTTTCGCAGATTGGCGCGACCCAGAGCGAGCGAATGCTCGCCGCCAGCTGACCGGCGCAACCGACTGCAGACGGAGAAACGCGCAATGAAAATAGCGTTGCTGTTCGATGGGCTCTCGGCCCTCGGCAAGGCGCCGGAAGTTCAGCTGCTCGAATCGATCGAAGCGGTTGAAAGCGCCCTGCTCGAATGGGCGACCGAGGTCGTGCGCGTGCCCGTGAGCAACGACGGCCGCTGGGTCGAGCGCGTCCGACGGGGCAAGTTCGATCTGATCTTCAATCTCTGCGAAGGAATCGACGGCGAGGCCGTTTACGAACCGATGGTCATCTCGGTGCTGGAGCTCCTGGGAGTTCCTTTCACGGGTGGCTCGAGCTGGTCGACCGCGCTTACTCTCCGGAAGAACGTGGTCAACGAAGTGCTCGATCGCGCCGGCCTACCCGTTCCGCGCTGGGCACACGTCCGTCGCGGCGACGAGATCACGAGCGTCGGATTCCCGGCGATTTGCAAGCCGGTGGCAGAGGATGCTTCCGTCGGAATCGAGCAGCGATCGGTCGTTCGCAGCATGCGCGCGCTCTCGGCGAGAGTCGAGGCGATGTTCGAGGGCTGGGACGAAGTTCTCGTCCAGCGCTTCATCCCCGGTCGCGAGGTGAACGTCGGGATCCTGGGCGACGAAGTGCTGCCGATAGCGGAGATCGATTTTGCCGGGATGCCGCGCGGCATGTGGCACATTGTTTCCTACAGGTCGAAGTGGGAGACGGGGAGCGACGAGGATCTCGGCGCGAAGCCGAATTGTCCCGCCGACCTTTCCGAGGAGCTCGCCAACGAGCTGACGACGATTGCCCGCGCCGCCTGGAGCGTGGTCGGCGGCGAGGGATACGGTCGCTGCGACTTCCGCATCGACCAGTCGGGGCGTCCGTGGCTGCTGGAAGTGAACGTGAACCCCGACATCTCGCCGAACGCAGGACTCGCGCGCATGGCTGGCGTCGCGACCATCGGCTACACAGACCTGATCCACCGGATTTGCGATCACGCCCTGGCCAGGCGCGGAGAGAACTACACGGAGCGGTGGGTCAAGACGCTCCGGCTGTCCGGAATGGGATGAAGCAGGAATCCGGCGTCGAGTCGTTCGCCGCCGGAGTGTCGCCCCGATCCGAGGATGTTCGGATCATCTACAACGCCCTTCACGGGGCCGGAGTGGTGCACGCATGAGCGATTGGCAACAGATCATCAAGGATCAAAGCATCTCGAGCCTGGAGAAGCTGGCGGAGAAATTCGGCGCCGACGTCATCGACGTCGAGGCGCTGAAGCCGGCTTTCGACAACTTCCAGATGCGGATCACTCCCGCTGCTCTCGAGCAGATCAAGGAAGTGGGCGATCCGATGTGGAACCAATACATCCCGACGGTCGAGGAGCTCGACGTGGTCGACGGCGTCATCGATTCGCTCGATGAGGACGGTGACTCGCCGGTGCCGAACATCACCCATCGATATCCGGACCGCGCTCTCTTTCTCGTCAGCCCGGTGTGCGCCACTTATTGCCGCTTCTGCACCCGCCGCCGCAAGGTCGGGGACCCGGAGAAGATTCCGCTCAACCAGTACGATTCGGCGTTCCAGTACCTGCGCGAGCACACGGAGATCCGCGACGTCATCATGAGCGGTGGTGATCCGATGATGCTGAGCGATCGGAGGCTGGAGTACCTGTTCCAGCAGCTTCGCGCGATCCCGCACATCGAGATCATCCGGATCGGAAGCCGGATCACGTCGCACCTGCCCGAGCGCATCACGCCCGAGTTCTGCGAGATGGTTCAGAAGTACCACCCGATCTTCATGAACACCCACTTCAATCATCCAAGTGAGCTGACACCCGCCGCTGTGGCGGCGCTGGATCGGCTGTCGAGAGCCGGAGTGTCACTTGGCTGCCAGACGGTGCTGCTCAAGGGCGTCAACGACGACCCGAAGGTGATGATGAAGCTGATGCACGAGCTGCTGAAGGCGCGGGTGCGCCCCTACTACTTATATATGGCGGACCAGGTGGCGGGCGGAGAGCACTTCCGTACTACTGTGCAGAAGGGTCTCGAGATCATGCAGGCGCTGCGCGGCTGGACGTCGGGTCTGGCGGTTCCGCAGTTCGTCATCGACTCGCCGGGTGGCGGAGGAAAAGTGCCGCTGCTGCCTGAGTACCTGGAATCGATCACCGATGACGAGGTGATCTTCAAGAATTACCAGGGCAAGCGCCAGGTCTACAAGCAGCCACACGCAGTACCGGCCGCGCCGGCGGAGCTTGAGCCGGCGGCCGAGGTCGGCGTAGTGCCGATCAGCAGGAAGAAATCCGCGGCGCCGCGGCGAACGAAGCGCCGCCGCGCGGCGGGGGAATAGCGGGATGGGGGGAAGAGGGACGGGGGAAGGGGCGGCGCATTCCCTTCCCCCTTCCCCTTCCCTCTTCCCTCATTTCCCTCCGCTCGCGACCGTCCCACCGCCTCGGCCCGCCCAGCGCTTGTACCAACTCATCATGTAGAGCTGGGTTCGCATGAAATTGGATGGCTTGGAGCCGGTGCCGTGGTATTCCCCCTCGAATCGCAGCAGGGTCGCCGGCACGCCCCGCATCTTGAGCGCGGCGTAGTACTCCTCACTCTGCGGAATCGGCGTGCGCCGATCGAGCTCACCGGTCATGATGAGCGTGGGAGTCGTGACGTGCCCGACGTACATCAAGGGTGATTGCTTCAGCCACTGTTCCGGCTTCTCCCAGAACGGCGCGTCAAAGAAATTGTAAGTGAAGAGCGGGATGTCGGTCTGACCGGCCATGCTCATCCAATCGATGACCGGACAGCGAACCGCCGCGGCTGCAAAACGTTGGGTGTGTCCGATCACCCAGCTCGAGAGAACGCCACCGCCGCTGCATCCGCCGACGAACATGCTGTGCGTGTCGATATAGCCTCGGCCCACCAGAGTGTCTACTCCAGCAATGAGATCGTCGTAGTCGACCCCGGGATACGCGTGCTCGATGGCGTTGCCGAATGCCGAGCCATAGCCGGTGCTGCCGCGGGGGTTGGTGTAAAGCACGACGAACCCGTTCGCGGCGAAATTCTGGAAGCTGAAGTTGAAGCCGGAATTGTAAGCTCCATGCGGGCCGCCATGGATTTCCATCAGCAGCGGGTACTTACGGGCTGGATCGAACCCCGGAGGCTTCACAATCCATCCGTCGATCCTGGATCCCCCTGTCGACAGGTACGTGAACTTCTCGACCTCGCCCAGCTTTATATGGGAAATCATGTCGGCATTCACCGCCGTCAGCGGCGACGGCCCCCCCGATTTACCGCGCGGATCGATGCGCACGATCTCCGGCGGCGACTGATAGGAAGACCTGGTTCCCACCGCCACGCCGGTTCGCGAGACAGATCCGAGTGACACTACGTGGTTGCCAGTCGTGATCTGACGCACCGCGCCGGACGGAGAGACGAAGCCGATGTTGTTGGTGCCGTGCTCGTCGACCTGGAAATAAAGTCCGCTACCATCCGCTGCCCAGATCAGATTGTCGGGATCGCGATCCATTGCAGTGATTTTTTGAGCGCCGCTCCCATCGAGATTCATCAGGTAAATCTCCGGCGCCTGATAGCTGGCCTTCGTAGCCGGATAACCGGTGAACGCGATGCGCCTTCCGTCCGGGGATACAGTCGGCGACGTCCAAACGCCGGCCTGCTCCGTCAGCTTCCGAACACTGCGACCTGCGAGGTCGACCAGATAAATGTTCGCGTTGCGATAGTTGAGATCCGCTGTCGAGTCGTTCATCCCTTCGACTACGATGGACCGGCCGTCCGGAGTCCAGTTCCATCCGACCGGACCGTCGAGGACATCGAATCTTGCTCCTACGCTCCAATCGCCGGATGTGATCCGCCGGGGCGTGCCTCCATCCGCCGAGACGACGAACATGTGGCGGTATCCGGGGTCGGTGAAGCCGCGTCTGTCCTGGCGGAAATGGAGCTGCTGCACGATTCGAGGCGCGTCCGTCCATTTTGCTCCGGACGGCGGCGAAGGCATGGATATCTCCCACGGAGATTTCTTCGCCACGAACTGGCTGAAGCCGATCGATTTTCCGTCGGGAGACCATTTGATATCGGCAGGCGCTTCCGCGACCCTGGTGATCTGGGTGCTAGCGCCCTCTGTGTCCATCCAGCGCACGAAGATCTGTGTCCCTTTGGGCTCACCGTCCGCCAGATACGCGATCCGATTTCCATCGGGTGACCAGACCGCGTTCGCACCTTTTACGAGAAAGCGGTTGTGAGAGCCGTCGGAGTTCATGAGCCAGAGCGCGGATTCCCATTTGTCCTCGAGGGCGTTCACCCACCGGCGCGTGTAGATCACCTGCCTTCCATCGGGTGATATTCTCGGCTCGGCGACCTGCTCGAAATCGAGATAGTGATCGACTGTCAGCAGGGTGTCGGAGCGCACTTCCTGTGCTGAGATCGGCGCGGGAGCGATGGCCAGTCGCGAACACAGTGTCAGCACGATTGCCGCGATCGCGGAACGGGACGTTGTCATAAAGTCTCGAAGGACGGATGTTGCTCCAAACTCGCAAACGCCGGCGTCCGCCGCCAGAGAACCCAGCTGCCATTCTTGGTTCGGCTCCAACCAAGCGAGCGTAGCGCCGGAAAGGATACCCATCGCCGACCAGGCGCGATGAAGTAAAGAAAACGAGCGCCTAAGGCAGAAAGCTGCGTGGACTCCGCCCTCGCTCGGCTAGCAGAGCATCGTTGAGAGCTTCGAGCTCGGACTGGATCTCCGCGCCCTCGAGATCATCCCGGATGCGTGAGAGGTCAGGGGCGAAGATTGCGCGCGCAACCGCGAGCGCATCATGTGCTCCCGCGACCGCGACTACATCGTCGGCCTGAATGACCTCGCGTCCGAGCGGAGTCGGGATCCGGGTCGTGCCTCTCTTGATCGCGAGCACGGTTGCGCCAGTTGCGCCACGGAGATTTAGCTCGGCCAGGCTCCTTCCAACCGCGATGCTCTGCGGGACGACACGTATCGCGACCGGCTCACCCAGTCCCGGCAGAACCGCGTTGACGTCTTCGAGCAGCTTCGCTTCTTCCGAATCGCCGTCGGTCGACGCCATTTGGTCGGCCATGACGGAGGCGATGATCTGCGCGCCGGCCCGCGCATGTCCCTGCAGGTTGGAGGCGTTTTTCCAGAGCGTCACGAGGAGCAGGAGCGTGAGAATCACCAACACCAGGACGCCCTGGTTGGCCGGAAGAAATGGCTGTGTAATCGCGACGACCGGAATGCCCACGGCAAGCACGACCGCGAGCTGCACCACGATCACGAGCGCCCGCCGCGGAGCATCGGCCGGGTCCACCTTCCCTTTTTGCGCATCCGCAAAGGCGCGGCGCGCGAGACGGTTGCCCAACGCCTTGGCGCTGGTGATCAGCCCGTATATCAGTGGCACCGTTATCAGACCACTAATCAATACGACCATGAAGCGTACACGATCGGGCGACATCCCCGTCATGTTGGCGACCATTCCGCTGAGGCGATCAATTTCCACATCGATGCCAATGACTACGGCAATGATGAGCGCGGCGTCCAGCAAGATGATCCTGATGATGCGATTCGTCGCTGAGCGCTCGCTCGCCTGCCGCGGAGCGCTGCGTACGCGCTCGATCCACGACGCGTAGAGCGCGGCAACGGTTTGAATCGGCGCCGGCAGCCAGCGATCGATCGACGCGGCCGCACGATTCGAAAGCTTGATCAGCAACGGTGTGGTGAGTATGGTGATGGCGGATACGGTAATCGCCACCGGATATAGCCAGCCGCGGATCACACCCGAGGCAACGCCCACGCTGGCAACGATGAAGGAAAACTCTCCGATCTGCGCGAGGCTCATTCCGGCTTTCATCGCGGTGCGCCGGCCATGGCCCGCCAGGAATGCGCCAATTGTGACGGCCAGCACTTTTCCGATGATGACTGCGAGCGTCAGGACAAGAACGACTCTCCAATGGTCACCGAGCGCGGTCGGATCGATGATCATTCCGACCGATACGAAGAAGATTGCCGCGAACATGTCGCGCACCGGGCGGACGAGTCTCTCTATCTCGGCCTCGTGTCCTGATTCAGCCACCAGAGATCCGGCGATGAACGCGCCGAGCGCGACTGAGTAGCCGAAGGAAAGCGCCAGCAATGCGGCGGCGAAGCAGATTCCGATGCTCGCGACGAGTGTAGTCTCTGGTTGGCCGATCTTCTGCACCGCACGGATGGCGCGCGGCACGGTTAGAATCCCGAAACCGATAAGCGCGGTCAGAAACATCGCCAGCCTCATCGCGGTGAGGAGCACGTCAGTCAGCGACAACGCACCCGACCGAGAGATCGTGGTCAGAATCGTCAGCAGAAAGATCGCGATCAGATCTTCGATGATGAGTATTCCGAAGACGAGCTCGGTCACCCTGCCCTTCACCTTCTGCTCCTGGAACGCCTTCACGATGATCGTGGTGCTCGAGATCCCGATGATCGCGCCGGCGAATACGCTCTCCAGCCGCGTGAAGCCGAGCATCTGTCCGACGAGATATCCGACGGAGATCATGACGCTGCACTCGAACAGAGCGACCGCGCCGGCCTTCTGACTCACCTGAACAAGCTTGTGGATGCTGAATTCGAGTCCGAGCGAGAACATCAGCAGAATCACACCGAGCTCGGAGAGCGCCCGAACGGTTTGTGGATCCGCAACCAGAGGGATTTGGATGTGCGGTCCAATGATCATGCCGGCGAGCAGATAACCGAACACCACCGGCTGGTGCAGTCGCTGGAATACAACCGTCGCGACCGCGGCCACACAGAGAACTATGGCGAGGTTCTGGAGAAAGCTGTGCGGATCCATTCCGCAGAATCTACTCTCACCCGGCGACGTGAAATAAAAAAGGCCACCCCGCTGGGATGGCCTTTTCTCTCTGACGAATTAGATGCTTAGTTCTCGCCCTCTTCGTCTTCGAAGGTGAGAGCATCTGCCTCGCGAACGCGGTCGAGCATGGCGTTGACCGGCACCGCTATTCCCCGGTCGTTTAGCGCGGCTTCGCTACCGGAGCCCCGCTGGAACCAGCTTCCCACGTCGGCTGAAGCCTCGGCACCACTAGTACCAGCCGCCTCTTCGTCAAAGGCGGAATCCGAACCATACACGTCCATTCGACCTCCACGGGTTTACTGTCCCTTGCAACCATATCTACGATACCCCAAAACAGGAGTTTCGACTCGTTGCAAGAAGCTACAATCGGGGACGAAACCCTCCAATAGTAAGACGATCTCCGAAGTCAAATGAGTCACAATTGGTACACGGAAAACCGCTGCTATTGGATCGTTTTCGGGTCGATTCCCCTAGAAGCGAAAATCCGGCCAACAGCCTCGCCAATCTTGTTATTCGGCGTGCTGGCTCCAGCGGTTATGCCGATCCGGAGTGGGCCAGCGGCGGGCAGCCAGTCGGATGACTCGACTTCTTCCTTCGAGCCGAGGGGGCGGTGTCGGATGACGCCCGAGGCAGGGTTGATGTCGTCGGCATCCTCGACGTGAAAGGTGCGAACACTTTCAGAACAGAGAGCCGCCAGCGAGAGTGTGTTGCTGGAGTTGTAACCGCCCACTACAACCATCACATCGAGGGGTTCACGCAACAGTTCCACCACCGCGTCCTGTCGCTCCTGGGTAGCGCTGCAGATCGTGTCAAAAGTCCGGAAGTTTTCCCGGGCGTACTCCGGCCCGTGCGCGCGTGTCATCGACTGTCCAATCAGCTCGCCAATCGCCAGGGATTCGCGGGCCAGCATCGTCGTCTGGTTCGCGACGCCGATCCTTTTCAGATCGCGCGCCGGATCGAAGTTGGGCGATGCGGCGTGAGCGAAGCGCTCCATCAGCGCTCCGGCGCTCAGCCGGCCCTCGATGAAGTCGCACACCAATCCGGCCTCATCCATCGTTCGGACGATGAAGTACTGACCACCCTCGTACTTCTCTGCCTGCGATGCTGTCGCCCGCGTCTCTTCATGGTAGTACTTGCCGTGGATGAGCGAAGTGAACCCATCGCGCGCATAGCTCTCGACACGCTTCCAGACGTTGAGCACGGACCCGCAAGTCGTATCGACCATCACGCAGCCGATTTGACGGAGTATCTCGAAATCCGTGATCGTGACGCCGAAAGCCGGAAGGATCACCACGTCCTCGGCCTTCACTCCGCCGAAATCGATGTGGCCGCCGGCGGCTCCCCCGCTTCCCGCTTCCGCCTTCCCACTTCCCGCCTTCTCCGGCATGAGGAACGTGATTCCCATCGCCTGGAGTTTGGAGTTCACGTGCGGGTTATGGATGATCTCGCCGGCCAGATAGATGGTACGATCAGGGAACTTCTTTCTCGCCTGATAAGCGTACTCTACCGCACGCTCGACTCCGTAACAGAAGCCAAATTCCTTGGCTAAACGGATGGTTAAATCGTCTACTGTCAGGGTATAATCACGGTCCTTGAGGAGGTCGACAAGGTGGCCCGTATAGTCGGAGGCGAGCTCGGACTGGATCTCGGACTTGAGCCCGAAACCTTTCCGAAAGTAGGTGGGGACCCCGGTACCGTTTGGAGTGCTGGCCTGCATATTCCGAGTAGAGGGGACGGGGGTCCCATCCGGACCCGGCACCTTCACCGACGTGTCAGACATAACCCTGAATCTAGTAGTGGCAATCCCATAATGCGCTTCGATAAACGACGATGACCGAGTCATTCGGAGCGTACCCCGCTGAACAGACGATGGCGCCCAGCGACACCGCGCCATCCACTTCCTTCCATCCACCAGCGACGAGAGCGCCGGGCCTTCTGAGGCCGGCTCCGCTCCG
>WNFK01219623.1_pt1 | contig 12807 bp, 12 predicted proteins | sample 5400281 | NCBI WGS metagenome assembly WNFK01 (sample SAMN13153350, study PRJNA577476) | soil metagenome | isolation source: 20 cm soil on Douglas fir-dominated hillslope | place: USA:California | collected 2013-09-17
CGGCGAAGATGAAATCCGTGTGACGCTCGGGGAGGAACGACAGCCGGCTCTGCGTCGCGCCGGCCACGCCCTTGCCCAGGAGCTGGCCCGATCCAATTGCGATCTTCGCCTGGATCACGTTGTACGCGCTCCCGAGCGGATCGCGAAACGGGTCCAGGAAGACGAGAATCCGTTCTCGCTGGTATTCCTTGAGCGCCAGCCAGGCGAGCGGCATCGAGAGCAGCGCCGCGAGGGCCAGGCCCCCGAGGAGCTTGAAGCGCACGCCGGCTCCGATCAATAAGATCACCAGCACCGGAACGAGTAAGAGGGCGGTGCCGAGGTCGGGCTGTTTGATGATCAGCACGACCGGGACCGCCACCAGCGGAACCATCATGGCCAGGGTGAGCTTGCCCACCGGCTGCGCCCAGCGAGAGGTCAGCGCCCAGACCATCATGAGCAAGAAGCATACTTTGAAGAGCTCGGACGGCTGCACGGAGAGTGGACCCCAGACGATCCATCGCCGCGCACCCGACACGGTTCGTCCCAGTACGAAGACAGAAGCCAGGCCGGCGAGCCCGAGGACGTAGATCGCCGGCGCGGCGCGAACGAGCCTTCGGGAGTCGAGGCTGGCCAGGAAGACCATGACGACGAGGCCGATGGCGAACCAGACGAGCTGCCGCACGACGACGCTGCCGCCCGCTCGCCCGACGTGAAGGCTCGCCAGGGTCACCGTACTGATCGTCACCAGCCCGAACGCCGTGACCAGCAGCAGCCAGTCGACGTTCTGGAGCAGGCGACGGTCGATCCGGAACACTAGCCGGCGATCTCCACCGAGGCGATCTTCTCGAAGAAGATCGCGTTCAGGATCTTCCGGGCGATGGGCGCCGCGACCTGGCCGCCCTTACCGCCGCGCTCCACGAGCACGACGACGACCACTTCCGGCGCCTTCTCTGGCGCGAACGAGGCGAACCACGCGTGGTCCTGGCCCTTGTCGGCCCTGGACTTGGCGATCATCTGCGCGGTCCCGGTCTTGCCCGCGATGTCGAGCCCGGGAATCCGCGCCGCCGCGCCCGTCCCGTTGTCGTTGACGACCGCCCAGAGGCTGTGGCGGAGGAACGCCCACACCACCGGCGAGAGATCGACGTGGCCGGAGACCTGGCCCTGGTCGCTCCAGACGACGCGCTCCGGACGCTCGACCCGCTGCACGAGACGCGGCCGCCAGAGGACGCCACCGTTGGCGACCGACGCCATGAACCGCGCGATCTGCATCGGCGTCACCAGCACCGTGCCCTGTCCGATCGACATGTTGACCGTGTCACCGGGCAGGAATGCTTTCGCGGCACGCCCGCGCACCACCTGGGGCTTCGGCAAGAGACCGGCCTTCTCGCCGGGGAGGTCGATCGCGGTCGGCTGCCCGAACCCGAACATGTTCGCGTACCGGACGATCTGGGCGCCGCCGATCTTGAGCCCGGCCTCATAGAAGAAGATGTTGCAGGACTGCGCGATCGCGTGATGGAGGTCGACCGTGCCGTGGCCGCCTTCCTTCCAGTCCTTGAATGTCGACGTGCCCAGATGGAACTCGCCGTTGCAATAGGTCCGGTCGAGCGGAGTGATGCTGCCTTCCTGCAGCCCCGCCGCCGAGACGAGGATCTTGAACACGGAGCCGGGCGCGTACTGGGTCTGGATCGTACGGTTCAGGAGCGGGAAGTTCGGATCCTGCACCACCCGCAGCCATGCCTCGCGATCGATCGTGCCCGTGAAGCGATCGAGCTCGAAGGCCGGCGTCGACACCATCGCGAGCACGTCGCCGTTCCGCGGATCCATGACCACGACCGCGCCGGCGAGACCTTCCATCGCGCGCTCGGCGGCCTCCTGGATGCCGCGATCGATCGTGGTGATCACCTGTGCGCCGGAGTGGGGCTCCGTGGCCTGCACGCGGCGGACCGGGCGGCCCATCGCGTCGACCTCGATGCGCTCGCCGCCGTCTTGCCCGCGCAGGTACTCGTCGAGCAGGCGCTCGAGGCCGCTCTGCCCGACCATGTCGCCGCGCCGGTAGCGCCCCTGCTTGAGCTGCTCGTCGTTGGCTTCACGGACGTAGCCGAGGAGATGCGCGGCGAAGCGGCTCGATGGATAGACGCGCTGCGGCTCGACCTCCGTGATGACTCCCGGGAGCTCGAGCTTCCACTCCTCGATCTTGGCGACGTCCGCGAGCGTCAGGCCGCGCCGTACCCGCACGGGCAGGAGCGAGTCGGACGGCACGCGCGCCACCGCGTCCGTCAGATCCGCATAGGGGATGTGGAGCAGGGAGGCCACGCGGCCGAGCACGGCGTCACGGCTCTCATCGTCGTGCGGCAGCTCTCGCGGGATGAACGAGAGCGTGAAAGCCGGGCGGTTGTCGACCAGCGGCATCCCGTGGCGATCGAACAGGATCCCGCGCGGCGCCGCGATCGGGCGAACGCGGATCCGATTCTTGTCGGACGCGTCCAGAAAGCGGCCGCCCTCGAGCACCTGGAGGTACCAGAGCTGGCCGATCAGGACGAGGAAGGCGAACACCACCGAGGTGGCGATCACCATGACCCGCCGGTGGCTGGCGTCGCGACGGGGCAGCGATCGGCGAGTGGTGCTCACGGCCGGCTGCCCTCGAAGTGGTCGCGTAGCGTCTGCGCCCAGGCCATCGCCAGCACGAAGGCGGCGCCGACGAACCCGTTGCACAACGCCTGCGGGAGCACGACATAGGTCATGAGCTCACCGAACGGCGCCGGGAACCGGAAGATCTGCAGCAGCGCAAAGCGCGCGAGGCCTTCGACGATCGTCAACACCACGAGCCCGGGCACCTGGACCAGCGGCTGGCTCACGCGGAGCCGGCCGCCAGCAATGCCGATCACGAAACCGATCACCGCCTTGGTCATCGCCTGAACGCCGATCAAGCCGCCCCCGGCCGCGTCCTGGAGCAATCCCGTGACGAAGCCGGTCATACACCCGAACTCGGGGCCTCGACGCAGCGCGAGCAGCACGACCATGATCAGCGGCACGTCCGGCGTCACGCCCGCGATACTGACGAGCGGGGTCAGGGTCGCGTGCGCGACCGAGCCTCCGGCCACCGTCAGGATCAGCAGGGCGCGCATCACCCACCCGTCGGGAAGTAAGCCGTGAGATCGCGCTGGGCGTCGCCCGTCACGAGCAGGACCTCGTCAACCCGCGCGAAGTCCACGGCCGGCGTCAGCTCAGCATAGTGAAAGAGCGCGGCGCCGCGATTGTCGATCGAGCGGACGGTCCCGATCGGGATACCGCGCGGGAACAGTCCACCCTGGCCGGCGGTCACGAGCACGTCGCCGTTCTGGATCGCCGCGCCGTCACGCGCCATGAACTTGAACCGCAACGTGCCGCGCGGATCGCCCTCGACGATGCCCGGCGTCCGCGTTCTCAGCACGTGGGCGCCCACGGTCGATGTGGGATCGGTCAGCACCTGCACGATCGACGCGCCCGGCCGGACGTCGACGACGCGGCCGATGAGGCCGTTGGGCGAGATCACCGCGGTCAGGCGCGGGACGTTGTCCCACCGACCGCGGTTGACGGTGAGCGACCGGATCCAGCCGCCCCACTCGCGAGCGATGATCTCTCCGGACAAGGTCGTCAGCGGCAGCTGTTCCTGCAGCGCGAGCAACCGCCGCAGGCGGCGATTCTCGTCGTCCGTTTCGATCACGCGCAGCGACTGGACACGCAGCTCCTGCACTTCCTCGCGGAGCCGCCGGTTCTCGGCGCGAACATTTTTCCAGTCGAGGTAGGTCGTCCAGAGGCCGAAGGTGGCGCGGCTGGCCTTCGCGAGCCCGGTCTGGATGGGCGCGGTGACGACGGCGAAGATGTCGCCGGCCGCCGAGCCGTATCCGCGCGTTTGGAGCGTGAGCAGCACGAGGCAAGCCGCCACCAGGGAGCCGAGCAGTACGACCTTCCGAATCTTCACCTTCCGACCCCCTGCGAGAAGGCTAGCGACCTGTTACGCGGGGATCGCGACCTTTTTCAGGAGATCGAGCTCGTCGAGCACTCGGCCGGTACCGAGCGCGACGCACGACAGCGGCTCGTCACCTGGCGTCACCGGCAGATTCGTCTCCTGACGCAGGAGATGATCCAAACCGCGGAGCAGCGCGCCGCCCCCGGTGATCACGATCCCTTTATCCACGATGTCCGCCGCGAGCTCCGGCGGAGTCCGCTCGAGGCACGTGCGCACCGTCTCGACGATCGTCATGACGGGCTCGCGCAGCGCTTCGCGGATCTCCTCGTCGGTGATCACGATGGTCTTCGGGATGCCATCGATCAGGTCACGACCCTTCACTTCCATCGTGCGGCGGTCGCCGCCCATCGGATACGCCGACCCGAGCGTAACCTTGATTTCCTCAGCCCGCCGCTCACCGACGAGCAGGTTGTAATGCTTGCGGATGTACTGGACGATCGCCTCGTCCATCTCGTCGCCGGCGATCCGCACCGACTTGGAGTAGACGATTCCGGAAAGCGAGATGACCGCAACCTCGGTCGTCCCGCCGCCGATGTCCACGATCATGTTGCCTCCGGGCTCCTGGATCGGCAACCCAGCCCCGATCGCGGCGGCCATCGGCTCCTCGATCAGGTATACCTCACGGGCGCCGGCCTGCATGGCCGAGTCGCGGACGGCCCGCTTCTCGACCTGCGTGATCCCCGAGGGCACGCCGATGACGATGCGCGGCCGGACGAGCGTCCGGCGGCGGTGCACCTTCGAGATGAAGTAGTGCAGCATCTTCTCGGTCACATCGAAGTCGGCGATGACCCCGTCCTTGAGTGGCCGGATCGCGATGATATTGCCGGGCGTCCGCCCGAGCATAGCCTTGGCTTCATGACCGACGGCGAGCACCGAATGATCCGCCTGGTGGATGGCCACGATCGAGGGCTCGTTGAGCACGATGCCTTCGCCGCGGACATAGACGAGCGTATTCGCCGTCCCCAGGTCGACGGCGAGATCGTTGGAGAACATTCCGGCCAACAGGTTGTAGAACATCACCGCTCCATCGTCTGACGATTGAACGCCCGCGTCGGGGTTTTTACAGTAGCACAGTCCGTGCCACCCCGAAAATGCGGTTAAAACCCAATATTTTTCATAGGTTTCCACCTGAGCCCCCCCGCGCTTCGCCCTCCCAATCCCCGCCGGCTTTCACTCCTCTATAAAGGCGGTGAGGCGGCCAATTTCGGGGGGTGGCTCGGATTGGACATCCAGGATGGCACCTTTGGTGACAGCCAGCGTCAGAGAACCCGAGCCCCCGGAACAGGCCCGAGCATACCTCAGACACGCCCCTGGACTCGCTCGGGAATTGTCGGAAGGCGTAGCTCGCGGGATAGCATCGCGGGCGTGACCTGGCACCGGCCGGGCGCGCGACGGACGGGCCCTTCGCACTGTTGATGGTCAACGTCGGCGGCGCACGCCCAGGCGAGACCTCGATGTCCACGTTCGGCCATCCCGGGCGCGACACCTGTTGCATCGGTGAGTATGAGGAAGCGAGCCCATGGCCGCCATTCCATGCGGGGCGGGGATTGCCGCCCGCCGCGTCGGCCGTCACCTCGTTCGCCGGCGATGCGCCGCACGGAATCTCGGATCATTCGAGCCGGCCCGCGAGCTCGACGGATCGGTGGGCTGGTCGATGGCGGGCCTCTGGAACAGCAAGCACTTCCCGCTGTACTCCCATACGATGCTGGTCATGGGCCCGGAAGACGCCCGGACGTTCGCGGTCGGCGGATGGTCGAAAGATGATCTCAAGCGACCCTACCGCGCGCTCTTGCCCGACGCGGACCACGGCGAAGGCACGAACTTACGCCCGAGCCGCCGGCCGTTTTTCGGTGGCGATTCCCGGTTGGCTGGGCACGAAGAATGGTTCGCGTCCGGTCACGCGTGCGCTGTAATAAATTCGATTGACTTCCTTTCAGGTGCGTGTCATTCTTCTCGGCGGTTCTGGCAAAGACGCAGTCCCCGCGGCGTTTTTGTTTGCCCCCCAATCCCGGAGGGCAACCCCGCCACGATGGCGGGAGCACGGGGCTTGAAGACCCCCTAAAGAGAGGTCCGAGGTATGGCTCAAGGACAGGTAAAGTGGTTCAACGATGCAAAGGGATATGGATTTATCACGCAGGAGGGCGGCGAGGACGTGTTCGTCCATTACAGCGCCATTCAAGCCCAGGGGTTCAAGAGTCTTGCGGAAGGTGATCGGGTCGAGTTCGAGGTGACGCGCGGTCCGAAGGGTCTTCAGGCAGCCAACGTCAGGAAGGTCTAGTACCCCACCCTGTTTACTCCCGCCCGGGCTCGGCGACGGGCCCGGGTGCCCAACACACAGAAAGGTGTTCCATCCTCATGTTCTGCTCGTTTACGGATACTGATTCTCTGCTCACCCCGGCTATGTGCAACGCGATTGCCCGCGCCGGCTATCTGACGCCAACCCCCATTCAGGCCAAGACCATCGAGCCAATTCTCGAAGGCCGCGATGTGATCGGCTGCGCTCAAACCGGGACCGGCAAGACGGCCGCATTCGCGATCCCGATGCTCGAGCGCCTCACCCGTACGGATTCCCCGCTCGCGCAGCGCACCGGCGCCGGGCCCCGTGCGCTCGTGCTCGCGCCGACGCGCGAGCTCGCGCTTCAAATCGCCGAGACGTTCGTCATGCTCGGCGGTGCCCAGGGCATCCGCACACTCGTTCTCATCGGCGGCGAGTCGATGGGGCCGCAGCTCTCCGGGCTCCAGAAACGCCCGGACGTCATCGTGGCAACTCCCGGCCGGCTCGCCGATCATCTCGAGCGCCGGTCGCTCAACCTCGGGGCCGTCCGCATCGTCGTGCTCGACGAAGCCGACCGCATGCTCGACATGGGCTTCGCGCCGCAGGTCGAGCGGATCCTGCGCGTCACTCCTCTCGACCGGCAGACGCTCTGCTTCTCCGCGACAATGCCGCCCGCGGTCGAGACCCTGGTCCGCCGCCATCTCGTGCGTCCCGTGAGGATCGAGGTGGGCACGATTGCGAAGCCCGTCGCGAAAGTCACGCAGCATCTCTACAAGTCGCCCACGCAGGACAAGACGCCGCTGCTCCTGAAGCTTCTCGGCGAGGAGCACGGCCGCACGCTCGTGTTCACACGCACCAAGCATCGCGCCGACCGGGTGGCACGGGCCGTGGGCGCGGCCGGCCATCGCGTGACGCGCCTGCACGCGGATCGCTCGATGTCGCAACGCCGTGAGGCGCTCGACGGATTCCGGAGCGGTCGCTATCGCATCTTGATCGCCACCGACATCGCGGCGCGCGGGATCGACGTCCCCGAGATCGCGCACGTCGTGAACTTCGATCTGCCACACACGGCCGAGGACTACATTCACCGCATCGGCCGGACCGCGCGCGCCGAGGCGAGCGGCCGAGCCACAAGCTTCGCGGCGCCCGAGGAGCGCGAGCAGCTGCGCTTGATCGAGCGACACCTGGGACATGCAATTTTGACTCGCGCCTCGGCCGACGGGGATCAGGCCTCGGGACGGCGTGCAGCGCGCAGCACCCCGGCGATCGGAGCCGGGATCACCGGAGCCTAGGCTCCACAACACAGAAAGAGGACACGTCATGGCACAGGGAACAGTGAAGTGGTTCAACGACGCGAAGGGCTTCGGGTTCATCACGCAAGAGGGCGGCGAGGACGTCTTCGTTCACTTCAGCGCCATCCAAGCTCAGGGCTTCAAGAGCCTCACCGAGGGTGATCGCGTCGAGTTCGAGGTGACCCGCGGTCCGAAAGGCCTGCAGGCCGCCAACGTCCGGAAAGCCTAGTTAGCCAACGCTGCGATGAGCCGGGCACTTCCTGCCCGGCTCACGCTAACCATCAGCCGACGGCGGAGCTCACGCTCCGAGAGCCGGCGCGCCGCGAGAGCCGCGCGGCGCGAGCGTGCGGCGCGAGCGTATAGAGAGGCGGGGGAGCATGAGGGGGGTCCCCCCCCTCATAAAAGAAAAGCCCCGACGGAGGCTGCGGTGCGTACTACTTTCCCTCGCGCGTCGCGCCGCCCCGCTGGTGAAAGCGGGACCGTCGGGGCCGGTGGTGCCTGGACTCCCAGGCGTTCCACCCGAGCTAGCGTGGACCCTGCCTAGGAGGCAACCACCTCACAGATCACCGTAGGGATACACATCGGCTGGATCACCTCCTATTCTCGGCAAGGCCGCCACGCGGGCCCAGTTCCCACCCACCCAGAACCGGATGCCGACTCCCGGCCCGGGGCTCTGACGTCCCGGTCGATTTAGCCCAATCCTACACCCGGGTCGGTCGTGATCCAAAGTACAAAGTGCCGAACCTCGCTACTTGATCACGATCCGCGTGCGATTCCGCTCCCACAGTCCGTTGCCGACGCCTTCGACCTTCCGGAGCTCGTCCGGCTTCTTGAACGGCCCGTGCGTGTCGCGATACTCGACGATCTTCTCGGCCACACGACGATTGACGCCTTCGAGCTTCATCAGCTCTTTGACGTCCGCAGAGTTGATGTTGACCGGCGCGCCGTCCGGCGCGGAGGTCGTCGCCGCGCCGGTGTGTGACGGCGGTGCGGCGCTCGCCGACCATGCCATCGGCGATCCGAGAGCGACGAGCAGCGCGACGATCGAGACATGAACACGATTCATGAGCGTTCCTCCTTCGTTCGGGGTGCACGGCATTTCACTCGAGCGCTCGCGAGCGAAAACCATTGAACCCGCCGGCGGCGGAACGCGTCAACGTCCAATCATTCGGACACGCGCGGAAGATACGGGTTAGTCGGTCGAGGAGTCGTGCAGCCGCTCGAGATACGCTTGCCACTCGAGCGGGACCAGCGCTTTCTTGTTGGTGTTGCACTCCTTGCAGGAGGGAACGACGTTGCCGCGCGTCGATCGACCGCCGCGCCCGAGCGGAACTTGATGGTCCATCGTCAACGCGCGATGGCCGACGCTCCGCCGGCAGTAATAGCAGATGCCGTCGGCGATGCGACGCTTCCACCACTGGCTCGCCCGCAGCTCGCGCGCCTTCGCGCGCTCGCGACGCAGGAGGTCGGGATCGACGGGCGCGTAGAACTCACTCATGCGCGGCGAGCGCGGTCGACAGCTGCTCCCACTCGCGCATGAGCCACGTGACCTGCTCCTCGGCGTTCTTGCGCTCCGCGGACACTGCGCGCACGCGCTCGCCGTCCGCGTAGAACGCCGGGTCCAGCCGTCGCCGCAGCTCGCGCACATCCTTCGCGACCTTGCCGGTGCGCCTCGATGCATCCGGCCGCGCCGCGCGCGCGACCGGCTCGGGGCGCGGCGGCGCCGCGGGAGCCGGACGGGGACGAGGCGTCGGCGCGACGGGGGCCTCCGCCGCGGCGCGCGCCTTGGCGTCGAGATAGTCGTCGTAGCTGCCGAGATAGGTGACGAGCGTTCCGCGCGTGACCTCGACGACCTGAGTCGCGATGCGATTGATGAAGTAGCGGTCGTGGGAGATGAAGACGATCGTCCCCGGGAACGAGGCCAGCGCCGCCTCGAGCACCTCGCGCGACGCGAGGTCGAGGTGGTTCGTCGGCTCGTCCATGCAGAGGAGCGCGGCCGGCCGCACGAGCATCTTCGACAGCGCGACGCGTGCCTTCTCGCCGCCCGACAGCACCGAGATCTTCTTCTCCACCGCGTCGCCCGAGAACAGGAACGTGCCGAGGATGGTCCGGAGCCGGGTCTGCCCGAGCTCGGGCGCCGCGCGTTCCAGCTCTTCGAGAACCGTCAAGGTCGGCGTCAGCGCTTCGAGCTGGTGCTGCGCGTAGTAGTGGACTGCGACGTGCGCGCCGAGCGTGCGCTCCCCGCGGTCGAAGGCCAGGGCGCCGGCCATCATTCTGAGCAGGGTCGACTTGCCCGCGCCGTTGGGGCCGACCAGCGCCACCTTGGCGCCGCGCTCGACCTCGAAATCGATGCCCGCGTACACCACGTTGTCGCCGTACGCCTTGTGGATGCCCGCGAGCGTGGCCACCCGGCGCCCGGTCCGCGGCGGCTGCGGAAACGAGAAGCGGATGACGCGCGCCTCGTCCTCGATCACCACGCGCTCGATACGGTCGAGCATCTTGACGCGGCTCTGAACCTGCCGCGCCTTGCTCGCCTGATAGCGAAAGCGCTCGATGAAGCGCTCGATCTCGGCGATGCGCTTGCCCTGGTTGCGCGCCTGTGCCTCGAGCAGCTCGCGCCGCGCCTGCCGCTGCACCAGATACTCGTCGTAGTCGCCCGGATAGACCGTGAGCCCCGCCGGCGCCAGCTCGGCGATCGAGGTGACCATTCGGTTCAGGAAGTACCGGTCGTGCGACACGATGACGACCGTGCCTTCGTAGTCGGCCAGGAACGACTCGAGCCACTCGAGCGACTCGATGTCGAGATGGTTGGTCGGCTCGTCGAGCAGCAGCAACGACGGGCGCTGGAGCAGCAGGCGCGCGAGCATGGCGCGCATCCGCCAGCCGCCCGAGAATTCGCTGAGCGGCCGCGTGAAATCCGACGGTCGGAAGCCGAGACCGCTCAGGATCGCGTTCGCTTCCGTCTCGAGCCGATAGCCGCCGAGCGCCTCGAAGCGGTGCTGCAGATCGCCGTAGCGCGCCGTCAACGTCGCGCTCTCGGCGCCGGCCGCCCCGGCGAGGCGCGCGGCGATGTCTTCCATCTCGCGCTCGACCTGCCACACATCCGCGAAGCCCGCCAGGGCCTCGGCGAGCACCGATCCCTCGGGATGACCCGCCGCCTCCTGGGGGAGATAGCCGACCGTCGTCTCGCGCGGGCGGACGATGCGCCCTGCGTCCGGCTCCTCGACGCCGGCCAGCAGCCGGCAGAGCGTCGTCTTCCCGGCACCGTTCGGGCCGACCAGGCCGATCCGCTCGCGATCGGGAATCCGCCAGGACAGATCGCGAAGGATCGGCTGCCCCGCGTAGCCCTTCGCGATCTCCTCGACCTGGATCATCCGCGCGCTCGACTCCGAGACCCGCCGAGGCTCATCCCATGCTCTGGATCTTCTCGGGCAGGACCTTGACGGTGATGCGGACTTCGCCGGGACGCCGGTGACCGTAGCGGTCCTGACCCGTGTACTTCTTGGCGAGCGCGTCGATGTGCTCGTCGGCTCCCTTCTCGGTCACCTCGACGACTCGCCCGCGGATCTGAAGATATCGATACGGGTTGTCGGGATCCTGGATCGAGAGCGCGATCTTCGGATTGCGCTGAAGATTCTTGTCCTTTACCCGTCCGCGAGCCGTGTTGAACCGGACGTGGGTACCATCGTAGTCGACCCACACCGGCGTCACCTGCGGCGCGCCGTCGCGGCCGACGGTCGCGACATGGGCGAACGACTTCTTGCTCAGCAGATCACGGTAGCCCTCGGGCAACATCGCCATCGTCGTCTCTCCTTGCTCTCGACCTGGTCGAGAATTTTCTCGGTCAACCGATCGTCGTCGTCAGCTCGGCGGCGCGGGCGTCGGCCATCGTCCGTAGCGCCAGCAGCATCCGGATCACGCACTGCTGCACCAGCAGCGCGTCCTGGGTGAACGGGTCAGCGAGCCACTCGCGCGCCCACTCGCGGTTCTCGGCGGCGAAGCCCAGGGTCGGCGACAGCGCTTCGAGCTTCAGCAACAGGTCGTCGGCCGGCGAACCGGACGCGCGCAGGCGCGCGACGACGGCGGCGCGGACCGCGGCGTTCCAGATCCCGGTCAGCCCCTCGAGGAGCGCGGCGTAGCACGTCAGGTCCTGCTTGTCGGCGAGCTGCTTGAGAACCGCCGGCACGAGCGGGTTCACGCCGACGCTCCAGGAAGCTCAGGGCCTCCGCCGCCGGCACCGCCGGAAGCTTGGCCAAACGCTCGAGCAGCGGCGCGTCACCCGCCATGGCTCATCCTCCCACACGCGTCGGCTCGCCGCGCATTTCGCTCCGGGCCAGGTCCTGGGCACGGCCGGCCGGCACCATGAACGCGGACGCCAGCGCAGCGATGCAGACCGCGGAGCCCACCACGAAGACGCCGTGCAGCGCGTCGACCATCGGCAGGCCGGCGTGGAGCCGCTGCGACATCACGGCGCCCATGAGCGAGAGTCCGAGCGCGCCGCCGATCGACATGAAGAACTGCGTCAGCGATGTCGCGGTGCCGAGATCGCTTCGCGCGACCACGCTCTGGACGGCGATCAACATCGGCACGACCACCATCCCCATGCCGATACCGGCCAGGAGGACGTCGATCATCGCGCCCCCCGACGAGAGCGTGACCGACCAGGTCCGGAACAACAGGAACGCGACGGTGAGGCTGGCCATCCCGGTCAGGACGACGCTTCGGTAGCCGATCCGCAGAACCAGGCGCGCGCTCACCACCGACATCACGACCCAGCCGAGCACGAACGGCGTGAGGACGAGGCCAGCCCGCGTGGCCGAAGCGCCGGTGACCGACTGCAGAAACAGCGGCACGAACGAGAGCGCGCCGAACATCGCCATGCCGGCCAGGAACCGGGTGACGACGGCGGCCAGGATCATCCGGCTCTTGAACAGACGCAGCGGCACGATGGGCTCGGCGGCGCGCTGCTCCACCGCCACGAACGCGCCGAGCACGATGACGCCGATGGCCAGTAAGGTGACGACCTCGATCTGAGACCAGGATCCGACACGTCCGGCCTCGACGATTCCGAGCAGGAGCGCGGACACACCCGCGGCGAAGAGCGCCACGCCCGCCCAGTCCACGACCGGACGGCGCGTCGATCGCGACGCCGTGGTCAACGCAAAGCCGATCAACGCCATCGCCACCGCGCCGAACGGCAGGTTGATATAGAAGACCCAGCGCCAGGACACGTGGTCGGTGAGCACTCCACC
>WNFK01258342.1_pt1 | contig 12807 bp, 14 predicted proteins | sample 5400281 | NCBI WGS metagenome assembly WNFK01 (sample SAMN13153350, study PRJNA577476) | soil metagenome | isolation source: 20 cm soil on Douglas fir-dominated hillslope | place: USA:California | collected 2013-09-17
AAGTATCTTAGTTGGGAGCCCGACACTTCACTGCGGACAGGTCTCGAAAAAACCTATCGTTGGATCTACGACCAGTACCTGGCTCGCGAGAGAGGCGAAGCAGGAGTCGTTCGTGAAGCCGCAGCAGTTACAAGATAAAACCTCTAGCGGATCGAAGCCTACCGCAAGCCGTTACACGCAGGTTTTCCGAGACCGGTCATGATCATGCTCGCGGGCGCAAGTATCTATGTTTTGGCGTAACGCTCGCTATTCGGTTTCGATCCGCTTACCGCAAAGAACAAGATGTAGAGATAGCATGCGGCCGCGGCGATGAGTGCGTAGTGAATACCCTGCCCCCAGCTTGTCTCGCCCTGGATCATCGCCGCAAAGAAGCGATGGTTGATTAGGTCGCCGGACTTGCCGACGATCCAGGGAATGATTGCTCCGCCCACAATTGCCATATTTAAGAGGCCTGAACCGTCACCCGTGAGCGGTCCCAGTTCGGCGATACCCATGGTAAAAATGCACGGGAACATGATCGAGTTGAATAAGCCAACGGACAGGATACTCCACATCGCTACGTGGCCGTTCGTAAGCACTGAGGTAGTGACTAGCAAAGTGGCCATAATCGCAGCAATCGCCAGTAGTTTCCCAGCCTTGACCTTTTGCAGCAGGGCCGATCCGATAAAACGGCCAATCATTGCGCCAAGCCAGTACAGCGAGATGTACTTTGCGGCCTCTCCCAGCGCCGCCCGATAGCGAGCTGCCGCGTCGGAAGCGCTGGAAGGTGATACGAAGCCCCCAATGTTGTCGAGCGCAAGATAATTGGCGATCGAGCTGCCGATTGCAACTTCACCCCCGACATACACAAAAATCCCAATCGCGCCGAAGATGAGATTGGGATGCTTCCAAATCGAGTCATTAATTTTTTCACCGCTGTGGTGTTCGGCGGACTCCATCTTGGGGAGTTTGGAAAGGCCGACCCCGATTGCAAGCAGCGTCAGCGCTGTGGCGAAAAAATATACATACAGTTTAATTACAGCGTCGACTTCCGGAGAGGCACTTTGAGCCATGGCCGTCGCTGTCGTCCTGAGAATCAAATGCGCGCCGATCCAGGGAAAGATCGTGGTGCCGAGAGAGTTGAAGGCTTGCGTTAGATTCAAGCGGCTTGAGGCAGTTTGCGGCTTTCCCAGCACCGCGACATATGGATTTGCCGCAACCTGGAGAATCGTGATGCCGGTCGCCAGAATGATCAACGCTGCCAGGAAAAACGGGAACGAAGGAATTCTTGCCGCCGGAAAGAAAGCGAGGCAGGCGACAACCATCGTCAGCAGCCCGGCCACTATGGCTCTCTTATATCCGATCCAATCTATAATCTTTGCCGCCGGAATGGAGAAAACGAAATAGGCGGAGAAAAACGCCGTCTGGATCAGCATGCTGGCAGCAAGTTCTATCTTGAAAACGTGCTGTACGTACGGAATCAAAACATCATTCAAGGATGTGAGCGAGCCCCACATAAAGAAGAGTGTGGTGAGGACTGCCAGCGCGCCGGTGTAAGTGGCCGAGGTTTCGCTCGTTGGCGGGGGACTCTTAACACTTACGTTTGCCATCGATGGTCACGTCCGTTTTCCCGCAGGAGATGCCGCTTCCCGCGTTATTGTTCGAGAGCCGGTCTTGGAAGCGCGCGCGAACCGGCCGTCTTGAACCGCGCAGGATAATGCCACAGTTGGCCGGGTGCCAAAACTTTGATCGACCTTCGCGACGCGCTTACAGGAGTTCGCCTCACGCTGAAACTCCCGGCCCAACGCGCTGCCATCGCCCTGCTCGGAAAGTATGAAAAAGCGATACTCGCAAAGTATGGATTTTGAGCTGTGGCAAGAATCACGAAAGATTTTGTAATACTTCTGCAATCCAGGGTGCTGCCTCTATCCTTGTATTTCCTGAGGGTAGCGCAGAGTGCTTCACTCACATTGCGCCTGGCTATATTCGAGCAATTGGATTCTTATGCGAACCATTGACACACCGCAAGCTGCACCGTAGCATCGCTTTCACCGGCCGCAATTCTTGCTCACGAGCGCGCCGGAAGAGAGGCGCCTCATGAGCCTTCGCGACTTCATTACCAAACAGTTTATCGATGTTATCGAGTGGGTTGAGCCGGAAGAAGGCATTCTGGCCTACCGTTATCCCATGCAGGATCGCGAGATCCAGAACGGCGGCAAGCTGACCGTTCGTGATTCGCAAGCCGCGGTTTTTGTGAATGAGGGAAAAGTTGCGGACATCTTTGGCCCCGGACTCTATACCCTGACGACGCAAACGCTGCCCATCCTCACTTATCTGAGAAACTGGGACAAAGCGTTCAAGTCGCCTTTCAAGTCCGATGTGTATTTCTTTTCGGCGCGAATTCAGACCGACCAGCACTGGGGCACGCAGAATCCCATCTCCATCCGCGACAAGGAATTCGGCACCATCCGTCTTCGCGGCTTCGGCATTTACTCCTATCACTTGAGCGATGCCAAATCGTTCTACAGCAGGATCAGCGGCACTCGCGACCTTTATCGCGTCGCGGATCTCGAAGGCCAGTTGCGCAACACCATCATCGCCAAGATGACGGATGCGTTCGCCGCCAGCCAGGTGCCGTTCCTCGACATGGCCGCGAACCAAGGTGCGCTTGCCGAAAAGATCAGCGAGGCCCTCAAGCCGTCCTTCACGGAATATGGACTCACCCTGGACAGCTTGGTGGTCGAAAACCTCTCGCTCCCGGACGAGTTGCAGAAAGTGCTCGACCAGCGCATCAGCATGAACGTGCTCGGCGACATGGGCAAGTTTACGCAATATCAAGTGGCCCAGGCCATCCCCATCGCGGCCGCGAATGAAGGCGGAGGCGCGGTAGGAATTGGTGCGGGTCTTGGCGCGGGCGTGGCCATGGGCCAGGCCATGATGGACGCCGTGAAAAAATCCACTTCGGCACCCGAGGCGGCGGGAACTCCCGCTGCCGAAACCAAGTTTTGCAGCGAATGTGGCAAGTCCATCCCGCACAGCGCGAAATTCTGTCCGGAATGCGGAAAGCCCCAGGTGTAGTGCCACCGCCTGCCATGAGCGGAATCGAATGGGTTGTCGAAGCCTTCGGATGCTCCTCGCAGTCGCTGCGTGACACTGCTGTCTTGCAGGATTTGTTCAACAGTATCATCCGAGAGATGAAGCTCCGGCCCGTCGGCGAAACCCAGTGGCATCAATTTCCCGGCACCGGAGGGATCACCGGCCTCTGCCTTCTCGCGGAGTCGCACCTCGCTTGTCACACGTTTCCGGAGCACGGCTCGCTCTGCCTGAATCTTTTCTGCTGTGTTCCGCGCGCTGAGTGGGACTTCGAAACTGTTCTACGCCAACTCTTTGATGCGGATTCCGTTGCGGTCCGCCGGCTGCAGAGGCCCTACGAATCCAAATTGAAGCAGGTCGCCAGTGACTGAGGTGAAACCGCTTGCTGCAAGCCCGGTGGGCCATTCTCAATGACCCAGCCCGTTGCCAACTGTCCGAACTGCGGTGCCAAGATCGTTTTTCGCTGGTCCAGCAGCGTGCAGACCGTTTGCGAATTTTGCAAGAGCATCCTGGTCCGTACGGATGTGGACCTGAAAAAAGTCGGCCAGGTTGCCGACCTCCCGCCGGACAGCTCACCCATTCAGATCAATACCGAAGGCAAATACGGCAACAAGGCGTTCGTGGTTGTCGGCCGCATCCTTTATGAATACGATCAAGGCGGCTGGAACGAGTGGCACGTCATGATGAACGACGGCACAAGCGCTTGGCTTTCCGATGCGCAAAGTGAATACGCGCTGTCCGCGTCTTCGAAGGCGCAAAACCTTCCTGCCGTGGCGCAGGTCCACGTTGGCCAGCAATTCGACTGGAGCGACCAGCGCTATACCGTAAGCGTCATCACCCCAGCACACTATCGTGGCGTCGAAGGCGAATTGCCGTTTCAGTATTGGGACAAAACAGACGTCACCTTCGTCGATCTGCGCACAGAATCCGGAAAATTCGCCACGCTCGATTATAGCGATCCCGAGCCGGCTCTGTATCTCGGTGAATCCGTGGAATTCGACGATCTTAAATTGAAAAATCTGCGCAGTTTCGAGGGCTGGTGATGAGCGCGGGAACTCCGCCACTTTCCGGACCTCCAAAGCCGCAAGCGAAAGCGCTGAATTGTCCGAAGTGCGGCGCGGCCATCATGCTGCGCTCGTTCGGCCAGGCCGAAACGGTCGTGTGCGGGAGCTGCCGTTCGATCCTCGACGCCAAAGACCCCAACCTGGCGATTCTTCAGCAATTCGAAGCCGCCACGCGTGAGGTCAAGCCGCTCATTCCTCTCGGCACGCGCGGTAAGCTGCGCGGCACGGACTACGAAGTCATCGGGTTCCAGCGGCGCAGCACCAGGGTCGATGGAATCACCTACTACTGGCACGAATACGTTCTGTTCAATCCTTACAAGGGCATTCGCTACCTCAGCGAATATAACGGACATTGGAACGACATCACTATTTGCAAGCAGCTCCCGACGGACGAGGTAGGCGCTGCTAATTACCTGGGCGAGACCTACAAGCACTTCCAGACGTCCGACGCCAGCACGGATTTCGTCCTCGGCGAATTCCCTTGGCAGGTCCGCGTCGGCGAACGCGCCGCCGTCACTGACTACGTGCACCCACCCCGCGTCCTCTCCGGCGAAAAGCTAGACAAGGAAGTCACTTGGTCCATCGGCGAGTACATGTACGGCCGGGAAATCTGGGACGCCTTCAAGCTGCCAGGCGCTCCACCCGAAGCCATGGGCGTCTATGGGAATCAGCCTTCGCCTGTCACCACCAACGTCACCGGCATATGGGTCGCGTTCGCCGCCTTTGCTGTTTTCCTCCTGGCGCTCATGGCCGGTTTCGATATGCGCGCGAAAAAAACGCCGGTCCTCCATGAGACCTATCAATACAATCGCGCCGAATCGAAAGGCGAGACCTCTTTCGTCACCGACGTTTTCGAACTTACCGGCCACACTTCAACGGTGGAAGTGAAAACCTACGCTCCCGTCAGCAACCATTGGATTTATTTGAACTATGCGCTCATCAATCAGGACACCGGACAGGCCTGGGACTTCGGCCGCGAAGTGAGCTACTACTCCGGCTACGACAGCGATGGTTCCTGGTCCGAAGGCAAGCACAATGATGCCGTCGTGATCCCGAGTGTCCCTCCCGGTCACTACTATCTGCGGATAGAGCCGGAGGCTGATCCTTCGCTTCCCAGCATTCCCTACACCATCGATGTCACCCATGACGTCCCCGTCTTCGGAATCTACGGCATCGCCTTTCTCGCCTTGCTTGTGCCTGCAGTCGTCATTTCCTGGCGCTCCTACACCTTTGAGCGGTCCCGCTGGTCCGAAAGCGATCACCCGCCCATGGAACTTTCCAATATGTCCAGCAGTTCGGGAGACGACAAATAATGTTCCGAAAATTCTATCTTCTCTATGGCGCTCTGGTTCTCAGCACCGCCGCTTTCGGCCAATACCGCGGCTGGAGCCTCGACACTATCAATCAGCTCAAAAACGTTCCGAAGTCCGTCCGCGATAATCCCGGCTCGTACCGCTCGGTTTACGGCGGCTATCACCATTACACAGGAGGCAAATAAGATGAACCTCGTTCCGCTCGGCAATGTCGTCGCTGCACTGGTCTTCGCGTTTATCGGAATATTCATCTTCATCATCGCGTTCATCGTGATGGACAAGCTCACGCCCTATCATCTTTGGAAAGAGATCGTGCAGGAGCACAACACCGCGCTCGCCATCCTTGTCGGCGCCATGTCTCTCGGCATCTGCATCATCATTGCTGCCGCGATCCACTAGCTTATGGGCATCCTTGTATTCATTTCCGTGCTGCTGGTCGCGGCTTGCGGCCTAATCTACGAGCTGGTCGCCGGCACGCTCGCCAGCTATCTCGTCGGAGACAGCGTCTTTCAATTCTCCACCATCATCGGCACGTATCTTTTCGCCATGGGCGTCGGCAGCGCTCTCTCCCGCTACATCAACCGTGGCCTCGCGAATCGCTTCGTATGGATTGAGCTTCTTCTCGGCGTCATCGGCGGCTTTTCCTCCGCGCTTCTGATGCTTGCGTTTGCCTTCACCCAGGGTTTCGAATTGATTCTGTACGCGGTGGTCATTGTGATGGGCGTTCTGGTCGGGCTTGAGATCCCGTTGCTCATGCGCATCGTCCGCGATCGCTATCAGTTCCGCGACGTCATCGCGCACGTCCTTACCTTCGATTATCTTGGCGCGCTGGGAGCCTCGCTGCTGTTTCCGGTTCTGCTGGTGCCGCGCCTCGGTCTGGTGCGCTCCGCGATGTTGTTCGGTTTGATCAACGCCGGCGTCGCCCTCTGGAGCACATTCCTTTTCGCCAATCAGCTTTCCGCCACGCGCCGTTTGCGCGTTGCCTGTCTCGCCGTCTTGTGCGCGTTAGGCGCGGGACTTGCCGAAGCAAAACAGATCACCGCCACCGCTGAAGACAACATCTACGCCGACGAGATCATTTTTGCCCGCGACACGCATTATCAGCATCTCGTCCTCACGCGTTTCAAGGACGACCTCCGTCTTTTTCTCAACAGCCATCTGCAATTCAGCTCCCGCGACGAATACCGCTACCATGAAGCTCTCGTACATCCCGGCCTTTCCGCCGTCCCGGCCCCGCGCCGAGTCCTGATTCTTGGCGGCGGCGATGGCCTCGCCGTTCGCGAAATCCTGAAGTATCCGCAAGTCGAAAGCATCACCCTCGTCGATCTCGATCCCGAAATGACCAGGATTTTTTCCTCGAACCCCATGCTCACCAAGCTCAATGACAAATCTCTGCTTTCCCCTCGCGTGCACGTCGTCAACGCCGATGCGTTTCCGTGGGTGGATTCGAACACCGATAGCTTTGATTTCATCGTCATTGATTTTCCGGACCCCACGAACTATTCGCTTGGCAAGCTTTACACCACGGCGTTCTACCGCGCCGTCTCGCGCCACCTGAGCGCGCAGGGATTCATGGTTGTGCAAAGCACCTCGCCGATGTTCGCCCGCGATTCCTTCTGGTGCATCGCGCAGACATTGAAGCAAGCCGGGCTGCAAATCCATCCCTATCACGTCTACGTCCCCTCGTTCGGCGAATGGGGCTTTGTCCTGGCCGGCACGCACGCGTACGCGCCTCCCACGTCGCTCCCCGCCGGATTGCGTTTCGTCAGTGTGGAAAGCCTTCCCGCGCTTTTTCAGTTTCCGCCGGACATGGCCCCGCTCCCCATGCCCGCTAATCAGCTCAACAGTCAGGTGCTTGTCCGCACCTACGAGAACGACTGGAAGGACATCAGTCATTGAAGCTTGGCCGCCGCAAGTTTCTCGGTCTTGGCAGCGCGGCGCTCGTCGGTCTTTCCCTCAAGAGTGAACGAAAGATCGAAGGCGGGTTCGTCAACGATTCCTTCCAGATGGGCCATCTCTTGCGCGATCGCGCCGGGTTCCCCGCGGCAAAGCGCGTCGAAAAAGTTCCCATGGTCATTGTCGGAGGCGGAATCGCAGGCTTAACCGCCGCATGGCGCCTTCGCAAGCGCGGCTTCACCGATTTCGTCCTTCTCGAAATGAACGCCCAGCCCGGCGGCAACGCTCGCTGGGGCGAAAACGAAATCACCGCGTATCCCTGGGCCGCCCACTACGTGCCTGTCCCCGGCCCAAAGGCCGAATATGTCCGTGAACTCTTCGAAGATCTGGGAGTCTTGAAGAACGGCCAGTGGGAAGAGCGCTATCTCGCATTTTCACCGCAGGAGCGGCTGTTTCTCTACGGCCGCTGGCAGGAAGGCATCGAGCCCGGCGTCGGCCTCACACCGAAAGACCGCGACCAGCTTCAACGCCTCGATAATCTCTTCAGTGAATTTCGCAAGAGCGGATCATTTACCGTCCCTCTCGAGCTCGGGCTCTCCCCGAAGTTTCAGGATCTGGACCGCATCTCTTTCTCCGATTGGCTCCGTCAACAAGGCTTCGACTCCCGTCTTCTGCACTGGTACATGAACTACGCCTGCCGCGACGATTACGGCGCGCTCGCGAGCGGCACTTCCGCCTGGGCTGGCATTCACTATTTTTCATCCCGCGAGTCCGAGGAAAAAGGCCCGCTCACCTGGCCCGAAGGCAACGGCTGGATCACCCGCCGCCTCCTCGAACGTGTGGGCGGAAACATCCGCACCAGCCAGATGGTGCATCGCATCACGCAGACCCGTCGTGGCGCAAGCGTTTTCGCCGGCGATACCGAATTCCAAGCCGAATTTGTCATTTTTGCCGCGCCCACTTTTCTCGCTCCTTATCTTCTGGAAAATTTCCCCCCGCTCCACGATTTTGTCTATTCCCCTTGGCTCACCGCCAATCTCACGCTCGATCGCTATCCCAAATCCCGCGGCGCGGAACCATCCTGGGACACCGTATTCCTCGATTCGCCCACGCTCGGCTACGTCGACGCCATGCACCAGAGCCTGCGCACGCACGTTGACCGCACCGTCTGGACCTTTTACTGGGCTCTCGCCGAAGGCGCACCTGCGCAAAACCGCCAGCTTCTCCTCGAGAAAGATTGGGCCTATTGGAAAGAAGCCATTCTCCACGAGCTCGAGCGTGTCCACTCCGACATCCGCCAGTGCGTCTCCCGTATCGACATCATGCGTATGGGCCATGCCATGATCCGCCCCGTCGTCGGTTCGATTTTCTCCGCAGAGCGGCGCCGCCTGTCCCGCCTCCCTGGCCGAATCTTCTTCGCCAACTCCGATCTCAGCGGCATCTCCATCTTCGAGGAAGCCCAATACCACGGTGTCGAAGCCGCCCAAAAAGTGTTGAAGCGGCTCCACGGTTAGCTTCTGAAGCGAATACCCCTCTCAATAGCAGCAATCTTCCCTGTAACTTTTCCGCGGCAAAGGACTCTCACTAACCAGGGCAGGAACCAGCCTGTCCGGCTCCCGGAATCAACACGAATGCCGGCTGCCAAATTCCAGCATCTAATCTGTATAGATGTACATAAGATATAGTGAAGTCGAAACGTCCCAGGAGATTGGGAGGAAAGAGATGTTCATCCGCAAGGTCCCGGATTTGACCTACGCCGACGTAACTCCCAGGTCCGTTTATTTGGACCGCCGCAAATTCCTCCGCGCCATGGGAATTGTTGGCGCCACCGCCGCGGCGGGCAAGGAATTGTTCGGCCTGGCATGGCCCTCGCAAACCGCCTTTGCCGCGACGAAGTTGACCGGCCTAGTAAAGAGCCCCTTTAGCACCACCGAAAAGCAAAACACCTTCGAAGACGTCACCCATTACAACAATTTCTACGAATTCGGCACCGATAAGGGCGATCCTGCAAAAAACTCCAAGAACTTCAACACCTCCGCCTGGTCTGTCTCCGTCGAAGGCGAAGTGAAAAAGCCCCGCAAGTTCTCCATGGACGAAATCCTGAAAATCGCCCCACTCGAGGAGCGCATCTACCGCCACCGCTGCGTGGAAGCCTGGTCCATCGTCGTTCCCTGGATCGGTTTTTCCTTCAGCAATCTCATCAACCTCGTCGAGCCCACCCCAAAGGCGCAATTCGTGGCGTTCGAAAGCTACTTCGATCCCCGCCAGATGCCCCAGGCAAAATACGCCGGCATCGACTTTCCCTATGTCGAAGGCCTGCGCATGGACGAAGCCTTGAACCCGCTCGCTCTTCTCTGCGTCGGAATGTATGGCGAGACGCTTCCGAATCAGGACGGCGCGCCCGTCCGCATGGTGCTCCCGTGGAAGTACGGTTTCAAAAGTGTGAAGTCGCTGGTCAAAATCAAGCTCCAGGAGAAAATGCCGCCCACCACCTGGAACCGCCTCGCTTCGAATGAATATGGCTTCTACGCCAACGTGAATCCCACCGTGGACCACCCCCGCTGGAGCCAGGCCAAGGAGCGCCGCCTCGGCGAAATCTTCAAGCGCCCCACGCTGATGTTCAATGGCTACGGCGATCAGGTTGCAGGTATGTACAGCGGCATGGACCTGAAGAAGAATTACTAATCCGGAATCTCCGCGTGCGCTCGCTCCTCATCAGCAAGTGGACCAAAGCCGTCGTTTTTCTTCTTTGTCTTGTCCCGTTTGGCGAGTTGGTCTGGCGCATCATCAAAAGCGAGCTCGGCGCGAACCCGGTTGAATTCTTGCAGCACGCCACCGGAGATTGGACGCTGCGTTTTCTCGTCTTCACCCTTTGCATTACGCCGTTTCGCAAACTCTTCAAGCTTCCCGATCTCATCCGCTTTCGCCGCATGCTCGGGCTCTTCGCTTTTTTCTACGTCTCCCTGCACTTTCTCACCTATCTCGGCCCCGACCAGTCCTTCGATTTTTCTGCCATGTGGAAAGACGTCGCCAAGCGCCCTTTCATTACCGTGGGCTTTCTGGGTTTCGTCCTATTGATTCCTCTGGCGATCACTTCCACGGCAGGCTGGATTCGGCGTCTCGGTGGCAAGCGCTGGCAACAACTTCACCGCGCGATATACGTCACTGCCGTTTGCTACTGGCTGGTGAAATCCGATGTGCGCAAGCCACTCTTTTACGGAGCGCTGGTCGGAATTCTTCTTTTGTGGAGATTGGGCGATTGGTTTTTCAAACGGAGAAGCCAGGCCCCCGTGCGCATCACCCCAGGTGTCTCAGTGAACGGCTGAGGAATCTACTGTCGGCGAGGTGTCGCTAAATTCCACTCCCCAGAAGCGCGGCGCAGGCGTGAGAAATTCGATGCCCACGCGCTGTCCATTGTCCCCAGGATCACCTAGATAGACGATGCGGCATTCCTGCTCTTCCTGCGTCTCCGGGTTGGTAATCACCAGCATCTCTCCGTTGTCCACCTCATGCTTCAGCGTCAAGAGACCGCCCTGGCCGTTGACGACCACGGTTTCGCACGTCTCGCGGAACTTCTTTCCGTTGTGCCCGCGGCCCTGCGCCTGCACGCGCATTTTGTGAAAGACGCGCGAACTCCGCCGGGGAGAGGCTGCCGTAATTTCGCTCATGCGTCATGTTCCCGATACGCAACCCTGAGGGGACGGCACTGCCCCAATTTCAACCCCAGCGAATGTGCGTACTCGGTCCACGCCATTTCCGGAAAGCGTGAGAGAAATTCTTCAGGCTATTCAGCTCGCGCTCATGCCTTTGGGCAGTGGTCCCTGCGGTATCCAGATTCAAACATCCCACTCGGGCGTTAAGTTAGAAATTAAGCTTCAGGCCGAGTTGCATGACTCGGTTCGGTTCGCCAATGGCGATCACCGTTGCCGAGGACGGCAGCGAAGCTGAGGCGCAACAAGTACGGGCGAAAATGCTGCTCTGCACACTAGGTGACCCGGAGGTGGCGTTCCGTGGATTTTCCCAGTTTGTGTGGTTCAGAACGTTGAAGACTTCCGCCCGGAACTGGAGCTTGAAACGCTCCGTGATGCCGAAGTCCTTCAGGAGACCGGAATCTAGATTCCAGAAGTTCGGCCCCTGCACGATGTTGCGGCCATTACCCTGCTGTCCCGGAGGGGGAATGCAAAAGTATGTCTGGGTGCCGGTGACATTCACGCAGTTATAGTTGGGATCGGCTGGGTTGGTGATGAGTTGACCCACGTTGTACATTACCGGGCCTTCTACCCCGTTCACGAACTGCACGTGGCCCTTGTCTAGCGGGCCTTTCACCTGTGCGAAGCTGACGTGCGCTCCGTTGCCCGTGAGCGAACCGCTGGTGATGCTATACGGCTCGCCGCTCTGGTACGCGAAGATGCCGGTGAAGGACCAACCGCCAATTATATGGTTCGCCCAGTTCGGCGCGGATGGGGCCAGTTTCTTGCCCTTGCCGATGGGGAGTTCGTACAGCAAATTGGCCAGCAGCACGTGCGTGTTGTTGAAGTCCGAAAGCGCGCGGTCCAGCCGCCAGTTGTGGATATCTGTCGGAGTGCGGCTGTTCGTCGTGCTCAAGCCTCCGCCAGTGGCTGCTCCAGTCGGATCGATAGACATATCATCTATGGACTTACTAAAGGTGTAAGAGAAACCGAAGTCTAGCCCTTGTTCGAAGCGGCGACGCACGGCAATGAACAAACCGTGGTAGTAAGAATCACCGCCGGAATCCTGAAAGAAAATTTGCCCGAATTGTGGATTGGGGCGGAAGAAATTGGCGGGGAATCCGCGCGCGGTGATGGCGCTCGCCCCAGTCAGCCCATCTGCAAAGTTGGCAAAGGTTCCGATATTGAACGTGTCGAAATCAGAAGTCCTGCCATTCAGGTTGGACTTGGGATCTCCCCCAGTGCTGTTTGTTAATTGGAGTAGCAAAGTCGGAACGGTCGCCCCCGGGCATGGGACGATGGCACCGCTAGAATTACGAGTTGAGCCATCGACGAAGGTGCAGCCAAGGGCCCGATTGTGGACGCCAGTGTTGAAGGCGTTGAGAAACCCAGCTCCGTTAATGGAAACCTGGTTCAAATCGTAGGCTCTGTAAAGGTGGGTTCCGCGCTTCCCGACGTAGCCGATTTCCGTAACGAAATGCATCGGAAGCTCGCGCTGGATGGTCAAATCCCACTCGTGCACAGAGGGGTTCTTGATGTTTGGATCGAATGCCCCTACCGCTGGAGCCTGGGTGCTGGGCTGAGCGACAGGGGACGACGCTGCCGAGGGCGTAATCGTCGGAGTCGGCACGGTCACCGGAAACCCTGTGGAGATCCGCGCTCCTGGGCTGGTAACTAGCGCCGGGGGCACCACGCAGCCATTCGTCGTAGTGGCTTGCCCCTGCTGCCCGGTTGTAGGGCTGGGTGTAGGGATGCTGGTGATGCAGTTTAGCA
>WNFK01103708.1_pt2 | contig 12806 bp, 14 predicted proteins | sample 5400281 | NCBI WGS metagenome assembly WNFK01 (sample SAMN13153350, study PRJNA577476) | soil metagenome | isolation source: 20 cm soil on Douglas fir-dominated hillslope | place: USA:California | collected 2013-09-17
CTGTCAGACCCGCCCTTTCGGATGTGATTGCGAGTGCGAAGGATCTGAACACGATGACGACGAACCCCGGCGGCACCATTGGAAACGTGCGGACATACGGGTTTCCACGGCTGCCTGAAGTAAGTGCTCGGATGTCGCGTCTCGCGGGCAAGTCGAGCACCGGGAGCGGCACGGTTGGTCTCGCGTCGCGCAGTCATCTCGTGTCGCGCGCTTCGCGAGCGATGGCAGCGGCCGACTCCATTCGCACCCTGGTCTCGTCCAACAAAGGAAGTCTTGGACGCTTCCGCCGCGACACGACGCTGACCACCAAGGCGGCGGATGTGCTCGCAGAGCTCGACAAATTGAGCGCTCTGGCGGCGGGTGGCACCGGCGCACTCGAGGCTACGCACCCCGACAGCCTGCTCACCAAAGAGCTGGGCCATACTCGCCTGCTGCTCGCCGAGCTCATTCGAGACCTGAAGAAACACCCCTTTCGTTACATCACTTTCTGACTTGACCGTTTTTTTGAGGCCAGTTAGCTTCGGGTGAATCGGACGCAGCGTCGCGGCTCGCCCGACTCCCTCCCCTGCCCCTCCTCCGACAGCACCTTCTCCCACCCGCAGCAACGCCCCGCACCCACTGAGCCGAAGCACGCTCAGGTGTTTTTTCTCTTTTCCCTCCCCCCTCTAGCGTGGATATCGCCGAGTTAAAGCGAAAATCCGTGACCGAGCTTCAGGAGATGGCCGACGGACTCAAGATTGACGGGTCGTCGGGTCTCGGGAAGCAGGATCTCATCTTCCAGATCGAGCAGAATCTTCTCGAGACCGACATCATGCTCCACGGTGACGGCGTCCTCGAGATTCTTCCCGAGGGCTACGGCTTTCTCCGCAGCCAGGACTGGAGCTACCTGCCGGGGCCGGACGACATCTACGTCTCACCGTCGCAGATAAAGAGGTTCGGACTTCGCACCGGCGATGATGTGCGCGGCCAGGTCCGACCGCCCAAGCCGTGGGAGCGTTATCTCGCACTCCTCAAGGTAGAGAGCGTCAACGCCGAAGATCCGGAAAAGGCCAAGGATCGCGTGCCATTCGACAACCTTCGGCCGCAATATCCGGATGAGCGCCTTCGTCTCGAGACGGCCGACGGCGACCTCAGCATGCGCGTGATGGATCTCATGGCGCCGATCGGAAAGGGGCAGCGCGGAATCATCGTCTCGCCGCCGCGCGCGGGGAAGACGATCCTGCTGCACAAGATGGCGAACGCGATAGCCGAGAATCATCCGGAGGTCACGATCATCGTGCTGCTGATCGACGAGCGGCCGGAAGAGGTGACCGAGATGATCGCGGGCACCAAGCGCGCCGAGGTGGTGAGCTCGACTTTCGACGAAGGAGCAGCACGGCACGTGCAGGTGTCCGACATGGTGCTTGAGAAGGCGAAGCGGCTGGTCGAGCACGGCAAGGATGTCGTGATTCTGCTCGATTCACTCACCCGTTTCGCCCGTGCGCACAACACCGTCGCGCCACAATCGGGGAAGATTCTGTCCGGGGGCGTCGACGCCAGCGCGCTCCACAAGCCGAAACGCTTCTTCGGCTCGGCCCGCAACATCGAGGGCGGCGGCTCGCTGACGATCATAGCGACCGCGCTCACGGAGACCGGCTCGCGCATGGACGACGTGATTTTCGAGGAGTTCAAGGGCACTGGCAACATGGAGCTGGTGCTGGATCGTAAGATCGCGGACAGAAGGGTTTTCCCGGCGATCGACATTTTCAAGTCGGGAACTCGCAAGGAGGAGCTGCTCCTAAGCCAGGCCGAGATCAACCGGGCAATCCTGCTGCGTCAGTTCCTCGCCGACATGCCGGAAGCAGAGGCGATCGAGTTCCTGCTCCGCCAGATGGCGAAGTCGAAGAACAACAAGGAGTTTTTCACGCAGATGGCGCAGGGGTAGTGAACGCCGCTCTGGCCCGATATCTCGCCGTGGACTACGGCCGGAAGCGAGTCGGGTTCGCAATCGCTGATCCTATAGGCATGATCGCGTCGCCCGCGGGGTTCATCACGCTCCGTGAAGGCAAAAGGCCCCCGATCACAAAAATCATCGCGCGCGCTGAGGAGCTAGGGGCGCAGGGCTTCATTTTTGGCCTTCCGCTCGACGGAGAGGGCCTTGAGACCGATTGGACCGCCGAAATAAGGGCCGTGGGGGTAGAAATCGCGAAACGTACAGGCCTCCCCATTCGTTTCTTAGATGAACGTTTTACCACGGCGGCAGCATTGCGCACAATCAAGGAAATGGGTGAATCCACCCGCGGCAGGAAGGGCGATGTTGATGCGCTCGCGGCGACGATTCTGCTCCAGCAGGCACTCAATGTTCAGGACTAAATCTCACTTCGCGCTGGTCGCGGGGTGCGCACTTGTCGCTGCGTGCAGCGGCCAGCCGCACGGCACGCCCACGCGCGTCATCATTCCGAGAGGAGCCAACTTTGGCCAGGCGACGGATTCGCTGGCTAAGGCAAAGCTCGTAGGATGGCCGAAGGTATTTCGGATGTACGGCCGCCTGACGGGCGGAGACCGGAACATCAAGCCGGGCACTTATCTGCTCAAGCCGGGCACCCCGTGGAGCGATATCGTGAGCGCGCTCAACGGCGGACATGGGCTGGTCAATACGATTACGATTCCCGAGGGCTGGGATCTCTCGCAGATCACGCCGCAGCTAGCCCGCACGCTCAAGGTTCCGGCGGATTCGGTGCGAGCGGCCATGCGCGACACGGCGTTGCTCGCGAGGCTCGACATCCCGAATCCAACCCTCGAGGGCTACGTCTTTCCTGACACCTACGCATTCCCGCTCGGCACTACGGCGCGGCAGGCGGTGAGAGAGATGGTGTTCGCTTTCGAGCGTCGCTGGAAACCCGATTGGGATTCCAGCCTCGCCGATCTCAAGATCAATCGGAACGACCTCGTGACGATGGCATCGATCGTCGAGAGAGAGGCGCGGGTTCCTGAAGAGCGGCCCGTGATCGCCGCGGTCTACTACAACCGGCTCCGCAAAGGAATGCTGCTTCAGGCCGACCCGACCATCCAGTACGCGCTCGGTCATCATGTGGGACGGGTCTTGTACAAGGATCTCGAGGTCGCTTCACCGTACAACACCTACATCCACAAGGGGCTGCCTCCGGGCCCGATCGCCTCGCCGGGCGTGGCAAGCCTTGCCGCGGCGGCGCACCCCGCCAGCGTTCCCTACCTGTACTTCGTGGCGAGCCGCGATGGCCACCACGAGTTCCGGATGACGCTTCAGGAGCATACGACCGCGATCAGACAGGTGCGCGCTACGCTTCCGTCCCGAAAGACCAAGCCGCTGATGCTGGCGTCGGCAGCGACCAATACGACGGCTCGCAGCGCCTCGACTTCCACAGCGAAGCCGGCAGCGAAACCGGCGTCGCGCACGGCGAGCAAGGCGCCCGCGAAGACGGCCGCGAAGACGACGGTCAGCAAGACGCCGGCTAAGACCACTAGCACCAAGTTGGCGCCGAAAACCGCGGGCAAGACCACGGTCAAGCCGGTGGCCGGCAAGACGACTAAGAGCACTTCGACAACGAAAAAGCGTACTACGACGCGCACACACACGACTCAATAGAGTAAATGCTCGATCCGAAGATCCTCCGTCTCGTCGCCATTACGGATGACGTCGAGGATCAACGCTCCACGCTTGTCGATCGGGTTGCGGCGGCAGTGCGTGGGGGAGCGACCAGCGTTCAGGTGAGACTCAAGAGGGCGACCCCGCGCGAGGTCGTCGAGATCACCAAGGCAATCGTCAGCAAAGTGGGTGTCCCCGTCATCGTCAACGACCGCGCGGACATCGCGCTCGCGTCAGGCGCGGCAGGTGTCCACGTCGGGGAAGCCGACCTGCCGGTCACCGCGATCCGCAGATTTGCGCCCGCCGGCTTCATCATCGGCGCGTCGCTTGGCGTTGAAGCAGAATTGGCGAACGCCAGGGAAGCGGACTACGTCGGGATCGGGCCGCTATTCGCCACCGATACCAAAGACGACGCCGGAAGGGCGATCGGGATCGACGGATTCAGGAAATTCGCCGGCCTGGCCGGGCGTCCAGCGGTGGCGGTTGGCGGACTGACGGCGGACCGCGCATCTCAGGTAATGGCCGCGGGGGGAGCAGGCGTGGCCGTGATTAACGCGATTTTCAAGGGAGGCGATCCGGAGAGCGCGGCCCGTTCGATCGCTGCCGCCATCGGAATGTGAGATCCGGCACCGGCTGATTCTCGCCGCGGCGCCGATTCTGCTGCTTCCTCTGCGGCGCGTTCGCCTGACGCATGGCTCGTTCGATCTTCTTCAGCACCGGCGGGTTCAGAAACAGATCGACGAGCTCCGGGTCGAACTGCGTTCCCCGCCCTTCCGCAATCGCCTTCGCTGCTTCGCTGAAGCTCCGCGCGTGGCTGTAACGCCGCCGGTGCGTGATCGCGTCGAAGCTGTCCGCAATCGCGACGACGCGGGCTGCGAGTGGGATGCGCTTGCCCTTGAGTCCGCGCGGATAACCGGTTCCGTCCCATCGCTCGTGGTGAGCCGCGACGCCCTTGCCGAGATCCGGATAAAACGCGCTGAGCGGCAGCAACACTTCGGCTCCCCGCTGCGGGTGGGTCATTACGGCACGCCGTTCTTCCGGCGTTAGCTTCGCCTTGTCGTGAAAGATGTCGGTGAGCGCTTCGTGCAGCTTACCCACATCGTGAAAGAGCGCGACACGCTCGATGCTTCGCTGGACGCGCTCATCGTATCCCGCCGCTTCGCCAAGTATCAACGCGTAGGTCGCGACCCGCCGCACGTGCGCGCCGGTCACGGTATCGTTGGCGTCGATCGCGTTGAGCAAAGTCTCGAGCGTCGCCGCGGCCAACCGCTCGGCTTTCGTGCGGTTAGCGCGCGCACTGCGCAAGAAACGTACGGAGACGCTCTTCGCGCATCGTCGCGCCGGTCAGTCGGCGGAGTATCCCGCAAGCGAGGACTGCGTCCGTGAGGACACTCGCGCCGACCGACCGCGCGATATAGTCAAAGGACTGCGGCCGTAAGGGCACCCGCGCCGACCGACCGCGCGATGTAATCAGACGAATCACAAGCTCGCGGTTACATTGACCAAATGACGGTCGCAAGAGTGAATGCGAAGGGCGCGCGCAGGTGGCTGGCCGGGCATCCGTGGATCTACCGCACGGATGTGACCGAGCGGCCAATGATGGATGCGGGTGCGGTGCTCGTGCATGATCACCGCGGCAAACCGCTTGGCTGGGCGCTATGGAGTCCCTTGTCCGAGATCTCGCTGCGGCTGCTGGATCGCAACCCCGACGCGGTGATCGACCAGGCATGGTGGGACGAACGCATTGCTTCCGCGATCGCGCGGAGGGTGTCGCTCGAAGATCACACCAACGCATTCCGTCTCGTGCATGGCGAGGCGGATGGATGCCCGTCGCTCGTCTGCGACCGCTACGACGACTACCTCGTCGTCCAATTCATGAGCGCAGGACTCGAGCGGTTCAGAGAGGAGATCACCGCTTCGCTGCGATCGCTGACCGAACCGGCGGGGATACTGGCCCGCAACGACGTTCCGTTGCGCGCCAAGGAAGGATTGCCGCGCGAGACTGTCGTGTTGCACGGGGATGTACCCCGGGAGATCGAGGTGCACGAGTATGGCGTCAGGTTTCTCGCGGCGCCGTGGACCGGACAAAAGACCGGTGCGTTTCTGGATCAGAGGGAAAACAGGCATTTCGTCGGAACGTTGGCACGAGGACGAGCGCTCGATTGTTTCAGCTACCATGGCTCGTTCGCGCTGCATCTGGCCAGGAAGGCAACGCACGTGACGGCACTCGATGCGTCGGGACCGGCTCTCATGAGGGCAGCCGAAAATGCCGCGCGCAATTCGCTCGACAACATCTCATTCGTCGAGGCGAACGCCTTCGACTATCTGCGCGAGAAAGAGCGCGAAGGAATCACCTTCGATACCATCGTGCTCGATCCTCCGGCGTTCGCAAAGACACGGTCGGCACTCACCGGAGCGATCAGGGGGTACAAGGACATCAATCTGCGCGCGATGCGCCTGCTCGCGCCGGGCGGCCTCCTGTATACCGCGAGCTGCAGCTTTCACCTGACGAAAGCCCTTTTTCTGGAGATGCTCCAGGACGCGGCCGCGGACAGCGGGCGGCGCGTTGCGATCCGCGCCATCACGGGGCAGCCGCTCGACCATCCCGAAGTGCTGTCGATACCCGAGACTGGCTACATCAAAGGGGCGCTGCTCGAAGTGATGGACTAAGGGTCGAGCCGGAACCTCTCGAGCGCTTCAGCCGACCTGGCAGGAGGGACAGAAATAGGTCGAGCGTCCCGCTTGAACGATTCGCTTGACCGTTCCGTCGCAACGCCGGCAAACCTTTCCCTCGCGGTCGTACACGGCGAACCTGCCGGCACCGCGCTTGTCAGTGTATCGACCCGGCAACCGCTTTTTCGGACTCAGCACCAGCCTGATCGCGGCAACGAGTTTCTCCAGCTTGCCCCGCGTCACCTTGGCGGCACGTTTGCGCGGATCCATCTCCGCCTCCCACAGCGCTTCGGCAGCGTAGATGTTGCCCAGCCCGGCGACGACGGATTGGTCCATGAGGGACGGCTTGATGGCAATCTTCTTTCGCTTGAGCGCTTCGTGGAGATAATCCGCATCGAGAGAGGGGTCGCTGGCCTCGCGCCCCAGCTTTGGAAGCGACGACGATCCCTTTTTGTCGAGCGTGATCGAGGAAAGAGCGCGCCGGTCCACGAGCGAAATGCGGGTCCCGCCGGCGAGCTCGATGACCGCGCGCGCGAACCGGTCGAGCGCGTCGGAAGTCGCGCCGATTTCCCAATCCCCGTTCATGCGAAAGTGCACGACCAGCGTGTCACCGTTGTCGAGATGGAGAAGCTGGTGTTTCCCGCGTCGCTCGATGCTGTCGATGCGCCTGCCCTTTGCCAGGCGGGCGCGGTTCGGCGGAAGCTTGCGCCTGAGGGCGGGATGAATTGCCCTCACCGAGGCAATGGTTTCGCCCAATGCGGCGCGACTTAGTGCGCGCGCGGCACGCTCAACTTCTGGTAACTCCGGCATGCCTCTCTCATTACCTCAAGTGTGCAGACGCAGATGTAAATTGCTACGGGATGCCAGAAATCATAACCCTCCACGACTCGGCGTTGGCGCTGTCCGAGGCTGCAGAACAGGCGTTCGCGAAGCTGTTGGATGCCAACCCTGTCCCGGCCTCGATCAGCTCTTTTCCGGACGGCAAGCTCCTCGTCGTCAACAGAGCTTTCACACGGACGTTCGGTTTCGAGCGGGAGGAAGCGGTCGGGCAAACCACCGTCGGCCTTGGCCTCTACGCAAATCCCACGGACAGGCGCGCGATCGTCGACATCGTCAATGAAAAGGGATCGGTACGCGAATACGAAGTCATGATCCACTCCAAGAGTGGCTCGCCGGTTCACGTCATGACGTTCGCCGAACGAATCGAGCTAGACGGCAAGGACTGCCTGCTGTCGATGTCATACGACATCAGCGATCGGAAGCGGATGGAGGACGAGCTGAGGCGGAGCGAGGCGTATCTCGCCGATAGCCAAAGGGTCAGCCACACCGGTAGCTGGGCGCTGTATCCGAACCTGGGCGACAGGGTGTTCTGGTCCCAGGAGATGTACCGGATATTCGGGTTCGATCCGGGCGCGGGACCGCCTCCCGGTTCGACGGTCGTAGCGCGAATCCATCCCGACGAGAGCGATCGCGTCGAAAAAACCATTCAGCAAGCCGTGCGCGAAGGATACGAGGTCGCCGGCGAGTATCGGTACTTCATGCCCGATGGCGCGATGAAGCACCTGCGATTCCTCGGACATCCGGTGGATCGGAGTGATGGAGAGACGAGAGAGTACCTCGGAACGGTTGTGGACGTGACCTCGCAGAAGATCGCCGAGGAACAGCTCAACGCGACGCTGAGCGAGGTGCGGACACTCGCGTCGAGTCTGGTGCAGGCCCAGGACGACGAGCGCAGGCGTATCGCCCGGGAGCTGCACGAGACAACTGCCCAGGATCTGGCTGCGCTCAAAATGAATCTCGCCGCGCTGCAACGATCCACCGCCGACATTGCGGAGAAAGATCGAACTCTTCTCGCGGAAAGCGCGCACCTGGCCGAGCAGGCAATGACCCAGATTCGGACCCTCTCCTACCTGCTTCATCCCCCATTTCTCGACGAAGTCGGACTTGCATCGGCGATCCGCTGGTTTGCGAAGGGATTTGAGAACAGGAGCGGAGTGACCATTCGGCTGTCGGTACCCGAGAACTTTCCCAGACTCCCGCAGGACATCGAGATCGCGCTCTTTCGGGTCATTCAGGAAAGTCTGATCAACATCCACCGTCACGCCGAGAGCTCGACGGCGGCAATCAGTCTGGGAACGGCCGACGGCGAGTTGACGCTCGAGATTCGCGATGCGGGACGGGGCATGCCGCATGTGCGTACGGGCGATCCGTCCGGCTCTGAGCACATGCTCGGCGTCGGTATTGGCGGAATGCGGGAGCGCATGGAGCAACTGGGTGGTAGCCTGGAGATTGATTCTGCGGGAGACGGAACAACTGTCCGCGCGTGGCTCGTGATGCCGGGAGATTCCCAATGACCCCGCTGCGACTCCTGGTCGTCGATGATCACGCCGTCGTTCGCCGCGGCGTCCGAGCGCTGCTGGAAAGCCGACCCGAGTGGGAGGTGTGTGGTGAAGCGGTCGATGGCCAGGAGGCGATCCGCAAAGCCGCCGATCTCAAGCCGGATATCGTCGTCCTCGACATCAGCCTGCCGGGGCTGAACGGACTCGAGGCGACCTCGCGCATCCTCAAGGAATCACCGGGCACCGAGGTGCTGATACTCACCATGCACCACTCCGAGGAGCTCGCGCAGCAGGTGATCAAAGCCGGCGCGCGCGGCTACGTGCTCAAATCGGACGCGGATCAGAGTCTAGTCGCGGCAATCGACAAGCTCAGCCAGCACCAGACATTCTTCACATCGCGGGTCGCCGAGTTCGTTCTGGATTCCGGAGCGAGAGGTGAAGACGCGAGACACGCGGTCGAAGATCCTTCCAGGCGAATGACCTCGAGGGAGCGTCAGATCGTGCAGCTCGTCGCCGAGGCGCGCAGCACCAAGGAGGTTGCATCACATCTGGGAATCAGCGTCAAGACGGTCGAGGCGCACCGGACCAACATCATGAGGAAGCTGCGTCTTCGCTCGGTGAGCGAGCTCGTTCGCTACGCTATCCGCAACGGAATCGTCCAGCCGTAGAGCACTTTACGACAGGCGCGGCGGCGGAGTCCCTACGCGATTGTCTTCCCCATGGGGAATCTGAACGTATCGTTGTGATCCTTGAGCGCGTCCAACAACTCGACGCCGGCGAACTTCCGCGCATCGTAAGCGCACAGCGCAACCACGGGAAACTGGGGTACGATGCGCCGCTCGAATCCGACCTCCAGCTTGACCATTTCCCGCGCTGACACCTTCAGGCGGAGGCCCCACATGTCGCCGACGACGCGAAAAGACTGAACGCCTTCCTCCTCCGCTTTCCTCATTGCGACTTCGAAGAAGCGGCATTGAGCCACAGGGGTGTTCTGGTGCTCGCTCACGATCAGGCGGCCCGCCTTGATGTCCGAGTCCAGGGCTGGCCGCCTTCGCTTCATCGCCCTCAGGATTGCCTTTTGCGCGCGCGATGGGGCCACGAGGACGCAGACACTCTTGTTTCGCAGTCCGTCGAGCAGAAACGGAACTGTGAGGTCGATGCGGCCGGCATCGCTTCCGTAGATGCCGCACAAGTGATTCCCATGCACAGCAGCGATCGGCTCGTCTCTCCGGTCAATTGCTCTCACAGGACCCTCCCCGTTGTTGCCGGGCCGTTTCTCGGCAGGCTGTTCCATGAACGCGAGTAAGTCTCCGCGTCGAAACCGGCGCTCGCGCCGCAGACCGATGCGAAGGCACGGCAGCGCGCCAGAATTCGTCCACCGCCGGAGCGATGCCTCGCTCACGTGCAGGAATTCTGCGGCCTGGCCGATATCGAGAAGCTCTGTTGGGTCGGTTCCGACGGCACGAGACCGGTTCATAGCCGATTGTATTGCACGAGTCCTACCACCGAACAGCCCCTCAGCAGGTCATGCCAGGACTTTCTCGAGAGGGAATCGCAGGATGTCGCGGTGGCCCTTGAGGGAATTGAGTACTGCGACACCCGAGAACTTCCGCACGTCGTAGATGCAGATCGTTACTACCGGATAGTTGCGGGCGATGAGCTGATCGTAGTCGGCTTCGTACTGAACCAGCTCTGCCTCGCTCGCCTTGGAGCGCATGCCCCACACATCACCGACGATCCGGAAGGACTGGGCGCCCTCCGAAACCTTCTTGTCGAGCAGCGCTCGAAAATATTTGTTCTGCACCCGGGTGCCCCGGTGATACTCGGACAATATCAGGCGGCCGGAGTCGATATCCGCGTCGAGCGATGGCCGCGCCTTCCTGAGATACTTGAGCACTTGCCGATGTGTGCTGACCGGTCCCACGAGGAAGCAGACACTGCCCTCGTCGATTCCCGCCAGAAGAAACGGCCCCGCGAGGGTAATGCGCCCGAGATCAGTCGCGTAAAGTCCGCACAGGTGGCTCCCGAAAGTGAGAGTGATCGGACGCTCTGAAAGGCTCGAGATTTTTTGAAGGCTGGCATCGCCAGCGCGCGGGCTGATGTCCGACGGCTGGCCCTCGAGAAACGCGAGCAGGTCGCCGCGCCGGAATCGTCGCTCGCGGCGCTGCCCAACGCGAAGACATGGCAGCCGCCCGGAGTTCGTCCAGCGCCGCAGCGATGTTTCGCTGACGTTGAGAAGCGCGGCCGCCTGACCGATGTCGAGCAGCTGATTCGAATCCACTATCTCCTGAGGCCTCAGGGGATTACCCAATATGCTCCCCGTCTTGCTGGTGATAACCTCTCTGCCCAGACGCTGAACCCGCCGCAGCTCTGCCGCCGCCTATCGCGAATTCCCCGTTGCCTATCAAAGTACAACAAAGTACAATAAAAGGTAGTATTAAATGGGTAGATACCATGGCAAATGGCACCAGCTTGGATGATCACGCTTTGGAACCAAAACGTTTCGTGGAGATTGGCCTGTAGTGCGATCTGTTAGCCACCTATGAGCAAATCTCTCCGCGTGCTGATGCTGGAAAACAGCGAAACCGACGCCGAGCTGATCAAGCACGAGTTGAGCCGCGCCGGTCTGGCGCCGGTAACCAGACGCGTCGATACCGAAGAGGCGTTCGCTCTGGCGATTCCCGAATTCGCTCCTGACATAGTTCTGCTCGATCCCACTTCCGCACAGCTGGATGCGCATGCCGCCCTCCGCCTTCTGCGGCGGTTGCGGCCCATCACACCGCTGATCGTGGTCAGCTCCCTTAACGGCGAGACAACCGTCGCAAGCGTTCGGGCCGGCGCCGAGGACGTGATTCTCAAATCGCATCTCAGCCGCCTGCCGAGCTCCATCTCACATGCCGTCTCGATCCGGCGTCCGCTTCACCGGCTCACTCCCCGCCAGATCGAGGTGCTGCGCATGGTCGCCGATGGGCACCGCACCCGCGAGATCGCCAGCAGGCTCAAGCTCAGCGTCAAGACTGTCGAAAGCCATCGCGGCGAAGTCATGAAGCGACTGGAAATGCATGATGTCGTCAGTCTGGTTCGCTATGCGTTCCGCGTTGGGCTGATCTCCATACCCGATTGACCTAAACCTCGTCAGCAGTTGAGCTTGGACAACTTGCTCTTGCGGGACGAGTCATGGGACCTAGCTTAAACGCTTGGCTAAAGCACGTGTCCCCTGCCCAACGAAATGGCGCAACACACTCCTCGCTCTCTAAAGCACGAGTACGAGCTGTACGTAGAGAACGAGATCGAGAATTACAAGGAGTCGGTGTCGCGGTCCGCCATTCTCAAGATTGGCGACGAGGCGGCAGCGTCGCTGCGCTCCGGCGAACAATTCGCCATGGACGAACTTCTGCTCTGGGCGGAAGTCGATCGCATCATCCGGAAGCGGCTCCGCATCCCCGCGTACGACACCTGGCGAAAAAAACGCGTCAAGCTGCTGGCGGAGTATCGCCGTCCAGAGCACTGGGGAATCCAACCCGATGGTGTGCTGGCGCGCGAGATTCATCCGCCGGCTGAATCGAAGGTGCTCGTCGCCGGCGGCGAGATCGATCGCACCGCGCTTTACCTGGCCGCACATGGCTGCGATGTGACCGCCGTCGACCGTGAGGTGAATTCCCTCGAACGCGTGATGAACGCCGCGCACGCTGCCGGACTCGGAGACCGGATCCAGGGCTACGTCGCCGACATCGCTGACTGGTCTCCCGACGTTCCACTCGGCGCCCTCGTCTGCACTTCCGAGGCGTTCAGCGGTCTCTCGACTGAGGAGCGCGAACGCGCGATCGACCTGCTTCAAACCGCCACCCGCGATGGCGGCGTGCACCTGGTCGGAACCATTGTCCGGGGTAAGCGCGGACTGTCAGTCGCCGAGCTGCGACGTCAGTACAAAGGCTGGTCGATCTCGGTTGAGGACGATTCGAGCTCGTCCAAGAGCTTCCTGGCCAGGAAAATCGCCAGCTGAGGCGCTGTGTCGCATCGACACGGCTGTCCTAGAATGGAGTGTCATTTTGCGACACTCACGCCTGAGCAGTAGCGGCCGGCCTTTCGCAACTCCTTTGTTAACAATCACTTGTGAGCGCGATCCAGCATGGCATGTGGGGTGCCTATAAAGCGCGCAAAGTCATGCTTCGGCATCTACCAAGTGAGAG
>WNFK01237315.1_pt1 | contig 12806 bp, 10 predicted proteins | sample 5400281 | NCBI WGS metagenome assembly WNFK01 (sample SAMN13153350, study PRJNA577476) | soil metagenome | isolation source: 20 cm soil on Douglas fir-dominated hillslope | place: USA:California | collected 2013-09-17
TAGGAGACTTGCTAAGACAAGCGCAACACCAGAAGCGATGTCGGGAGCAATTTCAACCAGAGCGGCGCGGCTCGCGATAGTCGCGATCGTTTCATATCAAATCCTGCTAATCGCGCTGATTTTTCTAAGACCGGATCTGGCTCCTTCCTGGCACACAATCAGCGAATGGGCGATGGGGCCATACGGCCATACGGCCATACGGCTGGATTATGTCATGCGGGTTTCTTATTTCGGCGTTGAGCTATGCGGCTTTATTCGTGCTGCTGAAATCCCAGCTGCATGGACCCATGGGCCGAATCGGACTCTGCATACTCCTGACCTGCGTAATCGGCGCGACTGGAGTAGGAATATGAACCACCGATCCAATGCCGCTGCACTCTCCGCTGTCCGCCAGGGGAACACTTCACGTGATATTCGGCACCAGTCAGATGGTGCTTCTTCCATTTGCAGCGCTGCTTATCAACCTCAGCCTGGCTCGCTATAACGAAGCATGGAGGCCGACGCGGGGAATTCTACTCTGGACCGCTGCATTACCGTTGTTTGGCTTTCTAAGTTTTGCAGGTTACTCCGCACTTTTTGTATTTCCCTTGGAACCGAACGCATATGGCCCGGGCGTTAACATCGGCTGGCCCCCGCGATTCGCATTTCTCACGTACATGCTGTGGGTCGTAATCTTAGGTTGGCAGGCGACCAGGTGCAGCCGTAGAGCCACTACCGAACTCCAGACAAAAGGGTGAAGTCACCATGCGAAAAGCTGATTTCACTAACGTGGATGAATACATTTCCGTGCAGCCAGAGACTGCGCAAATCGTGCTACAGCGTGTGAGAAGCACGCTTCGTAAAGCCCTGCCAGGAGCGGAGGAAGTGATCTCCTACAAGATCCCTGCTTACAGACTGCATGGTGAAATCGTGCCGTACTTCCCTGGCTGGAAGAAGCACTACTCGTTGTACCCTGCGGGCGAGCATCTGGTCAGGGCGTTCAAGGACCAACTCGCGTCGTATAAGATCAGCAAGGGCACAATCCGTTTTCCACTCTGCGCACCGATCCCCGTGAAGTTGATCGAACGCATCGCGAAGTTCCGCGCCGAGGACACGACGCAGCGCGAGAAGGCGACACTGGCGGCCTTGAGGAAGGCGTTAGGTCGGCGCTTTGGCACTGCCCTCCTGTCGCTAGGGCACTCACAAGGCATGGCAAGATAGATGTGGGCATCGCTGGCAAGGACTGGCCTTCGAGTGCCTTTCTTGAAACTCCACTGCGGCATACAAATTCGGATGGTTGCAGGGTGTACGGAACCTATTGAAACCGAAGACCCTTTTGGTTGCGGAGGTCAGATTTGAACTGACGACCTTCGGGTTATGAGCCCAACTTTGAATAGGCCCGTCTTTGCTTCTCAATGACTTACGTACTTGTTGTTCTACCTATTTCACCCCTGTTCTTCGGTAGTCTGTTCCCAATCTGTTCCCGATTTGTTCCCAGTTGCAACGGAATCACCGTTCATTTGGTTATGTCCTTGGCTCGCGGCAAGCCGGACACCAACTTCCTTGCTGAATGCTGTTTGGCACGGCCCACCACGTGTGGCCATCAAGGCACCGCCATTCTAACTTTGTGCTGGCATTTTTGTAGGACCGTGAAAGGCACTTTCCACCTCGTTTTCTTGCAAGCCTATGCATGTCCTCGATGGAGAGCCGTTGGCTACCCGCGCCGATGGTCAGTTGTATGCCCCATTCAACTCAGGTGCGGTTCAAACGTTGTTCGATAAAATCAACAAGCAGACGAAGCAAACCCGTCGCGTTCTTCTGCGTCATGGTCGCGTGGTTGTTGAATGAGATTTCAGGACAGCACAACGGACATCTTATGAAATCGCTCCCCGAGACCTTGTGAATGTCCCTGCCGAAAAGGGCTATTAAAGTAAGAGGGCCTATGTTTTAATAGGAACAGCGCTTATTAAAGGGAGTTTGAATACGTCCGTGCCCAACGAGAAAACCTCAAGGTTAGGCAGCTATATCTCGTCGACGACCGCCGGAGAAACAGTAAGGGCATTCGTACCTCCACCGTTGCCCCCGGAGCCTCGCCTCGATCTTAGCGGGCTTTACCAAAATCTTGACCGAGCAAATCAAGCGCTTGGACGGCTAGATGGCCTGACGACGCTCCTGCCGGATACAAGACTATTTTTATACCTCTATGTCCGCAAAGAAGCCCTTCTTTCGTCACAGATTGAAGGGACCAAGTCGTCTTTCTCGGATTTGCTTCTGTTTGAAAATGAAGCAGTGCCTGGTGTGCCCATCGACGACGTTGAAGAGGTCTCGAACTACGTGGCTGCGATGCAACATGGTCTCCGTCGCATTAAAGGAGGCTTTCCTCTTTCGTTGCGCCTGATTCGAGAGATTCACGCAATCCTGTTGCGCGGCGGACGGGGAGCGAACAAAACACCGGGCGACTTTCGCCGGTCGCAGAACTGGATTGGCGGTAGCCGACCGGGAAATGCTGCATTCGTGCCGCCTCCCCCAGAACGAATGATGGAATGTCTCGACCGCTTTGAACATTTCCTTCACGATGAAAAACACAAGCTGCCTGTTCTCGTCGAGGCCGGATTGATCCATGTGCAGTTCGAAACGATTCACCCATTTCTTGATGGAAACGGGCGTCTTGGTCGTTTGCTAATTACACTGCTTCTTTGCGCCAAAGGTGTCTTGCGCGAACCACTTCTGTATCTGAGTCTTTATTTCAAGGCTCACCGCCAACGTTACTACGATCTCCTTCAGCGGGTCCGAACGGAGGGGGTCTGGGAAGAATGGATCGAGTTTTTTCTCGAAGGAACCGAGACTACGGCTCGCCAGGCAGCCGACACAGCCGTTCAAATTCTTGATCTATTCGAATCGGACCGGAAAAAGATTCGAGCGATGGGACGCAAGGCTGCGTCGAGCTTGGCCGTTCACGAATACCTGCAAGCACATCCATTGACCAAGATTGGACCGGCAGCGAAAGATCTAAAACTATCCATACCGACTGTCACGAGTGCTCTCGAAACGCTGACCAAGCTTAAAGTTGCGAAGGAATCTACCGGCAAACGCAGAGACCGTCTGTTTGCCTATCCGCGATACCTAAGTATTCTAAGTGAAGGAACGGAGCCTTTAAGGAGTTAGGGCTAATTTAAGAAACTGCTTTCGGCTATTCCTCGAACTTTAGGGCTTTTTGATTTTCTTCTTTGCTTTGGCCCATCGACTCTTTGCCGCTTTTCGGGCAATCTGACTCCGCTGCTCGGGCGTCAAAGCCTCTGCCCTCATTTTCGCGCCCTTTTTCCCGCCCTTTTTGCCACCCTTGCGACCCATTTCCTGCATGACTTTGGAAATCAGATTGGGATCCATGAGTAGGATTCTACCGGGTAGCCTCTAGTTCTGCCAATAAACGGCACTTGACAACATTGCTTTAAGTGGTTAGCCTTATGCTTGCTGCGCTCCAAGCATAAACACGATCTCGTAGCGCATCGCAAGCGGGACGCGCAGGTGTTACTAGCACCAACGCGCCCCTAACCAAGTCGCCTGGATTAGAGGCAACGATGGCTGCAATAGAAAGTATCGGGTTCGCCCCGTGGGTGCAACTCACCCATCTCTGTTTTCTTTCCGTCCCTCGCTCTATCCCGCAACGCGTCGCGCATCCCCCGCCGTAATCTCATCTAGCTGATGTCGTGCGTCCAACCGAGTCGGCCTTCGACTCCGTCGGAGATGTGTGTCCCGACGCCACGTCAACCTTCGAAGTCGCGGCCATCGCACCGCAGAAAGGATATTTGCTCATGCAGAAAGCACATCTCTACGAAGCGCTGTACCTGGTGAATCACGGGATCGACGAAGCCGTTCGCGGAGTGCAGCGCTTGAAGAAGTCGCCTCACGCGTTTAGGGAGGTCTACTACAAGTCCGTAGCTGGCCTGGAACGCCGCCGCGCCCTCATCAACGGCCAGTTCATGCAATTCAATCGCTGGCTCTCCGACGACCCCCTCGACAACGACGAGATTTACAAGCTCGTGCGTTTCGTCGAAGACCAGCGGAAGAAAATGGGCGAACCAGCTCTTGTCCAGTTCCTAAAGCCGGAACAGGAAAAGGAGAACGTAGTCCTCAAGCAAGCTCTGAAGGACACAACCCCAAAGCCTAGAAGCCGCCTACGAGAACCAAGGCCCAGGAACAAAGTGGCGCAAGCCCGCGCCGCTTCGGACGCGTTGACTTCGTGTTCTGCAAGAAGGACGGGTCGGCACTAGACCCGGACGTGCTTCGAAAGGACGCCCTTTACCCAATTTTGGACAGGCTAGGGATTCCGCGAAAGAAAGGCGCGTCAGGCTTTCACACATTCAGGCATTCGGCTGGGAGTATTGTTAACGAGCAGACGGGAAACCTGAAGCTGGCGCAAAAGTTCCTCGGCCACTCCACAATCAAGATGACCGCAGACATCTACACGCACACCTCTGCGGAAGCGGAACGCGGCGCTGCAATCGCTCTAGAACGGGCAATCTATGGCGATTTGTTCCCAGTTGTTCCCAATATCGAGAACAGGAACAACTTTGCGGCGCTAAATTAAGAAAAGGAATTGTTACGGTTCAGCTCGTAACCATAAATAAGAAGGGCGCTTAGAGGATTTTCCTCTTAAGCGCCCATGGTTGCGGGGGTCAGATTTGAACTGACGACCTTCGGGTTATGAGCCCGACGAGCTACCAGGCTGCTCCACCCCGCACGACCACTATATCGGACGTGCACGTTTCCGTCAAACCATTGCAAACTGGCGCCATGATTTGTGAATCAGGAAGCGAATAACTACCACTCGTTGTAAGGCGTGTTCTCGAAAGGCGAAACCCGGGTCGAATTCGAATGAACGTCGACCATCCCCGTCGTCGATTGATCCGGAGTCAGCACCAAACTATCGAATTGCGGCACCCAGTCCGCCACCCCAGTAATCGGGTCCACTGGCACCTTGCGCAAGTACCCCCCCTGCACTAAATCTTCCAAGGATTGTGGCGCGGCCTGTTTGTCCAACGTGTAGTTATCGATCGCCTGCCGCATGACCGACAGGTCATGGTGCAATGTTGTTTCGCGCGCGTGCTGCACGGTTTTGCCGTAATTCTGCGCCGCCATCCCAATGAGGATGAGGATGATCGTAATGACGATCATCAACTCGATCATCGTAAATCCCGCCTCGAACAGCACGCCGCGGCGTTTCCCCAACGAGGGCCTGCCCGTTCGAATTCGCGACATCATTTCCATTTCGAATCCTCGCGCGAACTACCAATCCGAATACTTGGTCCCGTCGAGTGCCGTACCCGTCGACTTCGAGTATACGTCGAACACGTTCTTGCCCCCCCAGCTCGTCGAATCCGGATCGTCCTGAACGGCACGTAGTCCCCAATCGGCCTGCCCGGTCATGGGGTCTACTGGAATCCTCCGCAGAAAACGAATCTTCCGATCGCTGCTTGCGCCGAGTTGCACTCCCTTTACCAGCGTTTCCAGGTCCGGCGGGTACCCTTCGCTCCCGATTTCCACGCGGATCTGGTTCCGGTCGGCCGTATCTTTGTAGCGGTCGATCGCATCCTTCATCTCCCGGAGATCGCGGCGAAGTTCCGCCTCTTTCTGCCGAACGATCGTGTACTTCGCGATAGGCAATGCAGCGGAAGACAAAATCAGCAAAATGGCGCAGGCAATGATCAACTCCAGCAGCGTCATCCCCGTCTCTGAGGAAAACGGCCTCCGCGGGATATGTCTGCGGTTTTGCCCGTTGTATGAAGTGTCGCGCAACATCGCTCGCACAATTCGACTACGGCTGGACTTGTAGCGTCGCTTCGCTGGTTATCAGCTGTATCAGCTTCTGCTGCGAATCTTTCGCATTCACCTGAACGATCGACAGGTTCGATGAGCCGGGTGTCAGCCCCTTGACGACGATTCCGATCAGCGTTCCGCTCCCGCTCACTCCTGGCGTGTTCGGCTGGCGCGTCGCGGAAATAATCGCCTGCCCTTTATCCTTGAAGACCTGCTGCACGATCGCGATTTCCTGCGTTCCTCCCGAGAGGAATCCGCCGTGCTGCACTTCTTCTACGCTGATTACCGCCGGATTGTACTGCAGCAATAGCGGGATCGAGAAGAGGTCATTCACGTTCTCAACTACAACCCCGATCGTGGCCGTCTGCCCCGCTTTCAACGACAAGCTCTGCGGTTCAAACCGAATCTTCGCCGTCGCAGCCCCCTGAGCCGCCCCACCCGCAGGCGCCGTGGAGCCTGGCGCAGTCGCTGGCGTTCCCGCTCCGATATTTTGATTCGAGGCTGGCGGTTGCGCTGGCGTTGCAGGAGGCGGCTGCGCAGGTGCGCGCGTCTCGCTCTCCCGCTTCACTTGCACGTTTGTCTCGGAGCCCGAGTACAGAGGCCGCAGATTCGCCTTCGTCCATTCCGGAATCCGCACGATCCGTGGCGTCAAGACGATCAGCACTTCATCTTCCTGGTGGTTCGTCTTATCGTGTGAGAAGAGATACCTCAACAGGGGGAGCCTTGCCAGGCCCGGCCAGCCTTCCAAGGTTTTGCTGTCGGACCGCTGGACCAAGCCGCCAAGAATACTGACCTCGCCTTCCTTCAAGCGGATGTCATGTTCGATGACCCTCTGGCTTATGACGGGCTGAGTAATTCCGCCGATGGATACGTCGTTGGTATGTGCGGAGACTTCCACTTTTAATTTCAAGCTGACGTCGCGATTCGGATGTACGCGAGGCGTAAGATCTATATTCACGCCAACATCCAGGTAGGTGAACTGCGTATTCACGAGCGGATTGATGCCGCCCGCGGCTCCCGCGGCAATTCCAAGGCCCGACGAAAAACTGCCGGTGGCGATAGGGATGCGATCGCCAATTCGCAGTTTGGCGGTCTGGCCGTCCACCGAGCGAACTTCCGGGTTTTGGATAATCTTCGTGCTCGTATCACTCAGGACGGCGTTCGCCGTCAGGCTCGGCAGCGTAACGACGTAGTCGGTCGCATTCAGGTGGCGCAGCTGGTTTAGAGTGGTTGCGGCGGTGGTTGTCGTCGAGCTGCTCGTGGTGCTGTTGTTCGGGTTGATCGCAATGGTGGCAGTTTGCCCGGGCAGGATACCCAGATCCCGCAGGCGATCGGTGCGCGCCTCCAGCACTTCGACCTGCACCACCACCTCAGGCTTGGCCTTGTCGATGTCGCGGATGATCTTCTCCGCAAGCAGCAGCTTGTCCGGTGTGTCGCGGACAATGATGGCGTTTTGCGAGTTGAGCTGCTGAATGCGCTTCAGGTCCAGCAGTTGGCGCAGCCCGGTCATAATTTCAGTAATATCCTGAGGCTGAAAGGTATTCGAAAGATAGATAGTCTTGACGACTTGTTCTTCGTAGTCGCGGCGCTTTTGCGGCTGGTCGGGGATCACGAGGATGATGTTTTCCGTGACCGGCTTCCAGAACGCTTTGCTCTCCAGCGACACGATTTCCAGCGCCTGCTCCATCGTCACATTGTTCAAATGCGCCGGGATGCGCCGGGCAGGGAAATCCGGGTCAAAAATCACCGTAAGCCCCGCCAGTTTCCCGATCGTCTCGAAAACGATCTTCGCGTCATTGTCCATCGTCAAACTAATGGAAGCACTCGATAGCCGCTTGATTTCCGGCGGCATCGCTGCCAGGGGTGTCTCGTTCGAATCAGCAGGCGGCTCAGCCGCCGCGTCGGCGGCGCGGTTTTTCTCCGCGATCATTTCGATTGTCTTGCGAAGCTCCTGGTCCGCCACCGGGCTCGCCGGATCGATCGTCTGCGCCCGCTGGAATTCGGATGCTGCGCCCTGCAAGTCGCCCTGTTTCCGCATCTCAAGACCGTGTTTAACGTGAAATTCACTCGCTTCGAAGCGCGCACGGTTCAGCTTGATCTTGTAACTGGCGTTGTACGGGTTAGCTTTGGCGGCTTTTTGGTAGTAGACGAATGCGGCATCGTAGTCCTGAATCGTCTCCGCTTTCTTACCTTGGTTGTAATCGGGTTGGCCCTTCGGACAGCCTGCTGCGAGCAGTCCGAAACCAACACACAAGAATAGACTTCCCCAGCGGCGCATGCACTCTCCGAGGCCTCGACACGAAGCCCAAGCAGCTTATCATTCGCGTTAGAGGCGCGGCAAGGACGCTAAGGTTGGCTGTCTTGAATGAAATAACACCGTTTAGGTTCGGCCTCGCCCAACCTGGAGTCGCCCGTGACAAGTCTTAACACAGCAGTTATGATGGAAAGTTGTGGCCAAGCCTGCCAAAAAGACAGAGAAGTCCGCGAAGTCCGGCGAGCAGATCGTCGCCCAGAACCGCGCTGCCTCGTATAACTACCATATTCTTGAGAAACTTGAGGCCGGTCTCGTCCTTCATGGCACAGAGGTCAAGGCCCTGCGCGAAGGGAAAGCCAACATCCGCGATGCTTACGTCGAGTTCAAGCCCACTAGTGCCTGGCTTGTTAACGCACACATTGCACAGTACTTACCGGGCGGCCCGTGGAATCACGAACCTTTGGGCTCGCGCAAACTTCTACTTCACCGGCGGGAAATCGACAAGCTCTCCGGCCGAGCAACGGCATCGCCAAGGTCGAAATCGCTCTGGCGCAAGGCAAGAAATCGTGGGACCGCCGCCAGGATGAACGAACCAAGGAAGCTCGCAGGGAAGTGGAACAATCCATGTACAACAATCGGAGGCGATAACGCACCATGCAGATTACGCTCGTAACCCAGCCGTTTGCAGCACTCGAAACCGACGCCCTGGTTTCGTACGTATTCGAAGAAACCGACCCCGTTCAGGGCCGTATCGCGGAAATCGATCAGGCCGCCGCAGGCCTGTTGCGCAAGCTAGCAAAAAGCGGCGAATTGACCGGCAAGATGCTGGAGTTCACTCTGGTCCACACGCCCGCAGGCCTGAAGGCCGCACGCTTGCTCCTCGTTGGAGCAGGGAAGCGCGAGCAATGGAATAGCGCGATGCTTCGCAAGATCGCCGGCGCCGCCCTGCGGTATCTGAAGGCTCGCTCCGTCAAAAACTTCGCTCTCCTCGTTCGAGAGGGCCCCGCCACCGAAGAAGCTGCCCAAGCCATCGCGGAAGGCGCGCTCGCTGCCAATTTCGAAACGGACAAATACAAGACCGACAAGAAAAACGACAAGAACATCGAAACTGTCCTGATCGCTGGCTTCTCCGACGCCGAACGCGCCGCGGGAGAAAAAGGCCTTTCGAAAGGCCGCATCATCGCTGATGCGCAAAACTTCACCCGCGACCTCGTCAACGAGCCTTCCAATAAACTCACGCCACGCATCCTGGCCCAAAAGGCCGAAGCCATGGCCAAGGAAGCCGGCCTCGCCGTAGAAATCCTCGACGAAAAGAAGATCGCCGACCTCAAGATGGGCGCGCTCCTCAGCGTCGCCCAGGGAGGTCCTGAGCCGCCCCGCGTCATGGTCGTCACTTATACGCCCGCGAATTTGAAGCCCGGCGCGCCAGTGATCGGCCTCGTCGGCAAAGCCGTCACCTTCGACACCGGCGGCATCTCCATCAAGCCCTCCGACGGCATGGAAAAAATGAAGTACGACATGGCCGGCGGCGCCACCATGCTCGGCGTCATGCGCGCTCTCGCCGCTCTGAAGCCCAGCGTCAAAGTGATCTGCATCGTTCCGTCCACTGAAAACATGCCCGGCGGGACTGCACAAAAGCCCGGCGACATCCAAACCGCTATGTCCGGCAAAACCATCGAAGTCCTGAACACCGACGCCGAAGGCCGCCTCATCCTCGCCGACGGCGTTCATTACGCCAAACAGCTCGGCGCCACGCACCTTGTCGACGCCGCCACTCTCACCGGCGCCATCGTCGTCGCGCTCGCCAACGTCAACGTCGGCGTCTTCGGCTCCGACCAGCCATTCACCGACAAACTTCTCGCCAGTTCGAAAGCCGTCGGCGAAAAAATGTGGCAGATGCCCATCGACGACGACTACCGCGAATTCATCAAGGGAACCGTCGCCGACATCCAGAACATCAGCAGCGGCAAAGGCGGCGGCGCCATCNNGTTCATCAAAGAGTTCACCGGCGACACGCCGTGGATTCACCTGGACATTGCCGGCACCGCCTGGAACGACGACGCCAAGCCCTGGCTCGCCAAAGGCCCCACCGGCGTCGCCCTCCGCACCCTCGTGCATCTTGTGATGTCTTATTGACCTTCCGTATCTGCTTGTAGGGGCGGGGCTTGCCCCGCCCGAGGCGTCTTTGATCCTTTACTTCCTTTAATTCCTTAACTTCCTCACATCTTCTCCGGCGCCTCTATGCCCAATAATCCCAGCGCCCGCACCAGCTGCGTCTCCACCAACTCCGTCAGCCGCAACAGAAACGCCCGCTTCTGCTCATCCGTTTCCGACAAGATGTGATGCTTGTGATAAAAATTATTAAGCGCTTGCGCCAACTGAAACGCGTACTTCGCCATGAACGCCGGCTCCTGTGTAGCAATCGCCGCCTCCACCCCGTAGTCGAGCGAACCCGCCGCGACAAGTAATTCCCAAAGCGAATTTCCCTCCGCCCCTGCAAGCAGTTGACTTACGGATTCCTTCGTTACCGCGACGCTCGTCGCCCCCGCTTCCTCGCCCTTCCGCCGAATCCCGCGAATTCGCACCACCGCATATTGGCAATACGGTCCCGTCTCGCCCTCAAAACTCAGCGCATCCTTGAAGTCGAACGCGATAATCGCATTGCGCGTGAATTTCAGCAGAAAAAACCGCAGCGCCCCCACCGCGATCGCATGCGCCGTCAACTTCTGTTCTTCCGTCTTCATCTCCGCATGTCGCTGCTGCACTTCCGCCAGCGTCGCCGCCTCCAGCTTGTCCAGCAGATCATCTGCCTTCACCCCAAAGCCTTTGCGCCCGCTCACTTCCACATACGGCTTCTTCGCCTCTTCCGGCGTAAGCTCATAACCCATTTCCGCCGCACACCGAGGCGTCAGCGCCACAATTTCATACGACAAGTGAATCGATCGTTCCGCCTCTTTCTCATGCCCCAGCGCCCGCAGCCCTGCTGCCACCACCTTTTGCAAATACGCCTGCCGCGCATCAATCACGTTGTAAACGCTTGACGCCGGCTCGCCAAAGTGTGGCGCCTCCGGATCATTCGCCCCGCTCGTAGTAGCCCAAACCGTCTCCCCCTCCGGCGCGTTCGGCCACTTCCGGTAATGAAAATCCTTCCCCAGCAATCCGAATTTCCAAAGTTGGTAAGCAATATCCTTCCCAACGTACGTCACCGTCCCATTCGAACGCACAATAATCTTGTCCTGCGAATTCTCGTCCTCTTCTTCTGCAATCTTTTCCTTTACCTCCTTAACTTCCTGAACCTCCTTTACCTCCTCTTCCCACGGCATGATCCAGCAGCCCGCCATCTTCCCGCTCGTCGCCAGTTGAATCGCCCCTGATTTCTTCAGCATTTCGAACGCCGCATCCCAGAACTTCAGGTGCAGGATTTCGCTCTCCCGCGCCAGCAGCTCGTAGCCGATATCCAGCCGCGCCATCGTACGCAGGTGGCATCCGACAATCGCATCTGCCACGACTTGCCCCACCTCCGCATCCTCGCCTTTGCCTTCCTCGATCGACTTCAGCGTCTCCCCGCGCAACTTCGTCGCGCGCGCCTTGTCCGCGGCAAAGAAGCTCGTCGCCTTCGCGTACACCTTCCAGCAGTAATAATCGAACTTTGGTTCCGCTGCGCGGGTCTTCACCCAAACCGGCGTGACCTTTTCCATTTGCAGCAGGCCGATCACCACATCCGCCACCTGCACGCCCGTGTTGTCAATGTAATTCTGAATCTGCACCCGGTTCCCCGTGTGCCGCAGGATCCGCACCATCGTGTCCCCCAGCACCGCATTCCTCACGTGCCCGATGTGCGCCGCCTTGTTCGGATTGATGCTTGTATGCTCGACAATCACCTTGCCGTGGTCTCCACGTCTCTCGCCTTCTTGTCCTTCTCTGCGCTCCTCAGCGTCCTCTGCGTCTCCGCGTTGTCTTTTCTCCTTTTTGCCGCTTTCTTCCACTTGAGCGTTTGCCCAGAACGCTCCCCGGTCGAAAAACGCATTCAAGTATCCGCCACCCGCCACTTCGACTTTGGCGATCCCCTCGATCCTGCCCAAACCATTCGCGATCTCCTGCGCAATCTGCCGAGGCGCCTTCTTCAGCCGCTTCGCCAATTCAAAACACACCGGCGAAGCCGCCTCCCCCATCTCAATCTTCGGCGGCCGCTCCAGCACGATCGCCAGCTCCACGCCATATTTCTCGCGAATGTGCCTCGCCAGCGCCGCGCGCAACCGGTTCGTCAATTCTTGATACACGTGCCCTCAGTGAGCTAGATTGGAGTCCTCGAATCCAGTCAGTATAGGGAAGCGCACGAACCCGGTCAAAGACACCTGCGCAATCCCTGGGAACGACATCTCGGCGCTGCGGCCGATCCTAAATCCTCGGCTGTCGCCTTTGATTTGTCGTCCTCATGGTTTTGAGTTCCACTTCACTTTTCAATTGACTTTTCTTAGCTTTCTGATACAGTGCCTTCCAGGTAATCCTGCCTCACCTTCTGCGGTGAACGCTATGTCGCAACCCCGCGGAACTCCACGCCCTATCGCACTAAGCCCTTTAGAATCAACACCTAGTGCAGCGATGCTAGTTGACGTTCCAGTGGGTGCGAGTCCCGCCGGTGGAGCTTGCTCAGTTCCCACCGTAGGTATGCCTGACAACGGAAAGGGTGACCGACCCGTTGAAAGCTCGGGTGTAAAAGTCTCCGTTGGCTGGGGTAAAGCCCGGTCAGATCCGC
>WNFK01191882.1_pt2 | contig 12803 bp, 10 predicted proteins | sample 5400281 | NCBI WGS metagenome assembly WNFK01 (sample SAMN13153350, study PRJNA577476) | soil metagenome | isolation source: 20 cm soil on Douglas fir-dominated hillslope | place: USA:California | collected 2013-09-17
TACCTTCCCTCACATCTTCACGCCTTTCTCGGCGAAGTATTTCACGGCGCCCGGGTGCCAGGGAATCGAGGAGTTCGATTTGATCTGGTTGTCGAGCGAGAAGCTCTTGGCTTCCTGGTGCACGGCGACCAGATCCGCTTTCTTCTCGATCATCGTCTTGACAACCTTGTAGGCCATCTCGTCCGACAGGCTCGCATTGGCGACCAGGATATTCCACACCACGGTATTCTTGTTGTCCTTGTCCTGGCTCGGATAGACGCCGGCCTTGATCACGCTCGCGGCGTAGAGATTGCCGTGCTTGGCGTTCATCTTGTCGACCACCTCGGAATGATCGATCATCTTCATCTTGACGCCCGGCGTGGCGGCGAGGTCGGTGACCGCGGCGGTCGGCAATCCGCCCACCCAGAAGAAGGCGTCGATCTTGCGGTCCTTGATGGCGTTGACCGACTCCGCGACGCCGAGCCGTTCGCGCTTCATGTCCTTGTCCTTGTCGAGTCCCCCCGCCTCGATGACGCGGAAGGCCATCACTTCCGTGGCGCTGCCCGGCGAGCCGGTCGAAACCCGCTTGCCCTTCAGGTCGGCGAGCTTCTCGATGCCGGTGCCCTCGATGGTGACGACGTGCATCTGGTTCGGATAGAGCACCATCAGGGTGCGCACCGGCACCTTCGATCCCTTGAACTTGTCCTCGCCGTTGAGCGCATCGAGGGCGGCGTCCGCCATCACGAAGGCGAGCTCGCTCTGCCCGGAATTGATGAGCTTGAGATTGTCGACCGAGCCGCCGGTCACCTCGGCGGTCGCCTGCAGGCCCGGGATCTCTTTGCTGAGCACATTGGCAAGCCCGCCGCCGAGCGGATAGTAGACGCCGCCGGTGCCTCCGGTGGCGATCGAGATCGCCTTGATCTGCGCAAACGCGATGCCGGCGACCATGGCCGCGCCGAGCATGCCGGCCAGGAGCCGAAACGATAGATGCCGGAACATGGGATCCTCCCTGTTATGCTGATTATGCCGTGACCGCCGGGGCAGGTCCCGACCGGGTCATGTATTGTCGCACCAACACTGCCGCCATGAGCACCAATCCGAAAGGCGCCGGGTGCGGCACATCGTAGCCGGACAGCCGCTCCGCCATCGCTTCCAGCAGGCTCGGAAACACCAGCAGCAGGCCGGCGATCACCCACAGGACCCGCTCGGTCGCCGTGTTCTTGCGCAGCGCCCAGTTCTGGGCCGCGGCGGCGAGAGCCGCGAGGCCGGCGGCGGTCTTGAGCGTGATGACCACGACGTCGACCCACGATCCGCCCGGCGGGATTTTCATCAACAGGCCGATGCCTTGCGGATCGAGGACGAAGACGAACGGCACCAGGAAGGCCGGCAAGGTGTATTTCCAGGCCTGCAGCGTGGTCCTGTAGGGATCCCCGCCCGTGATCGCGGCCGCCGCGAACGGCGACAGCGCGGTCGGCGGCGACACCTCGGACAGCACCGCGTAGTAGAAGATGAACATGTGCGCCGCGAAGTCGGGCACGCCGAGTTTGGTCAGTGCGGGCGCCGCGATGACGGCGCAGATGATGTAGGACGCGGTGACCGGAACCGCGAGGCCGACGATCCACACGATCAGCGCCGTGTAGAGCGCGGTGAGCAGCAGGCTGCCGCCCGCATAATCGAGCACGATCGAGGAGAATTTCAGCCCGAGCCCGGTGAGCGTCACCACGCCGACGATGATGCCGGCGGACGCGCAGGTGGTGGCGGCATTGAGCACGCCGATCGAGCCGTCGGCGAGCGCGCGCACCAGCCGCTTCGAGGTTGCCGAGGCCGGCCAGCAAATAGAAGACAAACCCCGGGAAATAGTTCTCGAAGGCGTCCGCGACGAAAACCACCGGCGCAAGCAGACTGGCGAAACCGATCGGCAGGAAAGTTCCCAGGAAGCGAACCGCAACAATGGCCATTCCCGCAACCGCGACGATCAGCAGCGGCATGAGCAGCTGCCGCGGGCCGAAACTGGTTTCCGGCGTCATCGCGCTGAACAGGAAGCACAGCAGCGTCGAGTAGAACACCGCCAGCATCGGCGAATAGCCGATGATCATGAACACGATGACGGCGATCAGCGAGGTGAAATGGAAGCCGTAGCGGCGCATCATCTGCCCGAGCGACAGCGACGTGTCGTAGGGCACCACGCCGGCGCCGAAGCGCTTGGCGTCGAGCTCGACCATGAAGAGCAGCGACAGGTAATAGAGACAGGTCGGGATGGTCGCCATCCAGATCACGTCGAGATAGCTGATCTTGAGGAACTCGGCGATCAGGAAGGCGGCGGCGCCGAGCACCGGCGGCGACAGGATCGCGCCGAGCCCGCCCGCCGCCAGCAGCCCGCCGGCGGCGTTCTTCTCGAAGCCGGCGCGCGCCATCATCGGATAGGCGACGGCGCCGATCGTCACCGTGGTGGCGACGCCCGATCCCGACGGGCCGCCCAGCAGGAACGAGGAGAGCACCACCGTGCGGCCGGCGCTGTTCGGCTTGCCGCCCATCAGCGCCATGGAAAAATCGATGAAGAATTTTCCGGCGCCGGAATGCTGCAGGAAGGCGCCGTAGATGGTGAACATGATGATCAGGCTCGACGACACGTCGACCGCGACGCCGAAGATGCCTTCGAGCGTGATGAAGAGATGGCCGATGAGGCGCGGGAGGTCGTAGCCGCGGTGGGTCCAGGGCGGCGGCAGATGGGGACCGAGCAGCGCATAGGCGATGAAAAAGAGGGCGACGATCGGCATGATCCAGCCCGAGGTGCGCCGCGTCGCCTCCAGCAGCAGCACGATGAAGACCACGCCGAGCGCGACGTCGGTGCGGTCGGGCGTCGTGGCGCGGTCGGTGAAGTCCTCGCCGCCCAGGAGCGCATAGCCGAGGATCCCGACCGCGGCCGCCGCCGCGATCACGTCCCACACGCGGATGCGGTTACGGAACCTGGACGCGAGCGGAAAGAGCAGGAAGCACAGCACCATCACGAAGGCGACGTGGGTGTAGCGCAGCGGCTGGGTCGGGACGATGTCGTAGGCGGCGTAGAGATGGAACAGGCTCATCGCGATCGCGATCGCGGTGACGATCGTGCCGGCCCAGCCGGCGAGCCGGTTGACCACGCCCTCTTCGGCCGCGATGAATTCTTCGGCCTTGCGCAGCTGCGCCTCGGAAACAGCTCCGACGTCGGCCGACTGGCCGGACCCCAACCCCTCGGACATCATCCCCTCGTCGTGACGTTTCTTTATCGGTCCCGGCGGACGCTAGCGGGCATAGCCGTTCGAAGAACGGCGTCGCTTCGCTCGCCATAGCCGTTCGAAGAACGGCGTCGCTTCGCTCGCCTATGGTCCCGGCCATCCCGCTTAGGCCGGCACCGTCGGTCCCTTGTCGGGATGCCCGCGACAAGCGCGGGCATGACGGAGCGCGTTGTTCGACTTGACCAGATCACGCGCTAAGCCGTGCTCGATACGCTTTTTCCCAGCGCCGCCTGGGCGGCGGCCAGCCGCGCGATCGGCACCCGGAAGGGCGAGCAGGAGACGTAATCGAGGCCGATCTCGTGGCAGAAGGCCACCGAAGCCGGGTCGCCGCCGTGCTCGCCGCATATGCCGAGCTTGAGGTCCGGGCGCACCTTGCGGCCGCGCTCGGTCGCGATCCGGACGAGCTCGCCGACGCCCTCCCGGTCGATCGACACGAAGGGGTCGGATGCCGAAGGTGGTCTGGGTCAGATCGTTGGTGCCGTAGGAAAAGAATTCGGCGCTTTGCGCGATCTCGCCGGCCTTCAGCGCGGCGCGCGGCAGCTCGATCATGGTGCCGACCTGGTAGCCGATCTTGGTCTTGGTCTCCTTGGTGACGGCCTGCGCCATCGCGTCGATGCGCGCCTTCACCAGGTCGAACTCGGCGCGGGTGGCGATCAGCGGCACCATGACTTCCGGAACGACCGGCTTGCCGGTCCGCTTGCCGGCTTCCACCGCCGCCTCGAAGATGGCGCGCGCCTGCATCTCGGCGATTTCCGGATAGGCGATCGCAAGCCGGCAGCCGCGGAAGCCGAGCATCGGATTGAACTCGGAGAGCTCGCGCGCACGATCGGCGAGCTTGCGCGGATCGGCGCCCATCGCCTTGGCGACCTCGTCGATCTCGGCCGGCGTGTGCGGCAGGAACTCGTGCAGCGGCGGATCGAGCAGGCGGATCGTGACCGGGAGACCCCGCATGATCTCGAACAGCTCGATGAAGTCGTTGCGCTGCATCGGCAGGAGCTTGGCCAGGGCCGCGCGCCGCATTTTCTCGTCGTCGGACAGGATCATCTCGCGCACCGCGCGGATGCGGTCCTCGTCGAAGAACATGTGCTCGGTGCGGCAGAGCCCGATGCCCTCCGCGCCGAATTTCATGGCGACGCGCGCGTCGTTCGGCGTGTCCGCATTGGCGCGCACCCGGAGCTTGCGGGCGCGATCGGCCCAGCCCATGAGGGTCGTGAAATCGCCGGAGAGCGCCGGCTCCTGCATCGCGACACGGCCGGTGAGCACCTGGCCGGTCGAGCCGTCGATCGTGATGATGTCGCCCTTCTTCACCGTGACGCCGCCGGCCTGCAGGGTGCTGGCGGCATAATCGACCCGGATCGCGCCGGCGCCGGAGACGCAAGGCTTGCCCATGCCGCGCGCCACCACGGCCGCGTGCGATGTCATGCCGCCGCGCGTGGTGAGGATCCCCTCCGAGGCGTGCATGCCGTGGATGTCTTCCGGGCTGGTCTCGATGCGCACCAGGATGACCTTGCGGCCCTGCGTCTTGAGCAGCTCGGCCTCGTCGGAGGAGAACACGACCTCGCCGGACGCCGCGCCGGGCGAGGCCGGCAACCCGGTGGCGATCACCTGGCGCTCGGCCTTGGGATCGATGGTCGGGTGCAACAGCTGGTCGAGCGAGGCGGGATCGACCCGCGTCACCGCCTCCTCCCGGGTGATGAGCTGCTCGTTGGCGAGATCGACGGCGATGCGCAAGGCCGCCTTGGCGGTGCGCTTGCCGGCGCGCGTCTGCAGCATCCACAGCTTGCCCTGCTCGACCGTGAATTCGAGGTCCTGCATGTCGCGGTAGTGCTTTTCCAGCAGGCCGTAGATCCGCGTGAGCTCGGCATAGGCCTTGGGCATCGCCCGCTCCATCGACGGCTTTTCGGAGCCGGTGGCGAGGCGCGATTTCTCGGTGATCTCCTGCGGCGTGCGGATGCCGGCGACGACGTCCTCGCCCTGGGCGTTGATCAGGAACTCGCCATAAAGGCTTTTCTCGCCGGTCGAGGGATTGCGGGTGAAGGCGACGCCGGTCGCCGAGGTGTCGCCCAGGTTGCCGAACACCATGGCCTGGACGTTGACCGCGGTGCCCCAGCTTTCCGGAATATTGTGCAGGCGGCGATACGTGATGGCGCGCTGGTTCATCCAGCTCCCGAACACCGCGCCGATGGCCCCCCATAGCTGGGCGTGCGGATCCTGCGGGAAAGGCTTGCCGAGCTCCTCGGCGACGCGCTCCTTGTAGCGGGCGACCAGCTCGGCCCAGTCGTCAGCCTCGAGGTCGGTGTCGAGCATGTAGCCGTTCTTGTCTTTATGCTCGTCGAGGATTTCCTCGAACACGTGATGGCCGATGCCCAGCACCACGTCGGAATACATGGTGATGAAGCGGCGGTAGCTGTCATAGGCGAAGCGCCGGTGGCCCGACTTGGCGGCCAGCGCCTCGACCGTCGTGTCGTTGAGCCCGAGATTGAGCACGGTATCCATCATGCCGGGCATCGATGCGCGCGCCCCCGAGCGCACCGACACCAGCAGCGGATTTTGAGCATCGCCAAAGCTTTTGCCGGTGATCTTGCCAATATGGGCGAGCGCGTTCTCGACCTGGGTTTTGAGCTCCTTGGGATAGGTCTTGCGGTTGGCGTAGAAGTAGGTGCACAGCTCGGTGGTGATGGTGAAGCCGGGCGGCACCGGCAGTCCCAGATTGGCCATCTCGGCGAGGTTGGCGCCCTTGCCGCCAAGGAGGTCGCGCATCCTGGACCTGCCTTCGGCCTTGCCGTCGCCGAAAGTGTAGACCCATTTTCCCTTGCGGGCCGGCGTTTTGGCCGGAGCCGCGCGCGCAGCCCTGGTCGCCACCCTGGCGCCCTTGCGTTTTGGTTTGGGGCTCGAGCGCCGCGCGGCCTTGCCGGGTTGCGAACGGCGGGAAACGGATTTCTTGGCCATGGAGCAGTACCGGTGAGACGTGATTGTGGGCACAAAGCACGCCCGGCCGGTCGCACGCAACCCTAGTCTTGAGTCGCGACCCGGCCCCGCCGCGCATGGGCGTGCGGCGGCGGAACACCTTGCGAATGAACGGCTTATGTCATGCGCCGCAGCGGGGACCCGCGGGCCCGCGCGCCCCCGCGCCACGTCGCGCCGATCATTTCAATATCCCGAGTCCGAGGATGCCGGTCAGGATGAGGTAGATCGCGACCACGTAATTGAGCAGGTGCGGAATGATCAGGATCAGGATGCCGGCCAGCAGGGAGACGATCGGCTGGAGATGGCTGATGGTGATCATGAAGGTCCTCCGGCAATTCGCCTGGGTCCGAACCCAGGCAAACCGCGCAGCGGCCACAAAGTTCCAAACACCGCATCAGGGGAAGGCGGCGATTCGGGCGCGGTCCGGCCGCCCCGACCTGATGATGGAAACGGATTACCGCTCGATCCTGGAGAAGTCCGCCACCGCGAGCGTCGCGGCGCGGATCTCGTTGAGCAGCTTGAGCCGGTTCGCCCGCACCGCCTTGTCGTCGGTATTGACCGTCACCTTCTCGAAGAAGGCGTCGACATGCGGGCGCAGCTTCGCCATCGCGCTCATGGCGGCGGCGAAGTCCTCCCTGGCGACCGCCGCCGAGGCCTCCGCCTTGGCGATGTCGATCGCCTTGGCGAGCGCGCGTTCTTCCGCCTGACCATAGAGCGCCGGATCGGGCGCGCCCGCGACGGTCGTGCCGTCGCGCTTCTCCTCGATGCGCACGATATTGGTTGCACGCTTATAGCCGGCGAGCAGATTGCGGCCGTCGTCGGTGTCGAGGAATTTGCCCAACGCCTCGACGCGACGGAAGATCAGCAACAGATCGTCCTGCCCTTCGAGCGCGAAGACCGCGTCCACGAGGTCGTGACGCGCACCCTGCTCGCGGAGCTGGACCTTCAGGCGATCGGCGAAGAAGGAAAGAAGATCGGCTTCGGCAGGTGTGATGACCGTCTTCCCGATTCCCGGTGCAATTTCTCCAGCGTTTACGGGTAACCGTTTCGTCCAGTCGACCAGAAGACGATCGAACAGAGGGCGGAGCGGCAACTTCAACGCATTCTGCAGGACAATCCTGATCACGCCCAAGGCGGCACGCCGCAGCGCATAAGGGTCTTTCGATCCGGTCGGCTTCTCGTCGATCGCCCAGAAGCCGTTCGGCTTGTAGTGATCCTCGCTCGCATGGGCGACCGCCTCGTCCTCGCCCTGCGCCTCGGCATAGTATTTCCCCATCAGGCCCTGCAGCTCGGGGAATTCGCCGACCACGTCGGTCAGGAGATCGGCCTTCGACAGCCGCGCCGCGCGGCGGACCTTGTCGACATCGGCGCGCAGGTCCGGCGCGAGCTCGACCGCCAGCCGCTCGATGCGCGCGATACGCTGCGCCTGCGTGCCGAGCTTCTCGTGAAACACGATATGCTCGAATTTCGGCAACCGGTCCTCGAGCCGGGTTTTCAGATCGGTCTCGTAGAAGAATTTCGCGTCCGACAGCCGCGCCCGGATGACCCGCTCGTTGCCGGCGACGATCGCACTTCCGCCGTCCGGCGCCTCGATGTTGGCGACCAGGATGAACCTGTCGACCAGCTGGCCGGTCTGCGGATCGCGCAGCACGAAGCATTTCTGGTTGTTGCGGATGGTGGTGCGCACGACCTCGGGCGGAATCGCCAGGAAGGCGCGATCGAACGCGCCCATCAGCACGACCGGCCATTCGACCAGGCCGGCGACCTCGTCGAGCAGCGCCGGGTCCTCGACCAGCTCGAAACCCTGGGCGAAGGCGAGGTTTCTGGCGTCCGCCAGGATCTGCTCCTTGCGGCGCTCGGGATCGAGCACGACCTTGGCCTTGGCGAGCTTGGCCACGTAGTCGTCGAACCGCCTCACCTCGATCGGTTCCGGCGCCAGAACGCGGTGGCCGCGCGTGGTGCGGCCGGCCGCGATGCCTTCGACCTGGAACGGCACCACCTCGGGTTCCTCGGTCTCCGGACCGAAGGTCGCGATGATCGAATGGAGCGGCCGCACCCAGGTGAGGCGCCCCTCCCCCCAGCGCATCGACTTCGGCCACGGGAAGGTGCGGATCACGACGGGCAGAATCTCCGCCAGCAGCTCGAGCGCGGGCCGGCCCGGCTTCTCGATCAGCGCGAGGTAGAAGTCGCCCTTTTTCGGGTCCTTCTGGATGGTGGCCTCCTCAATTGACGTGAGCCCCGCGCCCTTGAGGAAGCCCTGGATCGCGCCCTGCGGCGCGCCCACCCGCGGCCCCTTCTTCTCTTCCTTGAGATCGGGCTGGCGGGCGGGGAGACCCTGCACCACCAGGGCGAGCCGGCGCGGGGTCGCAAAGGCCTTGGCGCCCTCATAGACCAGGCCTGCGTCGACCAGCTTGCCGGTGACGATCGCCTTCAAATCCTCCGCCGCCCGCGCCTGCATGCGCGCGGGAATTTCCTCGGAGAAAAGCTCGAACAGAAGGTCGGGCATGGGTCGCTTTCTTCACCCTCCCCTGGAGGGGGAGGGTCGGCGCGCAACGCGCGCCGGGGTGGGGTGAACCGCGTCGGCATCGACGGTGCGTTTGTAACGCCTGTGTTTCAGCGGCGCGTCGAACGACATCGAACCTGAGATTTCCCTGTGCACCGCTTCGAGGACGCCCTCGATGTTCTGCGTGATGTCGTTATTCCAAAAGCGCAGCACACGGTAGCCCTCGGATTCGAGCCAACGGGTCCGCGTCTGATCCGCCCCGGCAACCGGACCCTCGGCGTGTTGCGAGCCGTCGACTTCGATCACCAGATGAGCCGCCATGCAGGCAAAGTCCACAACATAACGACCGATCGGCACCTGCCGCCGGAAGTGGGTCCCGAGCACCGGCGAACGCCGCAGATAGCGCCAAAGAAGCGCTTCGGCGTTGGTTGAATTCGCCCGCAGCCGGCGCGCCGTCTCGCGTTGGAAGCTGTCGATCGTTCGGCGCATCGCACTCTCCAGCACCCCACCCCGGCGCGCTGCGCGCGCCGACCCTCACCCTGCAGCAGGGGAGGGTGAAGGTTACGTCCCCCCGCCTCCCTCCGTTTTCAGCCAAGCCTCGCCGCAGGCTTTGGCGAGCTCGCGCACCCGCAGGATATAGCTCGGCTCTTGGCGGCGTCGGCCCAGCCGGCCGCCAGATATTTCTTGCAGGCCGCTTCCGCCATCTTGAACTGCTCGAACAGCATGTCGGTGTCGGCATATTCGAAGTTGTGGCGCGAATATTCCTGTTCGGCCTGCAGGAACACGTCCGCATAGGTGACCTTGTGGGCGCCTTCGCGGCCGTTGAAATTCAAGTCGTAGACCCGGTCGACGCCCTGCACATACATGGCGAGGCGCTCGAGCCCGTAGGTGAGCTCGCCCGCGACCGGCGCGCATTCGACGCCGGCGACCTGCTGAAAGTAAGTGAATTGCGACACCTCCATGCCGTCGCACCAGCATTCCCAGCCGAGCCCCCAGGCGCCGAGCGTCGGGCTCTCCCAGTCGTCCTCGACGAAGCGGATGTCGTGGAGCTTGCGGTCGATGCCGATCGCGTCGAGCGAGGCGAGATAGAGTCCTTGGGCCGGCGCGAGGGCTGCACATAGGCCGCATTCCACGGCTTCGGCCCGAGCGCCCGCAACGTGGTGGCGGGATGGAAGGTGCCGGCGCCGACCTCCATGTCGTAGGGCTGCAGGATGACGCAGCCCTGATCGGCCCAGAAACGCTGCAACGCCAGGATCAGGCCCTGGAACGAGCGCTCGGGCCGCATGTGAGCCGGAAGATCGATATTGGACATGAGCCGGTTGCCGGGGGGAGTGGGCGCGGAACGTAGTCGCCACCCCCCGAGGGGTCAAGGCGCGGGCGTGGCGCGGGCTTGGCGGGGGCGTGGCGCGCCCGCCCCGCGACGCGATGGCCGCGGCGCGCCCCTTGCGGGCATCGCCGCCGACGCCGTAGGAGTGAGCCCCCGAATCGTGCGGAGAATACTGTGCGCAGGAGCTCATTTATCGCGGCCGCGCTGGCGGCCGCCCTGGCGGCCGGCGGCGCGGCGGCGCAGGATTACCCGAACCGTCCGATCCGGCTGGTCGTCGCCTTCGCGGCCGGCGGCACCACCGACTTCGTGGCGCGGCAGCTCGCCGAGAGGGCGAAGGCCTCGCTCGGGCAAAGCATCGTGGTCGAGAACAAGCCGGGCGCCAACGGCGCCATCGGGGCGGAGTATGTGGCGAAATCCGAGCCCGACGGCTACACGCTGTTCTTCAGCACGGCGGGTGCGCTCGCGATCAATCCCAGCATGCGTTCCGACCTGCCCTATGATCCGATCAAGGATTTCACCCCCATCGTCCCGGTCGCCCGCAACACCGTGCTGTTCGCCGTCAATCCCACGCTCGGGGTCGCGACCGCCCAGGAGATGATCGCGCGCGCCAAGGAGAAGCCGGGCACCATCACGGTCGCGATCACGGGCGTGGGCGCGATCTCGCATCTGGCGATCGAGATGCTGCAGATCGCGGCCGGGATCAAATTGCAATACGTGCCCTACCGCGGGGCCGGCCAGGCGGTCGCCGATTTCATCGGCGGACAACTGAATGCGATGAGCGCCGAGGTCCCGGTGCTGATGCCCCAGATCAAGGCCGGCAAGGCGACGATCCTGGCGGTGAGCGCGCAGAACCGCTCGGACGTCCCAAGACCCCGGCCGCGATCGTCGCCCGGCTCAACCAGGCCTTCAACGCCGTGGTGCGCGACCCCGAGGTGCGCCGCCGGTTCGCCGAGAACGGCGTCTCCACGATCGGCGGCACCCCGGAAGACTTGACCGAGCTCATCAAGAGCGAGACCGCGCGCTGGCGCAAGGTGGTCAAGGAGACCGGCGTCAAAAGCGAGTGAAGCCGAAAAGGGGCGAACGGCGAATAGCGAATAGAGAAGAATTCGGCTCGCTACCCTGTTGGCTACTCGCTATTCACTGGTCGCTATCTCTACCCGGAGGACCACCCATGACCCTCTTTGGCCGCCGCTTCGCCGCCCTCGCGGCCTGCTGGCTCGTCGTGACCGGACTGGCACCGGCACAGGCGCAGACCTATCCGACGCGCACCATCAAGATGGTCATCGCCTTTCCGCCCGGCGGGCCGACCGATTTCGTCGGACGGCTGCTCGCCGACAAGCTCAAGGAGCTGCTCGGCCAGAGCGTGATCATCGAGAACAAGGCGGGCGCCAACGGGGCGATCGGCGCCGACGCGGTCGCGAAGTCGGAGCCCGACGGCTACACGCTGTTCTTCACCACGGTCGGCGCGGTCGCGATCACGCCCAACCTGCGCAACGACATGCCCTATGACACGCTGCGCGATTTCGCGCCGGTGTCCCTGGTGGTCAACAACACGACCGTGCTGGTGGTGAGCCCGACCCTGCCCGCGAGCTCGGCGAAGGACCTTGCCGCCATGGCCAAAGCCAAGCCCGAGACCCTCGCCTTCGCGTCAACCGGGCTCGGCAGCATGCCGCATCTCGCGCTCGAGCTTTATCAGGCGTCGGCGGGGGTCAGGTTCGTGCACGTGCCCTATCGGGGCGCCGCGCCCGCGCTCACCGACCTGCTCGGCGGACAGGTGACGGCGCTGTTCGCGGACGCGCCTGTGCTGATGTCGCAGCTCCAGGCCGGCAAGCTCAAGGCGCTCGGCGCCGCATCCGATCAGCGCAATCCCATGCTGCCCGACGTGCCGACCCTCAAGGAGCAGGGCTTCGCCGACACCCAGGCCGACAACTGGTACGGGCTGCTCGCCCCCGCCAAGACGCCGCCGGCGGTGATCGCCCGGCTCAACAAGGCCGTCCACGACGTGCTCGCCGATCCGGCGGTGCGCGACAAGCTGATCAAGTCGGGTGCCGTTCCCTCGCCCACCACCCCGGAAGAGCTCGGCAAGCTGCTCAAGAGCGAGATCGCGCGCTGGGGCAGGATCATCCGCGAAAAGGGCATCAAGGAGGGATGAGATGAGCGACGCCCTGCGCGAGAAGCTGGCCAACGCGGGCCGCGTGCTCGCCATGGAGGGCCAGGGCGATCATGTGGCGGGCCACGTCTCGGTCCGCCTGCCCGACGATCCCGGCCGTTTCCTGATGAAGCCGGCCGGCATCGGCATCGAGGAGATGCGGCCGGACAATATCATCACGGTCGACATCGAGGGCCGCAAGGTCGACGGCGCGATGCCGCGTCACAACGAGGTGTTCATCCATTCGGAGGTGCTGCGGGCGCGGCCCGACGTGAACGCCGTGATCCACACCCATCCGATCCACGCGGTGGCCTTCTCGTCGCTCGGCAAGCCGCTGGTGGCGGTCGGCAACGACGCCTCGGTTTTCGCCGGCAAGCTGCCGATCTTTTCCGAGACGACCGACCTCATCATCGACCAGTCGCGCGGCAAGGCGGTGGCGCGCTGCCTCGGCGACCATTCGGCCCTCATCCTGCGCAACCATGGCATCGTCACGGCGGCGCCCAGCATCGAGGAAGCCGTCTGGGTGGCGTTGAAGCTGGAGCGCGCCTGCCAGATGCAATTGCTGGCCGAGGCCGCCGGCGGCCCCAAGCTCGTCGTCGAGGC